>Ga0206964_10228_pt1 | contig 16766 bp, 12 predicted proteins | sample Alteio_BWOrgHeat_25_FD_152980 | JGI IMG/M metagenome (GOLD analysis project Ga0206964, IMG submission 152980) | Enriched cells from forest soil in Barre Woods Harvard Forest LTER site, Petersham, Massachusetts, United States -... | ecosystem: Environmental > Terrestrial > Soil > Temperate forest >...
GTGGCGGCCTTGCTCAATCCTCTAATAATTAGCACCTATTGCTTCGCGAAGGCGGGAGTCTATGTAAATTTTGTCGAAAGAAGACGATCGCCAACAAAAGTTAGAAAGAAGAGCGGGCTACACATAGCCAGTTCGGATAAACCTTGCGGATTCATATCGGTTTGTTGACTTTAATTCCATCAGCCAATGATGCCGATATAATCTCCACAAAGTACACAATGGCTGCGCACGCAATTCTTATGCAGAAAAAACGTGCATCTCCTGTAATCGCAAAAGGCTCTCCATGTCGATCGGCCTTTGCTAACTCGCCTACCTTTCGTGTGTCTTCCTCATTTATTGGAATATGTTCCCGAAAGATTTTCCATGCAAAGTTGCGATCATCTATTAGTAACATTTGCTCGAAGAATTGACGGAGAGATTCAATAGCCCTGTAACAATAGAAAGCCGCAGAACGAGGTGAACGCATTGCTTCTGAATAATCCCTTATTGCCACACGAAGAAAAAAGCCGGGATAATAATTATTTGCATTGCGAATATCTTGAAGACTTATGCGATCTTCAACTGCAATCGATCTATTGGGTTCCACGTCCAGGATCGTTACCGTCTGTTTGGAGGCGTCAATGAGTGAATCCAGTTGGATAAAAAATGCCTGCGTGAGTAAAAGACCTACTGCATCCAACTGTGCCAAAATCATATCTTCAACACTATGCCGCAAGGATAAAAAATCAGTGATTGGTCGATGGAATCTACATGTCACACTAATCTGGGACGCATTGATTTGGACTGAAATGATCCCGCTCACTTCATCAGAGCCTGATGTAAATTACATTGTAGTGTTATCGACCAATAGCTCCGCGCGCACTCTTCTCAACGGGGAGTGCGCTTTTTTATGATAGCACGATCACTTGCTATAAATAGGTTGGATGCTCTGGTGGAATTCATCGAGTGCCCAAAATGTTGCCCAAAATATAAAAACAGCCCAAATTAGGCTGTTTTTGGCACCTGTGCGGATGGTTCAAGTCCTACCTCAGGAGCGGTCTCGTATCTCCTTATTCTATTGAACATGAGCGAAAAGGCAAACACCGCGCTCGCAAACCAAACCGTTCTCATCACCGGAGCCAGCAGCGGCATTGGTCGTGCATCTGCAGAAGCTTTTGCCCGCGAAGGTGCGCGAATTCTCATCTGTGCCAGACGCGGCGAACGCCTGAATGAACTGAAATCTCTTCTCGAAAAAGAACTTCACACAAGCGTTTATTCTTTCGTGCTCGATGTGCGTGATCGAAATGCAGTTGATCGAAGCATGGATTCTTTACCCGAAGATTGGAAAAACATTGACATCCTAATTAATAACGCCGGTCTTTCTCGAGGACTCGATAAACTTCAGGACGGCTTGATCGAAGATTGGGAAGAAATGATCGACACGAATGTAAAAGGCTTGCTTTATATGACGCGCAAGATCGCTCCTGGAATGATTCAGCGAGGTCGTGGACATATCATTAATATCGGCTCTATCGCGGGACATGAAGTGTATCCCAAAGGCAATGTGTATTGCGGGTCGAAGTTCGCCGTCGATGCGATCACGAAAGGGCTTCGGCTCGATCTGGTTGATACGCCGCTTCGCGTCACAACAATTGATCCTGGATTAGTGGAGACAGAATTTTCCGAAGTGCGTTTTCATGGTGATAAAGAGCGAGCTAAGTCAGTCTATAAAGGCTTAGAAGTACTAACGCCAGCAGACATTGCAGAAACGATCGTTTGGTGCGCCAGTCGTCCCGCGCATGTGCAGGTTGCGGAAGTAATTATTTTGCCGACGAACCAGGCATCGGCAGCCGTGGTGCATCGGAGCTAAACTTCGACCGTTGTTCCAAACTGTAAAGACAATGCTTCTGACAAGAACTTAGATAGTTCCTGACTACCTTTCTCATTCACCCAATTCCCATCCGACCAATTGAACCGGTGTCCTGCATAATTGGCTGAGATCCATAGCTGCTCCGTTGGCGCTTGCGGGGTGATGATAATTTTCTCGCCACTATCGAATTCGATAGTAAGCACATCGCCGGAACGCGAGAAATCGAATTCGATACCGGAATCGATCAGCGATTCGAGCTTTCCTTCCAGGTTGCGAATGGTGTTGTCGTAATTGCGAGAGAAATCAGTCATAGCTAAATTTGCTCATCTAATTTTTGCATCTGCTCCCGGAAATATTCATACTGGTCTGGGTTAAGCCGTGAAAGCTGAATATACACTTTTCTCGCTTCATCGAATTTCCCTTGCCGAATCATCAGCTCCGCCAGCGTTTCGCTGACTAAGCCGATCTCATCTACCGATTCGCTCGGCTCTTCTTTGGAAAGCTTATTTCTATCAATCACTGGACGAGGCATCATTGGCGCAACGATCCCCGGCTCGGCGCTGGCAATCGATTGAGTGATGTTCGTTGCCGGACGCATAGTGCGCGAGAGTTCCAGCATTTCCGAAGCAAGCATGAGTAGAATTTCCGCGCGAGGAGAGTTCGGTGAAAGCCGGAGGGCAGACTCGAATTCACGCACAGCATCAGCCCACTGTCCAAGCACGTAACAGCACTCGCCGCGCACGGTATGGAGCGTAGCGAACGGCATTTGAAAACTCGCGATCCTACGAAGCGCATCCCGTGGCCGCCCGGCAAGCATAAGCTTGCGGGCAGCATGTATTTCTGCGATCGGTCGGGGGGCGGTGGTTGGCATTATTGCAAAATTACGAAGACTTTCGAGTTCACAATCCGAATGAACCCACTTCTCTCTTGGCAAATAATTTATACAACAGGACTAAGGTTTAATCGGAATATATTGCCCGTCAGTCTCCATTGAAGAATAGATACCAATTTTTTTACCGCTCGGAGTTGTTCGAGTTGACCAATTCCATCGATATAAGTAAACGATGAAATCGTCACTCTCGAACTGGTCAACTGGCAATTGGTTAGGCGCAAAAACGATTGAGCCGGTATCGGGCCTTGTTACAAAAAAACTGCTGTCTTCTCCATATCCCATAAAATAAATTCCTATACTATCGTTAGGGATCGGATGCTGATAAGTGATGGTGCATCCATGCGATACGGAGATGGAGTCTGGGAACGTTATTATTCCAAAAATTGGCGCAACGCTCATGGTATCCTTATAGGTTTCACCGTTGAAATCCACATACGAAAATGCCATACTGTCCGGCGATCCATATAAATTAGGATCGGCTTTCCCGTATGACCAATCCCAACCGATCGTTGAACTCGCTGGAAGCCACGCGAGAGTATTATTGTTCAGGGTAGCACTCCCTACCTGAGTGGGAGCGTTTTTCAACTGAAAAGCCATGCGACCGATAGGTATCTCGTTGGGGTCGGAAAGCCCCTTCGTGGTTTGCCCCCGAAAGAGTCCAGCGGCAGCATCGAAATTTTGTCCTCGTTCGAGAGAATCAATCGGTAAGCCGACGGGCACGCTCAAGAGCTCGTTGCCGCTCCACATTTGGATTCTACCCCTCGTCATATTTACGAACGGGCTGGCAGGAAAGCCTCCAGGATCGAGAACTCGATTGACCGCGTCAAGATAGTAGGTGCCATCTTCAACATTTGTCGTGGTGCATCCGGCCGCAACTGAGATTAAAGCAAGCGATAAAAATTTTAGCTTCATGGGCGTTTCATTTATACTAAAACTCCATGATGTACACGATAGAGAGAAGTTTCGTTCTCAAAAAATCATCAGACTTCGGCACTGCCACCGCCTTCGTGGCGTTCTAACAAACTCTATGCCAGAACCATTAGCAAAAGCCTACGCCCCGAGCGCCGTTGAAACGGCGTGGTACGACCGTTGGGAACAATACCATCTCTTCGACGCCAATCGCGCCGAACAGAACCCGCAGGACCCCACCGGACGCCGCGCCGACGATAAGCCGCCGTTCGTTATCGCCATCCCACCGCCCAACGTGACGGGCATTTTGCATGTCGGGCATGCCTTCACGTTCACGATCCAGGATGTTTATACGCGCTACCACCGGATGCTCGGCCACGAGGCGTTGTGGCTTCCGGGAACCGATCATGCCGGCATTGCCACGCAAACGAAGATCGAGCGCGAAATGCGCGCCGAAGGTCTCACGCGCCACGATCTCGGACGCGAAAAGTTCTTGGAGCGCGTGTGGGAGTGGAAAGAAAAATATGGCGATATTATTATCAGCCAGCTTCGAGCGCTCGGCTGCTCCGCCGACTGGCGCCGCACGCGCTTCACGATGGATCCGAAATATTATGAGGCGGTTATCGAATGCTTCGTGCGTTTGCATGAGAAGGGTCTCATCTATCGCGGCAAGCGGATCATTAATTGGTCGCCGCTCGCACAGTCCGCGCTGTCGGATGAAGAAGTGATTCACAAAGAGACACAAGGGAAGCTTTATTATTTCAAATATCCTATTGTCGGAACTCACGGTGACCATGCAGAATATCTGACGATTGCCACCACGCGCCCGGAAACGATGCTGGGTGACGTTGCCGTCGCAGTTAATCCCGATGACGATCGTTACAAGCGATTGGTGGGCCGAACGCTGATGCTTCCATTGATGAACCGAGAAATTCCCATCATCATGGATGGATATGTCGATAAAGATTTCGGAACCGGATGCGTAAAGATCACTCCCGCGCACGATCCTAATGATTTTGAGATCGGCCTGCGACACGATCTGCCACAAATTCTCGTGATGGACACACGCGGCATCATTAACGAGAACGGCGGCCGCTTCGCAGGACTGGAACGATTCGATGCGCGAAAGCGCGTTGTTGAAGAAATGCAACTGTTGGGACTTGTCGATAAGATCGAGAACTATACGCATTCTGTCGGCTACTCCGAGCGTGGCGGCGAGATGGTCGAGCCATATCTTTCGGATCAATGGTTCGTTTCTATGAAGCAGCTTGCGGAACCCGCGCTTCAGGTCGTGGAGGATGGAACGATTAAATTCTATCCTGAGCGATGGACGAATACCTATCGCCACTGGATGACGAACATTCGCGATTGGTGTATCTCGCGCCAATTGTGGTGGGGACACCGTATTCCCGCGTGGTATGCGGAGACAGGCGAGATCTTCGTTGGCCGGAACGAATCGGAGGCACGCGCAAAAGCGAAAGCTGCAGGATACGATGGCCCGCTTCAGCAAGACCCTGATGTGCTCGATACCTGGTTCTCATCCTGGCTGTGGCCGTTCGCCACCTTTGGATGGCCGGAAGCGAACCCCGATCTTGTGGAATTTTATCCGACATCGCTGCTTGTCACGGGTTTTGAGATCATTTTCTTCTGGGTTGCGCGCATGATCATGGCTGGCATTGAATTTATGCCGTCCATTCCGCTAAAAGATGGCTCTCCGCGCATCGAGCTTAAAGATCGGATCCCATTTCGGGAAGTCTATTTCCACAATATCATCCGCGATCTTGAAGGGCGCAAGATGTCGAAATCGCTCGGCAATTCACCCGATCCCCTCGATCTGATGGCGCAGTATGGCACAGATGCGCTGCGGTTCACTCTTCTATATCTTGCGCCGTTAGGACAGGATATTCGCTTTGGCGAGCAATCCTGCGAATTCGGCAGGAATTTTGCGAATAAGCTTTGGAATGCTACTCGCTTTGTGCTGATGAAAAGGGAAGAATATGTTGCCGCGCTCCCAAATGTAGAGTTTGAAAGCGAGGATACCGAACTCAATAATGTCATTGCGAGCAAAGCGAAGCAATCTCACAGTGGTGACGCGAACAGATTGCTTCGTCGCGGTACACCGCTCCTCGCAATGACGGAACCGCCTTCAACGCTTGCCGACAAATGGATTCTTTCCCGCGCTAATCGTACCGCGAGGGATATTCGCAAAGCATTCGAGAACTACGAGATCAACGAGGTTACGAAACTACTCTACGATTTTATCTGGAAGGATTATTGCGATTGGTATCTCGAAATTGTAAAGATCCAGCCGGACTCGACCCCACTTGCGGTTGAAATTCTCGAAGGCATTCTCCGAATGCTGCATCCCATCATGCCCTTCGTTACGGAGGAACTCTGGCACGCGCTCACCGGCGAACCGGAAAGCGTGCTTATTGGCCGCGATGATTACATTACGGCGGATGAAGGGAAGATAGATGATAAAGCCGAGGAGGAATTCAATTTTGTGCAAAGAACGGTTGAAGCAATTCGCTTGATGCGTTCAACGGTTGGATTAGCGCCATCGAAATCAGTTGAGATCATTGTGCAAGCTGAGGCAAAGCAGGATCGAGAACTTTTTGAATCCGCGCGGCAAATCCTCGAACGGATGAGCCGCGCTTCCACATTGGTCATTCAGGAAAGCGGTGCAGAATATTCTTCCCGAGAGTATGCGACTGAAATGATCGGAGGGCGTGCAAGAACCTTTCTCAAACTTGAGCAGCAATCTGAACAGGAACGAATAACCGAACGCGAGCGTCTTTCGAAAGAATTAGAGCGCGTCCAATCGCAGGAGCAGCAGATCCGCACAAAACTTGCTAACGCAAGTTTTGTGGAACGCGCACCGGCACCAGTGATCGAGAAAGAGCGCGAAAAACATGCAAGTTACTCTTCTCAAATTGAGAAACTCAAAACGAGCATTGCAGAACTGGCTTAATATGCGATTGCGCCTGACCATTTTTCTCGTTTTTCTTTTCCCCTCACTCGTTCGTGGGCAAGTTAACTTCACCTCGCCGTTACCGGATGGCATTTTGCAAGTGCATGGCGATCACGCGGATTTGCGGCTGCATGTTTTGCTTCAGGGCCACTCGAGTTTCAGTTATAAGCTAAGTTCCAGCGTCGATACATCAAGTATTTCGGAAGGATGGGTTTCTGTTAGCGTGAAGCATGGTGTGGTCGATACCTTGCTTACCGTTCCAAAGCTCCTAAGGGGGTATGGATTATATTGGCGAACCGGCCAATCCACAACGGACACCTTTGGTGAGATCGGTAACCTAACCCCAGGCCATATAATCGGCATTGCCGGCCAATCGAACGCCGTGGGCTATGTTTGGCCGCCTTATCCTATATTTGTGGCTGTGCCACAAGGCGACTTTAGAATGCTGACGAATGATTCATCCTGGCAACCTGCTGCGGAGCCAACCGCTGGGAGTCCTTTCGGCCAAGGGCCGTGGATCGAAATGGCCAACGAGCTGTATGCTCAAATTGATGATACGCTTCCAATAGGGATCGTGAACACGGCTGTGGGTGGGACTGGCCTTACGGTTTCCGTTGGAAGTGGACGGTGGTTGAAAAATTCGCCAAATGCTTCGGACACAATGTATCCCAACGCCATCGACCGGTTTCTCCATGCGGGTTCTGAATTGGAATGTTTTACATGGATCCAGGGAGAAGCTGATGGGGAAGGCGGAGCGCTTTTCGATCCCAAGGTGTATCGCACACAATTTGACACACTGATGCATAATGTTTGGAGCGATCTTCAAGATACATTCCCAATTTTTCACTTGCAGATATCGGGGTATTCCGGCCAGACAGGTAGTCCTGGAACCTATCCGGAAGCTCGAGAAGCCTTGCGTGTGCTTCCGCCGTCAACACTTGTGGGAACCGCCGCCGGTCGTTCGCTGTGGGACAGCGCTTTCCATTATTCTGTTACTACCTACCGATCGGTCGGGCAAATGTTTGCAGGCGCGGTTTTGAAAAATAAGTATGGCATTAGCTATCCGATGTACCCGCCGCTCATGCCTGATACCGTTGCGTTGCTTGATTCTATTACGGATGGCAGCATTAAGGGCAAATATTGCTTTTCTATCGGATTCACAAGGGGTGGGATCCCAGCTAAGGTTTCGATCGTGTCTCCGTATCAATACTTCTGGATCAATAAAGACGGCTTGCCGCTCTTCAATAATGAAGATACCACGGAAGTGTGGTTCCGGATCTCCCCGACCAATTCGAGCCGTGTACAGATCGGGTTTCGGAACGATTCGATCACGCCGATGAGCAATTATTGGTCGATTACTTATGATGCCATTGCCAATGGCGAGTTTGCGCCGCTTGCCACGATCGATCCCATTACAGGCGATACGATCTTTGCGACAACATTTTTTGAGTTACCAGTGCAGCTTCCCACTGGCCCGCCTGCCAGCGTAAGGGAATTCGACGTGCAGACGGTTGACCCGAACCCAACCTCTGATGCCATTCAATGCTATGTTTTTTCATTTAAACATCAGACGATGACGATCGAAGTAGTGAATGATCTCGGTGTATCGCTACGGCAGCAGTCGGCAGTCGTCGACGAGGGTGAGCAGATCGTTACCGTTTCCACAGATGGGTTATTATCAGGGAATTACTGGATCGTGCTTCGGGATGAGAATGGAAATGAGTCGGTTCAGAAAGCGGCCGTAATTCGCTGATGAAGGCGGAGCCAGACGTCCATCTTTGCTGTTTGAATGCTGAAGATTTATCCTCGATGCAATTATGCCCATTTTTTCGAACTCCGAACTTCAGGAAATAGCAGAACTTCAAACGCGGTATCCAAAGCCGATGGCAACGCTATTGCCGGTGCTTTGGCGCTTGCAGGAAAAGCGCGGCTGGCTCGATGACGAGGCGATGGAAGAGGCCGCAGCCGTTTGTGATGTGTCGAAAAGCCACGTACAGGGTGTTGTGAGCTTTTATACGATGTTTTTCGACAAGCCGATGGGAAAATACCATGTGCAAGTCTGCACGAATGTGAGTTGTATGCTTCGCGGTGGCGAAAAGCTGCTCGACGAAATGAAGAACAAGCTCGGAATTCAAAATTTGGAGCATACGGCGGACGGCATGTTCTCGATCGAAGAAACCGAGTGCATGGGCGCCTGCGGCGGCGCGCCGATGATGGCTGTGAACGAGACGTTCTTCGAAATGGTCGCGAGTACAGAGGCGAATGACGTGATTGACCACATCAAAGCAAAAGGCGAGATTCCCAAACCGAAATTCGTTCAACAAATGCCGGAGTTAACTGAAGCTGCAAACCGCTAAATTTATCAATCAAAAGTTTACGATAATAATCTGATGGCTGAAAATCCCAAAATAGTTTTACCCGACATTCCGAATCTACGGAACATCGACACGTATGTTGCCAATGGCGGCTATGGCGAAGCGATGCGAAAAGCGTATTCGATGTCGCCGGTTGCGGTAACCGATGAAGTGAAAAAATCCGGACTTCGCGGGCGCGGCGGCGCTGCATTCCCGACGGGATTAAAGTGGAGCTTCATGCCGAAGACCAACGATAAGAAAAAATATTTTCTCATCAATGGCGATGAATCGGAACCAGGTTCATTCAAGGATCGGCAAATTTTTGAGTTCAATCCGCACCAGATGATCGAGGGAATTCTTATTGGCTGCTACGCCATGCAGATCGATCATGCGTACATTTACATTCGTGGTGAATATGCACATTGGGTGAGGATGGTCGAGCGCGCGGTCGGGGAGGCATATGCGAAAGGATTTATCGGTCCACGCATGAAAGATACGTTCAAGCCGAGTGGCGAGGGTGTTGCGTTTTCCACGGAACTTACCGTGCATAAGGGCGCGGGGGCCTATATCGTAGGTGAAGAAACAGCCATGATGGATTCCCTCGAAGGCAAGCGCGGCTACCCCCGATTCAAGCCGCCGTTTCCTGCTAATTTCGGATTGTGGGGACAACCGACGACGATCAACAATATCGAGACGGTCGCGAATGTGCCAGCCATCATGAAAATGGGAGGCGAAGCATTCTCGAAGATCGGCGATGCCAAGCATCCCGGAACGATATTATTTGGCGTAAGCGGCCATGTCAATCGTCCTGGTGTTTATGAACTTCCATCCGGAACGCTGTTACTTGACATCATCAACAAGCACGCTGGCGGTGTGCCAAATGGGAAGAAGATCAAAATGGTCATTCCCGGTGGTTCCTCCATGCCGCCGATGCGCGGCGATCAACTCGAAGGCGTGATGATGGATGCCGAGCATCTCAAGGCTGCTGGTTCCGCCATTGGTACTGCTGGAATTATGGTGATGGATGAAGACACGGACATCATCAAAGTGCTTACACGCATCGCGAAATTCTACTGGCATGAATCCTGCGGCCAATGCACACCTTGCCGTGAAGGAACAGGCTGGCTCCTAAAACTTTTGCGACGCTTCGAAGCATCCCAAGCCATGGAAGGTGATATTGATCTGCTATATGATGTGGCAAAAAACATCGAGGGGCGCACGATCTGCGCGTTAGGCGAAGCAGCAGCCTGGCCCGTGTATTTCACCATCGAACGCTTCCGCGAAGATTTTGAAAAACGCGTGAAACCGGGTTTAAAAATTGAAAGCCCGAACCGAGTTCACGCACTTCGTCGCGGTGGGCTGGAACCGGTGCAGCTCACGGTGCCGGTGGTGGTGAGAGTATAATTTTTTCTATAATTAATGACCGCAACATTCCGAATTCAACGCTACAATCCTGAGAAGGATGAGAAGCCTTATTTTAAGGACTACTCACTTGAAAATCTTGACCCCACCTTCCGCATTCTCGATGCGCTGCATCGGATCAAGTGGGAGATAGATGGTACGCTAACGTTCCGTCGTTCCTGTGCACACGGAATGTGCGGCTCGGATGGAATGCGGATCAATGGCAGAAATGGGCTTGCGTGTGCGATGCTGCTCAAAGATGTTAACACAAGCAAGCCGATCCTTATCGAGCCATTGCCATTTTTGCCCATCATCAAAGACCTGGCTGTCGATCAAACGGATTTTTTCCGTAAATATGAGATGGTAAAACCGTGGCTGATCGCGAACGAGCCACCGCCGCAAATGGAGCGTTTGCAGTCCCACGCCGATGCGGAACTTCTGATGGAATCGACCAAGTGTATTATGTGTGCCTGCTGTACGACGAGCTGCCCATCGCTGTGGTCGAACGAAAATTATCTCGGCCCGGCCGCACTGTTGAAAGGATTCCGGTTCGCTTTCGATTCGCGCGATGAAGCGCCGGAAGAACACATGACCGCTATGGATTCACCCGACGGCGTCTGGCGCTGCCACACCGTTTTTAATTGCGTCGAAGCCTGCCCGAAGGACATCAATATCACCTGGCACATCTCACAAGTGAAGAAGGCGTTGGTAAGTTTGGAGCTATGACAACAATTAAACTCCCACCTTACACGGCCTTTTCAGAAATTCTGGCACCCTGTGTTGGAATATTTGCGTTTTTTCTTTCTAATGTATTAGGATCTAAACTTGGGAGGTGGGTTTTCGATGCTTCTGAAAATGCTTCGTCAAATGCATATATCTTTGGGATGGTCATCGGATTGTTCTTCTTTCTTTTAGTAAAACGAAAATCCTTCAAGGATAATAATATTTCACGACAATTTCCAACTTGGGTATTTTTACTCACAGCTATTTCATCGTTCTTTCTTTGTGAGATATTTAAGCAGCTTCACTATTGATTAGCGGCACAATTTCCATAGGGATGAATGTTATGAACTTGGAACCGCAAGCTTCGGCTTGCACTCTATAAGTGAGCCTCACCTTACTTTAGATCGAGGAACCCCGAGTAATTTCGGGGTTCTTCTGTTTTCTACCGAAAACTAAGCCCAGAATGGTGATTACAAGCATTCCGAGCGTTATTTTCCAGCCTGCTTCAAAGGCCGAACTCTCATATTTCATTTCGACACGATGCGTGCCGGTTGGTACTGGGATACTCCGAAGGCTTGTGAATGCACGCACGATCTTAACCGGATTGCCATCGACGTAGGCATGCCACGCAGGATAGAATAGGTCGTTAACTAAAAGCATTGCCGGTGCAGAAGTATGAGTCGTAACGAGCAATTCGTTCTCAGAAAAATTTGTAAGGATAGCAGTGTCGGTAATACTTGGGGGCGTGGAAGCAATACCTGGTGATTCACTTATTAACAGTGTTTTATGAATGTCGAAGTAGGGATCTGCATAGAACTTTGCAGCACCCGAATCTGCGGGCGTGACACGCCAATCGGAATAAAGTTTCACGAACGGAAGCGCATTCGGATATGGAATAAGTCCAGCTCCATCCTTCAACAGCCCTGCAGCACCCATGATCTGCGCGCGAGCCTCACTGTCCGCTGTCGGCGGAAACGGTCGCACGATGCGCATTGGGTTGATGTCACGTAGGCTATTAGAATCTATCGCGTCCTCGATACGAAGTCGGAGGATCATACTGAGATTACGTCGCATGGCGGTATCTTGCAGCCATATAAGTTTAGCTTGATCGTGCGAGTGGTGTTGAAAAAAGTGGATGACAGCAGGGTTTGCAGCGTCTTCGGCTGTTAGCATGTCCCGACTTACCGTATTGTGTTGTTGCGTGAAATCATTGTAATAGAGATCGATGAGGATCAGGCAAACCGCAAGGGGAAACACCCATCGGTTACCAAGCTTTCCGTATAGTGTCAGCAGAAGAAATCCTGCAACCAACACACTCATCATGAGCGATGGGAACAATAGCGTAGAAATACCGGGCCTCTTTAAGTGGCCTGGAAAAAACAGAACGTCGATCGTTCCGGTTACAGCAAGAAGATTTACGAGTACTACGACGATCGAGCACCAGAGCAGCAGGCTGCGGTGTCGCTGTAGTTCCGCTGGCTGTGTGAGAAACGCTTTCAATCCTATTCCGCCTAAAATAGTTCCAAGCAGCCAAACGAACCAAAGCATCCTCGCGGGCGCTCGTACCCGATCGAAGAGCGGGACGAATTTCCAAACGAGCCAATGGATCGGGAAATGTTCCCCAATGGCGTACGTGATCGCGAACAAGCAGAACCCTATCATAAACCACACATGGCGTGTACGGGCGTTATGCCGATCGTGCCGGTGTTTCCATAACACAGCTAACGCAAAGAGTGCGAAGATCTCTGCAAGTAGCGACCAATAAAAGGTTGCCTGCGCGGCCTGATTAAGCGATGCTGCATCTCCGGATTCGGCAAACATTTTTGGAACCAGAAATACCATCAAACCTCCCGGATGGATCCCGAAACGGCTTGCATCATAATAATTCAGGTGCGATCTGGCTGAGATTCCAGCCAGTTCAAGAGAGGGCAAGAGCTGAACCGCAGCAATGCCGCTTGCAATAACCACTGCGACGCAGAGGGAGAAAAATGGCCGAGCAGCAGCGATGGTAAAGCCAAATTCTTTTCTTCGGATCAGACATTCTGCCAGTGTATAGCAAAAGAAAAAAAAGGATGTAAATAGGAAGACTTGCGGCTGCCCTGCAAGGAAATCAAGGCCTAAGATCAGGCCAAGTCCAATGGTCGACCGCCAGGAACTCCAACTACGCAGTAGCAATAGTGTTCCCCACGGAAGAAGCGCAAGCTGATAGACGACCATTGGATGATTTTGGTCGGAAATAATTCGCGATCCAAAGCCAAAGGTAAAACCAGCGAGTAGCGCAACCGTACCGGCAACATGAAAGTGTTTTTTTAGTAGATAGAACACTCCGAGCGCCGCCAGAGGGAAATGTGAGACGGTGATGAGTTCTGGAACCAGCATTGGTAAATGACTCAGGCTTGGCGCGACCATTCTCGTGACAAGGATCGACAAAATATTTGTGGGATACCAAAATCCATTTTGGCCGTCGGCTAACACGGCGGGCAAGCTCCAATTATACGGATTCCAAAAGGGGAGTGTGTGCTTGAGGCCAAACATGTAGTAGCAATAGTCCCGAATGGGATATTCCCAGGAGGAGAAATCTTCCCAAAAAAAACGCTTGCCAAACACGAATGGCCAAAAGACGAGAACCGTAAAGAGCACGTACATTCCAGCCGCCGCTGACGTGCTAATAATGCGGGAAAGCCAGGGATGCGGGTTCGTTGTGAACTCTGCTACCTTGCCCTGAAACTCACGATCCGTTTGAGCATTCATGGAGTATTGCCCTGTTGTTTCCAACCAATAATGAGGACTAAAACCGAAATCGTGAGTGTGCCGAGGGTTATCTTCCATCCAAGATCGAATGCCGCACTATCGTAGTGCATCTCAACATCGTGAATCCCTGCGGTAACTGGCACAGCGCGCCCACCAGTAAAAGCACGTATAATTTTCGTTGCTTTTCCATCGACCGTTGCGCGCCAGGCGGGATAGAAAAGATCATTCACAAACAACATCGAAGGCTGAGACGCCATGACCATCATTCGTAAATGATTCTCATCATAAGATCTGAGGATAGCAGTATCTGGAAGCATTTTGCTACCCAGTAGTAGTTGAGGATTTTCAGTAAGCGATAGCTCTTTTGTGAAATCGATGCTGTTGGCGATAGACAGTGTATGTCCGTTCCTTCCTGAGTCAACGATCCATTGATGATAGAGCATTAGGAATGAAAGTGGGTGGGGAAGCTCCGATATTGCTCCGGTTCCAGAAACCATCGTAGCAACTCCCATTATTTCCATACGTCGAGTGGGATCTTGATCGGCAGCAAGAGCAGATTGAGGCAAGAGTTGATTCAGATCCCGCAGGCTGACAGAATCCTTCGCATCCTCGATCGGAAGGCGAAGAAACATTCCAAGATTTGCTCTCACCCCATTGCTATCTTCTCCGCGATCAATCAACAGTTTTGCATGATCGTTGTTGTGAAGATGTCTGAATGTTTGAATGAGAGAACTGGAAGAATCCTGAGCAACGACGATTTCACGATCGAGGGTATTGCGGTGCCAGGTGAAGTCCTGGTACCAAAGATCACCTGCAATGAGCAGCGCTGTGCATACCAACAGAAGTTTTGGCGAGAGCGATTGCCGAAAAACTGAAATAAGGAAAAGACCGGTCAGCAGGCTGGCAACAAGGGATGGAACTATAATTCGCGCCAAACCCGGACGGAGTAGGTGCGGTTTAAACACATAGTCAAATACGCCCACGAGCGAAAGTATATTAAAGGTGAGGAACACGCCAACAGCCCAATAAAAAAATCGTTTGTGACGTATCACAGCATCTCGTTCTTGAATCAGAATGTCAAGTCCAAGGCCGGTCAAAAGTGTGCCGATAAACCACAAGAACCAGACCATTCTGTTTGGAGCGCGGAAGTGATCGAAGATGGGAACGAACTGCCAGATCGGCCAGGAAACAATGAAATTATCTCCCAACCCAAAGCCTAAAGCGAAAATAGAAAAAGCGACGAAAAAGAAGAGGTGACGTGATTTCGGATCGTCCGCTTCCCGGCGCTTCCAATGCGCAATGATCGCGAATAGTGATAGAATTTCAGCAAGTGCGCCCCAGTAAAAGGTTGCTTCCCAGTACCAGAAATGATCATGGATCGTTGGGCTTTTGGGAATATTGAATCCAGGGTATTCGCCATAGAACTTGGGAACGAAGAAGTCGATAATATGGCCGAGGTGAAGCGAGGCACTACTGGCGTCGTCAAAATTCAAATGCGTCCGCGCAGAAAGGGCGACTAATTCCATCGAAGACAGAAGCTGCACACAAGCAACGCCTGTGGTGATGAGGATTGCGAGCGTGAAATACAAGAGCGGGGTTGAAGCATCCACCATTCCGTTCTTCTTTTGAAATCGAATTAATGTTTCCGCCACAGTAAACACACTTAAGAAAATTGCGATAAAGAAAAAAGTCTGTGGTTGTCCCGCAAAAAAGCTGATGCCAAATAATAGTCCAAGTCCTATCGCATAACGCCAGGATTTCCATGCCCGCATAAGCAGCAAAGTTTCCCATGGCAAGAGCGCAAGCTGGATGATCTGCATCGAATGATTTTGCTCAGCGGCCATGCGAACGCCGAAGCCCCAACACAGGCCAGCAAGCAATGCAGCAATTCCAGAAACTCTAAATTCTTTTCTCAGTAGCACAAAAACTCCGAGCGCGGCAAGCGGTAAATGCAGGAGTGTCATCGTCTCGGGAATGAGAACGGGCAAATGCGCGGCATGAGGCATTGTTAGCCATGTCATTCCGATCTGTAGAAGATTCGTAGGATACCAAAACCCCGATTGTGCGTCCGCCAACAGCGGCGACCACGCCCATGAATACGGATTCCAAAAGGGAAGTTCATGGACGAAGCGAATCATGTAAAAGCAATATTCGCGGATGGGATATTCCTGAATGAAAAAATCCTCCCAAAAAAATCGATGGCCGAGAAACACAGGCCAATAGATGGCAAGCATGAAGAGCACATAGATCGACGCAGCCGTACCTGTGCGTAGGTCGGAAGCATCGCCGACGATGCGTCTTCCAGCCCGACCTGTTAACTGAGGTGTGGCACTATCCTCTATGTGTTCTCCGTTACCCGATTGTATGGTCGATCGATTATTCAATAGGTCAATTTTTGTTATTGCTGCTTTCGGCGTTTTAGGGCTTTCCTGGATGCTAGGTCGTCCAACGGCCGCATTCGCGCAAGTTAGCTCTTTCCCAACGTCTATAAACAGGACGGGTTCACAATTTCATATCGCTCGGCTAAAATATGAGGGGGGCAGCGACTGGTATAATGGCCAGAGCGAGGAGCCGAATATGCTCCGATTCCTCCACGAACATACGAACATCGATGTCGATCCCAAGTATTTTTCGGTCGATGTGGCGAGCGATGAGATCTTCAATTATCCGTTCATATTTATGACTGGCCATGGCCGCGTCGATTTTTCCGAGACCGAAGCCAAACGCCTCCGCGCCTATTGTGATGCCGGAGGGTTTCTTTATATTGACGACGATTATGGGTTGGACACTTCGATCCGACGGGAATTAAAGAAAGTATTTCCAGAGCAAAATCTCATGGAGCTGCCATTTTCGCATGGGATCTATCATTGCCATTTCGATTTTCCTAATGGATTGCCGAAGATCCACGAGCACGAT
>Ga0206964_10230_pt1 | contig 16710 bp, 13 predicted proteins | sample Alteio_BWOrgHeat_25_FD_152980 | JGI IMG/M metagenome (GOLD analysis project Ga0206964, IMG submission 152980) | Enriched cells from forest soil in Barre Woods Harvard Forest LTER site, Petersham, Massachusetts, United States -... | ecosystem: Environmental > Terrestrial > Soil > Temperate forest >...
CTGCTTCCCGCGCGCAATGCTATTCCGGCTCGATTTGCTATTTTCGCCATACGTATTGCGACGGTCGTGGGCGAGACTTAGCTGCTTCTTCTCTTCCGGATTTTTGATCGTGCTCATAGGGCAATGGCCAGGTTAGCGGAAGTGAAAATGCGGGGATCCTTCACTTCGTTCAGGAAGACGACTTCTAAAGAGTAATGGTTATTGACGAAAAGTGGTGGGTGGTTTTAGGTCGGATTCTTGGAATGGTGGGATTGGTCTGCCCCAGTCTTCGCTTAAGTCTTCCCATAGTGGGTTATTGGAGATTACCAGGTCTAGTTTGCGGGTTCGGAGCCAGCCTTTTAGTTGTTTTTCGCGTTGGATGGCTGCGGTGATTGTGGTGAAGCGCTCAAGGTAGACGAGCTTGTTGATGTTGTATTTTGCTGTGTGGGATTCGGGGTTGATTTTGGATTTGTGTTCGGCGATTCGGTGCATCAGGTCTGTGGTCACGCCTATGTAAAGCCGCTTGAAGCTGCTTGCCATGATGTAGACGTAGGCGAGTTGGTCAGGGTTCATAGTGTGGCCTGTTGGCTGTTTTTTGGGGTTGGTGAGACCACGAAAAAGTTCGGTGCATGGGCGGTTGCAAAAATGCGGGGATCCTTCACTTCGTTCAGGATGACGACTTCCTGAGAGCGTGGGTTGGTCGTGAGGCACAGTGGCGGTTTTGGCATCGCTGATGAAAGGAGCGAGACTCGTGCTTTGAAACGTGCGTTTGTTTCGCTCCGGGTAGAACGCAAGCTAGCGTTGGACGCGGGCGCCGCCGCCTTTCATGATGCGCTGGACTTCGTCGAAAGTGGCCATCGTGGTGTCGCCGGGGGTGGTCATGGCGAGGGCTCCGTGGGCGCAGCCGCAGTTTACGGCCCACTCGGGACCTTTGTCGGTTAGGAAGCCGTAGATGAGGCCGGAGGCGAAGGAGTCGCCGCCGCCTACGCGGTCGAAGATTTCGAGGTCGGGCATGGGGCGAGCCTCGTGGAATTTGCCTTCGTAGTAGCAGATGGCTCCCCAGTCGTTCACCGTGGCGGTTTTGGCGTGGCGAAGGGTCGTGGCTACTACTTTGAAGTTGGGGAAGGTGGCTACGGCCTTCTCGATCATCTTGCGGAAGTTGGCGGAGTCGAGTTCGCCGAGGTGATCTTCGGTGCCTTCGACCTCGAAGCCCAGCGCGGCGGTGAAGTCTTCTTCGTTGCCGATCATGACGTCGACGTAGCTGGCCAGTTCGCGGTTGACCTCGGTCGCGCGCGCTTTGCCGCCGATGGATTTCCAGAGAGAGTCGCGGTAGTTGAGGTCGTAGCTGATGATGGTGCCGTGCTTGCGTGCGGCGATCATGGCTTCTTTGGCGACTTCAGGTGTGGTCTCCGAGAGCGCGCAGAAGATGCCGCCGGTGTGGAACCAGCGCGAGCCTTCTTTGCCGAAGATCTCTTCCCAGTCGATCTGGCCGGGTTTGAGCTGACTGACGGCGGTGTGGCCTCGGTCGGAGCAGCCGAGGGCGGCGCGGACGCCGAAGCCTCGTTCGGTGAAGTTGAGGCCGTTGCGTGTGGTGCGGCCTACGCCGTCGTATTTGGTCCAGACGAGGTGCGACTGGTCCACACCGCCCTGAAGCATGAGGTCTTCGAGGAGACGGCCTACGGGGTTGTCGGCTAGTGCCGTGACGATGGCGGTCTTGAGGCCGAAGCAGCGGCGGAGGCCTCGGGCTACGTTGTATTCGCCGCCGCCTTCCCATACGTCGAAACGGCGGGCGGTGGCTACACGGACGTCGCCTGGATCGAGGCGGAGCATGACTTCGCCGAGGGAGACTTCGTCCCACTTGGATTTGTCTTTGGGGCGGATTACTAGGCTCTTTGTATCGTTCGAAGCTTTCGTCACTGGCTTTCCCTTCATGGGATAGGAATTCTAATGGTTTCGTGGAGGTGTGGTGGCAACCCGGGCGAAATACAGGGACCCTTCACTGCGTTCAGGATGACGACCTCCAAAAGTTGAGGTTTCTATCTGAGGTCGGCGATGGTTACGGGGTCCATGTCGTCGTAGGCCTGGTTTTCGCCGCCCATGCCCCAGCAGAAGCCGTAGTTTTTGGTGCCTACGCCGGCGTGAATGGACCAGCCGGGAGAGACTACCACTTCTTTGTCGGCGATGACGAGGTGGCTGGTCGCGTCGGGTGGTCCCATAAGGTGCAGGACGCGGTGGGCTGGGTCGACATCGAAGTAGAAGTAGACCTCACTGCGGCGCATGTGGGTGTGGGGCGGCATGGTGTTCCAGTTGCTGCCGGTTGCGAGCAGCGTGAAGCCCATGACGAGCTGACAGCTCTTGATGCCGTCCTTGTAGATAGCTTTATAGATGGTGCGCTTGTTGCAGGTTTCGAGGCTGCCGAGTTCGAGACCCTTGAGGTCTTTGAACTTGACCATCGCGGTGGGGTAGCTAGCGTGCGCGGGGTAGCTGAGGAGGTAGAAGTTCGCGGGATTTTTGCCGTCTTTGCTGGAGAAGATAACGTCGCGGCTACCGCGTCCTGCGTAGAGGACGTCGAGCTTGTCGAGGTCGAAGGATTTGCCATCGACGACGACGGTGCCCGGGCCGCCTACGTTGAAGACGCCGAGTTCGCGGCGCTCGAGGAAGTATTCGGCGCGGAGTTCGGGTTCGGTTTCGAGCTGGAGCTCTTCGCTGACGGGGACGGCGGAGCCGATGACGGTGCGGTCGAGGTCGACGTAGGCGAATTCGATCTCGCCGGGTTGGAAGAGGCCTTCGAGGAGGAAGGTTTCGCGCAGTTCTTCGGTGTTCATCATCTCGTAGCGAACTGCGTCCGCCATTTGGTAAAGCCGCATTCTTTTCTCCTTAAGACTTGCGTTTCCAGTATAGCGATTTGAGATGTGGTGATGGCAGCGAGGCCGAGCGGAAAGACATACTGGTAAGATTTTGTGAATTCTTAAGAGACGAGGAATCGCATGCGAAAGTCTTACTGCGCTGTACGGCTGTGCTTTGCTGCTTTGTGTCTCGGCGCTGTTTCGAGTTTTGCGCAAACCTCGTCTCCGCCTCGGCATGTGCACTTCACGGTCGAGGCTCCGGCGGGAATTAGTGCACCTATCAGCGGACGTTTGTTGATTTTCTTGAAGGCTGGGGCGGGAGACAAGACGGTCGATTCGAATCCGCTGACTCCGACGGCTGTATGGGTTGGGGCGAGAGAAGTGCAATCGCTGGCCGCGGCTGCTTCGGTGGATGTCGATCCTGATGCGGAAGGGATTGCTTCGCCTTCGCCGTTTGGGTCAATCGCTGCGGGTGACTACGAGGTTCAGGCTGTGCTGGACGTTGACCATAGTTATAACTACAAGGGTCGGGAGCCGAAGGATTGGGTGAGCCCGGTGGTGGTGTTGCAGCATTGGACGCCTGGAGAGGGTGGTGATCCTGTGTTGCGGTTGACTGGGCATCCGGAAGAAGACCCTGCCAGGACAAAGATGATGGCGACGGCTAAGGCGCAGACGGGGCCGGGTGTGGCTGAGTTGCAGGAGTTCCAGAGCAAGCTGCTGACGAAGTTTTGGGGACGTCCCGTAGCGATCAGGGCCTGGGTGATTTTGCCACCGGGGTATACGGAGCAGACGAAGGAGCGGTATCCGACAGTTTACTTTACGCATGGGTTTGGCGGGTCTATCGACGGTGTGCTGCTGAACGGGCTGACGCTGCGCGACAGGATGAAGGAGGGGAAGATGCCTCCGATGATCTGGGTGATGCTGGATGAGAGTTGCGCGGAGGGTACGCACGAGTTTGCGGACTCGGTGAATAACGGCCCATGGGGCGCGGCGCTGACTACGGAATTCATTCCGCATCTTGAGAGCAAGTACAGGATGGATGCGCGAGCGACGGGGCGATTTTTGAATGGGCACTCGAGCGGCGGTTGGGCTACGCTGCAGTTGCAAATCAGCTATCCGAAGATCTTTGGCGGGACGTGGTCGACTTCGCCGGACTCGAGCGATTTTTATGACTTCACGGGGCCGGATCTTTATGCGGCGAATGCGAATGTTTATCGAAAGGCGGATGGCTCGCCGTGGCCACAGATTCGGATGAATGGCAAAGTGGTCGCGACGGTTGAGGAGTTTGCGAAGTTTGAGCAGGCGCTTGGACCCTATGGGGGACAGTATGCCTCGTTCGAGTGGGTTTTTTCGCCGAGATCGGATAGTGGAGCTCCGCAGCAGATGTTCAATCGCGTGACGGGAGCGGTTGATCCGACGGTGGTTGCTTATTGGCACGATCACTACGATCTTGCGCATATCGTCGATGCGAACTGGGCGACGCTGGCGCCGGATTTGAAGGGGCGAATTCACCTGATCGTGGGGACGGCGGATACGTTTTATCTGGATGGAGCGGCGCATAAGTTTGAGGCCGTGTTGAACCGGCTTGGCGCGGAGCCGCACTTTAGTTATTTGCCGGGACGATCGCATTTTGATCTTTATGCTGTGGGTAATGATCAGCGAGGTTTGTTCGATCAGATCGGCGCGGAGATGTATGCAGTCGCGAGGCCTGGTGTGAAGTGGCAGGCGCACGCGATTACAGGGGCAAACTAAGTGAGTTGGCGGAAGGTGTGCGGGTCGGGTTAGACTTTTCGCATGGTCAAAGATCAATCTCGCCGCGATTTTTTGCGCACGGCTCCGCTTGCCGCTGCGGTGACTCTTCCCCTTACTGAGATGCTTCATGCGTCTGCGATTGCAGGCGGTGGGCAGAGTTCGACTGGCTCGGCCAGCTCTACTACGGAGCCGTTTGAAGTAATTCGAGGCGAAAAGCTGGCTGAGTTTATCAAGACGCTCCAGGTTAAACCGGGGAATGAAAATCTGTATGTGTCGCAGAAGCTGCCGTTTTCTGTGGTGCTGACGACGGAAGAGAAGAAGAGTGGAAAGGAGTTTGAGTACCACGACGGGCGCGACCATATTTTTCATATTCTCGATGGGTCGACGAAGTATGAGTTGGGCGGGACGCCAAAGGGTGAGCACAGCACGAAGCCGGGCGAGTGGCTGGCTCCTGAGTCAGTGGGTGCGACGACGCTGACTCTGAATAAGGGCGATATGCTGGTGATTCCGCGCGGGACCCCGCATAAACGTACAACTGATGCGAGCGTGACGCTGATTCTGATTTCAATTGAGGGGCAGGCGAAGGCTTAGGGTCGGCGGCGATTTGATTGCTGCGGGCGCGGCGGGTACATTGGCCTAATCATGTCTAAAAATATTCTGGATACGTTTCGTCTCGACGGTAAGGTTGCTTTGGTTACGGGTTCGGCCAGCGGATTAGGGGCCGCGATTGCAGTTGCGCTGGCGCAGGCGGGGGCTGCAGTGGCTTGCCATGGGAATCGACGCGCTGCTACGGAGACGGCTGCTGCGATTGGCGATAGCGCTGCGGCTTTTCGTGCGGACTTGTCTTCGACGACCGGGGCAGAGGATCTGTTTTCGCAGGTCAAGGCGAAATTTGGGCGCGTGGATATTCTGGTGAACAATGCTGGGACGATCCTGCGTGCGGCTGCTGAGGAGGTCACGCTGGCGGATTGGCAGCAGGTGTTACAGGTGAATCTGACGAGCGTGTTTCAGCTATCGCAGCTTGCGGCCAGGGATATGATTCCGCGCGGAGGGATCGGTGTGAACTGCGGGAAGATTGTGAATATCGCTTCGTTGCTGAGTTTTCAGGGCGGCATTCGCGTGCCGGCTTATGCGGCGAGCAAGGGCGGCGTGGCTCAGCTGACGAAGGCCCTGGCGAATGAGTGGGCGCCGAAGGGGATCCAGGTGAACGCGATCGCTCCGGGGTACTTTGCTACAACGAACACGGAGGCTCTGCAGGCGGATGAGACGCGGAACCGGCAGATTCTGGAGCGGATTCCGGCGGCTCGGTGGGGACAGCCGGAGGATCTGGCGGGGGCGGCGCTGTTTTTGAGCTCGCCGGCGAGCAATTACGTTACGGGGACCGTGCTGACGGTGGATGGTGGATGGATGGGACGGTAGTTCTGTTTGCGGATGCCGTGCATCCAACGGAAGACAGGAGAAACCATATGCCACAGAGTGTTCACGACCGCGCTGCTGAGTTTCATAACAAGGCTGCACATGCTCATCAGGCTGCAGCGACGGCTCATGGGAAGGGCGATCATCTGACGGCGCATGAGTTGTCGCAGCAGGCGCATGAGTATTCGAAGAAGGCGTTCGAGCACTCGCAGGAAGCGATGCGGGAGGCAGCGCAGAAGAAGTAGCCCGTCTGCGCGATACTGATTGCATGCTGCGAGTTCCCTACGAAGAACTTTATGGTGCGCTGCTCCGCGCGATGGAAGCACTTGGCCTGAAGGACGAGCGGGCGCAGCTTTGCGCGCGGTTGTTTGCGGAGACGACCCGGGATGGGGTTTATACGCATGGGCTGAACCGATTTCCGCGGTTTGTGGAGACGGTGAAGAATGGGAGCGTGCTGGTTGACGCCGAACCGGTGAAGACTGCGGGGATGGGCGCGATCGAGCGGTGGGATGGGTGCTCGGGTGTCGGGAATTTAAATGCATGGGCTTCAATGGAACGCGCGATGGAGCTGGCGAGACTGCACGGCATGGGTGGAGTGGCGCTGGCGAATACAAACCACTGGATGCGCGGCGGAAGCTACGGCTGGCAGGCCGCGGAGCAGGGGATGTTTGCGATCTGCTGGACGAATACGCTGGCGAATCTGCCGGCGTGGGGGGCGACGTCGCCTTCACTGGGGAACAATCCGCTGGTGTTTGCTGTCCCGCGCGTGAACGGTCACGTGGTTCTGGATATGGCGATGTCGCAGTTTTCTTATGGGTCGCTGGAGGGGTACAGCAAACGCGGACAGCCGTTGCCGGTAGATGGTGGATTTGATGCGGCGGGGAATCTGACGAAGGACGCAGCAGCGATTGAGGCTTCGAAGCGTGCGTTGCCGATTGGGTACTGGAAGGGATCCGGGCTTTCGCTGGTACTGGATATGATGGCGGCGATGCTCGCGGGCGGAAAGGCAACGTATCAGATTCCGCGGGAACCTGTGCGGGAGACGGGGTCGTCGCAGATATTTCTGGCAATCGATCCCGGCTCGATGGGGAACGCTAACGCGATGAACCGGATTGCGGATGGGATCATCGACTTTTTGCATCAGGCGACGCCGGTAGACCCGAATCAGCCGGTGCGGTATCCGGGAGAGCAGACGGCACGGCTTCGTGACGAGAATATGCGGTTGGGCGTACCGGTCGACCCGGAGATCTGGAAGCGGATCAGCGCGCAGTCATGAGCATTTTTTACAGTTCCTGCAAAACGTGTGGTTCATGCGATGGGCGATGATCATGCAACAGCTGCCCGCGAGTGTTATCGCAACTTCGGATGCGTGAGAAGGCAGTAAATCACCGAAGTATGCGCCGGAGCAGATCAATAGCAGCCCGAGGAGCACTGCCGCGAGCACACGTTTCCTTCTGTGCTTGCGGTATCCAGAGCCGATCGCCGACGCACCTACGATTGTCACGAAGACGGCGAGCACTCGGTGGGTATGTTCTTCCGAGGGCAGGAAATGAGAGGATACTGCCGATAAAGAGAGGAGCGCCGGGGTCGCAATGCAGTGAACAAAACACAGCGCCGAGGTGATAATCCCCACTCTATCCAGACGTTCGGCATACAACTCTCGACTTTGGGCCATACCTGGGCTTCTCGTTGCGTCGAGCAACGGGTGAGGGACTTGCAACAGCACCTGACATTGACGACGTGAAGAAGCGCGCCCGACATAAGATCTTTATGCCCGGCGCGCTTTCCTCCGTTCGGTCGCTAGAAGTGGAAACCGACCTCTGCCGTCATGGCGCGCGGCGTAACGTAGTGGGTTCCGCTGAAGGTAGAGAGGAAGTTGTACAGCGCGTACTTGTTGGTGATGTTGACGGCAGTCAGGCGGAGACTCCATTTGTACCGGTCGCCATTGAAGAGGTTGTCCTGGCCGACGGAGGCGTCGAACAGGCTCCGTTCCGCAATGCGCGGAGGGTTATGGTCGTCGTTTTCCGTGTTTGGCGCAGGAATGGAAACTAGCTTCGACGTGAGTTGGGAGGCAAGGCACGATCCTCCGGGGATTCCCACGTATGGAGTTGCCTTGATGCCGTTGCACGTCAGACCGGCCTGGAACTGCTGATCAGGAGTCAGGCTGCTTACATTGATTGCTGGTTGGCCGGTAGCCGGATCGATGAATGAGAAGGGGATGCACAGGCTGTTCGGATCTGAACCGTTGCTGTAGCACGGCACCGAGCCCGCGGTGAGGCCGCTGTCGAACCGCCAGTTGAAACCTATCCATGGAGAACGCTTACCGGGAATCTGATACTGGATGTGCGTTGTCTGGTTGTAACGCTCGTCGTGATCGATGCGGAAGGGATATCCACTCTGTCCAACGGTGGCGCCTGCGCCAGCGACCTGCGGCGGAAAGAACCGCGCCGCAACCGACGACATGACGACGAACGCCGACAGGTTATGAAAGTTCGGGACATCTGCACGCAGAGCGAAGCCCGGAATCTTCGAGTTGTGCCAGTCGATAGGAAACGTGATGGGTGTATTGCCAAGCACGCTGAAGTCGAAGGCGTTGTGGGTGTACTTCCAGATGTAGTCGCCGCTGATGACGAGGTTCTTACCAAAGGCCTGCTGGAGGCCGGCATGAAACTCATTGCGGAAGCCCGGCTCCAAAGTGCCCGAGACGCCGGGCGTGCAGAGCAGAAGCGGAGAGAGTACCTGGTTGAGGCATCCCACGCTGGAGAGCACGAGGTTCTCGTTGAAGGGCGACTCCAGGGTTCGCGCATAGGACATGCGCAGAACGGTGTTGGTCTGCTTCACGGTATAGGCGAGACCTACACGCGGCTCTGCCTGGCGCGCTATCGCCAATCCGTTGTAGAGGTCTCCTCGTATACCAAGGTTGAACAGCCAGTTGCCCGTTTTGATCTGATCCTGCGCGTAGAGCGCCAGTTCCTTTACATCGGTATGACCGATGAAGTTGTAGTAGCCACCGCCTCGCGTCAAGTCATATGGCAGAAGGACAGGATTGAAGGTACCCCCCACGGAGGGATCGTTTGAAACCAGACCTGCAGCCGCGCACTGAGAAGGGCTGGTGAAGCCAGGTTGCGGAGTGTTGCTGGCGTTGACGCAAGGAGAATTGAAGGTTGAACTCACAAGGCTCAACGTGTCGTTTTCGTTAAGGAACGTTTGTGAGTATGTGGCGCCGACTTTTATGTTGTTGATGCCGTGCACGTAAGAGAAGTCAGTGCGCGCGCCGGCATTGGTGAGGTTGCGATCCTGCCCGATCGTCTGGTTCTGCAGGTTCGGTGGCCCGAGGTCAGCAAGAGGATTGTTGCTGGGATAGTAGTTGTACTGGTCTTTGCGGACGTAGAGGCCGAAGTTGAAGACCGAATCGCTGCCGATGGTGTGGGTGTAAGACGGAGAGATGTTGAAGGTGCCGATCTTCGAGCGCTGATCGGTGTTGCCCACATTGCCGAAGACGGGATTGGCGCCTGAGCCTCCGCTGACGACGTTCTGGATGTTCAGGTTGTCGTATGCATTTGGCGTCTGGAACCAGGAGCGGCTGTAGTTGAGATTGAGATGAACGGAGTCTGTGCTTGTAAATTGACGGTCGATGCGATCGAAGATGTTAATCTCGTTGCCCTTGTCGTGGAAGACGACGAACTCAGGCGGGTCCAGGAAGCGCCCAGTGTTCAGGCCGTCGACCTCGATGAAGTTACCCCACTTCGGCCCGCCGTAGCTCAGGTCTACCGAACCAGTCGCAGAGCCGAAGCTGCCGTAGGAGGTTGAAACGCTGCCGGTGGGTTTGGTGACGCCCTGGCCCGATCGCGTTGTCACCTCGATGATGAGACTGGTTTTGCCGCCGAACTCTGCCGGAGGCGCTCCGGAGATGACTTCGAGCGACTGCACGGAGTTGGAGGGAAGCTGGTTGGAGAAGACCTTGCTCTGCTGGTCGGTGATGGGCTGGCCGTCGATCGAGAAGGAGTTGGATGCGTGATCGCCGAGGCCATGGAAGAGGCCGTTGGAGTCGGCGGCGACACCGGGGGAAGAGAGGGTGACAAGCGAACTGAGCGATGACGACTGGCTCTCGAGGGGCAGTTTGTCGAAGGCGCCGCGATCGATGTCGGTGTGGAAGGTCGAGTCGGACTCCAACAGATCGGTAGCGGTGACGGTGACGACGGTGGACGACTCGCCGACGGTCAGGGTCGCCTTGACCGTCACGGGCACTGAGGAGCGAACGTCGACATCCTCTGAATGGGAAGCGAAGTCCGTGGCGGAAACGCTAAGGTGATAAGGATTGAGCGGGATGTTGGTGAATTGAAAGTAGCCCGCTCCGTCTGAGGTAGTCGACCTGCTGTAGCCGCTGACCGGGTTTTCAATCTTGATGGTCGCTCCGGCCACAACCGCGCCAGTTGGATCGGTGACTGTGCCGGAGATAGTGCCGCCGTGTCCGGCCGGCTGAGCGAACAAAGCTGATACGCTCGCAAAGATAAAGACTGATAGTAAAACGAAGACGAGTCGTCGATTTGACGTGTCCATACACAACCCCCATGAAAAAGAACCCTGATTTTTTAAGACGCTGGCCTGTACCTAAACGGAGACCGCATCAACAGGGGGTGGTCGGGTAAAGAGAGCAAATGTCGAGAGAACTCGGGTTCGCGTGGGCGGAACAGACGCCTCGACGAACGACACGACGGGAGTGACATTCAGCGTGACGGACGGAACTGCTATCTGCACAGCAGCGTGCGCGGTGAGGCAGAGAGCGCAATCCGTGTGCGGGAGATCCCCGTTCGGGTGAACGTGGACAGCCTGAATCGTGCCGCAGGCCAAGACCAGAGCGATGCAGATCACGGAGAGTAACAGCCTCCATGGACCCAGCATTCTCGATTTTGAGGCAGGCAGATTCACGCTAAATCTAATATATCGCAGGACTGGGGGTTGGACGTGCGTCGCGAAGGTTTAGTTTCCGCCCTGAATGAGCTTCGTTGGCGCTGCAAGCTCCAGTTGCTAGACCAGTTGCAGGCGAATCTTCCTGGCGCCACGGTCGAGCATTGTGATGCGGAAGCTCCGAACCTGCCCGGCGCGAACCGGCTCCGTCTTGGCTTCCGCGGGCGAGGGGCCGTTCTTCCATCGCGCCGCCAACATGGAGCTGAGCGACGACAGATCGACTGCGTTGGCCTGCGGCGATTCTTTCGGGGCGGACTCCAGAACAAGCCGCGCGGCCGCGTGAATTCCATCGCCAAGCTCGACAGTTCCCTGCTCGCCGGAGACTTCGATGAGTCGGCCACTGACGATTGTGCCGATTTTTTGCTCAGCGATGTACTCCTCGAGTCCCGTGGGGATGAGCTGCTTCATACTCAGCTTGATCTGACGCTTGTCCTTGTCGACCTCAAGGACTTTGGCCTTTACGACCTGGCCGTTGCGAAGGACATCCTGGGGGCGTTCGATGCGTTTTTCGGCGCTGATCTCGCTGACGTGAATCATGCCTTCGACGCCCTCGGTGAGCTGCACAAAGGCGCCGAATTTGGTGAAGCTGGTGATGGGGCCTTCGACCTCGGAGCCCGAGGGGAATTTTTGTGCTGCTTCGGACCAGGGGTCGCCGAGGGTCTGCTTCAAGCCGAGCGACATGCGCCGCTCTGCTGGATTGATGCCTAGAATCATCACTTCAACGACATCTCCGGGCTTCACCATGTCGCCGGGCTTGCGCACTTTTTTGGCCCATGACATCTCGGAGAGGTGGACCATTCCTTCCACGCCGGGATCAAGTTCGACGAAGGCGCCGAAGTCGGTGACTCGGGTGACTTTGCCGCGGACGCGTTCGCCGGCTGAGTATTTGCCGGGCACGGCGTCCCACGGATGCGGCTGCAGTTGCTTCATTCCGAGGGAGATGCGCTTGCCGGATGGCTCGATCTTCAAGACTTTGGCGTCGACCTGCTGACCTACGGTCAAGATGTCGGCCGGTTTTTCAACGCGGCTCCATGCGATGTCGCTGATGTGGAGCAGGCCATCGAGGCCGCCGATGTCGATGAAGGCCCCATAGTCGGTGAGGCTGCGGACGGTGCCGGAGACGACGTCGCCCTCTTGAATCTGCGAGTAGCGCTGCTCCTTGTTGGAACGCTGTTCTTCTTCAACGACGGCGCGGCGATCGACGACCACATCTTCATCGGTGGCGTCGAGCTTGATGATGCGGCAGCGAATCTCCTGGCCGACGAGTTTTTCCATCTCGGCTGCGTCGCGGGCGCCGCTGCGCGAGCCCGGCATGAAGGCGCGCACGCCTACATCTACGCTGAGGCCGCCTTTAACGACGGCTGTTACCGTGCCAGCGATGATGGCCTTGTCGGCGAAGGCCTGCTCGAGCGCGGTCCAGTCTTTGGGCTGGGCTTCTCTCAGCCGCGATAATTCGTAGTAGCCCTCCTCGTTGCGGCCTTTGACTGAAACGAGCAGTTTGGTGCCGGGTTCAACCTTTTCGCCTGCACCTTCGAAGAGCGCAAGCGGGAGAATTCCCTCGGACTTGAAGCCGATATCGACGATTACTGAGTCCACCGTCACGGCGACGACGGTGCCGGAGATCTGTTTGCCTCCCTCGCCGGCTCGACGCGAATGGGTTCGCTCAAACTGGGAGAGCAGTGCGCCGAATGATTCGGTGGATTCGGTGGATTCAGTTGCTTCGACGGCTTCTACAGCGGGGTTGTTCTCGGGGGTGTTCGGGTTCGACATGAAAAACTGAGTGCCTCGTTCCTGCTTGATTGTGGCTAGGATATCACCGCAAGCGTGGTCATTTCCTGCGTTACCGTGTTGAGGAGTGCCGGCGATTTGCTTCTCTGCGAAGTATTTTCTGGCTTAGCCTGTTCTCATGGTTCGCGCTTCTGTCCGGCTATATCGAAGATTGGTTGGGATTGCGGCTTCGCTGTTGCTGCTGAGCCGCAGGATGCGCAGTCGCAGATTCATATCTCTGAGATTCAGCGGCGGCAGGGACATTATGACGAAGCGCTTAAGACTCTCGATAAGGCAAAGCCTCTCGCTCCCGATTCGCTCGAGCTGACCTATAACGAAGCGCTGCTCTACGACTCGCTCGGCCGCTATGACGATGCGATCAATGTTCTAAGCAAGCTGGTCGCCGACACCGAGCGCACCGACGGAAAGTATTCCGATGGCGAGAAGACCAACCGCTCGATCTTCCTCGACCGCCTCGCAGTCATCTACCGCGAAGAGAACAAGACCACTGAGGCCATAGCGACGTACAAGAAACTGATGGATCTTGGCGGCGAATACGTCAAGAGCAGTTACTCGGGCCAGGTCGACGCCTACCGGGATTCGCATCAGTGGAAAGAATCGACCGCTGTTGCTGCCGAGGCAGCCAAGGCTCTGCCGAACGATCATGGCGTCCAGTTGATGTATGCCGGACAGCTTGCGGACACCGGCCAGGTGGAGCAGGGGGTTGCGCTTGCCAAAGCGCAGCTGGTCGCGACCAAGGGCTCGCCCGACGAACGCGATTCGCATCTTGCGTTGGCGACTATCTACACGCGGCTGAAGCGCTGGCAGGAAGCCTCTGCGGAGCTGAATGCCGCCGAAGCGCTGGCCACAAAGCCCGACGAGAAGCTCTACGTCTACTTCCTCCGAGGCTCGCTCTACGACCGTCAGAAGCTTTACGATGACGCCGAGGCACAGTTCCGCAAGGCCCTTGAGATCGACCCGCAGAATCCGACCGTGCTGAACTATCTCGGCTACATGCTGGCCGATCGTGGTGTGCGGTTACCCGAAGCGCTGACCATGATTCGCAAGGCTGTCGAACTCGATCCGCAGAACGGCGCATTCCTCGACTCGCTCGGTTGGGTGTACTACAAGCAGGGCCAATACGCTCTGGCTGAGGAGAACCTGCGCAAGGCCAACGAGCGCATCAACACCGATCCCACGGTTCACGACCATCTCGGCGAGGTCTATGAAAAGACCGGCAACCTGAAGATGGCCGTTGCACAGTGGGAGCGGTCGATGACCGAGTACGCTCATTCTCTACCGTCCGACGCTGATCCAGCAGACGTAGCCAAGGTGCAGCACAAACTCGAAAACGCCCGAGTGAAGCTGGCCAAGGTAGCATCGAAGTAGGCTCGCGCTCCTCCGGTCGGCGTCTCAGCGCTTGCCGCTGCCGTTACACTTAAACTGACTATGGCAATCGATCTCCATCGGTGCGCGGTCGCCGGAGATCCGGGCGATCCTCTTTTGACCCGTGTCTATCCTGCGCCTTTCCGCCCCTCGCGCACGCCCTTCCAACGTGATCGTGAACGCGTCGTGCAGGCGCGCGCCTTCCGCCGCCTGGCTGGTAAGACGCAGGTCTTCACCAGCCGCGCCTCCGACCATTTCCGAAGCCGCCTGACCCATACCATTGAGGTCGCACAGATAGCACGCGCTACCGCCAGCGCGCTCGGCCTCAACGAGGACCTCGCCGAAACGCTCGCACTGGTTCACGATATCGGCCATCCACCCTTTGGCCACGCGGGAGAGCGCGCTCTCGACCGCTGCCTGAGCCGTCACGGCCGCCGCTTCGACCACAATCTTCATGCCTTGCGAATCGTCGAGCACTTCGAGCAGCGGTATGCCGCGCATCGCGGACTCAATCTCACGCTTGGCGTTCGCGAGGGCATCATCAAACACTCGCGCGACTACAGCTCTGCCGCGCATCCGGAGCTCGCCGAATATTTTCTCGACCTGCGCCCGCCGCTCGAAGCGCAATTGATCGATCTTGCCGACGAGATCGCCTATCTCACCGCGGACCTGGACGATGGCGTCGAATCCGGGCTGCTCGATATTGGCCATATTCGCGAGCACGTCGACATCCTCGGCCGCTGCTATCGCAAGGTCGAGCAGGAACACGCCGGGGTCGATGAAAAGTTTTTGTTCAACGAGGCGCTGCAGCTGATGCAGAACATCCTCACCGAGGATCTCATCGAGACCACGGGCCGCAACACATTGACTATCGGCGCGGCGTGTCTCGACGACATTCGTCGCCACCCGGCTCGCCTTGCGCAGTTCTCTCCGCAGGTCGAGGCGGAGCGTCTGCAGGAGAAGCGATATCTCTACGACACGCTCTACACCTGCGGCCCTCTTGAAATCGAGCACGACAAGGCCGAAGAGGTCGTGACGGCGCTCTTCGATCACTGGGTCAATGACCCTGAGGAACTCCCGGCTGGCCACTTCGACGAGGTGCGCAACGAAGGCCTTGCCCGCGTAGTAGCCGACTACATCGCCGGCATGACCGATCAGTTCATCCTGCTGCAGTACGCGCAGGTCAAACGGGCCGTCCGCAGATAGCGACGGTTCTTCGCGCATTCCGCCTCGAATCCATGGAGAAGGCGTAAAATTCCAGCCACATGAACTTCAGCCCGGCGAACATCACGGCGCTCGTGATTGCTGCCAGCTTCGCGGCGGGGCTGAACATCTACGCCACCGTCCTGACGCTGGGTATTCTCGCCCGCACCCACTGGGTTGCGCTGCCTCCGGGATTAGACTCGCTTGGCCACACCTGGGTTCTCGTCGTCTGCGGGATCATGTTTGCCATGGAGTTCGTAGCGGACAAGATTCCCGGGTTCGACGTCGTATGGAATGCGCTCCACACCGTCGTGCGGGTCCCTATCGCAGCGCTCGTGGCCTACCATGCAAGCTCGCAGTTGACGCCGCAGATGCAGATTCTCGCGACCTCCGTCGGCGCTGTCGTCGCGCTGGCCGCTCACGGATCGAAGACCGCACTGCGCACCGCCGTAACGCCAAGCCCGGAGCCCGTCTCCAACATTGCCCTCAGCACGACCGAGGACGCCGCAGCCATCGGCCTGACCTGGTTCGCGACGCATCACCCGATCATCGCAGCCGTCATCGCCCTCGTGAGCCTTGCGGCGACCATCCTCGTGGCGCGTGCCCTCCTGCGAGCCATTCAGCGGCCGTTGCGCAAGCTCTTCGGCACCGAACTCGAAGAGGATAAGGCGACACCAAAGCCGCTGCCTTAGCGGCCCTGCCGGATCGGCGGCATCTTAATCTCAAACAGCTTTGCCGCATCTAGATAACTCCCCTCCCACCGAATGCCGAGATGCAGGTGCGGCCCCGTCGCCCGTCCGCTCGCGCCGCTCAACGCAATAATCTGCCCCTTGCGGACTCTTTGCCCAACCTTCACCTGAAACTTCGACAGGTGCATGTACACGCTCATCAATCCAAGTCCGTGATCGATGACGACGCAGCCGCCTTCATAGTAGAGCGGCCTCGCCAGCACAACGCGCCCGGAGTTGATCGCAGCCACTGGCGAACTCATCTTCGCCCGATAGTCCAATCCGCGATGCACGCTGGCAAGCTTGCCATTGAAGAGTCGCTGATTGCCAAAAGAATCCGATTGCGGCGCGAGATGGAGAGGCGGAACGAAGTTCCCAGTCCACTGTGGCGTCTTCGCCGAGCTCGCAAAGGCCTTGTCCTTCACAATCTTGTCCGCAGCGATCTTCTTCAAAGCCGCTTCATCTGGCTCAACAAACTTATCCGGCACCGTCAGCGGCACCTTCGTATACGGCGCTTCGTCGACCTTTAAATCTTTATGCAGGGTTTGTTGACCACCCTCCCTGCTGATCTGAACCGTAAGCGGATACGTCCCAGGCGCGACCTCGACATCCACTCCTGCAATCGCGAACCACGTGCGGTGATCGGCGCTGGAGAAAAACTCTAC
>Ga0206964_10234_pt1 | contig 16553 bp, 13 predicted proteins | sample Alteio_BWOrgHeat_25_FD_152980 | JGI IMG/M metagenome (GOLD analysis project Ga0206964, IMG submission 152980) | Enriched cells from forest soil in Barre Woods Harvard Forest LTER site, Petersham, Massachusetts, United States -... | ecosystem: Environmental > Terrestrial > Soil > Temperate forest >...
CCTTTGCGCTTGCCTTTTTGGATAGTGATGTTTAACACTTTATCCGGGTCGCCGGTTTTTATGCCGGTGAGATTGGCCTGGTCGCCGTAATCATCAATGATCTGGATGGTCTCTACAATATCGGCCGGTAAATTCTGGGTAGCGGTTTGTACATCACCGGTAAAATAGTCCTTACCGTCAACCCTAACCTTTTTTACCTGTTTGCCCTGGGCGGTAACATTACCATTGGCATCAACGCTTACACCCGGTAGCTTTTTTAGTAATTCTTCAACCGGCGAACCGTCGCGTACCTTGTAAGCGCTGGCTTTATATTCAATGGTATCCTCCTTTATCACCATCGGTATAACGCCGTTAATGGTTACTGCCCTCAACATGTTATTTTGTGCGCTCAGTTTAATAGGGTCCAGTTTAATAGGCTTGTCCCCTTTATCCATCACATACTTTCGCGATAGGGTTTCATACCCTACGCCATATATGGTGATTTTGAAGTTTTTAGCAATAACTATCGGAAAGTCAAATAAGCCTTTTTGGTTGGTAGCCACTACCACACTGTCTTTTGCCGAGGTGAGCTTTACCTTTACGCCCTGTACAACTCCGGAGCTATCAGTTACCGTTCCAAATACCTCGCGCGAAGGCACCTTTTGTGATTGCTGGGCGCGGGCCGCCTGTAAAAATAAAAACAATAAAACAAACGAAAGTAGGGGTGTTTTCATGTCTGCGGTATATTATTTTTCGCCATCGACCATAAATTTAGCCCTACGGATTAATACGATATGCCCCTGTCATATCATTGTTGCATAATTAAGGGTATGTCATATCATTGTTGCATTATACCGTTATGAATGCGATCAAAATATTGGTGGCATTTAATATCTGCGGGATAAATATTATTTATGTGGATAGCCTGCATCATCATTGCTTATTTTGTTAACTATTTATACTGAAAATGAAACCCTTTACTCCCTTTCTATCGTATTAAAGGTGATGAGAATTTTTACCCTAATAATATTCATATCGTTTTTACATAAGTTAAGCTATGCCCAACCGGATGCGCAACGAAATACCGCTGCAAAATCCCCGAAAGCAACTTATGCAAATGTTGATCGCCTGAATAACACTGGGAGCAATATTTTTCTTACTTATCCTGATTCTGCGCATAAAATAGAAGCAGATGCACTTATCATCGCCGAAAAACTAAATTATTCATTGGGGAAGGGCCGCAGTTTTTTAAATCTCGGGTCTATTTACTGGTCGCAGTCTTATTATCCCATCAGTCTTTTTTACCTTAAATCGGCATTAACGTATCTGCCAAAAAACAAACCGCTTTATCTTTCGGATGCGCATAGGGCTCTTGGGCGTACCTATGCCGACTTAAAAAATTATAACCAGGCGCTGGCAAACCTTGATAGTGCTATGCATTTTGCCGGCAAGGACATTGGCAGGCAAGCCGAAGTTTACAGCGAGCGTGCCTATGTATACAATTTACTGCAGGACTATCCTAAGGCGCTAAGTTATGTACAACACTCATTAAAATTGAACAGGTTAGCCGGTGCCGAGGGGCACATTGCGGTTTTATATGGCCGACTGGCCAGTATTTATTTGCACCAAAGGGACTACAAAGCGTCACTGGCGTATAATGATACCGCGACGACCATGGCCGTTAATATACACAACAGACGGTTACTTGCTTACACTTATGTGGATTATGCGTTAACCTATAACGGATTGGGGAAATTTGATAAGGCTATCAGTTACGCCAATAAAGGTATAGCATTGTCACAAAATATTGGGGTGATGGATGCCGAGACACAGGCATTTGATGCCCTTGTAAATACCTACCAGTTACAGCACGAATATTTGAAGGCACTAGAAGCTCAAAAAAGATTTGGTATCATAAAAGACAGTTTAACCAATATAGCCAAGTTAAAAACCGTTTCGCTTGTTCAAAACTATTATGACCTGAACACAAAAATGACCGGCATGACATTGATGCAAGTGAATGCAAAGGTTAACGAGGCGAAAATACGTTCCCAACACATCATGATTCGGGTAATGGCGTTTTCATTGATCGTATTGGCAATAATATTGAGTGGCACCTACTACTTTTATAAACAAAAGAAATTGCTGAGCAACAAATTACAGCTGCAGCATAAGGAGTTGCTCGACCAGAAAAAACTGATCGAGGAGCAATCGGCTAATCTGCAAAAGGTGAATGACCTGAAAGATAAACTGTTTGCTGTGATAGGGCACGACCTCCGGTCACCGGTGGCTAACCTGAGCAACATTATTGAAATGTTTGACGAGGGGTACTTAACAGCCGCCGAAGTGCACGACCTGATGAAAAACATCAACCCTATTATAAAGGGCGCTGAATTAACGCTATCCAACCTGATAGAATGGGCCGGCAGCCAGATAAAGGGCCAGAATATAAATTTATGCAACGTAGATGTGTTTTTGATGGGTGTTGAAATGGAACAAACATTTATTCATGCCCTGAAGGTTAAAGATATAGAATTTATAAACAAAGCCTATCCGGGCCAGGCCGCCTTTGCCGACGAAAATCACCTCAAAGTGATCTTGCGCAACCTGATCAGCAATGCTATAAAGTTTACTACCAACAAGGGCAATATAACCTTGAGCACAGTTATTGAAAATAACGAATTGATCGTAAACGTAATTGACAGCGGAAAAGGGATGAGTGCCGAAGAAATGGACAAACTTTTCTTCTTAAGTTCGCATTTTTCGAACTCCGGCACTTCCGGCGAAAAAGGAACAGGCATCGGCTTACTTCTTTGTAAAGAACTGGTTGAACTTAACGGCGGTAAATTAAGGGTGCGGTCAAAATTAGGTAAAGGCAGCACATTTTATTTTAACCTTCCTTTGGTTAAAACTTACGCATAAATTACCCTGCGTTACGCATTTTGCAAAAACTGCAATCCGATTGAGCTGAAACATTTCAGATACTTTGTTGTTGAAGTTAAAAAAACAAACTATCATGAAAAAAGCAATTGCATTACTATTATTTTGTTCCATCGGTTTTTCGGTATTTGCTCAGGAAACTGTCAAGAACGACAAGGATCACGACAAAGTAAAGAAGACCTCGACACTGGGCCAAAAAGTTCACAATACTTTTAGCAAGCACAAACACTATAATGGTTATAAAATTAAACATAAGAGTGTAGTGAATGGCCACGAAGTGAAGGAAAAAAAGAAAGTGAAAACCGACGAGTAATAAGATCCTGCCAAAACAAAAAGAGCCGCATAAATAGCGGCTCTTTTTGTTTTTAAGCCATTTTTATTCCGTGGATTTTTTTGATTGAATTATTGCTTAGTAATTGTTACAAATACACCATATCATTTTCAAATACAATTTATACCTTAGTAAACCAATTCAAACTAATAACTTTTCTAACCTATGTGCAAAAGATCACTTTACTCGCTTTTATTTATATGCGCTGCTTTTTTATTTTATAATAGGGCGAGCGCCCAGGTAGGCATATTTGACGCTCAGGGTGATGTAGGCAAGGTTAAACCCTCCGGAACCGGTGCGTATGACAGCAAAACACAACAATATACATTAACCGGATCGGGCACCAACGTATGGGCCACGCACGATGAATTCCATTTTGTGTGGAAGAAAATGAAGGGCGATTTTATCCTGCGAACCAATGCGGCCTTCATCGGTAAAGGCGTTGAAGAACATCGCAAAGTAGGGTGGATGATCCGCACTTCGCTGGATACCGGCTCAAAACATATCAGCGCGGTAATGCACGGCTCGGGCTTAACTTCGTTGCAGTTTCGTGGAACAACCGGCGGGGTTACCGATGAAAAGAAATTCGACCTGACATCAGCCGACGAGGTGATCCAATTGGAACGAAAAGGCAATACTTACACCATGTCGGTCGCCAAGAGAGGCGAAATGTTTACAAGCCAGGAGGTTAATGATATTGATTTGGGCGATGATGTGTATGTCGGCTTATTTATTTGCTCGCACAACCCGGCAGTAACCGAAAAAGCAGTATTTAATAACGTACGTATCGTGATTCCGGCCCCCGCAACCCTGGTTCCATACAAGCAATACCTGGGCAGCGATATTGAGATCCTCGACGTCGCCTCGCAAACCAGTAAGATCATCTACCAGGCGCCGGTGTCGTTGCAGGCCCCAAACTGGATGCAGGATGGCAAACATCTGTTGTACAACAGCGACGGTTTGCTGTACACATTCGACCTTAAAACCAACATGCCAACTGTTTTAAATACAGGTTCGGCAACACATAACAATAACGACCACGTAATGTCGTTCGACGGCAAATGGCTCGCTATCAGCAGCTCCGATAAGTCAGGCGCTTCAATGGGCTGGGTAGTGCCAATAACCGGTGGCGAGCCGCGCAGGTTAACCCCTGTTGGCCCCTCGTATATGCACGGCTGGTCGCCCGATGGTAAATGGATCGTATTTTGCGGCGCCCGCAATAACGAATACGATGTTTATCGTGTCCCCTCTGCCGGGGGGCCTGAAGAAAGGCTGACCACTACACCAGGCTTGGATGACGGCCCCGAATACTCGCCCGATGGCCAATATATTTACTTTAATTCGGTACGCAGCGGCCTGATGCAGGTTTGGCGCATGAAAGCAGATGGCAGCGAGCAAACCCAACTCACCAACGATGATTATGATAACTGGTTCCCGCACATATCGCCCGACGGGAAATGGATCGAATATATTACCTTTCTGAAAAATGAAGTAGCCCCCGGCGATCATCCTTTTTACAAACATGTTTACCTGCGGGTAATGCCGGTTGGCGGCGGCCCGTCAACAGTTGTGGCTTACCTTTATGGGGGCCAGGGCACCATAAATACCCCGTCGTGGGCGCCCGATAGTAAACATCTTGCATTCATCAGCAATACATCACTATTATTCCCAACGTTTCCCATTAGCAAATAATTAAAAGACATGAACAATTCACGACGGACATTTATAAAAACCAGCGGCCTGGCAATTGCAGGCGCGGCTTTATTGCCTAAATTTTTATTGGCAAGTGAAAGAAAGATTGAAAGGTTGGGGCTGCAGTTGTATTCGGTGCGCGATGCGATGAAGAATGATCCTGCCGGGTCGTTAAAAAAGTTGGCCGATATGGGTTATATCCATGTTGAACATGCCAATTATGTCGACCGGAAATTTTATGGGTATAGCGCCAAGGATTTTAAAAAGCTTTTGGCTGATACCAACCTGCAAATGCCAAGTGGCCATACCGTAATGACGGCGCAGGATTGGGACAACACGAAAAATGATTTTACTGATAAATGGAAATATACCATTGAAGATGCCGCCGAAGTGGGTCAGCGTTATGTGATCAGCCCGTGGCTGGACGACAACCTGCGTACCGACCTTGACGGTTTAAAACGTTTTATGACACAGTTTAACAAGTGCGGCGAACTATGCAAATCCAACGGAATGACCTTTGGTTATCATAACCATAACTTCGAATTCAGCACAAAGGTTAATGGTAACACACTATACGATTTTATCCTTGCCAACACCGACCCATCCCTGGTGGCCCAACAGATGGATATCGGCAATATGCTGGGTGCGGGCGGCATTGCTTTAGATCTATTGAAAAAATATCCCGGCCGGTTTGAACTGATGCACGTTAAGGATGAAATAAAAAGCACCACCGGTGGCGGTATGGATGGTTATGATAGCACCGTATTAGGCCAGGGGGTAATGCCGGTTAAGGATATTGTTAAAGAAGCCCGTAAAATAGGCGGAACCTCGCAATTTATCATCGAGCAGGAATCATACCAGGGCAAGGACCCGTTTGATTGTGTAAAAATTGACTTACAAATCATGAATAAATGGGGTTTCTGATGATATTGTTCTAATTTGAGCGTTGGTAATAGTGGAAAGGTTATAAGTGTTGTAATCACAGTTTTACGACCAAACAATCTGTCAACTTGACCAACCCATTAAACTAACAAGCAATTCAATGAACAGGCGTACACTGATAAAAAATCTGGCTTTGGTTTTGGGCGGCGCGGTGTTACTGCCCTCGTGCATGCATCCCGATGGAACTCACTACATTAAGTTAAAACACGTTAATATTGATGCTGATCAGCAAAAGTTGATCGGTGATATTTGCGAGACTATTATCCCAAAAACCAATACGCCGGGTGCAGCGGATCTTAATTTACCTGCCTTTGTATTGAAAATGATAGACGATTGCTACGGAAAAAAAGATCAGCAGGTATTTTTAACGGGTTTGGGTAAGTTTAACGACCTGATAAGATCAAAGTACAGCAGTTCATTCAGCGATCTCAATCCTGATGACCGCGAAGCGGCTCTGATCAGTATTGAAAATAACAATAAGCCAAAAGAGGCCGCAAAGGCTCCGGCCCGCGGGCCAAAGCTGCAAAAAAGTCCGGTGGCCGACCCGCTGATGGCATTTTACTGGGGCCTTAAACAACAAACTATTTTTGCTTATACCACCTCGGAATATTTTATGACCAAACAAATTTTTTACGACATGGTGCCTGGCAGGTATAATGTACACTTCCCGGTTAGCAAACTAAAACTCAAGATCGCTTAAGCATGGCAAATTTAAATATCGATAGTGTTAAGGCGCGCACTTTTGATGCTATAGTGATAGGATCGGGGATAAGCGGTGGTTGGGCGGCTAAGGAATTAACCGGCAATGGTTTAAAAACCCTGGTGCTCGAGCGTGGCCGCGACGTAAAGCATATAAAAGATTATCCCACTACGAATAAATTCCCCTGGGAGTTTGAACACCACGGGCGATTACCTGCGTCGGTTACTGAAGCAAACCCTATAGCGAGCCGTTGTTATGCCTTTGGCGAAGACTCGGCGCACTTTTTTGTGAAAGACCAGGAACACCCGTATATACAGGACAAGCCCTTCGACTGGATCCGTGGTTACCAGGTAGGCGGTAAATCGTTGCTATGGGCAAGGCAAACCCAGCGCTGGAGCGATTTTGATTTTGAGGGACCGGCGAGGGACGGTTTCGCTGTGGATTGGCCCATCCGCTATAAAGATATTGCCCCATGGTATAGCTATGTGGAGAAATTTGCTGGTATTGCAGGCAATAAAGACGGCATCCCCGAGTTACCCGATGGCGAGTTTTTGCCGGGCTATCCGTTAAATGATGTGGAAGTTTACTTTAGCGAACACGTAAAAAAGAATTATCAAAACCGGCATGTTATCAGTGCCCGTTGCGCACATTTGTCGAAACCCAACCAGATCCATGCCGACCAGGGCCGGAATCAATGCCAAAATCGTGACCTTTGCCAGCGCGGTTGCCCGTTCGGCGGCTATTTCAGCAGCAATGCGTCAACCATACCCTGGGCAGAAAAGTCTGGTCATATGACCTTGCGGCCGTTTTCGGTAGTTGAATCCATCATTTATGATGAACAAAAGGGCAAGGCAACCGGCGTTCGTGTTGTCGACACCAAAACAAAAGAAACCATTGAATATTACGCACGCATTATTTTTGTAAATGCCGCCGCCATCAATACCAACCTTGTTTTATTAAATTCTACCTCTAGTCGTTTCCCTAATGGTTTTGGAAATGATAGCGGCGTTTTGGGTAAATACATCGCTTTCCATAACTACTCGGCCCATATCGGCGCCGAATATGATGGTTTAAAAGAATGGACAGTTGACGGCCGTTCGCCAACAGGTGGTTACATTCCCCGCTTTAGGAACGTTTATAAACAGGAAACAAACTTTTTGCGCGGTTACGCCTGCGGTTTTAGTGCCCACAGGTACCAACAGCATAAATATGATGGCATAGGCAATGCCTTAAAAGAGGGCCTTGTAAAAGGCGAATTAAGCCCGTGGTATGTAGGCTCGCACATGATGGGCGAAACCATTCCGAAAGAAAGCAACCACGTAACACTTGATACCAAATTGAAAGACGAATGGGGTGTGCCTCTACTCAGGATGAATATCGATTACGACGATAATGATGAGAAGATGAAGAAGGATTATATTGAACAGCTTACCGAAATGTTTACCTCGGCAGGCTTCAAAAATATCCAGCCTTCAACAAATCACCAGGCGCCCGGATTGGATATTCACGAAATGGGCGGCGCGCGTATGGGTAAAGATCCCAAAACATCTGTCCTGAACGAATGGAACCAGGTGCATGCCTGCAAAAATGTTTTTGTAACAGATGGGGCCTGCATGACGTCAACATCATGTCAAAACCCTTCGCTTACTTATATGGCCATAACCGCCCGCGCGGCCGATTATGCGGTTAGTGAAATGAAGAAGGGGAATGTATAGAAGCAGTAGATTGAAGTAGCAGCAGCCGTTCCGCAAGGAGGCGATTTAATTAACGCGAAAAAGAAGATTTATATAAAAAACGATTGATTTTGACGCTGAAAAGCTTATATAAAATCATCGAAAATGTGCCTCTGGAAGCTCCAAACTTATCATTGTGTTAAAAAAACACAATGGGGGTTTGTTTGATAATATTTTGTTCATACTTTAGTCGGGAGAACCGATTTAATAGATTTATTTAACCTTTTATTAATTATTTTATGTCTGCAAACACTTATGACGCGATAGTCATTGGTTCAGGGATTTCGGGCGGATGGGCTGCTAAAGAACTTACCGAAAAGGGCCTGAAAACCATCATGCTGGAGCGTGGCCGCGATATTGTGCACGTGAAGGATTACGTCAACGCCACCAAAGATCCCTGGGAATTCCCGCACCGCGGCGGACGTACCCAAAAAATGATCGAAGATTACCCTGTTTTAAAACGCGATTATCCCTTAAGCGAAACCAACCTCGATTACTGGGCAAGTGATAAAGACAGCCCTTATGTCGAGATCAAACGTTTCGACTGGTTTCGCGGATACCATGTTGGCGGCCGTTCATTAATGTGGGGCAGGCAATCATACCGCTGGGCTGATTTCAATTTTGAAGAAAATGCAAAAGACGGTATTGGCGTTGATTGGCCTATCCGTTATAAAGACCTGGAGCCATGGTATGGCTACGTTGAAAGATTTGCCGGGATATCCGGCAACAAGGATGGACTTGCTGTGCTTCCCGACGGTGATTTTATGCCGCCAATGGAAATGAATGTTGTAGAGAAGGATGTAGCCGCACGTTTTAAAGCGCATTATAACGATGCAAGGTCATTTATTATTGGCCGTACCGCCAATATTACCGTTCCGCATAACAACCGTACCAATTGCCAGTATCGTAACAAATGCGCCCTGGGTTGTCCGTTTGGGGGATATTTCAGCACGCAATCGGCTACCTTGCCGGCTGCTGTGGCAACGGGTAACCTAAAGGTGCGTCCATGGTCCATCGTAACCAAAATATTGTACGATAAGGACACCAAAAAAGCAAAAGGGGTGGAGGTTTTGGATGCTGAAACCAACCAGACTTATGAATTTTTTGCCAAGGTAATTTTCCTTAACGCATCGACATTTAACAGCGCGTGGATCCTCATGAATTCGGCAACTGACATCTGGCCTGATGGCCTCGGCAGCAGCAGCGGCGAACTGGGCCACAATGTAATGGACCACCATTTAAACGTAGGCGCAGGAGGCACAGTTGATGGCTTTGAAGACAAGTATTACTTTGGGCGCAGGGCAAATGGTATTTATGTGCCGCGTTTTAGGAATCTTGGCAACGAAAAACGCGATTACATTCGCGGATTTGGCTACCAGGGTGGCGGAAGCCGCGAAGGCTGGGGCCGAGAGATCGCCGAAATGAATATCGGCGGCGAATTTAAAGACGCACTAACCGAACCCGGCAAATGGTCGATCGGCCTGGGCGGCTTCGGCGAAACATTGCCCTATCACGAAAACAAAGTTACGCTTGATAAAACTAAAAAAGATAAATGGGGCCTGCCCGTATTGGCCTTTGACGCTGAATTGAAGGACAACGAAAATAAAATGCGCATAGACATGGAGAACGACGCCAAAGAAATGCTGGAGGCCGTAGGAGTAAAAAATATACATTCCTTCAGCGCTAATCCGTTCCTGGGCAGGGGGATCCACGAAATGGGCACGGCACGTATGGGCCGCGACCCTAAAACATCCGTTTTAAATGGATGGAACCAGGTTTGGGATGCAAAAAATGTATTCGTAACAGATGGTTCGTGCATGACCTCGGCTGCCTGCCAAAACCCTTCATTAACCTATATGGCACTCACAGCCCGCGCTGCTGATCATGCCGTTTCGGAGTTAAAGAAAGGGAACGTTTAAACATTTTGCAGTGACAATTTATGGGACTAAATAATTTCTAACCAATTTGAAAAATCAACCCAATGGCTGAAGAAGAAAAATCTGATAATACACAAAATCCCGGCAGACGGGAGTTTATAAAAACCGGCGCCCTTGCTGCTGCCGGTTTCATGATCGTTCCGCGGTTTGTGCTGGGCGGTAAAGGCTACATCGCACCAAGCGACCGCTTGACTGTTGCCAGCGTAGGTGTGGGCGGCAAAGGCTGGAGCGATATCAATTATTTTGATGGAAGCGGAAAAGCAAATGTTGCCTTTTTGTGCGATGTGGACGATCGGAGCATGGGACGGGCTGTAAAAAAATTCCCTAAAGCAAAGACATATAAAGATTGGCGCAGACTATTTGATGAGCAATCGAAGAATTTTGACGCCGTTTCAGTTTCAACGCCCGACCATACCCATGCTATAGTGGCTTACCACGCCATGCAACTGGGCAAGCACGTTTACGTGCAGAAACCTTTAACACATGATATTGCAGAAGCGCGTTTGTTAACCCACGCAGCGAAGCAATACAAAGTGGTTACGCAAATGGGTAACCAGGGCGCGTCAAATGAAGGAACACGGTTAATGTCCGAATGGTATGATGCCGGTTTGATAGGCGATGTGCATACCATTTACTGCTGGACAAACCGTCCGGTTTGGCCGCAGGGTATTGCCTGGCCAGCGCCAAATCCAAATATCCCGAAAGAACTTGACTGGGATTTGTGGCTTGGTACTGCTCCTAAGAAAGATTACGTAGACAAACTGGTGCCATTTAACTGGCGCGGTTGGTGGGATTATGGTACCGGTGCTTTGGGCGATATGGGTTGCCACCTTGTTGAAGCCCCATTCAGGGCTCTTGGCCTTAAATATGTGAAGGACGTGCAGGCGAGTGTAGGCAGCGTTTATGTGGATGAATTTAAAGAAGGATATTTCCCCGAAAGTTGCCCGCCTTCAAGCCACATTACACTTACTTTCCCAAAAACGGAAAAAACGCAGGGCGATGTTACCATGCATTGGATGGACGGTGGCATTCAGCCTGAAAGGCCTGATGAGCTTGGGCCATCAGAAAGCTTCGGTGGCGAAGACGGTAACGGCACGCTGTTCATCGGTACAAAAGGAAAAATGTATGCCAGTACTTATTCGGATGCGGCCACCTTGCTGCCGAAATCGTTAACAAAAGACGCCAATGCCCCTCAAAAATGGGCGCGTGTTCCGCGGGGAGCCGATGGTCACTATGCTCAGTGGATCGAAGGCTGTATTGCCGGTTACGGTAAAACCGAGCTGAGCTCATCATTTGATGTGGCCGGCCCGCTTACCGAAGCATTGCTGATGGCTAACCTGGCTGTACGCGGTCATAGTATTAAGGGTGGTCGTTTAAAATATGTATGGGACAACGACAGTATGAAAGTTACCAACTTTGATGCGGTTAACCAATACGTTAAACGCACCTACAGGGAAGGATGGACAATTTAAGGTGGAATTGTTGAATTATTGATTTATTGAATCTATATTTAAAACCAATTATGAATCAATAACTCAATAATTCACCAGATCACTAATTCATTAACTCAATAATTCAATAACTCAATAATTCAAAATTAAAATGAATAGAAGAGACGCAATAGGAAGGGTGGCTGTGCTAATGGGTGGCGCGGTTATAGGCGCCGAATTTTTTCTGTCGGGATGCAAACCCGGTGGCAGCAGCGCATCAAATGTAGCCGACCTGTTTATGCAGGACAATGTTGCTTTTTTAAACGAAGTAGCCGATACCATTTTGCCAACAACCAGTTCGCCCGGCGCCAAAGCCGCTAAGGTAGGCGAGTTTATGGGTGTAATGGTAAGGGATTGTTATACAGAAGCCGACCAAAAGACCTTTATCGATGGCATTGGAAAACTTAACGATGCTGCTAACAAAAAATCAGGCAGCAAGTTTATGGACCTAACGCCGGCACAGCGCACCGCTTTGCTGGTCGATCTGGATAAAGAACAAAAAGAATTTACTTCTACCCGGGATAAGGACCTGGCAGTGGATAGGGAAAAACACAAGGGCGATAAAGCCTATGAGGCGCCCGCTCTGCCGAAACATTATTTCAGGATGATGAAAGAGCTTACCTTATTGGGCTATTTTACTTCCGAGATTGGTGCAACAAAAGCATTACGCTATATTGCGGTACCGGGCCATTACGATGGCGATGTGCCTTATAAAAAAGGTGATAAAGCCTGGGCAACCTGATAACTAGTGAATTAGTGAAGTGTGAATTAGTGATTTATTTGGTTCGCAAAATCGATCGCTAATTCACTACTCACTAATTAATTCACTAAATCAATATCTCACTAATTCACTAAATATTATGTCTCATAGAAAACTCCGCATGGGGATGATCGGCGGGGGAAAAGATGCCTTTATAGGCGCTATTCACCGCATCGCCGCCAACATGGACGGCCAGATAGAACTGGTTTGCGGCGCGCTAAGCATAAACCCTGAAATAGCGCAGGAGAGTGGTCGCATCCTTTTTTTACCCCAAGACCGTACTTATACCAATTTCGAAGAAATGATTCTGGCTGAAAGTAAACAGCCCGAAGATAAACGGATGGATTTTGTAACCATCGTTACCCCAAATTTCGCGCATTTCGCTCCGGCAATGCTGGCCATGGACAATGGTTTTCATGTGGTGATCGAAAAACCGATAGCGTTTACGCTTGATGAAGCCAAACAACTACGGGCGAAACAGGAAGAAACCGGACTGATGCTGTTGCTCACGCATACCTATTCAGGGTACCCCCTGGTAAAGGAAGCCAGGGAACTTGTTAAAAAGGGCGCTTTCGGAAAGATCAGGAAAATATATGTTGAATATTGCCAGGGATGGCTCAGTAAATTATCCGAGCGGGAAGGCAATGCCCAGGCCGCCTGGCGCACTGACCCTAAAAAGTCGGGTAAAAGTGGTTGCATGGGCGATATTGGCACACATGCCGCTCACCTGGCCGAATATATTTCGGGATTAAAGATCACCCAGCTTTGTGCATCATTAAACGTTGTTGTGGAGGGCCGTATGCTGGATGACGATGGCGCCATATTGCTTCGTTTTGAAAACAACGCCACGGGAACATTAATGGCATCGCAAATAACAGCGGGTGAAGAAAACGCACTCAAGATTCGCGTTTACGGCGAGAACGGCGGCTTGGAATGGGCGCAGCAGGAGCCGAATACCCTTACGCTGAAATGGTTGGATAAACCCGCACAAACATTAAGGGCCGGCGGTAACTACGGTGACCGGGAATCGACCTACGCGGTGCACAACACACGTACACCGGGCGGGCATCCCGAGGGCTACCTGGAGGCATTTGGTAACCTGTACCGCAATTTCGCACTATCGCTGATGGCGAGATTAAACAACGAGGAACCGAAACCCGAGTGGCTCGATTTTCCCGGCGTTGAAGATGGTATCAGGGGCATGGCATTTATTGAAAACGTAGTGGCCTCAAACCTGAGTGACGAAAAGTGGACGGATTATGTTATTTAGATCAGAATTTGCAGAATTAAAGGATTCTGAAAATTCTAAAATTCTGATTCAGATAATTTGAAAATGACCAATGACGCGAAGCAAATGACTAATGACTAAAAACCAATGACTACAATTAAAGGACCTGCATTATTTATAGCGCAATTTATAGGCGACGAAGCCCCATTTAATAGCCTCGAAGGGATCTGCAAATGGGCAAAGGGTTTGGGTTATAAAGGCTTACAACTGCCAACGCTCGATGCCCGTTTTATCGATCTGAAAAAAGCCGCCGAAAGTAAAACCTATGCGGAAGAGCTTAAGGGCGAGATCAATTCATATGGATTGGAGATCACCGAACTTTCTACCCATTTACAGGGCCAGCTGGTTGCAGTAAACCCGGTTTACGATCAGCTTTTTGATGGTTTCGCACCCGAACAATATCGTAATAACCCGAAGGCAAGGCAGGACTGGGCCGTTCAACAACTGAAATACGCCGCAAAGGCATCGCAAAACCTGGGCTTAAATGCTTCGGTAACTTTTAGCGGTGCATTGCTTTGGCCAATGGTTTACCCCTGGCCGCAAAGGCCGGCCGGCATAGTGGATACTGCTTTTGAAGAACTGGCCAAACGCTGGAAACCGATCCTGGATGTTTACGAAGACTGCGGCATCGATCTTTGCTATGAAATTCACCCCGGCGAAGACCTGCATGATGGCATTACCTACGAAATGTTTTTAGATAAAGTAGATAACCATAAACGGGCGTGTATTCTTTTCGATCCTTCACACTTTGTTTTGCAATGTTTAAATTACCTGGAGTATATCGACTTATACCACGAACGGATAAAGATGTTCCATGTGAAGGATGCCGAGTTTAACCCGACCGGGAAGCAAGGCGTTTACGGCGGCTACCAGAACTGGATTGACAGGGCGGGCCGTTTCCGCTCATTGGGCGACGGGCAGGTTGATTTTAAAGGAATATTTAGTAAACTTACACAATATAATTACACAGGCTGGGCAGTACTGGAATGGGAGTGCGCCCTTAAACATCCTGAAGATGGCGCACGGGAAGGCGCAGTGTTTATTAAAGATCACATCATTAGGGTTACAGACAAGGCTTTTGATGATTTCGCAGCTTCGGGATCAGATGATGCCTTTAACCGGAAAACGTTGGGTATTGATTGAACTACCCGCATAATGACGAACCAATTAAAAACTATTATAACCTAAAATTATTAAAAAATGCAAATTAACCGTACCGCGTTATTTCGGGCAAGTTGTCTTTCCTTGCTGGTAACATCATTATCTTTTGGCATCAGAGCCGGTATCATTGGTAACCTCGGCATCGAGTTTCAATTAGATAAGGCGCAACTGGCGTCCATTGTAGCCACTGCTTTTTATGGATTTCCTATTGCCGTTGTTTTAGGCGGTTTCGTGGTGGATATTATCGGGATGAAACGCCTGTTGGTGATCGCATTTTTGTTTCACCTGGCAGGTATTTTACTTACCATTTTTGCACAGGGTTTCTGGACGCTTTACATATCAACGTTGTTAATCGGCCTGGCCAACGGTACGGTAGAAGCGGCATGTAACCCGCTGGTAACGGCATTATATCCTGAAGAAAAGACAACCAAATTAAACCATTTTCACCTTTGGTTTCCAGGCGGCATCGTTATAGGTACACTCATCGTACTTTTATTGAATAAAATAGGTTTAGGCTGGCAGATCCAGGTTGGCGTAATGTTGATCCCGACCGCTATTTATGGTTACTTATTCTCAAAACTGGATTTCCCGGTTACCGAGCGTGTTGCTTCGGGCGTTTCTACCGGGGGTATGTATAAGGCTTTATTAAATCCGCTATTTATCTTTATGTGGATCTGCATGTTCGGCACAGCTATTACCGAACTGTTTACCGGGCAATGGATTGATGTTTTATTGAAAAATGTAACGCCAAATGCCATTCTGATCCTCACCCTGGATACCGGTGTTATGGTTATAGGCAGGGGATTCGCGAAGCCTGTTTTAAAATTGGTTTCCCCACAGGTGTTACTGTTAATTTCGACGATATTGGCAGCTACCGGCATATACTTATTAAGCACCTTAACCGGCGATGCTATTTTCTTTGCCGCCATCATTTTTGGTATGGGCGTATGCTTCTTTTGGCCAACCATGCTTGGGTTTGTTAATACCAACCTGCCAAACACAGGCGCAGTTGGGCTTAACCTGATGGGTGGCGCGGGGATGTTTGCCGTATCGATCTATACCATTATTATGGGCCGCCACTATGATCAAATTGTAGCGCAGGCAGGGGGCAGCAATGCCACTGCTGGTCAGCAGATCTTGCAAACAACTTTGATTATCCCGCTCGTTTTAATCGTCGCATTCACCGGTCTCGTTTTCTACATGCGTAGTAAAGGTAAAACGGCGCCCTTAAAAACTGCTGCCGTATAGAACAAATCAAACATTAAAATTGTACTTTTAAATATCATAACAACAAAATAACAAACCATCAACCCACAAATCATTAGCATGAAAAAAGTATTTGCAATTTTAGTTATAGCGGCAGTAGTTAGCGCTTGCGGCGGAAAAAGTGCAGGCGGCAGCAGCGATAGCGCCTCATCAGCTAACCAAACAGCCAAGGCAGCCGAGTCGGACGTAGACACCAATGCCAATAAAACAGGGGCAGAAGGCGGGGGAAATGCTACGCGGAATGTCGACACGACAAAGGCAGGGGGTAAATTAATTGCCAAAAACGATTGTTTAACTTGTCATAAAATAGACACCAAGGTTATTGGTCCATCGT
>Ga0206964_10239_pt1 | contig 16334 bp, 20 predicted proteins | sample Alteio_BWOrgHeat_25_FD_152980 | JGI IMG/M metagenome (GOLD analysis project Ga0206964, IMG submission 152980) | Enriched cells from forest soil in Barre Woods Harvard Forest LTER site, Petersham, Massachusetts, United States -... | ecosystem: Environmental > Terrestrial > Soil > Temperate forest >...
TGCGGAACCTGGGGCTTGGGGATGGGCCGGTTCGGCTGCTGAAGGCGGTGAAGGGTATTGAGTTGGTGGAGCTGCAGGGGTTGGAGCAGTGTTGCGGGTTTGGTGGGACGTTCGCGGTAAAGAATGCGGATGTATCGGGGGCGATGCTCGCGGATAAGATGGCTGCGGTTCTGGCTACGGGGGCTGAGGCTTGTACTGCTTGCGATAACTCTTGCCTGATGCATATCCAAGGGGCTCTGCATCGGCAGAAGACCGGTGTGAAGACGGTGCATCTGGCGGAGATTCTGGCTGGGGACGAGGGTTAGAGTGATGGGCGGTGTGATCGTGCTACGACGACAACGGGTGGGAACGGTCGAGCTTCGCTCGATAACCCACCCTTTGCGAAAGACGCAAAGGATAGGCCACCCAGATTTGTGGCTTGAAGGAGGGCGTTGGTGAGCGGAGCAGTGTTGGATCCGAAGACCGCGCCTCTGTTTCCTATTGCTGCGAAGACGGCGATGGGCGATGCGCAGATGCGGAAGAATGTTCGCCATGCGACGGATGTGATTCAGGCGAAGCGAGCGCGAGTGGTGGCCGAGATGCCCGACTGGCAGGAGCTGCGCGAGGCGGGGCGGCAGATTCGTCAGCACACGATGGAGAATCTGGATTTTTATTTGGAGGAGTTTGAGAGGAACTGCACTCGGGCCGGTGGCGTGGTGCATTGGGCGAGGGATGCTGAGGAGGCTCGGCGAATTGTTGTTGAGTTGGCGAAGGCTTCAGGGTCGGACGAGGTCATCAAGATCAAGTCGATGACGACGGAGGAGATTCAACTGAACCGCGCGCTGGAAGCTGCGGGAGTTCACGCGATTGAGACTGACCTGGCGGAGTTGATTATTCAGCTTGGGGAGGATCGGCCTTCGCATATTGTGGTTCCGGCGCTTCATAAGAATCGGCAGGAGATTCGGGAGATCTTCCAGCGAAAGATGAATCTGCCGGAGCTGGGAGATCAGCCGCACGATCTGGCGGATGCAGCGAGGATTTTTTTGCGGGAGAAGTTTCTCCGGGTGAAGACCGGGGTAAGCGGGGCGAATTTTCTGATCGCGGAGACGGGCGGGGTTTGCATCGTCGAGAGCGAAGGCAATGGACGGATGTGTCTAACGCTGCCGGAGACGCTGATTACTGTGGCGGGCATCGATAAGGTGTTGCCGCGGTTTGAAGACCTGGAGGTGATGCTGCAACTGCTGCCGCGGTCGGCTACCGGGGAGCGGATGAATCCTTACAACTCGGTTTGGACAGGTGTGGATGCGACCGATGGACCGCGGGTTTTTCATGTTGTGCTGATGGACAATGCGCGGACGGAGATTCTGGCGGATGAAGAGGCGCGGCAGACTCTGAACTGTATTCGGTGCGCGGCTTGTCAGAATGCTTGCCCGGTGTACCGGCAGACGGGAGGGCATGCATATGGGAGCGTTTATGCGGGGCCGATTGGGGCGATTTTGACTCCGCAGTTGCAGGAGATGCATTATGCGCAGTCGCTGCCTTATGCTTCGTCGCTGTGTGGGGCTTGCTATGAGGTTTGTCCGGTGAAGATCAATATTCCTGAGGTGCTGATCCATCTGAGAAACAAAGTGGTGAAGCAGAACACGGCTGGGGTTGCTGGTTTTTTTGATGTGGAAGCGACGGCGATGAAGGCGATGGCGATGGTCTTTCGGAGTGAACGGAGGTTTCGCGCGGCGCAGCGTTTGGGAAGGGTGGCGGAGTCGCCGCTGGCGGGGAAGGATGGGTGGATTGGATGGCTGCCGGGGATGTTGGGCGGCTGGACACAAATGCGAGATCTGCAGGAGATGCCGAAGGAGACGTTTCGTGACTGGTGGGAGAAGCGAGGGAAGAATGGCAACTGATATGGTTACAAATTCGGCCCGGGCGGAGGTTCTGCGAAGGATACGAGAGGCGAAGGGTGGTGCTTCGAGTGCAGAGGCTGCGCTGATTGGGTGGGATGCTATCGCGCGCCAGTACAAACAAGCGGCTTCGCGGACGCGGGAGGCGGTGTTGGATTTATTGGAGGACCGGTTGCGCGATTATGATGCGCGGGTGATGAGGGTTGTAGAGGCTGAAGTAGGGGCGGCGGTTGCGAAGATGATGCATGATCATGGGGTGCGGCGGATTGTCGTGCCGGGTGGTTTGAGGGCAGAGTGGTTATCGGGCGAATTTGAGTTTGTTGTCGACGAGGGGTTGTCGGCGGCAGAGTTGGATGGAATGGACGGTGTGATGACGGGGGCGACGGTAGCAATTGCAGAGACCGGGACGGTGGTGTTGCAGAACACAGCAGGGCAGGGTCGACGGGTGGTGACGCTGGTTCCGGACTACCATTTGTGCGTGGTGCGGGTGCAGGATGTGGTTGAGACGGTGCCGGAGGCGATTGCACGGCTGGAGGGGACGGCGGATTTGGCGACTACGTTTGTCTCGGGGCCGTCGGCTACAGCGGATATTGAGATGACGCGAATCAAGGGCGTGCATGGGCCGCGTTTTCTGGACGTGATACTGGCTGGGTGAGGATCGAGGAGAATACCTTTGACAATTGTGCCGAAAAGGTAGATTCTTCTGAATGTTTCAATAGAGAGTATATTTCTACTTTGTAGAATTGCTGGAATGGAAGGGATGGAACGCGATGGCGATCAACGGTGCAGTTGCGGCGGAGCGTGAGGCGCAGAAGATCTGGCGTGCTCTGGACAGCTTTCGGATCGAGATACCGTCGTGGGGGTTTGCCAATACGGGGACGCGGTTTGGGAAGTTTGTGCAGGCTGCCGCGGCAACGACGATTGAGGAGAAGTTCTCGGACGCGGGGCAGGTGAATGTACTGACGGGCGCCAGTCCTACGGTCGCGCTGCATGTGCTTTGGGATTTGCCCGGTGGTAGGGCGGATGTGCCGGCGATCCAGGCGCTCGAGAAGAAGTATGGTGTGAAGGCGGGATCGATCAATCCGAACCTGTTCCAGGACGCGGAATATAAGTATGGATCGATTGCGAATCCCAGCGCGGAGATTCGCGGGAATGCGCTGGCGCACCTGCTGGACTCGGTGGAGATTGGGCGCGAGCTGGGGTCGAAGGATGTCTCGCTGTGGATTGCTGACGGGTCGAACTATCCGGGAACGCAGAGCATTCGCAAGAGAATTGGGTGGATGGTGGAGGTTCTGGCTGCGACGCATGCCGCGCTGGGCGAGGGACAGCGGATGCTGGTTGAGTACAAGCCGTTTGAGCCGGCTTTTTATCACACCGACATTGCGGATTGGGGAATGGCGCTCGAACTGGCTCGGCATGCGGGGCCGAAGGCTAAGGTGCTGGTTGATACGGGGCATCATTACCAGGGAACAAATATTGAGCAGATTGTGGCGTGGCTGCTGCGTTTGGGTGAGCTTGGCGGCTTCCACTTCAACGACCGGAAGTATGCGGATGACGATCTGACTTTGGGGTCGATCGATCCTTATCAGGTGTTCCGGATCTTTCATGAGATTTTGAGTGTGTCGGAGGACGAGCGCGCGGGAGTGGCGTTCATGATCGACCAGAGCCATAACCTGAAGGGGAAGATCGAGGCTATGGTGCAGACGGTCGTGACGGCGCAGGAGATTTATGCGAAGGCTGCGCTGGTGGACCAGGAGCGGCTTGCGGAGTTGCAGCAGGAGTGCCGGCTGGTGGAGGCGGAGGAGTGTTTCCGCGGGGCGTTCTGGCAGGATGTGCGGCCGATTGTGCGGCAGTGGCGAGTGGCTCGCGGGTTGCCGGCAGATCCTTTGACGGCTCTGGCCGAGAGCGGCTATGTGGAGCGGATTTCGAAGGAGCGCGGAAGCAAGAACGCGCGGAGTGTTTCGAGTTACGCATAGTTGATGGTGATTTAGCAAAAGATAAGAGATTGCCGCTCTGCGCTTACCCTGGAAGCAAAGCCAACCGAGTTGTGGCTAGTCGAACAGTTGTCATCTCGCCCGTCGAGATTCGGAATATTCTCTGCTGGATTTGCATTTCATTAACGAAACATGGGGGATTTGCCTCATAATGGGACGGTTGAGTGAGGGCTCCTCGACGGGAGACTATGGCGGTTCGGAAGACGACGAAGAGACTTTACCTGATTCCTGTGCTGTCGAAGGCGCTGGATATTCTTGAGCTGCTGCAGGCGGAAAATCAACCGTTGACACTTGAGGCGATCCACCGGCAGACGCGGATATCGAAGACGACGGTATACCGGGTGCTGAAGACGTTTGTGCATCGCGGGTATCTTTCGCAGTCGCCGGATGGGCTGTACCGGCAGGTGACGCGGCCGAAGAAACTGAGGTTTGGATTTGGCGGACAGAGCGCGGATATGCCGTTTTCGGTGGAGGTGACGGAGAGTTTGAAGGATGCTGCCGCTTCGGTGGGAGTTGATCTGCTGATTCTGGATAACCGATATGACGCTGCGACGGCTTTGAAGAATGCTGAGGAGTTTGTACGAAGCAAGGTGGACCTGGTGATCGAGTTTCAGGTGGAGCAGGAGGTTGCTCCGATGATCGGGGACAAGATTGCGGGGGCTGGGATTCCGCTGATAGCGATCGATATTCCGCATCCTCATGCGACTTACTTTGGAGTGGATAACTACCGGGTTGGGATTGAGGCCGGAGAGGAGTTGGCGGCTCATGCTAAGGGGAACTGGGGCGGGGAGATCGATTGGGTGATCGGGCTGGATCTGCCGGAGGCGGGGCAGTTGGTGCAAAGCAGGATTACGGGAGCGTTTGAGGGCGTGCGGGCGGGGTATCCGGATTTGCCGGTGGAGGCGTTTGTGCGGATCGACGGGCGCGGGATGCGTGACCGGAGCAAGAAGCTGATCTCGGATTTTCTGCAGAGGCATCCGAAGGACAAGCATATTTTGATCGCGGCGTCGACGGATTCGAGCGGACTTGGCGCAGTGGATGCGGTGCGGGAACAGAAGCGGGAGAAGCACGTGGCGATTGTGGGGCAGGACTGCATTGCGGAGGCGATCCAGGAGATGCGGCGGGACAAGTCGCCGTTGATTGGGTCGGTATCGCATGAGACCAGCTCGTATGGACCGAGTTTGATTCACCTGGGACTGTCGCTGTTGAAGGGGCAGACAGTGCCTCCGTATAACTATGTGGCTCACCGGATGGTGACGCGGGCGTCTTTGGCTGAGTGATCGAGGGCGCTATTTTCCCATTGGAAATAGTTGCCGTATTGGTGTTGCCTGTGGAATGATAGTCGGGGCCAGGTTTGGACGACACGACAGAGGTTGACACATGAGTGCACAGAAGGGTCTTCGGTTTCTTGAGGATCGTTGGGATGACGCGGTAGCGGCGAAGCTGGATGAACCGGAGTTGTTGCGGTACCGGTCGAATCTGCTGGGTTCGGATCTGCGGATTACGAACTTTGGTGGTGGAAACACGAGCTCGAAGCTGGATCAGGTGGATCCGCTGGATGGGCAGACGAAGAAGATTCTTTGGGTGAAGGGCAGCGGGGGTGACCTAGGGAGCATCAAGCGGGCCGGGTTTGCGACGCTCTATCTGGATAAGCTATTGGCGCTGGAGAAGGTTTATCGCGGCGTGGATCTCGAAGACGAGATGGTGGAGATGTATCCGCTGTGTACGTTTGGGAATAATCCTGTGGCTGCTTCGATTGATACGCCGCTGCATGGTTTTTTTGCCGTTTCCGCATGTGGACCATCTGCATCCGGACTGGGGGATCGCGCTGGCGGCATCGGCGAACGGGAAGATCAAGATGGAGGAGTTCAATAAGGAGTTTGGGCACAAGCTGGCGTGGCTGCCTTGGCAGCGGCCCGGGTTTGAACTGGGCATGATGCTGAAGAAGATTGTTGCTGAGACTCCGGGATGCGATGGCGTGGTGCTGGGTGGGCATGGGTTGTTTACGTGGGGAAATACGCAGCGCGAGAGCTATCTGAATACGATTACGATCATCGACCAGCTGGGGCAGTTTATTGAAAGGCATGCTGCGGCGGGGTACAGGGTGTTTGGCGGCGGGCAAGTGAAGATGCGGGAGGATCGCGTATCGATTGCGTCGGCGACTATGCCTTATCTGCGTGGTGCGGTGTCGCGGAAGCAGCGGTGGATCGGGAGTTTTTCGGATTCGAAGGCGGTGCTGGAGTTTGTGGATTCGGCGCAGGCGGAGAAACTGGCGCACCTGGGGACGAGTTGCCCGGATCATTTTATTCGGACGAAGATTCGGCCGATGTTTTTGCGGTGGAATCCGGAGGGGGATCCTGCGGAACTGAAGGAGCTGATTGAGACGGGGCTGGAAACGTATCGGGCGGAGTATGCGGAGTATTACAAGAAGCATGCGTTGAAGGATTCGCCTGCTGTACGTGATGCGAGTCCGACGGTGGTGCTGGTGCCTGGTGTGGGGATGTTCAGCTTCGGGAAGAACAAGACGGAGGCGCGGATAACCGGCGAGTTTTACATCAATGCGATTGGTGTGATGCAAGGTGCGGGCGCGTTGGGTGCTGGGGTGGATTGCAAGGAGATTCCGCAGGCTGGGCCGGCTGCTTCTGCAGACCAGTTCACGACTCATGCGAACTATGTGGCGTTGCCACCGAGTGAGGCTTTCCGGATTGAGTACTGGAAGCTGGAGGAGGCTAAGATTCGCAGGCAGCCTCCGGAGAAGGAGTTGAGCCGACAGATTGCGCTGGTTGTGGGTGGAGGCAGCGGAATCGGGCGTGAGGTGGCGCTGCTGGCGGCTCAGCGTGGCGCGCATGTGATGGTCGCGGACCGCGATGTGAAGGGCGCGGAGGCTGTTGCAGAAGAGGTGAAGGCGATTGCCGGGAAAGAGGCGGTTGGATGGACGGCGATTGATATTCGCGATCGTAAGGCGATCAAGGCTGCTCTCGAGGCGACCATCAAGCAGTTTGGCGGTATCGATATCTTGATTAACACGGCGGCGTTGTTTCCCTCTTCGCCGGATGGCGTGATCAGCGACGCGCAGTGGGGGGTGACGCTGGAAGTGAACGTTACGGCGAACTATCTGCTGACGGATGAGGCGGCGAAGATTTTTGCTGAGCAGGGGATTGATGCGAGTGTGGTGCTGACTAGCTCGGCGAATGCTGTTGTAGCGAAGCGCGGGAGCGAGGCTTACGACGTGAGCAAGGCCGCGTTGAGTCACCTGGTGCGTGAGTTGGCGGTGTCGATGTCGCCCAAGGTGCGGGTGAATGGGATTTCGCCGGCCACGGTGGTGAAGGGGTCGACGATGTTTCCTCGGGACCGGGTGATTGCTTCGCTGAAGAAGTACAAGCTGCCATTTGAAGAGAAGATGACGGACGATGAGCTGCGCAATGAGCTGGCGAAGTTTTATGCGACGCGGACGCTGACGCATCAGCCGATCGATCCGAAGGACTGCGCGCAGGCGATTATGTTCCTGGCGGGTCCTCTGGCTCGGTGTACGACGGGCCATCTGATCCCGGTGGATGGTGGATTGACTGAGGCGTATTTGCGATGAGGCGCAGGCCCGACATGTCGCTGGTGCCGGCAGATCAGCGGGCTTTGATCGCGGTCGACCTGGGCGCGGAGAGCTGCCGGGTTTCGCTGCTGCGATGGATGGAGGGAAGGGCTGAGATAGTGCCGGTGCACCGGTTTGCGAACGCTCCGCGGGATGTGGATGGCGAGTTGCGCTGGGATTTGGGGATGATCGAGGCGGGGCTGGACCATGGGGTTCGACTCTGTGCGGAGATTGCGACGGAGGGTGTGCGGTCGATTGCGGTGGATGGGTGGGCCGTGGATTATGTGTGGGTAGATGGGGATGGGCAAGCCTTGGGTGATCCGTATTGTTATCGCGATGAGCGGACGATCAAGGCGGAACGGGCGCTTCATCGGAAGATTCGACCGGAGCGGTTGAGAGAGCTGACCGGGGTTGAGTTGATGCGGATTAATACGTTGTATCAACTTTTTGCCGACGAGTTGCAGGGGATGACGGATGGACGGCAGTGGTTGAACCTGCCGGAGTATGTTTTGGCGCGCTGGGGTGGTGGCCGCGTGGCCGAATATACGAATGCGACGCATACCGGGTTGGTGGAGATTTATCAGCGGCAGTGGTGCAGGGAGATATTCAGCGTGGCGCATCTGGATCTGGCGAGTGCTCCAAAGATTGTGCCGCCGGGGACTGAGGTGGGGAGGCTAAGTGGAACGTTGGCTGAGTTACCGGCGCTGCGCGACACGGTGTTGATCGCGCCGGCTTGCCATGACACGGCTTCGGCGATTGCGGGAATTCCGGCTACGGGAAATGACTGGGCCTACATTAGCTCAGGGACGTGGTCTTTGGTGGGGACGGTGCTGGAGCAGCCGAGGAATGGGGAGGCTGCGGCGGAGGAGAACTTTACCAATCTGGGAGCGGTGGGCGGACAGATATGTTTCCACAAAAATGTGAATGGGATGTGGCTGGTGCGGCAGTGCATTGAAGCTTGGGCGGCGGAGGGTCGAACCTGGACAGCGCCGGAGTTGGTGGCTGCGGCGGAGATGGTGCCGAAGCCCCATGGGCTGCTGGATGTGGATGATGCAGACCTGTTGCTTGCTGGGCGAATGCCGCAACGGATCAATGCGCAGAGGATTCGCAAGGGATTTGAGGCGTTGGACGAGAGACCGGAGAATGCTCCGGTGTTTGCGAGCCTGATCTTTCACAGTTTGGCGTCGCGATACGCAAAGGTGCTGGACAGGGTGGCGTTTCATAGCGGCAAAAAATTGAAGAGGCTATTTGTAGTAGGCGGTGCGAGCCAGAATAAGTTTCTCAATAGGCTGACTCAAGAGGCGACCAGGCTGGAGCTGTTTTGTGGTGCGGCGGAGAGCTCGACGGTGGGGAACTTTGCGGTGCAGATGGCAGTGTTGGAGGGGGCTCGCGATGGAATTACGGGGGCTTATGCGGAACAGGTGTCGCGGTGGGCGGGGTTGTTTGTTGCTGCGCTGGAGCGGGTTCACGCGAACTAGTTTGGTTGCGTGATAGGCTTCCCTTGCATGTCTACTACTACTTTTGATCTGGTTAGTGCGGCTTCTGCGGAGATGGTCCGCGAGGGTTTCAATCCTGATTTTCCCGATGGAACAGATGCGCAGGTGGCGCAGATTCGGGCTTCGCTAAATGCAACGATAGACAATGATGCGCAGGATATGCGCGGACTGCTTTGGTCGTCGATAGACAACGATACCTCGCGGGATCTGGATCAGATTGAAGTGGCGGACCGGGTGGATGGCGGCATTCGCGTAAGGGTGGGGATCGCGGATGTGTCGAGATCGGTGATGAAGGGGACTGTGATTGACGGGCATGCGGCTTCGCAGACGCAGACGGTGTATACCGCAGTGAAGAATTTTTCGATGCTGCCGACGGGGCTTTCGACTGACATGACTTCGTTGAATGAAAACGAGGATCGTGCGGCGCATGTGCTTGAGTTTGTGGTTGATTCTCAGGGGGGGGGGGGGGGGGGACGAGTATCTACGAGGCGGCGGTGCGGAATAAGGCGCAGTTGGCGTATAGCAAGGTGGGGCCCTGGCTCGAGGGAACCGGGGCGGCGGATGCGAAGGTGGCGGCTTCGGCGGATTTGCAGGCGCAGTTGAGGCTGCAGGATGAGGCGGCGGTGGCGCTGCGGGCGCAGAGGGTGCGGCAGGGCGCGCTGGAGTTCAGTCGGAGCGAGGCTGATCCTGTGGTTGTGGATGGGAAGGTGGAGTCGATTGGGACGGCGTTTCATAACCGGGCGAGCGACCTGATTGAGGAGTTGATGATTGCGGCCAATGAGACGATGGCTAAGACGCTGCGCGCGGCGAAGAGGTCGTGTATTCGGAGGGTGGTGAAGTCGCCGGAGCGTTGGGCGCGGATTGTGGAGTTGGTGGGAAGATATGGGACGGTGTTGCCTGCGGAGGCTGATTCGGGGGCTCTGAATGCTTTTTTGCAGAAGCAGCAGGCTGCGGATGCGGTGCACTATCCGGATTTGTCGTTGGCGATTATCAAATTGATGGGGCCGGGGGAGTATGTGTTGGCGAAGGGCACGGATGATGATGTGTCGGGGCACTTCGGGTTGGCGACACAGGACTATGCGCACTCAACAGCGCCAAACAGGCGGTTTGCGGACCTGGTGACGCAGCGGCTGGTGTCGGCCTGGCTGAAGGGTGAGGCTGCGCCGTACTCGGATGACGAACTGGCGGCGATTGCGGCGCACTGCAATGAGCGGGAGTCTGCGGCGCGCAAGGTGGAGCGGGCGATGCTGAAGCGAGTTGCTGCTGTGGGGATGGCGAGCAGTGTTGGAAAGACGTTCCACGGCGTGATTACCGGGGCGAACGACAAGGGGACGTATGTGCGCGTGTTCGATCCTCCGGTGGAAGGGAAGATTGTGCGTGGGGCGAATGGGTTGGATGTGGGGGATACGGTGGATGTGACGCTGGTGCACACTGATCCGCAACATGCGTTTATTGATTTTGCGCATGGGGCTGGGCAGAAGGTCGACCACGGAGCCAACGGATCGAGCGGATTGCACAAATAGGGTGACAGCGTTGGCTCGTTGAAACCCATCTCCCAGATTCGGGACATGTGGCACCCGGCACAGTAAATGCCGACCACGTGGACGGATCGCAGAGATAGGGTGACAGGGTGGGCTCTTTGAAACCCATATCCCAAAGGCGGGACCCTTCGGCAAGCTCAGGGCAGGCTATGGGGCACCCAGCTCTGTGGCGAGTAATTCATTTGGGTTCGCCGTAGGGGACGTCTTTGGGGTTGGCTTCGCCCGTGGAGTTGTTGAGGGTTACTTTGCTGCCGTCGGTGGTGGTGATGGTGTTGTCGAACATCTTCCAGTTTTTTGTGTTGGCGATGGTTCCGGCTGTGGCGGCTTCGATGTTGAGGTGGTCGAGGCGAAAGTCGTCGAGGGTAGCGTTGGGGTAGGCGCTGACGTTGAAGGCTTGTTTTGCGCCACTGGCCTTGATGTTCCAGATGTAGACGTCGGAGAAGTGAGGGAGACCTTTTTCGGGTGGGGTGACCGGGGTGGTTAGGGTGATGTAGTAGGGCGGAGGGTCTTTGAGGCCAGGAGGCAGGGTGGCGTAGCTGTAAGTGGGGTTCCAATTCATCGTGATGTGGATGGGGATGGCTACGCCTTGCAGGTCGAGGTCGTGGATGCGAATTTGTTTGGCGTATCCGCCGCGAGTTTTGGCGGATTTGAACAGAACTCCGGAGGGGACGCCGGCGAGGGCGGTGAGATTGTAGGCTTCGATGTTGTTGAAGCCGCCGGAGGTCTCGCTGCCGATGGTGATGGCTGCGGCGCCGTGACGGATGATGGAGTCGCGGATGACGATATTTTCTGTGGGGCGGTTGACGCGGAGGCCGTCGGAGTCGCGGCCGGCCTTGAGGCAGAGGGCGTCGTCGTTGACGTCGATGTCGGCGTGAGCGACGACGACTTTGTTCGAGGAGTCGATGTCGATGCCGTCGGTAGAGGGACCTTTGCCGCCTTCGTTGTTGCGGATGACGACTCCATCGATGGTGATGTCGTGGGAGTAGAGGACCTGAACGGTCCAGAAGCCGGAGCGCTTGAGGTTGATGCCTCCGCCGAGGTGGACGTCGGAGGAGTTTTGCAGGAGGATGAGGCGGGGGCGCTTCGCATCGTAGTCGGAGGCCCAGCGGAGGCCCTGGGGTTCATATTTCGCGCGGAGGTCCCAGTAGGACTTCCACCAGATGGGGCCGTCGCCGTCGATGGTGCCTTTGCCGGTGATGGTGATGTCATGCTGGTCGCGGGTGTTGATGAGGGCGGAGGGCCAGGTCATCTCGATGCCGGCGATTCGGGTGGGGAGTTCGGGGTAGTCTTCGAGTTTTTCGGAGCCGATGAGGGTGACGCCTTCGGGGACATCGAGGGTGGTGCCGGTTTTCAGGAAGAGAGAGCCGGTGAGGTAGGTGCCGGGTTTGAGGCTGACGGTGCCGCCGCCTTTATAGGCTGCTGCTGCGTCGATGGCCTTCTGGATGGCGACGGTGTTGAGGGTGGTACCGTCGCCTTTGGCTCCGTAGTCGTTGGCGGAAAATATTTTTGGTTCGGCGTGCGAGGATGTTGGTGCGAGGGCGCAGAAGAGGGTTAGGGCGAGGAGTTTTGGGCGCTGTGGGACGACGATCATCATATGACTCCCCCTCCCCGGGGAAAAGTGTGCAAAGTATTCGAAGAAGAGACTTTAAGTCTGGACTTCGGTTGGTTTTAGTGTCGCGTTAAATGGTGCAGTCCGGCTTACGCCGGACTGGTTGATGTCTGAGTTAATTTTATCGTGGGTGTCAAGGGCTGAGCGGCTCATGATGCTGGCTCGTCGCAGGGCAGGAAGAGCTGGAAGACGGTTCCTGTGACGGGTTGTTTCTGGCTAGATCGGACACGCAAGACTCCGCGGTGGCGGTCTACGATCTCGTGGCTTATCCAAAGGCCGAGGCCGGTGCCCTGCATGCCTTTGGTGGTGAAAAAGGGCTCGAAGATCTTCTTTTGAAGGTCTGCGGGGATGCCTGAACCGGTGTCGGCGACGGTGAGGATCATACCCTTTCGTCCGGATTTCCAGTCGTTGCCTTCGCGGGAGCGCAGGAGGAGACGGCCTCCCGCGGGGCTCATGGCGTCGATGGCGTTGGCTACGAGATTGCTAAGTACCTGGCGCACCTCGCCGTCGAAGCAGGTGACGGGGAGGGATGAGCGGTCGCGGCGTTCGATGCGGACGTTCGCGTTGGTGAGACGGGCCTGGTAGATGGGAACAGTCTCGCCGATGAGCTCGGCGGCGGTGGTGGGCTTGGCCCTGGTGGTCTGACGGTGAAAACGGAGCGTCTGGTTAGCGATGACGGAGACGCGCCGGAGTTCGATCTCGGCGGTGGCGAGATACTCTTTGGCCTCGGGGTTGATGGCGGCCTGCTGGGCTAGATAGATGAGGTTGGTGACTGATTCGAGGGGGTTGTTGATCTCGTGGGCTATGGAGCTGGCGAGGCGGCCTACGGCGTTGAGCTTCTCGGATTGCAGGATGACCTCCTCGGCGCGCTTCCCTTCGGTCACGTCGACGCCGAGGACGATGATGCCGTTGGTGTCTCCATGGGAGTCGCGGCGGGGTTGGTAGACGAAATCGAGATAGCGGAGTTCTAGGGCGCGCGCAGGTCCTCGGGCGAGGCGGATGGGTGTACCGCGGCCGACGAAGGGCTCGCCGGTCTGATAGACGCGATCGAGCAGCGCGATGAAGCCCTGTTCTTCGGCCTCTGGGACGGTTTCGCTGACCGTCTTGCCGATAATGTTCCGGCTTCCAATCAGATTTTCATAGTCCGGGTTGGTGAGCTCGAAGACGTGGCGGGGGCCGTTGAGGACGGCGAAGAAGGCCGGCGCCTGATTGAACAGATCGGCCAGTCGTTCCGTCTCCTGTTGGAGGAGCTGCCTGGCCATGACGGTTTCGGTGGTTTCGGTGCAGACGACAAGGACGCCGCGGATGTCGCGACCGCTGCGGACAGGACTGTAGCCGTATGTCCAGTAGACGTCTTCGAGTTTGCCATTGCGATAGATAGGGACGAGCTGGTCTTCGTACCAGCTGGCCTCACCGCGCGCCATGACGGCTTCGATCTGAGGGCCGATGATGGGCCAAATCTCGGTCCAGCACTCTTCTCCGCGCTGGCCGAGAGCGCTGGGGTGCTTGTCCTCTCGGATGCTGGGACGGTAAGCATCGTTATAAAACTGGATGTGCTCTTCGCCCCACCAGAGGAACATGGGATGGCGGGAGCCGAGGATGGTGTTGACGGTGGTGATGAGGGCCTCAGGCCACTGCTCGACGGGACCGACCGGGGTAATGCTCCAGTCGTAGGCGCGGGTGAGGTCCGCCATCTCACCTGTGCCATAGATTTGGTGTGGCTCTCGATTAGCTGCTGCCTCAGGAAGCGTTTCCTTCTTCCCGGGCTGATGGACCGACATGAGATTCCTTAGACTTAAGTTCAGGTTAGTGGCAATCTTATGCGACTTCAACATCACGTGCCAAAGGTTTTCAATGACTGAATGGGTCGATAGAATGGATTCCACTATGAAGCATTTGGTTATTGCTTTGGCTTTTGTATTAGTTATTCCGGCTGGCGCGCAGATGGCTATGCCGTCGAGTGGCGCTACTGCGTTCAAGGATACTTCCGTCTTCAGGCCGCCGGTTGGTGCGAAGGTCGCGATTATTGAGTTTGAGGATCTGGAGTGCCCGCTTTGTGCCCGGGTTTCTCCAATGGTGCGGGATGCCATGAGTCATTACGGGATTCCGCGGGTTCATTACGACTTCATCATTCCGGGGCATATGTGGTCGCGTAATGCTGCGATCTATGCGCGGTATCTTGAAGATAAGGTTTCGCCCAAGGTGGCGGAGGATTTTCGACGGGATGTTTTTGCCAGTCAGCGGCTGATTGCGAGTGCTGAGGATCTGCAGCAGTTTACGCGGAGATGGTTTCAGGCGCATGGGCAGGCTCTTCCTTTTGTTGTCGATCCCAAATGCGCGAATGAAGTGGAGGCGGATTGTGCGCTGGGGAGGCGGGTCGGAATTGTGCACACGCCTACCCTGGTGGTCGCGACCGCGCATCATTGGATTGAGGTGACGGAGCCGGACCAGTTGTATGCGGCGATCGACCGGGCTGAGGCTGAGGTGAATGGTCGGGCTGGTGGGCGTTGATGGGGAGAAGAAGCTAGAGCAAAAGCAGGTCCTCCGCCTGCGGCGAAGGATGACAACTAAAGTGCGATGGCATAGGCGTTTTCCGTAGGGCCAACGCCCTGCGCTTCCTCCGAAAGACAAAGGCGAACAAGGCTAAAGTTGTTGGCTCGGTGAAGACGTGTTGCTGATTCGGAAACCCATGTCCCAGAAGCGGGACATGGGGCACCCGGCCCTTTGCTGCCTCCGAAAGACAAACAAGGCAACGTTGTGGTCTCTGTGAAGATGCATTGCAGATTCGGAAACCCATGTCCGAGAATCCGGACATGGGGCACCCGGCTCAGGATGAGGCGGTTTTTCTCTGGCGACATTTGTCATTGGGCGGCCTCGGTGACGAGGTGGATGGTGCCGAGGATGCCGGAGGGGATTGGTTGGACTTTGTCGAGGTCCTGCATCTGGAAGCGGTCGCCGTATTTTTCTATGAGGGGTTTGTAGTCGTGCGGGGGGAGCGCGGACCAGGCGTTAAGGGCGGTGTTGTAGACGTGGATCTCGATGTGGTTCTGACCGGGTTTTAGGAGTTTGGAGATTTCGAGGCGATAGGGTGGGTGCCAGAGAGCGCCGGCTCGCTGGCCGTTGATGAAGACGATGGCGGCTTCGCGGATGGGCGGGTCGTAGTAGGCGTGCATGCCGGGGCCGGTGCGGGTGATGCGTGGGTCAGGGAGGCCGTTGGGGCCGAGGGCCGGGTGTTCGGGTGGTGAATTGGGCGAGCCGGGGAGTGCGGTTCCGCCTTCTACTTCCAGGAAGACTGGGGTTTTCTGTGCGGTGGCTTCGGTGAAGTCTCGGGAGTAGATGGCTTCGCCGGAGTAGTAGCGCGTGGCTGGGCTAGTGGTCCAGTCGGTGAGGGTGGGTTCGGTCTCAGTCTCTTTGGTGGAGGTGAAGGTGACTTGCCAGTCGGAGGAGAGGTCGGCGAGAGGCGTCAATGAGGCCGAATCGATAGGAGACCTATGGGGTGGCTCAGATTCACTGTAGTGGGCAAAGATGAGCACCCGTGATTCGTAGGGAGCGAGATTCAAGGGTAGGTTGCTTGCGGTGACGTGAGCCGCTCTTCCGGTTTCGGGATCCCACTGTTCTCCATCGCGATGCGTCGAGTCAAAGGTTGCGGTCGCCTGAATGGGTCGGTTGGAGGTGTTGGCGACGAAGTAGATGTCTGCCGTGGGGAGCTTGCGGCGGATGAAGCCTACGACTTCTTTGGTGTGGTCGTCGGTGTTAGTGAGTTTGAGATCGGGGTCTCCTTCGCTGTCGAGCGCTTTGGTGAGCTCGGCGGTGTCAGGGACGAGCATGATGGCTTTTGAGAGCTCGGTGATTTCGGGTGAGGGGCTGCCTTCGGGGTCTTGCGTGGGGAGATGGCCCACGGCGATGATTTTGCGTTCGGGTGAGGACCAGGCGACGATCTTTTTGAGGGTTTCGATGGGGATGCGGTCGGTCGGGGGGATGACCAGGATCTGGTGGGTGCCGAGGCCTACGGAGTTGATGGCGTCGGCGTCGATGTAGTCGACGTTATAGCCGGCGGAGAGGATGGCGGACATGAGGGCGGGGGTGACGAGCTTCTGCATGGCGCCGGTTACGGTGACGTGGGCGGGGGTGAAGCTGGCCCAGGCGTCGTCGGTGGGGAGGAGGATAGCGACTTGATTTGCTGGTTGACCTTGTCGCAGTAAATAGCTGATGCGCTGGATGTAGCGGGCTA
>Ga0206964_10242_pt1 | contig 16274 bp, 15 predicted proteins | sample Alteio_BWOrgHeat_25_FD_152980 | JGI IMG/M metagenome (GOLD analysis project Ga0206964, IMG submission 152980) | Enriched cells from forest soil in Barre Woods Harvard Forest LTER site, Petersham, Massachusetts, United States -... | ecosystem: Environmental > Terrestrial > Soil > Temperate forest >...
AGGCGAAAGTATCCCCGCCTCTTTTTTTGCAGCGCATGAGTCCGGAGCTGGCAGTGCGCCCCGAAGGCGCGGGCGCGCTTCCTCGCGTGTTCTGCGCAACCGAAGCTTACGGATCACCGAACATCGTTGCCATGGTGGATCGGGTGCTTCCTTCGGTCATAGAGTGATTCGGTCATAGAGTGATAGAGAGCATGATTGAGTTGGAAGGGCGCCACCACGCCAGCAAGGCTGCTTCCATCGAGCATCAACATTGCCGCTCCCGGCGACGGCGGCGCGCCAAAATATAGACTATGCTGGCTGGCTAGCTCGGGAGCAGCCGCACAGTCTCTGAGAGGAGGTCGAGGAGCGCGCGCACCGCGGGAATCATTCCGCGCCGCGACGGGAAAACCGCGTGCATGACTCCCACGTGAGCCTTCAGCGGCGGTAGCAGTCGGACGAGCGTGCCGCCCTCTAAATCGTTCGCAACGGCGAGATGTGGGATAAGGACTGCACCAATCCCTTGCAGCGCCGCACGCCGCAGCGTGAAGAGATCGTCCGAGCATAGGCGCGGCAAGTGTATCAGTTCGGCGGGCTCGCCATCCATTCCGACGAAGCGCCAGGTCGAGTGCTCGTCGGCGCTCCCCATCGAAAGCGTCGGCATTCGTCCAATGTCCTCGAGCGTCTGTGGTTCGCCGTGCGCGGCAATGAATTCGGGACTGGCGACAAGGATCATCTCGTCGGGCCCGAACGCACGCATGGCGAGATCGGAATCCTCCAGTGGTGGCTTGCGTACCCGCATAGCGATGTCGAAGCCTTCGTCGACGACGTCGACACGCCGATTGGTCGCGTCGAGCGCGACACGCACTCGCGGATGCTTTGCGAGGAAGCGCGCGAGGACATCGGCGACGCCGCCTTGCAGCAGACCGGTGGGACAAGAGATACGCACGAGCCCCTGTGGAGAGCCAAGAAGCTTGGTCATCGCGTCTTTCGCCGCCTGCGCTTCATCGAGGAGCGCCAAGCAATGGCGATGGAACGTCTTGCCCGCTTCGGTGAGCGAGAGACGCCGCGTCGTGCGGTTGATCAGGCGCACGCCGAGCTCGCCCTCCAACGCAGCGATGCGGCGGCTAAGCTTCGACGTCTGCAAGCCCAGCGCCTTCGCCGCCGCCGTATAGGAGCCGAAATCGGCGACCTTGGCGAAGAAATAGAGGTCGTTGAGGTCTCGAACTGGGGTCATGGGGCAGCCCCAATTATTCTATCCACGACAAATATGCGTTCCATTTCGAGATCTGTCCAGGGGCCCTTTGCGCAGCTAGTTTCGCCCAGAGGGCGTGAAGGGGCCCTCGTTTGTGGAGGAACGCAGCTATGTCGAATCAACGTCGTCAATTTCTGGGACTCGCCGCTGGTGCAATCGCAGTGCCTGCGACCTCCAGCCTGGTGGTTGCACAAGGTGCTCCCTCGCGGGGCAGGGAGTCGCCGATACCGAGGGTTCGTTCAACGAAAGTTTATCGATCACAGCGGCAAGGGCCACGTACGCGATGAACTCGATCGTCTTGGCACTTGATCTGATCAAATGCGTACGTGTCTAAATATCAAACATGGAGGAGATAAAATGATGAAGCTGGCTTGTTCGTTTACTGCTGCAATGCTTGCAGCAGTTTGCCTTACTTCCGCGGCCCAGGCACAGAGAACTAGTTATGAAGGACGGTGCTACCGCGGCACGCCAGATGGCGTGTGGCATTCAGTACCATGTAAGGAGCAAGCTCGACCTCGACGCCGCAAATTTGGTCCTGGTGATACATATCGTGGCGGTGCCGACTAGGGATTAAGAGAAAGCGTGGTAGGAAATTAAAACATCCTACCACCATTTATTTGATCATCACCACCTCGGAGGACAAGACGGCGTACTTTCGGGAGGCGTTCCACACCACGCAAGCTTTCGTCGATTGGCCGGTTCTGGCACGACTCCGCCATTCGCTGCGGAAGTTCATTCCCAGCAGCCGATCACCGATCACTGATTTCGAATGGCTAGCAAGCTTGCCGACGAGGACAACCCCCCGAACGCTAGGGCATATGGAATTCGATCAACTGGTCTGTCGCTCCACCGTCCCCGAGAGTCAGAGAGCCACCGACAAAGTATGAGTCCTCACCGATGACCCCGCCTCCAAACCGTGCCGCCCATGGGGCATCGGGGCTAATGTCGTCCAGCTGTCCGTCTTGGGATTGTAGCCCTCACTCTCTGGAGGTGTCTCCTAGCGCCGACAGGCATTGCAGTGATTGCCGGCCATTCAGCTGTTGTATAGATTGTCATGATCAGCGAAGGGGTCAGTCATGTTCGCAGACAGCACGATTGCCGCATGGACACCTCGTGTGCTTTCGATCGTCCGCATCGTTGTCGCCCTAATGTTTCTAGAGCACGGCACACAAAAGTTTCTGGATTTCCCGCCATCGCCAAATCCGACCCCTGTTTTGTTCTCACTCATTGGCGTGCAAGGTGCGATCGAAATCGTCGGCGGGCTCTTGCTGGCGGCGGGTTTCTTCACCCGCCTTGTTGCGTTTATTCTGTCGGGTGACATGGCGTTTGCCTATTTCATGTCGCATGCGCCAAAGAGCTTTTTCCCGGCCCTCAACGGGGGCGATGCCGCAATTCTATATTGCTTTGTCTTTCTCTACCTGGCCTTTGCAGGTGGAGGCCCCTGGAGCATCGACGCTGCGATGGGAAAGACAAAGACCCAATAGAGCCAACAGACCGCCAATCCGGGTGCAAAGCCGGACCTCAACCGCCTCCGGCCAGCCGGCTAGCTGGTTGCCTCAGCGCCAAGCCAGTGAATAGAGACTTCTTGAGCGTTCGAACTTCGCGCGCTAACTTTCGCACCGACCGCATCTGCGCCAGGTTTTCCTCGGTGCGACACGTGCGCTTAATGCCACATACCGCGCACGTCTTCCCTCTGTGCAGAGCCTCTCTTTGGGCGCTACCGAGGTAGCTATACCGTCGTTTGCCGAGGATGGCCCCGGCGACGAAGCGGGGTCGTGCCCGTGGAGCAAAGGTGCACCTCGACAACGCTCCGTGTAGGCGCTCAGAGTGCGTCGCCGCCGGTTTCGCCGGTGCGGACGCGCACCGCCACATCGATCGTGTTGACGAAAATCTTGCGTCGTTGATCTGCCCGGACCTGGCCGCGCCGGCGATCACCTCGACGACTCGGTCCGCCTTCAGAGATAGAGGGCGTTGAGGTCTCGAACTGGGGTCATGGGGCAGCCCCGATTATTCTATCCACGACAAATATGCGTTCCATTTCTGGATCTGTGCAGCGGACCATTGCGCAGCTAGGTTGTGTAGGGGGACGTGAAGGGGCCTTCGTTTGTTGAGGAACGCAGCTATGTCGAATCAACGTCGTCAATTTCTGGGACTCGCCGCTGGCGCAATCGCAGTACCTGCGACCTCCAGCCTGGTGGTTGCACAAGGTGCTCCCTCGCGCGGCAGGGAGGCGCCGATACCGGCACAAGCAAGCGTCCCTGAACGGCGGCCGGCGAAATCAGAATTGACGGGGCTTTCCGCTTTGCTGACGCCGGAGGAGTGCGTCGTTCTCCTCATCGACCATCAACCGTTTCAGTTCGCAAACCTTCACAGTCACGAGCCGACGATGATCGTGAACAACGTGATTGGACTCGCCAAGTTCGCCAAGGCTTTCAAAGTTCCGGTGGTTCTGACCACGGTGCTCGAAGCTCGCGGAGGAAAAATCATAAAGGGCCTTCAGGACGTATTCCCGGATCAGAAGCCTATTGATCGGACCTACATCAACGCATGGCAAGACCAGCGGATCGTGGACCTCGTGAAAGGAACCGGCCGCAAAAAGCTGGTCATGGCCGCGCTTTGGACCGAGATGTGCTTGGCGATGCCGACTATTCACGCTCTCGGCGAAGGCTACGACGTGTACATCGTCACCGACGCTTCAGGTGGCGTTTCTGCGGAAGCTCACGACATGGCGGTTCGGCGAATGGTGCAAGCGGGCGCCGTTCCGATCACGTGGATCGGCCTGAGCGGCGAATGGCAACGCGATTGGGCGCGCGAGTCTACGCTCGCGGATACCGTCAAGATCGTGTCCGAGCATGGTGGTGGAAGTGGCGTCGCGTTCGCCTGGGAGGCTCAGCTTTTGGGAGCTTCTAAGCCGTAGCCTTCAACATCTCCGCTGCACCGCTGCCTTGATCTGACTATCGACCCCTTCAACAGCCGCTGGGACTCACGTTTGAAGCTCGATGGGGGCTCCGCAAAAGGGCAGAGACAATGCAAAAGACATTCAGAAGTTCCGACCCAAATGGGCCATCCCGGCGCGAGCTGCTCCTGTTGGCCGCCGGTGCATTCTCGGCAACGGTCGCCAGTGCGTCGGCCGCGGAAGCTCAGGCTGCGTCGATCGTTGTCCCGCCCGCAACCGAAGCGGTCTCGCTATTCTCGATATCGCTACCCCAAAAGTCCATTGACGACCTCAGGCATCGTCTCGATTCCACTCGGTACCCCGAGCACGAGACCGTCGGTGACTGGACCCAGGGTGTGCCTCTAGACAAGGCCCGAGCACTCATCGAGTACTGGCGGCATCGATATGACTGGCGGCGCTTCGAAGCGCGCGCAAACTCGTTTCCGCATTTCCGCACACGGATCGACGGGCTGGGTATTCACTTCATCCACGCGCGGTCCTCGCATACCAATGCCGTGCCCATCGTTTTTACCCACGGGTGGCCCGGCTCGTTCGTAGAGTTCTTGGAGGTAATTGGTCCGCTCACAGAACCAACGCGGTTTGGCGGGAGCGCTGACGACGCATTTCATGTCGTCGTCCCTTCGCTTCCAGGCTTCGCGTTTTCAGACAAGCCTTCCGAAACCGGGTGGGAGGTGGAGCGAATTGCAAATGCGTGGGTGACGTTGATGCGACGCCTTGGCTATGAGCGATGGGTGGCGCAGGGAGGCGACTGGGGTTCCGGCGTTACGCACGCGCTCGCCCGTCTCCGGCCGTCCGGCTTGATCGCGGCTCACGTTAACTGGCCCTTCGTATTTCCGTCGAAGCTGCCCGAGAACCCGACACCGGTGGAGAAGCGCGCATTCGAGCGAGCGGCCTGGTTTCAAGGAGAGCAAAGCGGATATTTCCGCGAGCAAGCGACGCGACCTCAAACAATCGGCTACGCCCTCGCCGACTCCGCTGCCGGTCAGGCGCTGTGGATCTACGAGAAATTTCAGGCGTGGACTGACAATCGCGGTAACCCGGAAGACGCCCTCTCAATCGACGCGATGCTTGACGATATTAGTCTATATTGGTTCACAAATACTGCAGCGTCGTCTGCTCGGATATACTGGGAAAACACCCAGAGTGGTCGTGCAAGCCTCTCGGCTGGGCGCATCGAACTGCCGATGGCCGCATCAATCTTCCCGCGGGAGATTTTTTGTCCGCCAAAGGAATGGGCTGAGGCCTTCTGGCCGAACCTGTTCTACTGGAACGAACTTGACAAGGGTGGGCACTTCGCCGCTTTCGAGCAGCCGAAGCTATTCGTCGAGGAGATGCGCAACGCATTCAAATCGCTGAGAGGATGATCGTCCACGTCATCTCAGGAATTGCGGCCTCTGGTGCGAGATGGTTGCATCTCTCTAGTGCGGACGTTCCTTGATGAGGTTCCGGCGAACGTCGACGGCGTCGGGGCCGAGACCTGACAGTGTGGGCCTTACCGTGGAGGTTATCTCATGAGCGCCAAGACACCCGACGAGGTGCGCAACGAACAGGTCATCCGCTCGCTCTATGCGCTGGCCGAGGGCAACGCGAAAGATACATCCAAGTTCGTGTCTGTCTTCACCGACGACGGGTACTTCTATGACGTGGCCGCGGACAAGAAATATTTCGGCCGCGAGATCGGCGTGACGGTCGACGTGTACGCGGCCGCATTTCCGGACATGCACAGGGAGATCTACGCTCTCCGCAGCTTCGGCGACCACGTCTTGGTAGAGTTATCTCTCAACGGCACCCACAAAGGCGACCTCGCTATCCCGGCGGGAACGATACCGCCCACCGGCAAGGTGATGCGCGCGCCTTGCTGCGACGTATTCCGCCTGAAGGATGGCAGAGTCTTCTCGTTTCACTGCTACGTCGCCGTTCCCATTCTGCTGGAGCAGCTTGGCGTGTTCATGAATCTCCAAGCGGCGCTGCGACACTGATGGGGCCTGCCATGTCAGACGCCGATCATCGTTCCGGTGCCGATCAGGATACCAAGTACTACCTGATATTCCTCCATTCGATTCCCCAACGCTCGCTGTCTCCACAAGTCGTCGACCAGCACGCCGCCCATTTGGCGGAACTCGATGACAGCGGAAAGCTCGTCATGGCGGGCCCACTGTTGGAGCGTGCCGGCGGATTGATCGTGCTTAGAACTGGAAGCGCGGCTGAAGCCATGGCGATCGCCGAGGAGGACCCACTGGTGCGCGGCGCGTACCAGACCTACGAGCTCGGCACCTGGCTCATGAGCAATCGCCAAAACGCCTATCGCCCCAACATACAGCCGGAGTCCCACAAATGAGCGAGCAACCGATTCGAATTGGATATTGCCTGTCTCTGACCGGACCGCTTGCTTCAAATGGCAAGACCGCCCGCCTCGCCCATCAGATATGGGAAAACGATGTCAATCGGAAGGGTGGGCTGCTCGGGCGAAAGGTCAAGATGGTCTGTGTCGACGACGAAACCAATCCGAAGCTCGTGCCCGGGATCTATAAGCGGCTGCTCGACGATGAAAAGGTCGATCTGGTGATTGGGGGGTATGGCGACAATTCGGTCGCACCCGCGATGCCGCTGATCATGGAGCGAAACCGCTATCTCGTTGCGTTGATGGCCCTCGCCGTGAACGCGTCTTTTGACTACTCGAACTATTTTGTGATGATCCCGACCGGACCGCGCCCGAGCGAGGCCCTTACAGAAGGCTTCTTTGCCCTGGCGGCAAAGCAATCCCCAAAGCCCGAGTCGATGGCGATACTTGCTGCGGATGCACCGTTTTCCAAGGGTCCCGTACAGGGCGCCAAGGCGCATGCGGATAAACATGGCTTCAAGGTCGTATCCGACGCCCGATATCCGCTCTCGGCGACGGACCTTGCTCCATTTATTCGCGACCTGAAACCGATCAACCCGGATATTCTGTTTCTTTGCTCTTATTTGAACGATTCGGTCGGTCTCCTTCGCGCCATTGATCAGGTCGGACTTGAGCCGAAGATGGTCGGCGGATCGATGATCGGCCCGCAGAACGGTTCGATCAAGGCGCAGCTTGGCCCGCTTTTGAACGGGCTCGTCAACTATGAGTATTGGCTGCCGGTGCCGAAGATGATGTATCCCGGCATTGCACAAATGATGGCGGAATATCAATCGCTGGCACCAAGCGCTGGCGCGGACCCGCTTGGTTACTACGTCGCTCCGCAGGCCTACGCCCAAATGCAGGTTGTCGAGCAGGCCATCGCCGGCGCTGGCTCGCTGGACGATGCAAGGTTGGCACAAGTCACGCGCGATAGCTCGTTCAAAACCGTTGTCGGCGACGTCAAATTCGGAAAGGGCGGTGGCTGGTCGGAGGCGCGCGTTCTTCAGGTGCAATATCAGAACATCAAGGGCGCCGATCTTTCGGATTTCAGGGACGCAAGGACGCAAGCCGTTGTCTGGCCGTCGAGTTTCGCATCGGGCGCGCTCATCTATCCCTATGTGAAGGCAATACGGAACGTGTGAGGCGGTCAGCTTCCGCAACAATCGCACTCCATGAATCCTGACAGAGGAAAATGCGCATGCGCATGACCCGACGCGCCAGCGCCGATAGGGTCCTCGCCGACGGATCGCGACGCGATCTTCTCGTGGGGATGGCGCGCGGCGCTTTGGCCGGCGCGGCCGTGACGACTGGAAGCGACGTAGCAGCACAGCCGAGCCCGGCGCCATTGCCGCGCGTCACGGAAGCTGTCACGCCGTTCCGGGTGGTGACGTCGAGTGCGGCGATCAGCGACGCGCGCCGTCGCTTGCAGGCCACGCGCTGGCCGGAGCGCCAGACCGCCGATGATTGGCGGCAGGGCGCTCCCCTCGCCACGATAAAGGCGTTGGTCGCGTACTGGCGTACCGCTTATGATTGGCGCCGTCTTGAGCGACGTTTGAACGCCTATCCGCAATTTCGAACTGAGATCGACGGCCTGGGCATTCACTTCCTGCACGTTCGTTCACCCCACGAGCATGCACGCCCGATCATCCTAACCCACGGCTGGCCGGGCAGCATTGTCGAATTTCTCAATGTCATCGGTCCGCTGACTAACCCGACCAAACACGGCGGTCAGCCCGAAGACGCCTTCCATGTCGTTCTTCCCTCGCTTCCGGGCTTTGGCTTTTCCGACAAACCGACCGAGAGCGGCTGGGGCCTACCGCGAATCGCGCGGGCATGGTCGGTGCTGATGCGGCGCTTGGGCTACACCGACTATCTCGCGCAGGGCGGCGACTGGGGCGCGGGCGTCACGACGTGGATGGCCAAACAGCACGTAGAAGGGCTCGCGGCGATCCATCTCAATCTGCCGATATTGTTCCCACCTCCGGTCGAGGGCGAACCGAACCAGGCGGAGAAAGCGACCATCGCTCAATTGGTTGCGTTTAATGACAAAAAATCCGGTTATTCCAAGATACAATCCACCCGGCCTCAGACCATCGGTTACGCGCTGGCGGACTCGCCCGCCGGCCAGGCGGCGTGGATCTACGAAAAGCTCGGCGAGTGGACCGACAGCAACTACGAACCGGAGCGGGAAATCTCGCGCGACGAGATGCTCGACAACATCTCGCTCTATTGGCTCACCAACACGGCCGCGTCCTCCGCGCGCCTCTACTATGAGAGTTTCGCGACCGATTTCTCGACGCAGCGGCTCGATCTGCCTGTCGCCGTGAGCATTTTCCCCGGCGAATTGTTTCTACCGCCGCGATTGTGGGGCGAGCGGGTCTATTCGCGACTCTTCTATTGGAACGAAGCCGCGCACGGCGGACATTTCGCGGCCTTTGAGCAGCCCGCCGTATTCGTCGAGGAACTGCGCGCCGCATTCCGCGCGCTTCCTCGTGGTGGCTGACACAGGAGATGCGCATGAAAGCCGACGTCGGACCCGACCGCGTTCTTTGCGCTTCCTGTGCCACGCCGGCGGCTGGTGCGCGCAGGGTTGAGGGAGTCGTTCAACGAAAGTATGCGAGGGAGCTGTGCCTGATACAATAGAGACGCTCATCAAACGCAATCTCCACGAGGTGTTCGGAGAGCGAGACGCCAAGAAAAGACGGGAAGCGATTGCCCAACTTTGGACCCAAGATTGCGTGTTTATCGATCACAGCGGCAAGGGCCACGGACGCGATGAACTCGATCGTGCGGTCGCGGCATTGCATCAGCGCTTCCCGGGCTACGTTTTCAGTGAGCTTCGGCCTGTCGATCTACTCCACGAAAGCGGGCGCCTGGCTTGGAGCTATGGACGACCGGGCGAGGAGCCTATCAAGGGCGTAGATGTGGCTCTTGTTCGAGATGGTCGCATCTCTCTGATGCTGACGTTCCTTGATGAGGTGCCGGCGAAACCCTAATTGACCGTCGGAAGTATGGCGGTGTCGGCTGATGTTGCAGAACGCGGCATCGCAAGAGGCCCGACGATCAGCTGGAGGCTCGACGATCATGAGCATCAAGAGAATCCTCGTTCCCCTTCCTGACTCAGACGATCATACCGCCGAAATCGACATGGCCTTGTGTGCCGCGAAGGCGTTGGGTGCTTACGTCGAGGCCCTATTCATCAGTCCGCCACGGCCGGCGATTCGTGGCGGGGTAAACGTTAGCGAAATAACCCACTCCGGTAGAGCAACGGCGACCGTTGGACCCATAAACCTGTACGCTGAGGAACGGGACAAAATTGCACGGGATGCGCGTGAGCGGTTCGCGCGTGCCTGCGCAGCCATCAATATCCCGATGCTGTCGGCGAACGATGAGCCGGGCACCCCGCTGACAGCATCCTGGCGCGAATCGGAAGCGCTGTACGTAGAGATGGGGTCGTACGCAGAAATCGCTGTGCAGCGGGCTGCTGCCTTCGACCTTTTGATCGCCGCAAGTGCCGCCGTGACGGAATCGCTTAAGGACGCTGCGGAGCAATCGTTGCTGCAGACGCGTCGCCCGGTGCTTCTGGCGCCGGCTCGCTTGCAGAATAACCTGACGGACAGTGTGATGATCGCGTGGGATGAGAGTCCGGAATGTTGGCACGCGGTCTCGGCCGCCATACCGTTTCTGGAGCTTGCCAAAGCGGCGCAGATTGTCAGTGTTGATCGGGACGTCAGCTGTCGCAAAGCCTCGCAGGCGGAGGTGCTTGCGTATCTGCGCTCCCACGGCATCAGCGCGAACGCGCAGGTGGTTGCTCCGGGTCTGCGCTCGGTGGGCGATACGCTGCTCGCAGCCGCCGAAGAGCATAATGCCAGCCTACTGGTCACTGGCGCCTATTCCCATAGCCGCCTGCGCGAAATGCTGCTGGGCGGAGTCACCCGCCACATCCTGAAGAACGCGTCGGCACGGCCCGTCCTCTTGGCGCGTTAGCGCTCGTCAGCAGGAGGATTCGGGCCGGCAAGTCTTGTCGACGCCAATTCCAGGGCAAGAGGTCGCTGATCCCGTTGGCCGGCTGATCGCACAGGGGGTAGCCCGCTTGTATCCGCTGTGTCTCTAAGTTCCCCCGGGCGGAAGCACCCACGCCCGCGTCGCCAACCGTTATCCAGGGCCACTGTGAAGGCCGCGAATCCAATCCTGACGGTCGGATGCGTCTCGCGCCGAGTCTGCACGGATGGCGTGTGCGCAATGCGCAGGGTCTGCACTTAGAAGCGTTTCGAGCTTGATGATTTCGAGAGCATGTTCCGCTCGGTTTGGAGTCGGAACATGCTCCTAATCTCTGGTGACTGGGTCGCATTTTTCTGCGGCAAACTTCTGCATACCCCGGATCAAGTTCTGGGTAGGCACGATCACGAGATGGCCGAAGCCCATCTGATAGCGCGCGTGCTGCAGTGCATTAGTCCGCGTCCCAGCCAGACCCAAAACAAGCACCGAACCCGTCGGTCGAGGCGAGACCTTGGTACCCAGACTGGGCGTGATTTCCGCCGCCTCCTACCCCAGCATCCTGGGGTCTAATTGCCGGGCAGAATAAAATTATCGTCGTTGTCGAAAAATGCCTTGCATCGGCGTTCGGTCATGCGGGCACTCGCGCTACCGAAATAAAGACGACGAAACCCCCGAATCAGCTTTTTGTTGCCGCCCTTGTCGTAGGTCTTCCGCTCGGCAACGGTGAAAAGGTCGAGGTGGTCGGACCGTTCCCTGTAACCGGAGCCGCGATGCATCCAACTGTCGGCCTTCACGATGTCCCACCGTTCAAAGCGCCCATCGCGGTCAAACACGTACTCGACAGCCCATTTCTTTAAGTTCCGTTTCGGAATTTTGATTCGGGCAGCCTTCGCCAACAGGTCGGCGGCTTCCTGCTCTAGTGGGCCCCAAAGGAACGGATTCTTGACGGCGGCCCAATAGAACCAGTCCGGGTCGGTCAAAAGAACTTGCGGCAACGTCTTACCAATGTGCTTCCCGAACCGCAATCGCGTCCACATGCCTTTGGTTCTTTACCCAGATTCGTTCAACATCGCTCTTCACCAGGTCCGCTATCCCATCCAAATCCAAATCGGCGTTGATCGAAACCGGGCGACTGATGAAGAAATGTGTCTTTCTTAATCAGTTTACGCCGGTTCAAACTACTGGCTCTAATGCGTTGGCGGTCCAGGAATACGGTCATCCTCGACCTTGATTCGTCGATAGAGCACGACGTGACCACGACGCCGCGCAGGCGTTGATCCCGCCGCCGCATTTGACAAAATCGCGCAGCGAGATGGCTTCTTTCTTGAACTGTGCCGCATACCGGAGCGCGCGAGACCATTTGCTGACCGTTCGGCGGTCACCCTTGGCAGTTTGGGCGGTGCACATGATCACGGCTGAAAACGGGTCCAGGCCACCACTGTGCTTTGTATTTTGCAGCCGAAGCGCCCGGCGTGCCCGTTTTCTTGCGCAGCCCAACCGGGTCCATTTTTCGACCAACCCGAATACAGCGTCCAGGTACAGGTAAACCCCATCCCGATCTCGTGTCCGACGGTAGTCGGCAAATGCCCGTCGGACCGGTATTAATTCCGAGCGCAGCGGATCGCGTGTCCGTCGGATCGCTCTATCCGCTTTAAGAGAACCAGCCTTATCGAACCATTTTGCTCTTGGCGCAGCTTCGGCTTCGATTTTTTCCATTCTTTGCGCTCTTCGGTTCGGGCCGCTGCTCACACCGGCATCACAGAACGTCGGGCCGTCTCGAGCGGCGGACCAATTGATCTATATTCGTAAGTTAGCGTGCCTCCGGCGCACTAGGCGCCAAATCTTGGAGCATAAATGGCTGATTTATCGGCTAAGACTCGCTCCTAGGGCCTCAGCCAGCATCCGGTGGAATGCCGAAACCGAGCTGCCGCTTTCACCGGGGCTTCAGCGCCTCAAGGGCCTTCGTGTTCAAAACATAGTACCGCGGCTTTCCGGCAATTCCGGCGACTGACTGCTCGCAGGTTGCGGTGTCGGCTCGGTCAATGCGGAGCACCTTTTCCTCTTTTAGCAACCCGGTCAGGTCGGCGCGGTCCGATCGAGCGGGAAACCAGGCCCTCAGCCTACCCGGCTTCAGATAGATGTCCCGGTTGATGGTAAAGCCGTCTGCGCTCTGCCGCCTTTTGGCTTGGCTGTCGGTTACTTTCGTTTTGAGCACAACGGGAACGATAGTGCCTTCGGCGATGTGCTTCGTCAGCTGAGCGACAAGCTGGGATTGGTTGTCAGGTTCGCGGCGCTGATCAACGGCGTCACCGCCAACGGTCAGCAGAGCCAAGGCGTCACGCATGCACGCTTCGATAGCCTTGAACGTCGCTGCTTTGCTCCAGGGCAAAAGCCGATAGTCAATCCCTAGCGCCAACGCCGCATACATCAGCGCAAAATTGCTGCGGACCCGATAATGGGCGTTATGGGCACCAGGGATCGTGGCCTTCTCCTCAAACCAGGCCTTGGCCTCCATGACCGTCGCGAGCCCGTCTGAGTCGGCGACAAATCTAGTCCAGAATGCGTAGCCGGCATGACCTTGGTGTCGTTTCGCGTTTACTCGCAGCGCCTCTGCGAGATCTTTGCTGGTTTCAGAGGATATTCGTCCTTGCCTCGGTTTTATTTTGCCGTCGAAAATTCCCAGCGACCCGGGTCTGGTCGCCGGAACGTCAGTCAGTCGGACTTCCTCGCCGCCCAGCCGCTGGCCGCCGCTTGCCCGTGCCACCGCCCCAAGCGCGCGTTCGCTTGAGCTGAGGAAGATGTTGCGGTAGTCCCGCTTCGTCAGCCCGTGCATCTTTTCATACTGCTTCGACAGCCTGCGAGGCCGATTTCGGGCGACCAGGAATGCGATCATTCGCGCCTTGTCCGGCAGCGTCGTCTGCCCCCGGTCGGCATCGCCGGACTCGTCAAGCGGTACGACCCCATCTCGGTGCCCCATAGCTTGGTCTTCGAGGGCGGGTTCGGAGTCGGCCCAAACCGGCAGGCCGTCGTCGCTGATCAGACCATCAACCGACGCTGCAACGTGGAGCAGCAACGTTTTACCGTCCGAGGTGCCGCTAAACAGATTAAGGCCGAACGAATCCATATCCAGCAGCCGCAGGAACGGGGCTGCAAATGCCGCCGCGATCGCCAGCCGTAACCTTGTCGACTTTCGGCTCGGCTTGGCGACGAGTTCCTGCCAACCTTCAAGCGACCCTTCACTGAGCAGGTACGCCCCGATGTGGGCATGGGTGTTCGGATCGATGATGATCTCACCGTCGATGCCGTTTGGGGCGAACACCTGGCCCGGACGCAGGAGCACCGATCCAGATCCCGATTCCGACCTATACCACCCGGGCGCAGGCACAATCCGGACCCGTCTGGCTGGTCGAGATTGGGCGAGTGCCTTGAGGATTGCGTTGGCCAACGCCGGTTCTTCCGGCCATTCGTACCCCAGATCGGCGAGCCGGGACTTGATTTGGTGGCGCTTATTCGGCAGCAGGTACGACCGCTCGAACATTTCGGTCAGGGTCGTCCCATGGATTGTTCGAAACCGCACCTGGGCGAACGTCACACCATCCGTTTCGCGCCGGCCAATAGCTCGGATATAAAGTCGCTTTGCGATCTTTTCTCGGATCATCCGCCCATTGGCGCGTTTGAGCAGGTACACCCCTTTTGGGGTCAGCTCGACAATCGGTGCCGATTTCTTCATTGGGGACTCCATTATTGCGACAAGCGGATGCGGACCGTGCGCCTCCAACATCAGCAATTTACAGGATCCAAAATCCGCGGGTTCTGCTCAGTGCTCAGTGCTCAGTCGTAAATTAGCGAGGGTTGGAGTCGTTGATTGGTGACGATTTTCGGCGAATAATCAGTTGTGTTCATTTCTGTTGCTATTTTTCGCCTAAACAGCCCTTTAAGCCGATAATTCAGGAGAATAAGCCCCTATTCTCTGATTTAGGCCCTCAAGCTCGATACGAACAGCCCGATGCAGAAATTCGCCGATAAAATCCAGAATCTGCTCAGTGGATTCCTGCCTTGCTTGTCCATCAAGCCGCTGATCCAGACATGATTTGTCTGGATCCGTAAGGAGAAAGTTTCTGGGAGCAATCCAATTCACCCTGTTCACAATTTGCGATTCGATTTCGCGTCGGTAGCGGTGGTAATCATTTTTCCGACAGCCGGTGGCGGAATTCCTGCCAACCAATACCACCAACCCGCGATGACAATTCCCAGGCATCCTTGAGCCTCATCGCGATGGAATGCGCGAGCTGACTGTGTTGGCCGCTCAATTGTTCAGCTTGGTTGGTCATCACTTCCGGTGGGATTTGCACTTGGGTTCGGTCCTCGGCTGTATCACCAATCGACCCTTCTCGGCACTGATCCGCAGCTTGCTCAGCACCAAGGCGTCGAGTGGATCGGTTCGATCCAGCACGAGCAGCAGCTCGGGCAAATACCTCCGGTTACTCCTCAATAACTTCGGCAGCTTGATCACCTTGTTGAGGTAGGGGAGAAAATCGAGGTCCGAGGTCGCCACTGCGGTGACCAAGGGCGACCTTACGCGCTCCATCCAGGTGGAAACCCGCGGTGAGGTGGCCGAGCTGAAGGACAACATCAACACGATGATTTCCAACCTGCGGGAAACCACCGAGCGCAACCGCGAGCAGGACTGGCTGAAAACCAATCTCGCTAGATTCACCGGCATGCTCCAGGGGCAACGCGAGTTGAGCACCGTCGGCCAGATGCTGCTTAGCGAGCTGAGCCCGCTGGTTAGAGCCTACCAGGGCACCATCTACCATCTCGGCGGTTCAGAGGAGAGCCGGGAGCTCAAGCTGCTGTCGAGCTACGCGCACAAGGGACAGCTGATCGAGACCATTGGTCTCGGCGAGGGCCTCGCTGGCCAGTGCGCGGTTGAAAAGAAGCGCATCCTGCTCACCGACGTTCCGCACGATTTCATTACGATCTCCTCTAGTCTTGGCGAGGCCCCGCTGGTCAGCATTGTCGTGCTTCCAGTTCTCTTCGAGGGGGAGACCAAGGCGGTCATCGAACTGGCGACGCTGCAACCCTTCTCCGAGGTGAACCTGGCCTTCCTCGACCAGCTCACCCTGAGCATTGGCGCGGTGTTCAATACTATCGAAGCGACGATGCGCACCGAGGGCCTGCTCACGCAATCGCAGCAGCTCACCGTTGAACTGCAGTCCCGCCAGAGCGAACTCCAGCAGACCAACGAGGAGCTGGGTACGAAAGCGAAGCTGCTCGCCGAGCAGAACGCAGAGGTCGAACGCAAGAACGCCGAGGTTGAGCAGGCCCGTTACGCGCTTGAGGAAAAGGCCGCCGAGCTGGCTCTCACCTCGAAGTACAAGTCCGAATTCCTGGCCAACATGTCCCACGAGTTGCGCACGCCGCTCAATTCTATCCTCATCCTCAGCCATCAGCTCGCCGAAAACTCGTCGGGCGCCCTCTCCGACAAGCAGGTCGAGTTTTCCCGCAACATCCACTCTTCCGGCTCTGACCTGCTCAACCTCATCAACGACATTCTCGATCTCTCGAAGATCGAGTCCGGCACCGTCACCGTCGAAATCGAGGAAATTCCCTTCGAGGGGCTGCGAGACAATATCAACCGCAATTTCCGACACGTCGCCGAAACCAAGAATCTGCCGTTCAATGTGCACTTCGCCGAGGGGCTGCCG
>Ga0206964_10236_pt1 | contig 16214 bp, 19 predicted proteins | sample Alteio_BWOrgHeat_25_FD_152980 | JGI IMG/M metagenome (GOLD analysis project Ga0206964, IMG submission 152980) | Enriched cells from forest soil in Barre Woods Harvard Forest LTER site, Petersham, Massachusetts, United States -... | ecosystem: Environmental > Terrestrial > Soil > Temperate forest >...
TCGCTGAAGTACCTCAACCGCGATGAATTGCAGGGCGTGGTCGCGCACGAATTCAGCCACATCCTCAATGGCGACATGCGGCTGAATGTGCAGCTCATTGGTGCGGTGTTTGGATTGCTCGTCATCGCGATTATCGGACGTGTCATATTGCAGTCGGTGGGGAACACCCGCATCCGTTCAAATCGGGATGGTGGCAACGCAGTTTTTGTGGCCCTGGCATCAGGAGCGGCGCTCGTGGCGGTGGGCTCGCTCGGCGTGCTTTTTGGCCGACTGATCCAGGCCTCGGTGTCGCGCCAGCGGGAACGCCTGGCCGATGCCTCGGGCGTGCAATTCACGCGCAATCCGTCCGGCCTGGCTGGTGCGCTCAAGAAAATTGGCGGCCTCGCACGAGGATCAATTATCGAACACGCCCATGTGCAGGAAACCGCGCACATGTTTTTTGCGCCGGCGCTCAATGGAATTTTTGCCACCCACCCGCCGCTGGAGGAACGCATCCGCGAACTCGACCCGCAATGGGACGGCAAGTTCGTGGTCGTCAACCCCGTGGTTGAAGAACGCGTGCAGCCGCTGCCACCCAGCCCGGCGGCGAGTATCCCGTCCGCCGTCAATGCCGCGCAATGGCTGGTGCCGGCGAGTGTCGCCGCAGCGGTGGCCTTGGTCGATGTCCGCAACTGGCGCAACAGCCTCCCCGCGCCAATTGCCACGGCCTTGGGCGATGCCCAGGGCTGCCGCGCCTTGGTGCTCGCGCTGGCTTTGGAAAATGACCCGGCTCAACGCGCAGCCCAATTGCAACGCCTGGTGGAATTTGCCGAGCCGGCGGCCCAAGCCGCGGCCAATTTGGCGGACATCGTGGCGCAAGTCCCGCCCGGACGCCAACTGCCCCTGCTCGAATTGGCCCTCGCCGGTCTCGCCCAAGTGCCGACTGCCGAAAAAAGTTTCCTGTTCGCGCGCTTGCGGGATTTGACGAATTTCGACCGTGGCCAGACTTTGCACCAGTTCGCGCTGTGGCGCGTGGCGCAATACCGTCTGCGCCCGCAGCTGCCCGTAATTGGCCCCACGGCGCCCGAATCGTATCGCAACGATATTTCACTGGTGCTTTCAGCCCTCGCGCATTTATCCACGCCGGATGATGCGTCTGCGCAACCAGTTTTCGCACAAGGATTGAAGGCACTGCCAACGTTTACCACTCCACTGATGCTTACGCCACGCGCAGCCGCTCCATTAATCGGGGCCGAGGCCGCCTGTGTCCGGTTGGAAGGCGCGCCATTTGCACTCAAGAAACAATTGCTGGAAGCCGGGGCGTTCGTAGCCCAAGCCGATGGCGTGGTGGAACCCGCCGAGGCGGAATTACTGCGTGCGCTGGCCGCTTCGTTGGGCTGCGCGGTGCCGCCGACCTGAAATCTTACGACTGGGCTCCGGCCTTCTTGCGGCGCATCTGGTCAACCAGCGTCACATAGAATCCCTGCAAGCACATCCAGAAAACACCCGTCAGGCAGAGCGCGGTATAAGCCCCGGCGATGCGCTTGCCCGTTTCGGACCAATCTGGCGCGTGGTTATAGGCCACCCCGGACATGTACACGAAAAAGATCGCCGTCGGGATCAGACAGGCCACGTGCCAAATCGGGTTAATCAGCTTGCGCTGGTCGTCGACGGGTGCGGAAGATTTGCTCATAATACTGGGCTTAGGAAACCCGGGCTGGGGCAGGCTGTCAAGCCGTCAACGGGCGGGACTGGCGCTGCTATTCATTATCAAGAACTTCCAGCAGTATCGCCCAAGGCCCCGGCGTCACTAAACTTTTTTAACTTCCTTGAACTGCTTAAAAATAGCCTGAAGTGTTTCACCGTCAGCGGATTCGCCTTTTTTATAGAACACTTCAAAGGGGATGACCATGGACCATTCTTTGGCACCGGGCTTGTCGTGTTCCTTAAGTTTCAAGGTCACGCCATCAAACTCTTCCGAGGAAAATTGCAGCACCCCGTTGGGGATCATTTCCTGTAGTTTTTCCGCCATCTGGAGTATAAAGCTCTTCATAGTGGCCTCCATTACTTCCATTTCGCCTCGAAGCGCAATCACCTATTCTGGGATTGCAACAGAGGGTAGGGTGCCGACGACTATTTGCAGGCCAGCACGCTTCCTTTGATGCCCCGGGGGGTGGATTCGCTTTAGGGTTGCCTCATACGGGACGGGCGTGCATGGTTAACCCCTTCCCAATTTTTATCATGAGTGGACGCATCCAAAGCTTCAAGAAAGCCAAACGCACGCCGGTCAAAAAGCGCGCACACACCCGCATCAATCCGCACCGTCAACGCGCGTTGGCGGACAAGCGCCGCCGCGTGGCTGCCCGCAAGGTCAAGCTCGCCGAAGCCGCCCGCAAGGCCGCTATCCCGGCCGGGGCGTAGTTTCGTTTGCCCGGTATAAAGCTTGTTAAGACGGTAGTGGTGGGGCTTAAGCATTAAGCACTGGAACACCAAGTACTAAACACTCTGCATCTTTGGGGGAATAGCTCAGTTGGTTAGAGCGCCTGCTTCACACGCAGGAGGTCCAGGGTTCGAGTCCCTGTTCTCCCACCACTTTCAGTTTTGGACTGTCTTGGACAGGCATGGACGGCAGTGGATAAACTACCTCATTTTCAAGAGGTTGCGAAAAGCTAGTTGGGTTTTGATATTTTTTAGGATGGACATCGTTTTCCTTCAAAACCCCGGTTTGACCGCTTTTTAGTGGCGAACTGAGTGGCAAGGTGGCGGATTTAGTGGAGCCAATTTGAGCCAGTTCGGCCAGCGATTCGATGCCTTCCCGTAAGGGCAGTTGCGTGGCATCGGTATATTTCTCATTAGTCATCCGCAGGCTTTTATGGCGGGCTAGTTGCATGATAACGCGGGGATGGATACCGCGCTTTTGCAAATGGCTGATAAAGGTGCGGCGGAAGGTATGGAAAGCAGCAGGACGGCCCAGTTCGTCTTTGTCAGCAATGCCTGCCTTCACAAAATCGCGGTGGAGTGTTTCGTTATTGGGTACGCCCTTCCAAAAGACAGGAGTTTCGGGTTTGGCAAAGGCCGGGCGAGCCGCGCGGAACTCGGGCACCAAGTCTTTCATGATCGGGAGCCAATCGGCCCGGCGGCTCTTCGTTGCTTCAGGGCGGAGGAAGAGACCGGGATTGTCGCCTTCGAGTTGCACGTCTGCCCATATCAAGCGACGGGCTTCTTTATGGCGTAGGCCAGTCAGAGCTAAGAGCAGATAAAAGAAACGCCGCCGGGGTGCAGCAGCGTAAAGCCGTCGTAGTTCATCCTCTGTAAACGCGCGCGGGCCATCCGAAGAAGGGCGGGGGAGTCTTACCTTTTGCAGATGTTTGAGTGGATTGGGTATCTGGTAAGTGCGCTCGGCCCAGTTCAAGAAGAGGCGAATCGTGTCAAAGAAGTGGTTTTGGGTTTTTTCTTTGTACTTATGGTTTGAATTCCGCCAATCGAGAAAACTTTTTGGCGTAATATCTTTCAGGGTTTTCCAATGGCAGAATTCAAGCAATTGGGGAAATCGGAGACGAAGGTTGTCTGTATAATCTTTCGTCACACCCGACTTGCTCTTTTCTTTCAAGAATTCCTCGAATAGTTCCATTAGGGGACGTTTCATGGCTTGGCGCGTAATTTTGCCGGGAATGAATCCTTCTGCTTCGCGCTGAGCGTCCTCATAGATTTCATTGAGCCGTTTTTCCGCGACCTCCTTGACGGTGGTGTACAAGGTTACTTCATGAATTTTCGGGTTGTCACCCTCACGGTAACGCCCCCTGTAACTCCAATGACTGGCATTCGGCTCTAGTAGATATTTAAGCATGGGAGAGTCCTTTTCCTTTGGCGATTTGACGTTGAATATATTTTAGTACCTCTGAGGCGAGGACATGCCGAGTCCCACCAATTTTGAAACTTGGTATGTGCCCCTGATTGATCAAGCGACGAACCGTCTTGACGCTTTTGCGCAACATTTCTGCCGCCTCTTCCAGAGTGATTGGTGGTTCGAAATTGATTGGGATGGCGGTGTTCATTTCTTGGCCTTCTTTTTGCCTCGGGGTGTTTTTTTCGCGGAGGTAGTTGTGTTGGATGGCTCGGATTGAGCCGCGATAGGAGACAAGGAAAGATCTTCTGCTATATCCGAATAATAGTCTGATTTTTCATCCTCTTCTTGAACGATGGAAGGAGTCGTAATCACATAGATCACTTGGCTGCGGGTAACTGTGGCTCCAAGGAATTCACAAATCCAGTCAGTGACTTCTTGATAGCTGTAACCCTTAGCCTTCATCTGCTCCATTGCATACTTGTAGTCACGGAGGGGGATTTTGGGCGGCATACTGGCCACTTCCAATTCTGCCGCTTGCGCTGGTCGGTAGTTATACTCGTTGTGCATGCGGCCATATGAATTATATGGTTTATACAATGCAAGACATATTTTATGAATTATATAGGCTCAGCCCGGTTGCCAATCGGGCCGCGAGCTCGACGGGGCGGCTACGTCCCGACCATCAACCCAGCCTCGCCAATGCCGCCTGACGCCGACCGTCGTTATTCTGACGGAAATGAAAAGCTACAGATCAGAATAAAGACGGACAGCGTTTAATCGGCGGCACGGGTCCACGCACTGATTTTGTTCATTAAAATGTGAACAAGTTTGCCTTGTTATACATCATATAATTCGGATACGTTGATTCGTCCCTTTAAGCCAAAAAAATACCCTCGATCTGCTTGAACAGACCGAGGGTGGGGTTTTTAGGGTTAGTAGTTAGAGCACGGGCGACGACTGAACGAGAGTTCGGTTTGTCGCTCGTGTTTTATGTGCCGATGTAGCCGAACAGGCGGGCGTTTTCCACGCAGTGAATGCGATGGGTATACGCTTCGCTGCTGGCCCCGATGATGTTGCCATTTTTAGCAACAACATGCCAGCGGTGTTCCAGCTTTCGATAGGCGTCGTGCTTCTCATACACCGTCCAAGTGTACAGAGATGGATGAGAGGCAGGCGTGATAATGTGCCCGTATTGGTCGCGCTGAGCGGTTCCATTTCCGAGCGTGGCAGCGTTTGCAAAGCAATCGCTGTAGTTGTGGTAGCCTTGGGTCGAAGCGCCAACAATCCGATTGTTAGCTGCTTCAGCCCTCCAGCGCCACAACGTGGCTGAATCCCGGTAAAACTCCCAGGCGAGTCCCGTTACCGGGTCTTTGGTTGAGGTTGCCATCGTTTTTGGGACATTATTACCCACAACACCATATTTAGTGGTCACACCTGAATTGGTTCGAGATTACACCTATATGTAGTATGGCTTTTTTCCCAAAATTGATTAAATCCATTTTTTTGACGAATGCAATAATGAGTTATTCACCTTATTAACATATTCACAATTGAGACTATGTGCCAATTTGCCCTTTCGCTATGCTATCTGCATGGATGCAGACGCGCTGGACTCAAAATCCAGTATCCGCTTAATGAGGTTAGTCAGCTTCCTGATCGCTCATTTTGAAGGTCTGGCGACACTGGGGAAAACTACGGCAACCCCAAAAGGCACCTTTGCTGCCGTCACGCTGCACCATCTTCACATCACAACGGGGGCAGGTGGGTGTAGTATAATCGCCCGAAGTTACTTCTTGAAGAATTGCTGCCCGGTCTGGTTCGGGCATCGAGTTCAGGTTTTCAAGTAATTGCTTCCCATCTATAAGGACTAGCGGTTTGTCGCGTGCAAAGGCCATTGCCTCGCTGCTAAATGAGCCAGAGGTAACAAAGTAACCTGAGGGGATGCTGTCCGCCGCCATGACTCCAAAGAGCTCTCTGACAGGTTTGACGCCGACATCATAGGTATTCCATGCCTTGCATTGGACGCAGGCTTGAGGCTGTGTTTGTCTAGGTTGAGAAATAAAGATATCTACGCCACCATCCGCGCCGGCGCGTGACCTTCTGGCCTCATGCCCTGTCTTTTGAAAATAGAGAGTCACTAGAATTTCAAAACGGCGCCATTCAAGTTCAGCAAGCAAATCAGAAGTAAATCTGGCAGGTGCACCCTGTGTGGATTGTTTGGGTGGGGATAGCTTGGTTCGCGCCGAGATGGATTGTTCAAGCGACTGGGTTAGGTCTCCAATGGATTGCGTTCGCGGCTGAACCGGCGGCGGAACGTCAGCACGCGCCATTTGCCTCCGCATGATAAACAAGATGGCTGCTACCAAAAGAAATACTCCGCCGCCCACAAAAGACATAATTGGAAGCAGCATAATCACAGCCCGAACCTTGGGAGATAGAACGCTTAGCATTATCGCCAAGCCAACAATTGGCCCAATTAGCTCAAGTGGGTCAGGTTTACGGTTCCGACGGTGTGCCATGTTTACTTTTGAATACTACCGTCAGTTAGGTGTCCAGCTTTAGCTATAAAAAGTATTCTTGGCCGCACTACCGATGGCCACCGCGAGCATAGATATACTCCTCAAACGTCTGCGCGAGCTACGTGAGAAGACCGGCCTTACTCAGGAGCAATTTGCCGAACGGATAGGTATCTCATATAAGTATTACCAGCAAATTGAACTCGGCAATAAACGAGAATTGCGCCTTTCCACTGTTGATCGGCTAGCTAAAGGATTAGATGTTGAGCCATGGAGGTTAATACGCGCTGGGCGCTAATGTCTCCTCAAAAAATAGGCCATTCTATCTGTGTTTTCTTCCATACCCCGGATCCTTGATTGATGGGAAGATGGCTAGCTACCTCATCAACGGTTACAATCTTGAGGCGCTGAGTTGGAAGATACCAAAAGTGGAAAACATAAGTTTCCTTAAACATTTGAGCTACTTTCCATTCGTTTTCAGTAAGAAAAAAAACAAAAGGCGTCCGCTCACTGGCTTTGACTTCAATATACATGATTTTAGGGGTAGGCCCAGTCAGATCCCACGAAGTGATGTCATAGCCGAGTGTTTCATCCTCAATGGCAGACCAAAGAGGTTCAGTTTGAGTATGCCCAGCAGCAACCAAACGATCACGTTCATGGTTCATTGAAAGCATTTCGCCGCGGCGGCCCATTTCAACTCGTCCAAGAACGGCATTGCTTCGAAAGTAACTAGATAGACCGTCCCACCAAATTATACTTTCAGGGTCTGGGCTATCTTTGAAAAACCCTGCTGACTCAAAGCACTGCTTTATATCTGGCGGAACGCTTTGCCTCAGTACTCGCCTTCCGTGAGGCATCAAAAGACCCCAAGTTGGACGGAAGTGAATAATCAGAATTTTGAGAATTCCCCTAAGGCCCTGCTCTCGTGAAGACGAACAATGCTCAAAGAGAGCAGGAATGGCGTGTAAGTCCTCAACGGCTTCGTAATCAAATGTGGAGGCAGCGCCTGGCCTCACGCGCAGGAGGCGGCAGCACTCCTTCATATTCACGTCACTATTTATTGCCCGGAAGCTTTGAACTTCAGCAATCGCGTTAATCACGGACATCCGAAAAAAACGATGCGACTTCAAATCTGCTCCTCCTCTGCTGGTGTGTGGCCGCTTGAAAGTTGTTCTAGGAGATCAGTTAAGTCTTCCATGGTAAGTCCATCATCGACAGGATCGAGTGCATTCTCTTCGTCAAGTGCCATTGTACGAATATCGTCGTCATCAAGAATCGACGTCATCGTCTCCATTTTCTTCAATAGGCGTCGGCTTACCGAGTAATCAATAGAGCCAATTCCCTGTGGAGCGCTTGATTGTAGAATATGAATTCGCGTTTCAACGCCGGGCATTAGTCCAATGCGATGGATTCGATCAACAGATTGCAGATAGTGTGCCGCGTTGTACGACCGATCAACGTAAAGAGCATCGTGGCAAACTTTATGGAGACTAATGCCCTCAGAACATGCCGCTGGATTAGCTATAAGAATGTTATTTTCAGGGGAATTATGAAAAAGGCGAATGCGGCCTTCTCTCGTATCTTCGTCTTCTGAGTCACCTGTCGGAGTGGCTCCGTAGAGTGTTAATGGTGAGAGATCAGCAAGCATCTCCGCTAGGCGGATAATTGTATCAGTAAAAATTGTCCAAACCACAATTTTTTTGCCCTGACGAACTGCATTTCTGACTAATTCACAAGCCTTGAGTAATTTATTTGAATCTCCTTCCTCGACTAAGCCATCAACTAAATTAGAAATTGGCAAAGAGTCATCGCCTCCAACAATCTTAAAAATAGTTGAGAGCGGATTAGTTGAGGCTTGAAGGAGTCGTATAACCGATCGTCGGGCAGAAATAATATCAACGCGAGAATGTCTAATGTTGGCTATTTGCTGGAGAGTTTCATCACGCAACACTCCATAAAGTGCAGCGTGGAAGGGTGCCATTGGGACTTTTATGAACGAACGTATTGGCGGTGTTAGCCCTAGTTGGGATTTGGTTGTTCGGACATATAGATTTCGCAAGGCAGTTTTTGGCGGTTCATTTTCAACGAGAAGGGCTGCGGCATTTTGTCCGGGCCAAAGGAAATCAAGCTGTGAGGTAAGGTCGCTAACATCGTGAGGGAGCGGTGTGCCCGATAGTATGTCACGCCGTATAGGCAATGCTGCAACAGAAAGAATTGCTTGTCCGCGTTGCGAAAAAACACCTGCTTTAATACGGTGTGATTCATCGAGGATAAGATGGGTCGGTCTGCGGCAGAAGAAAGCCGTAAAAATGTCTGTATGCCGTGCAAAACGCTCGTAAGTAATTAGGAATTTCGAATTGATGGACGACAATTGCTCGGCAAGGATGTTTTCGTCTCCGCCAAGGCGAAAGAACGGCAGGCCATTATTTGCAGGTGCGTCTAACGCAATGCAATCGTCAAGGGTTTCCTCCCATGCCGCAAAAGCATTTTTTGGCGCAATAACTAGGAGAGCTGTTTCGGGCTTTCTAATTAGTGAATGAACCGCTAGCGCAACAGTTGTTTTTCCTGCGCCGGGTACAGAAAAATTTGCTCCATGAGGTAGGGCAATTAGACGTGCAAGATCAGTTTTTTGGAATGATTTAAGTTCGCGTTTTACAAAGCCAGTCGCGTGAAGCGCTTCATCAATCTGGTTATCGTTTAAGAGGCGAATTTCCGTTGAGTTGCGAGCCATGGCAACCGCTTTTCGTTCGTCTTGAAATTTGCGAAATTTGTCGGTGCACGTTGCATCAAGTTCAATCGTAAATGCAAAGGCAGTCCGCAATTTGGCAATTTGCGGTAACACCAAGAACGCGCTTGTCCACGGAAGAATCAACGCATTTTCAGCACCAATTATGGGAATTGCGGAAGACCCGGATAATTCCGTAATACGGTACCAGATATTTGCTGGTAACCCTGTGGTTGTAGTTAATTTAACCCGACCCTCACCAGATATGTCGCTAACTAGAACCTTATGGAGCTGATTGTCGTTGTTTGACGGCATTCAATAATTCAGTTGATCGTGATAGAATGCTCTGCAATTGGGCCGCGATTGCTGGCAGAGATTGAGCTGCTGCTGTCTCAAGCGTTATTTCACTCAATAGGGTATGCGCCTTAGTCGCTTTTCTTAAATCAGAGTTGGAAAGATTATGCCGCTGTTCGCTTTCGCGGATGTTATTGCAAATTTCCGAAATTTCTTCGGCAATTGCCTTGCTCTGGCTGACATCATTTAGACGTTCTAATAACCCAGCAGACTCCTCGACTGGCGGTGACCCATCTGCAAACAAATCGTCGGCTGGTATATTTGCATTTTCAATCTCATTAGGTGGGGCAACTCCAAGCCGTTCACTTAACTCGCTAACGACTTTATCAAGCTCGGCCCCATATGCTATGCGATAATCATAGGCGCGCCTTCCCAGATCTTCAGAGTTATGAGTTAACACATAGGATATTTTTCGCGCTAATTCTTTTTTGACTGCATCTCGTTGACGCTCTAGGGCTTTTCTGAGCTCAATAAACTGCTGTTTGTTGTGAATAACCTTCTCGTATTGGAGTGGAGCTTTGAGGTATTCGGCAAGAAAGAGTTCTGCTTCGGCAAGCTGATCTAAGGCCTCCTGAGCTACATTAGAATCACTGAGTTTCATTTCTGCCACAATTTCAGCATTGGAAAGACCTAAGGATTTCAAATCGCGAATAGCTAGTGCCTCGTTAATCCAGTCATATGGCAGCAAGGTTTGTGGCGTCATTTGAAGACGCGTTTCGATCCTCTTTATTTCAATGGCGGTAAGCCCAGCGGGAAGTACCTTGGCTCGCACACTAGTAAAAGCGGGATAAGCATGCGGCTCTGCAGCATATAATTCGCGCATGGCGGCAAGGCGACGGTTGCCATTGACGACAACACCCTCACGCGTAATTAAAAGAGACTCATTTTGTTGTCTGCCTTCCTGCAAAACTCCATAAATTGGAATAATGCTGTCACCACTGCCAAGCTTAGAGAATTCTACAAGTATCGAATGTTGAGCTTGTTGGGCGCTTAGATTTTCTTGGCCATTTTTAAAAAATTCCTCAGACAAATGTTTAGTGCGCACATGACTCATTTGCTCGGTCTGTGTGCGATAATTAGCTAGCCTGTAGATCGGCAACCCTAACTCGATGTCGATCACTGGTAAGTTAATTGAGGGAACCGTATGCTGATAGAAGGTTTCAACTTGATCAGCAGCATCGCACTTGGCCGCGATGGTTTGCGTCCTTACGGCGATGTCTTTGACGGCAATTTGATACATAAACAAAAGCTACTCGAAGGCTAAAAGGAGAATGGGCACGGTGATGATTCGATCAAAGAGCGAGAGTTCACCGGCGACACGATCAAAAGATGCAATATTGTCACCAAGGACTTTTGCTGCCGCACGAGTGGGGAGCGCTAGAATTCCAGCAGCAATTGAGCGTTCAGCGTATAAGTATTGCAGTTTTAACAAATCATAAGGAGCGCGACTAGCATTGCCGGTTTGAATCTGAAATGCGAGATCGGCTTTTTTAGAAAAAACCGTCAAGTCGTATTCATTGTTGATCGTGACTTCACCAGACCATCCGTTAAGTACAAGTTGATGACGGGTATATTCGCGAACCAAAACACCCCCTCGCGGTTCAACGTTTATGTCTTTGGTATTGTAAAGGGAAAATAACCAACTCCCTTCGCGAGTACGCACTTCTTCTTCAGCACCCTTATGGGAATAGAAATTGGGACAGTTCATGAAGCTTTTGCGGTTATTGGTTGGTAAATCGGCTTGCCCATTGGACGTGTGCGTAAGCGTCCATTTCCCAAATCAGCGACTCGTTTTTCAGCAATATCGACATAGCTTTGAACTATATCGCAACCGTAACCGATCCGCTTATGTTTAATGGCAGCGACAACTGAGGATCCGACACCCATGTAGGGATCGAATACGTTATCACCTTCATTTGTTAAAGATAGAACCAGCCTTTCAACTAATTCAACTGGGAATTGGCAGGGATGTTTTGTTTTCTCAACATGATTATTTTTTACATTTGGTATAATCCAAATATCTCCAGGGTTTTTCCCTTTGGGATTGCACGAAAGCTTTCCTTTATTTGGGCCTTTGTAGTACCGCTTGTTTGGGTATTTTGCGGGCACTCGAACTGGATCAAGATTGAATATATATGAATCAGTTTTTGTGAACCAAAGAATTGTCTCATATCTTCCAGAAAACCGCTTTCTGCAATGCAGTCCATGTTCGAAATGCCAAACAATTCTATTGCGAAGTTTGAGTCCGTGACTTTTAAAAATGGGATATAACTCTATATCAAGCGGAAAAATTTGGCTATGGCTTACATAATTCCCTACCTGCCAGCAAATAGATCCCTGCGGATGAAGCAATCTTACGCAATCAGCTATCACGCGGGCTTGTGACTTTACATACTCTTCAAGTGGTGTATGGGTTTCGTAGCTTTTGCCAATATTGTATGGTGGCGAAGTAACGATCAGCTTCATGCAGTCATCCGGGAGTACACGCATGAATGTGAGATTATTTTCACAATCCATACTCACACTTGACTCCTTTGAAACAGGCATGGGTGCCTCTCTAAAAACTTCGGGAAAGCCAGACATGATGTATTCCATTATTAACAATGAAAAATGTCAAGGTGATGCAAGGGAAGCAGATACAAGGGGTTGAGTTTTTTGTAACTTGATTTCCCAATATGCGGATATGAAAGTCTTAAACGCGCTCTCAAAATGGATCTCCACGACTTTTGTTTGAGCTTGCTACCCGGAAAGAACCCGACTCCACGTTTGAGGACTCAATATCGATAGCATCAGAGGGCAGTTCACTTGCCCACCATTGATTATCAGCTTGAGCATACCTAGATGAAGGATAATACGCAAGTTGCTGGCTATAGACCACTTCCCGCAGATTCCAGCAGCATCTGGCCCCGTGCCTAGCTTGCAATTCCTCCATGGAGTCGCAGTCTAGCTGTCTGGCTGTTTGGGCGAGCTTTTGACGTTGTAGCCATGCCATCGGACTTAATGACGACCAAGCGAATTGACCATTAACGGCTCGGGTCCTGACTGGCTTGCCCCAGTACCGTATAAGCCGCTTTCCTTTATCGCTGGCGTCTCGATGTTGGAGGCCGTCGCGAATGTAGCCAGCCATGTAGCGGGCCGCCGCAGTACCGTTTTTCTTGATCGGCTCGATCTCGAAACGGCCTATTTCAGGGTAGGCAACTCTATCAGCTCGCCGCCCATCGTAATTTGTGGCCTTCCGCCAAGCCTTCCATTCCTGTTTGAGCCACACGCAGGCGCTCCGATAATCCTTGTTCCTGGCAGCGTCGAAATCATAGCCCGTTTTGACATCGACCGGGGCACCTCCGACGAAGTGGAAGTGAATGACGCCGTTTTTGCGGCGATGGACACCAATGACCAGCCACGAAAACCGAGGCCGTAGAAACGAGGCGAAGGAGTGGAGCCGCCGTTGCGCCTCGTCCATGTCAACCACGTGGTCGGGAAAGGTGATCGTGCCGAACACGCATCTTTCGATGCCATGTTCATGGCAGAACTTTTCAATATTCTGCGTTAGTGCCCAAAGCGTCTTGCGGGTGCTAGAAGGGATAGCAACGCAGTTGTTACTTGATTGACAAGGAACCGCGCCGGGAGCCGGGGCCGCGCTGCGCGCGGCCTCCGGCCCGACGGCGCGGAGTTCTCCCCAAAATGGAGAGGTCACGGCTGGCCCCCTTTGGCAGCGTCAATTAAGGCTAGAATGGCACTACGGAGGGGTTCAGACAGGTTCGCCCAAGACAGGACAACCTTTGCCAAGTCCTCCCCAGCGAGGCCTGATTTAGGTGGCGAGGGAAGGGGAGCGGGTTTTTGTTCGCCGGGACTAACCTTTTGGCCTATATTTCCTTCTGAAATCTGCGCAGTCGGTTCGAGTCTGTTCTCCCACCATTTTCAATTCTGGACTTTCTTGGACAGGTAGGGACGGCAGTGGCCGGTTTGATTTTTCCTTTCAGAAAAAGTGGCATGGTGCCTGCATGCAGCCTTTGCTGATGCGGTATATATCTTGGGGTAGCCTTTTTCCCGGGCTTTTCTTTTGCAACCTTTCAGGCTATTGTAGGTCAATGCTTGGGGTTGATTAAATTTTATGACCGAACCCATTGACCTGCCTGCAGACGCGCCGGTGATGACTTTGCCCAACACGGCTTTGTTCCCGCAGGCGTTGCTGCCGCTTTACATCTTCGAGCCGCGGTACCGGCAGATGTTGGCCGAAGCGCTCGAGGGCAATCGTCTCTTTGCCGTCGCCGGGCTGGACCCCGATCGCGCCGAGGAACCCGATCAAATTGAGCCGCCCTTCCCGGTGGCTGGGCTGGGCATTATCCGCGCCTGTCACGAAAATGCGGACGGCACTTCGAATCTGGTTTTACAGGGCATTGCCCGGGTGCGCTGCCGCAAGATATTGAGCGAGGATCCCTACCGCCGCTGCGCCATCGACGTACTGCCTACCGCCCCCGGCGCCATCGCGGCCGAATTGCGTCGGCAACGGCTGGCCTTGCTGCACCAACTCACCGAATGGCGCGAGTTAGGCGGGCCCGTCAGCGCCGATGCCATCCGCTTCCTGCGTTCGTTGCGCGAGCCGGAAACTTTTTTGGACATGGCGGCATTTACGCTTTGCCAGGATACGCAGGAAAAACAACGCCTGCTGGAGGAATTGGACACGGCTGAGCGGTTTGCCCGCTTCCTGCGGCATTTGCGTTCGGAATCTTCCCAGTTGCGCCTGGCCCGGCAACTCCAGGGCAAATTACGCGACGACGATATTGCAAAAAATTAGCGTTGGCGGCTGGCTGGGTTCACGCCGGCTTTGTTTTTGAGCCGTTGGTCGAAGGTTTCGCCGCATTGTGCAACGTCTTCTGAATCATGCCTACCACCATGACCCATAACAGGGGCTCGACCGTAAATTTATAGCGGTCGTTTTCCCCATAAGTTACGAAAATCGCGAGCATGCTATAAGCCACGGTTGCCACGGCAAAGCCCAGGGTAAGCGTGGTCGCATCTCCCCAGCGGCTTCGTGCGCTGACGTATAAAGCATAAACCAGCCCAGCAAAGTAGAAGCAGTAAAACGCGGGATAGACCTCGTCGTAGAGGGAGTCGTAGCTGCCGAGGGTCTGGAGATTTTGCTTGGGGAAAAAGAGATAATGGTCCGACGGTTCCCAATAATTTACCAGCGCCCGTCCGACGAATTTTGCATACAACCGCGGGTGGTGCGTGACGAAATCCTTGATGGCGTCGCTATACATTTTTGAGACCTCCAAATAATACCGGTTGTTGAAGTTCGGCGCGCCGCCCGAGCGTTTGAGGTCGTCAAGCAAGGCGATGCCCGTGCGCGCCGGCGGTTCCAGCCCAACTTTTTCCGGCGGTGGAAATTCCGTGGGCGGCATGAGCAGGATGGGGTAGTCGCGTTCGCATACGGCATGCGTTTCAGGATCGTCCCAGGTCGAGTAAATCAGGCCGTTCCCCATGTGAAAACCGAAGTGCGGGTCCACCGTGAAGGTACCGAATAGCCACGCGTTCTTGGCCATGACGGCCACGACTAGCAAAAGTGGTAATGCCGATATTAGAATTGTCCGCACCATTCCCGCCGCCTTGCCGCTTTGTCGCCAGTGCCACCATAGAAAGAGCCCAATCACCAAAACGTAAAACATCATCCGGCCATTGAGCAGGGCAAGCGCTGTGCTGCTAGCGAATAGCGAGCCGCTCCACCACCAGGCCGGTTGTCGCGCAAAACGCAGCATGCTCCACACGGTCAAAGTAAACAGCAGCGTTTCGAGATACGAATAGAACAGCCAGTTTTCATACAACACAACCGGCGGCAGCACCATATAGAGCAACGTCGCGCAGGCCGCCAGGCGCGACCCGATGCCGAGATCTGTCATGAGCGCAAATAAAACCAGCGTAAGCGCCCAACCCAGCAGAATATGCCACGCCAAAAACGCCGTTGGAGATTCGCCAAACAATTTCAACTGCACGCCGACAATGAGATTATATAGCGGTGGAAAACTGGAATAATACAAACTGGCCAGCAGTTCATGCTTGAGTAGTGGCGGGTCGAGGTATTGCAAAAAAACTGGCAATTTATCGAAGCCCAGAAATCGAATGCCGAGAAAAAAGAAAAATACCCGCGAGAGCAGATAGCCCAGGGAAACCGTGATCAAGCCGCGTTTCATGGGTATGTGAAGAATGGCGAAGGCCAACTCATCATTTTGCTCGCAGTCGTTCGAGCCAATAACCGGGGCGGCGATGAGCATGGGCCACAGCAACCACCCAAATTGTTTGCTCCTCAACCACGTAAGCAATAAAAAACGGAAATACCTGCAGATTCGTGCGGCGATGATTATTACGTAGCCGCGACAGTAGAGGATTGGCCGCAATCCAATCTAGCTTCGCCAAAGCTTCCCGACAAAGTCTCACGCCCAAACCGGCTTGGCTGTTTTCATAATACCGAATGGCGGCGGCGAACTCGGCATCCGCACTCGGATGAAACTCAATTTTCACTTGGGCAAGTCCGCTTCGATTTTTCGGCGGACTTCATCAAGTGGTATGGCCTGCACTTGGCCTGAGCGTAATTCGGCGATGCGCTTGTGAATTTCGCCATCCCATGCTTCCTCAACTGCCCCCATTTGCTCTGGTGTGTCGTCGGCTAAATCAATCAAGATGCGCGCCAGCGCCAATTGTTCGTTTGCCGGCAATTCCGCCGCATCGCGGGAGACTTCAGAAAGGGTCTTGGCCATGGGAAAAGTATAATCTGTCATCGGCCTGCGTCAAATAGATT
>Ga0206964_10243_pt1 | contig 16136 bp, 16 predicted proteins | sample Alteio_BWOrgHeat_25_FD_152980 | JGI IMG/M metagenome (GOLD analysis project Ga0206964, IMG submission 152980) | Enriched cells from forest soil in Barre Woods Harvard Forest LTER site, Petersham, Massachusetts, United States -... | ecosystem: Environmental > Terrestrial > Soil > Temperate forest >...
CATTGCCGAAGCCGAGCCGCCCGGTCTCCGGCGGAGGCGCTGGGGCCTGCAGCGCAAAACCGGGCAGAGGCGCGGGGCTATTAAGAGCACGCCAGGTAGCAATATCCACGGTTGCGCCGCGAGCGCCCGGGGTCAACGAAGAACTGGCGGTGGGATGGGCGTGAATTTCAGTAGCGAACTGCGGAACGGGACGCGCCTTCATCAAGGCGGCCCGTACGGAATCACGCACGAAATCATGCATCACGCTCTGCTGGCGAAAACGCACTTCGGTTTTCGAGGGATGGACGTTTACATCGACCTCGCCGCTGGGCAGTTCTAAAAACAGCAGCACTACGGGATAAACTGTCGAGGGCAGAATGTTGCGATAAGCCTCGGTGATGGCGTGTTGCACCAGGCGGTCACGGATGAGTCGTCCGTTGACGAAGATGTAAATCGAATTTCGGTTGAGCTTCTGTATTTCCGGCTTAGAGACGAAGCCGTGCAAGCGCATCTCGCCGGGTTCCGCTCGAGTCTGTTCTTCGTCCTCTTCCTGCTTGCGCCATGGCGGCGGCTGGGGCAGACCGATACGCTCGAGAGGTTGCATGGCGGCGACGGGCAGGAGTTGGTCGAGGACCTCTTTGCCGAACACCTGGTACACACGTTCGCTGTATCCGGCGACTGGAGGCGCGACCAATACGGCATTAGTGGCGGAGTGCAGCTCGAAGTGTTTGTCCGGATGGGCCAGCGCATAGTGCGTGACCAGCGAAGCGATATGCGAAAGCTCGGTGGATTCGGCTTTCAGGAACTTCTTGCGCGCAGGCGTATTGAAGAACAAATCGCGAATCGTGATGGAGGTTCCTGTTGGCAAGCCTGCTTCTTCTACTTTGAAAATCTTTCCGCCGTTGATCTCTACTATCGTTCCTGAGTCTTCGTCCGGAGCACGGGTTTCGAGGTGCAAACGGCAGACCGAGGCAATCGAAGGCAACGCTTCGCCGCGAAATCCAAGCGTGGCCACACTTAGCAGGTCTTCAGCATTTTTGAGTTTTGAAGTCGCGTGGCGTTCAAAGGCGAGCAGGGCGTCGTCCCGGACCATGCCACAGCCGTTGTCGGTGATCTGGATCAGTTTCTTACCGCCGGCTTCGACCTGAATCTTGATACGAGTGGAACCAGCGTCGAGGGAATTTTCCAGAAGTTCTTTGACCACAGAGGCAGGACGCTCCACCACCTCTCCGGCGGCGATCTTATTGGCAACGGCTTCGGAGAGAACGTGGATGCGTCCCATAAGGGTGGTGATCGTGGCCGGGATCATTTTCAGTTTCGCAGATGGGACAGGACAAAGCAAAATGTTCGTGATCCCAGTTATTCGTCAAGCGTGAATACTGGCCACCCACTGTGCTACTCTGGCGCAACTATGGCTGATGTGGCGTTACAGTCGAAGCAGTTTCTCAGCGACAAGGTTGAACGATTCACCGAATCCGTGATCCGTGAGATGACGCGGCAGGCGGTGCTGCACAATGCGGTGAACCTGGCGCAGGGTTTTCCCGACTTCCCTGCTCCCGCCGAGATCAAACAAGCTGCCGCCGATGCAGTGGCTGCGGACGTGAATCAATACGCTATCACCTGGGGCGCGAAGAATCTGCGCAATGCCATTGCGCGGCAAATGCAGCAGTGGCAAGGGATCCCCGTGGATCCGGAGACGCAGATCACGGTCTGCTGCGGATCTACCGAGGCGATGATCTCCACTTTGCTGGCGGTCTGCAATAAGGGCGACGAAGTCGTGATTTTCGAACCGTTCTACGAGAACTACGGCCCGGATGCGATTCTTTCAGGCGCGAAACCGGTGTTTGTGAAGTTGCGGCCCCCTACTACTCCTGATGGCGAATGGGCCTTCGACCCAGACGAATTGCGCGCGGCGTTTCATCATCAAACCAAGGCCATTATCCTGAACACGCCCAATAACCCTACGGGCAAAGTGTTTACGCAGACAGAACTGGAACTGATTCGCGATCTGTGCCTGGAGTTCAACGTCCTCGCCATCACGGATGAGATTTACGAACACATTCTTTTTGACGGTACACGCCACATCTCGATTGCGAGCCTGGAAGGAATGAATCAGCGCACAGTCACAATCAACGGCTTGTCGAAGAGTTACAGCGTAACCGGATGGCGCGTGGGATGGGCAGTAGGGCCGGCCGCGATTACCAATGCCATCCGCAAAGTGCACGATTTTCTCACCGTGGGTGCACCTGCACCTTTACAGGAAGCCGGGGCCGTCGCCCTCGGCTTGCCGCCGACCTACTACCGGGGCCTGGCAGATGGTTATTGCGCACGCCGTGATCGTCTGATTCCGGCGCTCACGCAAGCTGGATTCCGCTGCTTTCGTCCGCGCGGAGCGTACTACGTGATGACCGACATCAGCGCGTTTGGTTTTCAAGATGATGTGGCTTTCACCAGGTATCTGGTCAAAGAAATTGGCGTTGCCGCGGTGCCAGGATCGAGTTTTTACAATGATTCCCGCGATGGAGGTAAGCAGGTGAGGTTTGCGTTTTGCAAGCGGGATGTGACGCTGGACGAGGCGGCAAACCGGCTGAGGAAGTTGCGAGAGCGATAGTCGCCAAGACAACCCGAGCATTGCTCGACCGGGCATGAGTGGTGACAGTAAAGACTTGTCTACGGAGCTATAATGCTTCACGTTCGACGGGAGGATTTATGAAGCCTTCTTCGCAACCGCCTGCCCCGCCTGCCAGTCTTTCCGATTCAGTTCATCGCCAGCTTAACTTATATGCGTTGGCCGCCAGCGCCGCCGGAGTGGCAATACTGGCCTTGGCGCAGCCTGCCGAGACGAAGATCGTGTACAGGCAGGTTCACCGGACTATTCCAAGCGGCGGACGCTATCAACTTGACCTCAATCACGATGGCATGCCGGACTTCGTGCTGGCTAATATGTTCCGCTCTCTGACCTCTTCGTTCAGTGGAACATCCAGCGCGCTCATTTACCCATTCAAACCTGGTCCGAACCGGATCTATGGGCATGGCAGCTTCGCTTCTTGTCTCAAAAAAGGCGTCCGGATCGGATCTGGCGGGCACTTCCCTCCGTTCGACCGCCTCATGGCACGGATGCATTGGTTTGATGGATCCTATAGCCTGCAAGGAGACTGGGCGAATAGCGGTAAAGGCGCGGAGAAGCGCTTTCTCGGGTTCCGATTCAACATTAATCGCGAAACCCACTACGGCTGGGCGCGGCTGGATCTTGGGATCAGCGACTCTTACCCGGGCCTCACTGCCACCTTGACCGGCTACGCCTACGAGACCGTCCCCGGCAAAGCCATCGTCACAGGTGAAACTAAAGAGCCAGGCGCCATCACGTTGAAAAGCGGCAGCCTGGGGGCGTTAGCAGCGGGATCGGCTGCGCGTTCAGCAAAGCTAGCCCACCATTAGTGCACAATCGGCTTGCGCCCGGCACTGATTCATCCACAGGGTTCTGCGATATACTGCGCTCAAGGTTGAATTCTTTCGGAGACTACGTGCAATCATGGCAGTGAGAATGGCTGACGAAGTAACGTCGCAAGCCCCTTCCGACGATTTTCAGGCGCTCGAACAAAAAGTCTATCGCACCATTGAGATGTACAAGGCGGCACGCGAGGCACGCGCCGCCGCCGAGCGCGACGCCCACCGCCTGCGCGAGCAGTTGGAAGAGCGCGAAGAAGAACTGGAGAGCCTGCGCCGCGAGATGGTGCAGTTGCGGCGGGAGCGCGAGGAGATTCGCGGACGCGTGGAAAAAATGCTGCATCAGATCGACTCTCTGGCAGAAGAACAGGCTGCCAGCTGAAGTTCGTACCAGTTGCAGAGGAGCGGAATAATCATATGGCCAGCGCCACTAAGACATCGAAAAGCGCAGACGAGAGCAGCGTTCGCGTAGAGATTTTCGACCAGGCTTATAACCTTCGCGGCTCCGATCCTGAATACATTCTCAAGCTGGCGGAGTACGTGGACAGCAAGATGCGCGCCGTCTCCGAGCAGACCCACACTGTGGACACCGCGCGACTGGCGGTTCTGGCAGCCCTCAACATCGCAGACGAATATCACCTGCTGAAGCGTAACCAGGACCATGGAACCGTCGAATACCTCAAGCGCGCCCATCACCTGGCCGATGCCCTCGATGAAGTGCTTGAGGAAAAACGGCGGGCAGGGTAGTTTGTCGTAGAGTCCCCCTGTCCTTGATCGTCATCCCGAGCGTAGCGAGGGATCTGCAGTTGTCACCCTGACTCATCCCTTACCAAAGTTGCTGGCAAATCGAGTGCCAACTATTTGTGCTGGGGCTCTTGCGCATCGCGCCCGAATTGCCTAGCATCGGATTGAAAGCCGGCCTGCAAAGTTGGTGATGGTGGTAACCGATTTTTGAACCAACACCGAATGAACGGGGGCCTGACTCGTAAATTACGATCCGGTGTGCCATGCTCCGCCACGCGGAGACGCCTAAAGGGTCGCGGCGGGCTCCCATCGTCTACCGACGGGTTCATTCTCGGCCCGCCACACGGCTAGGTGGGTCGGCTTCTCTTCCCAAATTACTGCCCACAGGCGATGCCCGCCGTCACGTGGTTCTGCTAAACTTCTGCTTCTGGTGTCCTCCGCTGGCATCTAACTAACTGTGTTTCCACAACTCTTTCATATCGGACGATTTTTCCTCCCTACGTACGGATTTCTTGTCGCTTTGGGTGTCCTGATCGGGCTTTGGATCTGCGTGCGCAATTCGGAGAAGCAGGGGATCAATCCGGATTATGCGTGGAACCTGGGGATTCTGGTAGTGTTATGCGGAATCGTTGGCGCCAAGATTCTCTATATCGTCAATGATTGGAGCACCTACGTCGCGCACCCGTCTGAAATTTTCAGCTTTTCGACGTTGCAGGCCGGTGGAGTTTTCTCCGGCGGCTTGATCGGCGGCTTTGCCGCCGCGGCCTGGTATATCCGCAGGCACCACATGCCGGCGCTGGCCACGTCCGACGCCTTCGCGCCCGGGCTGGCATTCGGACATGCCTTGGGCCGGGTCGGATGTTTCGCGGCTGGTTGCTGCTACGGAAAGCCGACCAGTCATTTTTGGGGGGTGACGTTCACCAACCCGATTGCTCAAGCAATAACCGGCACGCCACTGGGAGTTCCACTCGAACCCACCCAGCTTTTCGAATCAGCCGTAGAGTTGGCAAACTTCTTCATTCTGATGTGGATTTTCAAAAGGAAGAAATTCGATGGCCAGGTGGTTGCCGCTTATTTCATTCTTTACGGTGTAGCAAGGTTTTTCCTCGAGTATTTGCGCGACGATCCCGGTCGGGGCTCCGTATTTGGCGGAATCATGACTGGGACCCAGTTGATTTCGATTGGCTTGGTCATCACGGGCGGATTTATCTGGTGGCTTCGTCCAACACCAAAAGTAGTTCCAGCGCAGGCTACGCGATAAGGCTACCCACAAACGACAGGGAGGAAATCCCGACGCAGCGCTTGTTAGGAACATCGGTACGAATGCTCATAAGGATGTTGGTTAAGAAGTGAACAATGCCCGTATGTCCTAACGACATAGCGTGCGTGAAATAGCGTGAGGCCCATGATTTTACAAACTTATTCCCGCTCTCTCGCCTCCTTCCTGCTCTTTCTGGCCACAATGTTAACCGCCAAGCAACCGGACTCTGCGCTAGAACAGTTTCACGGCCTCCGGGCAGAACTGCACAAATCACAGACCAACAATGATTGGCATTCGTATCTGACAAGCGCAAATAAATTGAAGGATTTAATGAATGATGCACCGAACTCACTGCTCCAGGTTGCCCGCGCGGACGTGCGCGTCGGCAATTTCGATGACGCATTTCACGAGTTGGAGCAGTTCGCCCGCATGGGGCAGTCTGTCGATCTGCTCGCTGCGTCCCCGGATTTTGCCGTGCTCCTCAAGAAGCCAAACTTCGCAAAGATAGAAGACGGAATGAAGGCAAACCGCAGCCCGGTTTCGCTCGGATCAACAGCCTTCCTGTTGCCGGACTCAGGTCTGCTAGCCGAGGACGTTGATTACGATCCAGGTTCAAAGAAGTTCTTCATTACAAGCGTGCGAGAGAAGAAAATCATTTCGACCGGGACAAGCGGAGCTAGCGCGGATTTTGCCAGAGCGCCCGATGATTGGTCAATGCTGGCGATAAAAGTCGATCCCAAGCATGGTGTGGTCTGGGCAACCGAAGTTGCGATGCAAGGCTTCAAGTTTTCCTCTGAATCCGATTGGGGCAGGTCCGCGTTGCTTTGCTATGACTTGAAAAGTGGCAAGCTCCTGCGGCGCATCGAGGGACCGCGTCCGAGCGCCTTGGGCGATATGGTACTAACCGCGAATGGCGATGTCATCGTGAGTGATGGAGACGGTGGCGGCGTGTATCGGGTGCTCGCGAAAGGCACCCTGATGGAACGTTTGGACGGCGGAGATTTCATCTCCCCTCAAACTCCGGCGATGCATCCTGACGGAAAACATATCTTCGTGTCTGACTATTTGCGAGGAATTGGTGTGCTGGAAATTGCCACCAAACAGGTACGTTGGCTTTCAACAGGAGGGAGGTTTGCGCTCAACGGCATCGATGGCTTGTATTTCGATCATGGGAGATTGATCGCCGTACAGAACGGAGCATCTCCCGAGCGCGTCGTAGTTTTCACGCTCGACGCGGCGCTTACTCGAATTGAATCAGAGACGATTATCGAACGGTCAACCGAGACGCTAGGGGATCCCACTCACGGGGTTATCATTGGTAACGACTTTTACTACATCGCCAACTCGGGATGGGATGTTATTGATGAACATGGAAATATGAAACCCGGAACAAACGCATCTGCACCACGCATGATGAGGGCGCTCTCGGGTTCTACAGACGAAAGACACCAGTAGTGGCTATATTTCGACACACGAAAGTAGCTATTGTAAACGACCGTCGCTAACACGCGGTAACCCCTTCACCGCAGAGTAGTGTCCCGATTCGCCTTTTTCACCGCAGAGCCTCAGAGCAATCACATCTTTAGTATCCGCGCTGATGATGGTCGCGGTATTCTTGGCCTGGGCTACTTTCACTGCGTGGACACATTCCCCAAAACTCTGGTTGCGAAAACTGACGACGCCGGAAAACGGCTGGATCTGTTTCTTACGCTCCAGCTTGCGGAAACCAGCCGTGCCCGGGTGCAACAGCTAATCGCGGAACAAAAGGTGTTGGTCAACGACGTTGCCGCCAAGGCCTCGTTTCGTTTGCATGGCGGAGAACGCATCGCTGTGCTGGGAGAGGTACGGCAGCCGCCATTGCGGGCAATGGCGGAGGACATTCCGCTGGACATTATCTATGAAGACAACGACCTCGCCGTCGTCAACAAAGCTGCAGGCATGATGGTCCACGCTGGCGCAGGGGCTACGGACTCCGAGCGCAATCGCGGCACCCTGGTGAATGCGCTTTTGCATCGTTTTGGCCAGCTTTCTGACGTGGGTGGCGAGCTGCGACCTGGGATTGTGCACCGCCTGGACAAGACCACTAGCGGCCTGATCGTCGTGGCCAAGAACGACGAGTCGCACCGGAAGTTGGCGGCGCAGTTCGCCAAACGCCAAGTCAAGAAAACCTACATTGCATTAGTACACGGCTGGACCAAGCAGGACCGTGGCACGATCAGCAGCAGCATCAGCCGCGACCGGGTGCGGCGCACACGCATGACTACGCGCGGTTCCGGAGGACGCGGGGCCGTTACGCACTACTCAATGCAACAGCGGATCGCTTCGAAATACGGCAAGTTCACGCTGCTTGAAGTAAAAATTGATACCGGACGCACCCATCAGATCCGCGTGCACCTGGCTTCACTGGGACATCCGGTGGTGGGCGATGCATTGTATGGAGCGCCGCGCGAATTAATTGCGAAAGATGGGCCTGGAATCTCGCTGCCTAGAAATTTTCTGCACGCAGCAGCGTTGCAGTTCGAGCACCCTCGCAGCGACGTGATGTTATCTTTTTCACGCCCTCTGCCGAGCGAGTTGCAGGAGTTTTTGGAGAAAGTGGGTGCGGAGTGAAATAGCCCAGCCACGTCATCCCGTCAAGCTAGGCGAGGACTTCGTCATCCCCACCCGCCTGAATTCGGTCAGCGCTCGAGGTGAAAAACGTCCAGCACCAGATACGTCTGCGGATTGACCAGCACGATGTGTCCGCCAATGACCATATGGGCATAGCCCTGGGGCGGTGGAGGCAATCGTTGCTCAAGATCCTCGGGACAGCGCGTCATTTTTTTTTGCAGCCCCGGAGGCAACGTGCCGCGGACCTGTAGCTGTCTTTCGAGGCCCGGAGGCAACTGGTCTTTCTTCGCCAGCCCCGGCGGCAACTGATCTCCCCGGTCGTGATACCACTCTCGCATTTCGTCCCGGTCGTGTTCGCTGTAGTAATGACGTCCCTGGTCGTCATCGTCGTCGCCGTGGTGCTTGTGGCCATGCTTGTCGGCTAACGCCGTGCCAGACATGACCAGGATGGATGCCACACAAATACTGAGCCAGGGTTTCGATCGCATAGGGCCTCCGAACTACAATTGATAGCTTAGGCGGCGCCGGAGTTGGTGGACAGGTTACAAAGGAGCCTGACCTGCCGAGAATCAGCAGCTCTTGCGCCTTGAGATGCTATGGTCGTGCAGGTACAATCAGCAAATTCATTTGTATTAAAACGTTTTAAGGAGCACACGTTGAGAATTCTGATCGCGGTAGTGCTGCTGCCGCTACTCTGCCCACACAACGTCTCAGTGGCGCAGACCATTCAGGTGGATATCACTCCGGCGCACGCAACCAATCATTTCGCACCGAACCAGTCTTTGGGTGCGGGCATTGACCGCGTGCCCGGGGCTGCACTAGACAAAGGGCTGACGCAACCTAGTCTGGACAAAGTTCTCGCCTCTGGATGGCAACCGGTCACCTATCGCCAGAACACGGAACTCGCCATGGAGGCCTGGCACTGGAACCCGAAAGGCGCGTGGAGCGATCCGAGCGGCAACGGCAAAGGTTATTTCACCGGGTCAACGACCCTCGATGAGCCTATTCGATATTCTTACGGATATTCGCTGCCCCACCGTGGAACCACGCGCAATGATGGCACCGGGAACGGAGGGTTCTCGCGCCTTACCGACGGCGATGAAAATCTCTACTGGAAAAGCAATCCCTATCTCTCAGAGCGTTTCACCGGCGAGAGCGATTCGCTGCACCCGCAGTGGGTGATTCTCGATCTCAATCAGAATCAACTGGTCAATACCATTCGCATTGCCTGGGCCAACCCCTACGCCGTCCGGTACGTGGTGCAGTACTGGACGGCCGATGATCCCATCAAGGCCCAGACCAAGGGCGTTTGGCAGACTTTTCCCAACGGAACAGCTGTCCAGGGAAAAGGGGGAAGCGAAACCATCCGGCTGTCCGAGAATCCCATGCCGGTTCGATTCGTGCGCATTCTGATGACCAAGTCGTCGAATACTTGCGATTCTCATCAGCCCTCCGACCCAAAACTCGCGGATCCGAGGAATTGCGTTGGCTATGGCATTCGCGAACTTTATCTCGGAACCGTGAGCGCTGACGGCGTGTTGCATGACATCCTGCGGCACACGCCCGATCAGGAACAGACCGCTACATACTGTTCTTCTGTCGATCCGTGGCATGAGCCGACTGACTTGCTTTCCACCAAGCAGACACAACTGGGGCTGGACTGGTTTTACTCCAGCGGCGTCACGCGCGGCTTGCCCGCCATGGTCCCCGTGGCCCTGCTATATGACACGCCGGAGACCGCCGCAGCGGAGATTGCCTATCTCAAGAAGCGCGGCTATCCAATTTCCTACGTGGAAATGGGCGAGGAATCCGATGGGCAATTCATGGTGCCTGAGGATTACGGCGCGCTGTACCTGCAGTTTGCTACAGCGCTGCACCGGGTTGATCCCGCGTTGAAGCTGGGCGGACCGTCGTTTCAGGGCGTGAACAAAGACATCGAGGTCTGGCCGGACACGAACGGCAGGGTCTCGTGGCTGGGGCGATTTCTCGACTACCTTAAGCAGCATGGCCGGATGAACGATCTCGCGTTCTTTTCCTTTGAGCACTATCCGTACGATGGGTGCAAGTCCACATGGGGCAGTCTTTACGACGAGCCCGATTTGATGAGCCATATCATGCAGGCCTGGCGCGAGGACGGCGTCCCGCCGAATATTCCCATGCTCATCACCGAGTCGAATCTTTCGTCCTCTGCCAGCGAAACCTACATGGACATGTTTGCGGGGATCTGGTTGGCGGACTATGTGGGATCGTTTCTGAATTCCGGTGGAAACGGGCTCTACTTCTTTCACTATTTGCCGCTGCAGATGGAACATGGGTGCAACGACTCTCCGGGAACGTTTGGGATGTTCACGGTGGATGCCGGGTACCAGATTCAGCAGCCGCTGTCGCAATTCTTCGTCTCGCAACTGGTAAATGTGGAGTGGGTGCAGCCCGGCTCGGGCGAGCATCAGATGTTTCCCGCCAAGAGCGACATCGACGATGGCGCGGGGCATACGCTGGTGACGGCTTATGCGTTGAAGCGTCCCGATGGGCAGTGGTCGGTGATGGCCGTCAATCGCGATCAGCAGAATGGGCATCGGGTCAGAGTCGTGTTTCAAGACCAGGACGCCGCGCGTGTATTCAGCGGGAAAGTTGAGGTCGCGACCTTTGGGAGAAATCAGTATGCGTGGCATCCCGCGGAAACAGAGTTCATGGCGCATTCTGAACATGCCGGCGAGCCGTCGGTGATTGTGAATACCAAGGGCATGGCCAATCCTGACGGGCCCATCTTGCACACGACCGAAACTGCGGGCAGGGACACGCTATTCGATTTGCCGGCGGCATCAGTGGTGGTAATCCGTGGGCGGACCATCGCGCCGTGAGGTCTTTCGACAAGTCCTCATTCCGGCAACGGCTTTGGTCGTGGGTTTGCGGCTATAATCTATACATTCATGAAGTTCAGCACGGCCATCTTGTTTCTTAGCTTGGGTGCATTGGTCGCGTCGGCTCGCGGACAGAATGCTGATCCAGTGGAGTTGCCGGCAGCACCTTCTGCTTCGCGGAGTGCGGCACAGCCGCACGCGCCGTCAACTCAGCCGCAGACTCCTCCAGCGCCGATCGATCCCGCTCCCGCAAACGCCGCGCCCACAGCCAGCTCCACACCTTCCGATACCCAGACCGCTGTTCAAACTCAGGCGCCGCCGTCGAACGCTGGGCAAACTACCACTGCGCCCGCCCCTCCGTCACAAGACGACTCGATCACTACCATCCGCCACGTGGTCAATGAGGTCAACGTCGTTTTCACGGTCACTGACAAGCATGGCCGCTACGTGAAGAATCTCAAGAGAGAGGACTTCAAGGTGGTCGATGACAACAAACCACCGGAGGAAATCCGCAGCTTTCATGCTGAAACGAACTTGCCGCTCGAAGTCGGACTGCTGGTGGACGCCAGCAATTCGGTGCGCGACCGCTTCAAGTTCGAGCAGGAGGCCGCTACCGAGTTTCTGAATCAGACCATCCGTCCAAGGTATGACCAGGCTTTCGTCGTCGGTTTCGACGCGACGCCTGAGGTCACGCAGGATTTTACCGACAGTACCGAGAAGCTCTCCGTCGGCGTCCGGTCGCTACGGCCGGGCGGCGGGACCGCGATGTATGACGCGTTGTATTTTGCCTGCCGCGACAAGCTGATGAAGGCACAACACAATGGGCCGGTACGCCGGGCCGTCATTCTGCTGACGGACGGAGATGACAATCTGAGTCATGTAAGCCGCGAAGAAGCCATCGAGATGGCGCAGCGCGCCGAGGTCATCGTGTACACCATCAGCACCAACATGAAGGGCGACGACCATCATGGAGACAAAGTTCTCGAGCGAATCTCCGATTCAACTGGCGGCCGCTCATATGTGCCCTTCCAGCTCAGCGAAGTGGCCAACGCGTTCGCCGCCATCCAGGAGGAACTGCGCAGCCAGTACGCGATCTCCTATAAGCCGGCGCAGCTGGTTGCGGACGGACGCTATCGCGCGCTCGAAATTTTGCCGCAGCACAAAGGCTTGCGGGTCCGCAGCCGGCACGGCTACTACTCGCCTTCCAAATAGGCCCATTCATGGCGGGATACTCCGGCACACCCCTATCCAAAAAGCTCGGCCTGAAAGAAAAATTCCGCGTCGGGTTGCTCGACATGCCTGCCGATGTGCGCGCCGAACTGAAAAGTTCGCTGGCCAGTTGCCAAATCGCGAAAGACGAACGCGGTCCGCTCGACTTCGCGATGATGTTCGTGAAATCGGCGAGCGATTTGCGGAAACAGTTTTCGCGTGTCGCGAAACAACTGGCTCCGGCCGGAATGCTCTGGGTCAGCTGGCCGAAAAAAACTTCCGGCATGACCGCTGATCTTAATGAAAATGACGTCCGAAGAATCGGTCTCGAAGCCGGACTGGTGGACGTGAAAGTTTGTGCGGTCAATGAAATCTGGTCAGGGTTGAAGTTCGTGATCAGAGTCAAGGATCGGACCTAGTAGATCTTCGCGAGCGCTAGGCAATTTCCCATTTCAGTCCAATTAGCCACTCAGAAAAAAATGCCTCTTTTGGGTCAAAATATTGAAAACAAGAGGCTTGGCTAGGCAATAACTTGGCGGGCTGACCACACCTCATGAGAACGAGCTTCCGTGGCGGGGTTACAATGAGAACGAAGGAGGGTGCGTAGCTGGTGCTGCGCAGCGCCTGCGGTTTGGGGTTCGATCTTACTCTCTATCCAAGTAACTTATACCGGACGCCGGCGGCCCATCCAACTCCCCAGTAAAGCGCTTTCTTGTACCATGTGTCCTTGATCCAGCTAGCGTAGCAGACCCCGTTAATCTCTAAGTACTTGGGATCGGGCTCTCCACTTCCGCCCAAACTTATCCCGTCGGGTGACAAGTATTGATGGACGGTCGCGACAGTTATCTGCTGGAAGTCAAGATAGTCCAGTGTTTGGGAATGGGTACAATAAAGCTGTTCTTGCTTCAGGGCTTGGACAAGCGTGAGATGATTGTTCCTGACGAGGTCTGCCGCTAGTTCGCCAGATTGCACCCGTGCATGAAAATTTCCACTCCTAAATAGTCGTCGCAAATGCCAAGGTGATACTCGTATAATATTTCTAGCCATGGTAAGTAGTTCACAAATCAAAGAACATCTGGCGCTGTACTTGGCAAACAGAATTAGCTTGGAGCAATTTGAGGATTGGTTCGTTCCAAACACTCGTGACATACGACGAACTCGCAGCAAAGCTGCGATGGCTCTGACTTTTGCAATAGAGGGGACTCTTTCCGAATATTTGAGTCAGGTTCTCGATAAGCGTGAACTTCGCAGCGAGTTCGTGCAGATTATCCATGCAGAAAACACGGTTGTGGAAATCGATATGCCTAAACGTCCGTTCGTATTTATGCCTTCGTCCGAGGCTGCTTGGGAGCCATCAAAAAACTCCGGTTGCATTCTTCCGGTTTCAATTACTTCGGCGTACTCTCCGGTGGCGCTTGTTCCTGTACGGGTATAACCATTAGAGGAATTCGCGTCAAGACGTCTTCGTCAAAGATAACGTCGAACCAATAGAGTCCATCTTGTTCTACTCCGAGGCCAAGGTTAATAATGATGTTCTGCCCTTGGTCTCCCCCTAGGAACGTCACGGGATGGGCGAGTATCTCTTTGCGGTTTCCGTTTGGCCTCTCAACAACCACCTTGATCTTGTGATCCCCGGTGACCGGGCCAGATTTTATACTCACAATGCCTTGTATGGGAACCATCGGCTTCATTCCTTCAGGCAATTGTGCGCCCACGGTCTGGAGCTGGTACTGCATTCTGTCGGCTATGCGCACAATCGTCAGAGACCCGTCCTTCTCTTGGATCACTCTTTCGCATAGAAGAGCAGCCGTGATATAGGGGCGTGATCTATCCATTTCTTGACTCCGATCTATTTTGACCTGGACATAAAGAACCGCCCATTATATTGATTTTTGGCGCCCGACATAGCACCGTTCTTCTGTCGGCGCCAGCACTACTCGACGATCAGGTACCCCCCCTCAATTATTTCAGCCACACCTCCTGTTAACCATTCCCTCCCGCCGACGTTATACATGATAGGGCGCGGCTAGATGGTCTGGACGAGAGTCGGGCCCCAGCGAGGGTAATGGCATGGACAAGGATTTCCTCTTCATCCCGGCGGTATTCGTTTTCTGGGTGTGGATCGTGTGGTTTGTTCTCGGCACTATCCGCCGGTACAAGACGGCGAAGCTGCAGCTGGAATTGCGCAACCGGCTGCTGGACAAACTGGGATCGAGCCAGGAAGTGCTGGGCTATCTGCAGACCGATGCCGGAAAGCAATTTCTCGGCCCGCTGACCGCGGAGCAACGGACGCCCTACAGTCGAATCATAGGAGCACTCGAAATCAGCGCGATACTGGTGCTGTTTGGGGGTGCGCTCCTGCTGTTGCGTTCGAGCGTTGCGGGAAGTGAGCAAGGGTTCGTCGTGTTTGGCGCGCTGATTCTGGCACTGGGACTTGGATTCGGGCTGGCGGGCGGGGTGTCGTATGTGCTTTCAAAACGGTTTGGGTTGCTGGGGCGCGGGGAATGAATGGGCGTAGGATTCTGGGGAGTGGCTGATATGGATGCGAGCCGGACGCGCGATGGTTGGGTCGCAAAGAACGCGACCCTTCGCGCGGCTCGCCTAGATCCCTCGCTACGCTCGGGATGACAATCGAGCTTGGGCTTCGCACACAAGACCAACATGGACGAGGACAGGTTTCCGGCGTTTTACGAGGCGACGGCGCGTCCGTTGTGGGCTTACCTGGTGCGCGTTTCGAGGGACCGGGATGTAGCGGATGACTTGCTCCAGGAGAGTTATTGCCGGTTTTTGACGGCAAAGCTGCCAGCAATGAACGAAGCCGAGTGCAAAAGTTATCTGTATCGGATTGCGACGAACCTTCTTCGCGATCGTTGGCGGCGGCAGGAACGGGAACCGGAGGCGGCAAAGCCCGACATCGGCGAGTCGGGTTTCGAAACGCGAGCGGAACTGCGGCAGGCGTTTCAGGAATTGAAGCCGCGCGAACGTCAACTGTTGTGGCTGGCCTACGTGGAGAAGTTCAGTCATAACGAGATTGCGGGATTTACCGGATTGCGATCGGGAAGCATTCGGCTGCTGCTCTTCCGGGCACGACGGAAACTCGCGGACATGCTGCGGGGAAAACGCATATGAACCGATACGGTTGTGAAAAAGAGACGAGGGTGCTGGAGGCGCTGGGCTCGTGGGACGCGGAGCTGCGGGCCCACATTAAGGATTGTCCGCATTGTTCCGATGTGGTGACGGTGGCGACGTTCCTACAGCAGGAAGCCGTGGTGGGGCCAAGTCTGCCCAAGCCGGAGTTTATCTGGTGGAAAGCGCAGTTGCGGGCACGGCAGGTGGACGCGCGGAGAATAGTTCGTCCGATTGCGTGGGCGGGGAATTTTGCCGGGGTGATTTCCGCGGTGACGATTGGTTGGTTTTTTTGGGCGTCCTATCCGCGTGAATTGGGGGCGGCGCATTTGTGGACAGGGGACCTGGCGATCGTGGGCGTAGGAGTGGGCATTGTGTGCGCGTTGTTAGGTTCGGCATACATGGTTTGGGTTGAAAAGTAGAACTTCCCTCAGGGCTAGATTTTCTTGGCCTTTTGCGATTTTAGTCGTGCCCTTCCCGAGAACATTGGAATCAGTTGTGGGCGAGTCGTCGCTCTGGGGCTGATTTTTGCTGGGGCGGCTAGTGTTACAGAATCGATTTATCGGAGAGAAAAAAATATCATGGCGACTATGGCAATGGATATCGATCAAGGTGGAAACCGGCTGCGACGGTTCATGGAAGTCACTGCGGCGGTGGCGGTCTGGCTGACGATCAGCCTTGTGTTTCATCTGGACTCACGTGGGCACCTGTTGCTGGGCATCCCGGTGATTGCGGCGTTTCAATGGGGAGTGCGGCGGCAGCCACTGCGCACACTCTGGCTGCGGAATGGCACTTCCTTTCATCTGGATGCAGCGGGATGGGGAATCGCGTTGTTGCTGGCTTTGTATCCGGGCTATTGCGTGTTCTCGTATGTGCATTCTGGGGCACCTTGGGGAAAG
>Ga0206964_10182_pt1 | contig 16129 bp, 13 predicted proteins | sample Alteio_BWOrgHeat_25_FD_152980 | JGI IMG/M metagenome (GOLD analysis project Ga0206964, IMG submission 152980) | Enriched cells from forest soil in Barre Woods Harvard Forest LTER site, Petersham, Massachusetts, United States -... | ecosystem: Environmental > Terrestrial > Soil > Temperate forest >...
TTCGCGGACCATAACTCCGCCCTGTGCGACTTGTTTGGCCGTGTAGTCGGCAAGGACGGCGCCCTTGGCGTCGGTGACTTCGAAGTTCTTGCTGGCGAGATAGCCATGGTTAGAGGCGATGTGGGGGACTAGCTCCTTGCGGGCAATATCGACTGGGACATTCCAGTAGGGACGGAAGACCAGGTACTTCATCATGTGGGTGAAGACCGGGGTCTGGTGTTGGCCCATGACCTTCCCGACGACGACACGCATCGTGAAATCGAGCTTGTGGTCGGGGTCGTAGCCACGAAGGACGAACTCCGGCAGGTTCACCATCAGACGCGCGTGCAGGTATGGGTCGGGGAGCCAGCGCCAGCGTTCGAGGGAGTCCTGCAACTGCGCGACTCGATCGGAGATGGGGACGTTGAGGGACTTGATGGTCTGCGGAGTGAGTTTGCCGTCTTCGGTGTAGCCGTGGCGATGCTGGTAGTGCTTTACGGCAGCCGCGATGTCCGCGTTGTAGATGCCTGCGGTGAGAGCGGTGTCGGATGAGGCATCGTCTTCAAGCTGGAGGCGGAGGAGAAGAGCTTCGAGGGCGGGATAGGTTTGGCCGACCGTAATGGGTTTGGTGACGGTGGGGAGAGCGTCGGTGGGGTTGTCAGCTTGTTGTTTGGCAAATTTGAGGTAGTGGGCAAGGGCCTCTTCGGTTTTCCGGTAATCCTCGGAGTCAGGTTCGACGCTGGTGATGAGGGCGGGGACGTCCGTAGAGTCAACTACATTGTCGGAGACGAACTCGGCGAGGTCGTATTTCTTGTCGGAGACATTGATGTCGAAGTTGAAGTGCTGCGGGTTGACGCGGCCTATGCGAAGGTCGGAGATGTAACGCATCACGTTAACGGTCATGGCGACGTCGAAGAGCGAGATGGCGTCGGCGGACTTGTCGTTGAGGGCCTGGACGCGCGCGGGCCAGCGGGGAGCATCGTAGTCTTCAGGGATGAGGCCCTTCGTGGCCGCATCATTGAACTGCTGGATGAAGGCCAGTGCGGTGGGAGTGGGGGCGCCATCACGAGTCCAGGCGACTTCGTAGTTGCGGTCATCGTAGAAGGTCTGGATCCAGGACTCGTAGTCGGAGAAATCTGGCCAGCGGAGGTTTGGGACTTTGGTGGTGTCGACTTTTTCGGGTGGGAGAGCCTTCTTTTGAACGAGCTGCTGGAGGTTCGAGGAATACGCGTCTGTGTTGGGGCGGGATTTGGATTTGCGGTGGCGATGGCATCCCCAGGCGAGGACAAGAGCGGCGAGGACACAGGCGGCAACAGCGTAGCTGAAAAGGGGAGCTTTCTTCATGACGGGCGAATCATCCTTCGTGGTGCGGCTTTCCCAGGGTGGTGACGACCTATTATGCAGGAATTTGGAGTGGATTCGCGGGAAAAGAACTGCAACTACAACAAACCGCAGGTTACTTCCAAAAGCTCAGGACGGGCTCTTCGACCGAGCAATTCGCAAAGTGCACGAACTGCTTTGCTCAGCATGACAGAGTTTCGTTTGGGTAAATAATTCAGTGGGCTATCCGGGGCAGGGTGGTGAGGCAGAGGAGGGCCTGGGTAAGAAGGATGCCTCCGGTGAGGGTGAGGAAGAGCTTGCGCTGGCGCGTTTCGAGGGCATCGGCGAAGACTCCACCAATGAAGGTAAAGAGGAAGGGCAGGGCCCAGAGCCAGGGCTCGGAGATGGTCTGGGTCGTGACCAGAGGCAGGAGGAGCAGAGTCATGATGAACGGGGCGGTATTGCCAAAGTAGCGGCAGGGACGCACCGCGACGTAGAGAAGAAGGGAGACGAGAGTCGCTACTACGATGGGCGCGTTGGCGAGGTTGAGGAAGAAATGGCGTGCTCCTTCGAGCGAGAACCAGAAGCGGGCGCTACCGCCGGTGAAGACGTAGCTGAAGGGCTCCGGGCGGAAGGCGTAAAAAGCGAAGAGGATGCCGAGGGCGCCTAGAGCGGAGAAAATGAGGATCTGCATGACATAGCTGCGGCGGCGTTCGGCGAGGTAGAGCATCCAGATGGCGGCCATGAGAAAGCCGAGGCTTGCGGCGAGGATATGCGCCGCGGCGGTGAGGCCGAGGGCTACGGTAAGAAGGACGATGCGCGGTCTCCACTTGCGGCGCGGACCCTGCATGGCGTGCGCGACTCCCATTGCCGTGTAGACAAGACCGTAGAGTCCCCACATGGCGAGAACATCGTTGTTTGGAGTGACCGCGGATTGAATGATGGCTGGGCAAAAGCAATAGAGGCCAAGAGCGAAGAAGCCGCCCTCGTTGCCGAAGAGACGGCGGGCAACCCACCAGAGACCCGCTCCGAGCCAGATGGCGAAGAAGACGAACGGCAGGTGAAGGAGGTACTTGACGCTGAAGAGTTCGTGCCGCGCCTCCCACATGGAGCCGTGGAGCGTGCCTTCGGAGTAGAGGCGGTCTTCGGGTCTGCGGAGCTTGTCGACGCTCAGCATGGCGAGCCGCTGGACGGTTAGAGGAAAGCCAGCCAGGCGATAGGCGAAGGTGCCGTCACCCTGGAGGTTGCCACAGGTCGTGAAATAGCCGGCGAGAGGTGAGGGGCGCTCCCACATCTGGCGGCCGCACTCAGCGTAGCGGTAGTCCTGCTGGGAAAGTTGCTGGCGGCTGACAACCCAGAGGCACTCTGCAAAGAAGAAGAGAAGGAGGAGCGCAGCGAGGCGCTGGGGCCGGCCGATCTTAATGCGGGGAAGCTTCATGCGTTCGGTGACTGGCTGCGAATTCTGGAGGAGCGGCGACCCATCTTTCGAGTGTATCGTGAGAGATATGCAGTCGCTTTCGTTTATCCCCGGCCGTGCGTTTCTTTCCTCTGATTCCACCAGGGTTCCCTGGACAGTTGTCTTTGAAGATGAAGGCGTCGCCGGTTATTTTTATGCCTGCGACCGCTCGCAGGAGAAGCATGAGCACGCCATTATGGATGCCATGCTGATCTACAACGTCGCTGCGCTGGCGAAGAGCGACGAGGAGAAACAGCGGCCGGAGCCCCAGCGCATCGCGTCGGTGGAGTGGTCCCGCGATGGATGGCAGGCGGTGCTGTATCTGGATGGGACGGCGCAGGCGTTGTACGACTTTGAGAGGCGCTGCGGCTATTGCCGTATGGACTTTCCGAATTTTCGCGAGGAACCGGGCGATCGGTGGAAGAAGACGAGCCATGCGTGGTCGGAAGAGGCGTTGCAGCGGTTCGAGTCGTCGCTTTATGCCTGAGTTATGGGACCCGGCGGAAGATGCAGCTCCATGAAGACGTTGGCGCGGGCATATGGTGAAGGCTCGACCCGATCCGGTGGGAGATGACGGAAGCCGAAGGACTCGTAGAGGTGAATTGCGTTGGCTAGCTTGGAGTTGGTGACGAGCTCGAGGGTGTCGGCTCCAAGAGCTTTCGCCTGCGCGATTGTGTACTCGAGGAGCTTGCGGCCGACTCCGCGGCCCTGATAGCTCTCTGAGACGGCCATCTTTGCTACTTCGAAGACGCCGGATTTTATGAAGACGAGAGCGCAGCAACCGATTCTGTCTTCACCGGCTACCGCCATGATGATTTGGCCGCCGGCGCGGAGAATGTTTTCCGATTGTGCGAGCTGGAGGCTGTCCTGCTCCTCGAGGCGGAAGAACTTCGAGATCCAGGCTTCGTTCAAGTCTCGGAAAGAGTTCGCGTCGCCGTGCTGGAATAACCGGATCGTGATCTCTGGCATCATATGTGCCTCTTGGTCGGGGGCAGAATGCGTGGTGGATGAGTTGTTGCTTAGCCGAGAAAGAGTTGCTCGACTTCAAGCCAGTCGTTGACTCGTTTGAAGCCTTTGACATTCATGTTGTGGGGTGACGTGTAGAGGATGCCTTCCCCTTGGAAGCGGCGGAGCTGGCGGGGGTTGTCGTCGATAAGGTAGTCGGCGCGAAGGATGCTCTTGTCGCCGCAATAGACGATGTGCGAGGCGGGGATAAAGGGGAAGTGCTTTTCGAGCCATCGGTACTTTTGATGGAAGGAGCTGGGAACCTCCATGGCTGCGGTGGCGATGAAGACTTCGTAGTTCATCTGCAGGCGTCGCAGGACGCGTTGCGATTCGGGCATGACAGCGAGGACGTCGAAGAAGTCTTCGGAGCGGAGGGTGGCTTCGAGGACATCGTGGCGGTCCGAGGAGACGACCTCCCAGAGCCATTTGCCGTGGAGGTCTTCGGTGGTGATCTGTTCGTTGAAGTGCTGGTTGTAGCGCTGCAGATGTTCGCCGAGCGCGTCGGCCATCACCTCATCCATATCTACACAGATTCGTTTCACGGATTTCCTGGTTGTGGGCGATTGATTCAGAGCGAGCGGATGATGGAAGCGGCGATGCTTTCGACGGGGACCGTTTTGCGTTGCGGTGAGTCGCGGGCAGGGTCGTAGTAGAGCAGGCGCCCACAGCTTTCGCAGGTCATCATGGTCGAATCGTTGTCGCGATCGCGCAGGTCATTCCACCGTTGCGGGCGAAGCATCATCTGGCAGGCCATGCATTTCTGGTTGAGGGCTTCACCGACTGCGGTTCCCTTGGCTTTGGCGATGCGATCGTACATTGAGAGAGCGGCTTCGTCGATTTCTGCGCGCTCGGCCTTGCGCTTTTCTTCGACGGCGGCGAGAAGTTGCTTGTCCTGCTCGATGGTCTCGGTGGACTGAGCGCGTTCGCGTTCAAGAGTGGCTTTGGCGTTGTGCAGGGCCTCGTCTGCCAGGGATTTTTGAGCGTCGAGGGCTTCGCTGCGCTCCATGCTTTCGAGCTCGGCGTCTTCGAGGCGGCCGATCTCGGATTGCGCGAAGGAGATTTCGTGCTCGAAGGCAGTCACCTGCACGGTGGTGGTGGCAAGGTCGAGCTGCTTGCGGATGCGGGCGATCTTGGCCTGGTGATCCTTGATGTCGGATTCCTGGCGGCGGCGCAGAACTTCTTCCTTGGCGATGAGCTCGAGCACTACGGCGCGCTGGCCATCGACAGCTTTGGCCTTGGCTTCGAGAGCGGCGACTTGTTTGGGCAGTGCGGCGATCTCGTCACGGAGACGCTTGGCTTCGACATCGTGGCCTTGCAGCACAATCAGCTTTTCAAGATCGGGATGCATTGTGATTCTCTCTTTCCACTTCTTCCGAGGAGGATTATTACTCCAGCGCGGTGACGTCCCTCATGAAACACCGTATCCTGTTCTGCATTCCAATTCCGAAGGATGGGAATATGAGCGCAGCCAGGAAAACCGAGCCATCTCCTACTATAGAACTCTATGAGAAGCTCGTCGCCACTACGCCGGAGGTTGAGCGAAAAGGGGACAAAAACCCCTACACCTCGCTGAACGGCAACATGTTTACGCTTCTTCATCAGTCGCAGGTATTGGCGATCAGGCTTCCCGAAGACAAGCGGGAGGCGTTTCTCAAAAAATATCAGACAAAGATCTTCGAAGCGTATGGTTCGCCGATGAAGGAGTATGTCGAGGTGCCTGACTCGTTGCTGAAAAAGACGAAGGAGCTTCGGCCGTACTTCAAGATGAGCTATGAGTACGCGAAGACCTTGAAACCTAGCCCTACTAAGAAAAAGTAACCGCCCGCGTGTCATAGCTTGCTGACATTGATGTAGTAGAGGTCGGTAGCTACGTCGAACTGGTCTTTGGTGAGCGGGCTCTTCATGGTCTGCCAATCGGTGGTGGGGTGGATTGTCTCCCAATGATCGCTTGAGCCTACGCGGACGGGCATGGCGAAGTCTTTTTCGTCGGCGACCCAGCGATATTGGACGGTGCCGGGCGCATCGAATTTGAGCTCGAGCGTGGGGATGGCGGTGTGCCAGAGATACTGACGGAAGATGGGCGTAAGGTCCATGCCGGTCTGCTGGTTGAAGTAGCCGATGATGTCCTCGGTCATGATGTTCTGATACTTGTACTTCTGGTAATAGCCGCGGAGCATGGCCCACCATTTGGCATCGTCGTTGACGATGCTGCGGAGTGTGTTGATGAAGAGTGCGCCTTTGAAATATTGGTCCTGCGAAGGCTCCTGGTTGGTGCCGCGAGCGGTGATGATAGGCCGGTCGTTCTTCACCTTTTTCTTGTAGGCGTTGATGTACTTCATGGCGTCATCGTGGCCGTACGTGTACTCGACATACAGACTTTCGAGGTAGGTGGTCCAGCCCTCGTGGATCCACATGTCGGATTTGTCCGCGGCGGTGATCGCGTTGCCGAACCACTCGTGTCCGCTCTCGTGAATGATGATGAAGTCGAAGCGCGGGCTGATGCCGACCCCGGTCCAGTCGCGGTCGAGATAGCCGTTGGCGAAGTGATTGCCGTAGGCGACGGCACTCTGGTGCTCCATGCCGGCGTAGGGGACTTCGACTAGTTTGTAGCCGTCTTTTTTGAAGGGATACTCGCCGAGGTAGTGATAGTAGGCCTTCATCATGCCGGGGACCTGGGCGAATTGGCGCTTGGCGCCCTCGAGATGTTCGGGCAGGACGTAGTAGTCGAGCGCGAGGCCTTCAAACTTGTCGCTGAAGTGGACGTAGTTGCCAATGTTCAGCGCCACGTCGTAGTTGTTGATGGGGTAGTGCACCTGCCAATTCCAGCGCGTGTAGCCGTCACCGAGATCTTTTTTGCCGAGGAATTTTCCGTTGGACACGTCCATGAGGCCGTTCGGGACAGCTACGGTGATGAGCATCCCCTCTTGCGGCTCGTCTCGCCACTGCTCCTTGTTGGGCCACCAGATGTAGGCGCCGTCGCCTTCGCAGGCGGTGTTGATCCAGGGGTGGCCCGAGGGATCGGTTTTGAAGGTGAAGCAGCCAAACCGGCCTGTTTCCGGAGGGTTACCGGAGTAGTGAACGTCGATGGAGTAGGTCCGGCCTTTGCGGAGCGTACTGGGGAAGTCGACATAGAAGGTTCCGCCGTCGCGGTCGTACTTGAGGGTGGTCGGGCCGAGCGTGATCTTTTCGATCTGGAGGGCGGGGTAGAGCTCGAGTTGGATGCGGGTGCCGTCTTCGAGCATTTTGAAGCGGATGGTGTTGGTGCCGGAGATGAATTTCTTGTCCGGGTCGACACGGAGATCGAGGTGGTAGTAGAGCAGGTCGTTGTTGGCGCGGTAGGGGCCGTAGGAGCCGCGGAGCAAATCCTGCGGGGTGGGCTCAGCAGCCCCGGGCTTTGGTTGTGGCGGGGTGGACTGCGTTGTCTGAGCAAAAAGCGTCGTGACAGAACAGGTTAGGAGGGTGAGGGTGCGGAGTTGTCTTTTGCAGAGAGCCGAAATTGCCATTGAAGTTAGCCTAACGCGAATCCAAGCGGAATTTCCTTTTCGGGTCGAGAGAAGCTGGCTCGTCGAGGGCTCCAAGTGGGTGGAATTCCCTACGTATCCATAGCAGCGGCTGGATTTACGCCTCGGAATTGATTCGCAATCTTTGAATCCCGAGCTAAACCCCTACAATCGAATTAAGAACTCATGGCAGCCAGTACACTCGAACTCCCCGGAACCCAGCTTCCCGAGGCCTCTGCAAAGCAGACCACTGTCGAACAACCGTGGCGACCCCGCATCAATCCCTGGATTGTGGCGATGACTGTTACGCTGGCGACCTTTATGGAGGTGCTGGACTCGTCGATTGCCAACGTGGCGCTACCGCATATCGCGGGCGGGCTGGGCGCGACGCAGGATGAAGCGACGTGGGTGTTGACGGCGTACCTGGTGGCGAACGCAATCATTCTGCCGGCAGGCGCCTACATGACGACATTCATTGGGCGCAAGAAGTTCTACATGATCTGCGTAGCGCTGTTCGGCATCAGCTCGGCGATGTGCGGGCTGGCACCTACATTGCCGCTGCTGGTGTTTTGCCGGATTTTGCAGGGCATTGGCGGTGGTGGGCTGGCGCCTTCGGAGCAGGCCATTCTGGCGGATACATTTCCGCCAGCCAAACGCGGGCAGGCGTTTGCGATGTATGGGCTGGCGGTCGTGTGCGCGCCGGCCATTGGGCCGACGCTTGGGGGCTACATTACGGACCGGTTTGATTGGCGATGGATCTTCTTCCTCAATATTCCGGTATGTCTGCTTTCGCTGTTTCTGACGTCGCGCATTGTCGAAGATCCGCCATGGGTGAAGAAGCAGGTGGCAATCTCACAGAAGGGTGGAATCAAGCTGGACCTGCTCGGGTTCGGCCTGCTGGCTCTGACGTTCGGCTCGCTGGAGTTTGTATTGGATAAGGGCCAGGAAGACGACTGGTTCTCCTCGCACCTCATCACGTTCTTTGCCGTCGTGATGGTGGTCGCGTTTGTCACAATGATCTGGTGGGAGTTGAGACAGCTTCGCATTGGGCATCGTCCGATCTTGAACCTCACGTTATTCAAGCGCCGTAACTTTGCGATCAGCTTCCTGCTGATGTTCGTGCTGGGCTTTGCTCTCTATGGCACAACGGTGCTGATTCCTCAGTTTGTGCAGACATTGTTGGGATACACAGCCGAGTTGGCTGGGCTGGTGCTTTCTCCTGCAGGCTTGATGATGATGTGCATGATGCCGATTGTGGGGTTTCTGGTGGGCCGCGTGGATCCGCGCAAGCTAATTGGGTACGGCTTCGTGTCGCTGACGGTTGCGTTGGTTACGATGCACACGATGGACCTGAACATCAGCTATGGACGGCTGGTGCTTTTGCGTTGCTTCCAGGCTTCCGGTCTGGCGTTCCTCTTCATTCCGATCAATACCATCTCTTACATTGGCGTGAAGCAGTCGGAGAATAACGACGTTTCGGGATTGACGAACCTTGCGCGCAACATTGGGGGCTCGTGCGGCACAGCGTTTATGGCGACGGTGCTGACGCGGCGCACGGCAACGCATGAGAACAGCATGATCCGGAACCTGACCACGGGCAATCCCGCATTTATGAACCAGGTGGCGAGGCTGAAGGGAATGTTCGGCGGGCACAGCAGCGGCAACCCGATGGTGGGGAAGGGTTCGCACGCGGCGCAGGCTTACATCTACAACCAGCTGCACCGGCAGGCAGCGATGCTGGGTTATCTCGACGTCATTCAGTACATGAGCATCTTCTGCGCATGCATGATTCCGCTGCTGTTTTTCATTCCGCGGCCGCCGAAGCACGTCGATCCGTCAGCGGGTCACTAAAGTTCGCTACTCCTCGACGAGTGCTGGGCCAACTTTCCCGTTGACATTCGCTGTGTCTTTGGCGCAAGCTCCTCATCTATCGAGAATCAACAAGTTGCAGCGTTGAGCCCTAATCGGGTTTGAGGCTCCTCCCCCGCAGCTTTCGGCCTGTTGTGGATATCCGTCCCTGTGCTCCCATGTCTTCCGGCGTACTCGCTTTGAGTCCGCTGGCGATGTCTTTCCATGATGCTCGATTTTCAGCCAAGGAGGCTGCTAATGAAAAAACTGACCTTGCTCTGTCCGGGATTGTGTCTTCTCTTCCTCGGTTCTATGTTCGCGTCTGCGCAGGATGGAATGGGTGGCGCGATGCCGCCGCCTAAAGTGCTGGTTATCGAACGGGAGTATCTAAAGCCGGGACGCGGCGGCAGCATGCACGAGAAGACGGAGAGCGCGTTTGTTCGTGCGATGTCGGCGGCCAAATGGCCAACACACTACTTCGGGGCAGATTCACTATCGGGTCCATCAAGGGCTCTCTTCTTTATCGGCTATCCGTCGTTCGAGGCGATGGAGAAGGACAACCTGGCGCAGGCGAAGAACACAACGTTCTCGGCGGCTTGGGACCGTGCAGAAATCGCGGATGGTGATCTCCTTACCGAATTCGACTCTAATGTATTTCTCTACCGCGATGATCTGAGCCTTCGTTCCTCGGTGGATATAGCGAAGTTCCGTTACTTCGAGATCATCCACTTCAACGTAAAACCGGGCCACACGAAAGACTGGGAGGAGATGGTGAAGATGTATCACAACGGCTATGAGAAGGCTGTCCCTCAGGCGCAATGGGCCACCTTCGAGAGCGTCTATGGAGCGAATAACGGCGGCGAATTCCTGGTTTTCATTCCTATGAAGTCGCTGGCCGAGATGGACACACGCGAGTCTGACGGGAAAAAGTTCGGCGCAGCTGTCGGCGAGGCCGGAATGAAGAAGATGGCGGAACTGGAAGCGGCCTGCATTGAGTCGCAGCAAACCAACCTGTTCCAATTCAACCCGAAGATCAGCTATCCGGCGGATGAATGGGTGAAGTCGGACTCGTTCTGGAAGCCGAAGCCTACCGCTCCGGCTCCGGCAGCTAAACCTGCGCAGTAGCAAGTCCTGCGACGCTGCATCCTGAAGCTCACAACTGAGATCGGTTCAGGCCCTCCATTCATCACGTGAACGGAGGGCCGCTCAGTTTAACGCGTTGGAAGTTGTAGTAAGTTCCTTTGAACCGGGCTGGTTACACTCTCCAGCCGTCCTCCGTTGCGCGTGGACGCTCAAGAAATATTTTCCGATTACCGCATCCAACTACTGTGCGCCGGTATCAAAGCCAGTAAAAGGTGCAGGTTGAAATAGAGGGCCCGAAGGCAATGCGCAGAACTCCTTTTTCGTAACCTGGTCAATCGTGATGCGGCCCCCCGTCGCCTTTATGGATTCGTTATGACTTCTTAACGAACTCGTTATCGCTCACTGATTAGGCTCGAAATATCAGCGTCTTCTGGCTCGGCAACTCCTTACACCAGCCTAAGAAGCTGGAGGAATGGAGAAGCAAAAAGTGAAAACAATGAGGATGCAATTACGCGTTCCGAGATGCGCTGTCAGGCCGAGCGCTCTTTTCGTGGGGCTTGTGTTGTGCGCTGGTGTTTCGCGGGCACAAGGTCCATCGCCCAATCTGCAAACAGCAGTGGAAGGGACACAGACCGGCCAGGACCTGAAGATCCAGCAGCTGCAGGACAAATTGGAGGAGATCCAGAGGGAACTGATCGAACTGAAACAGGCCAACTCGGCCCAGCCGGAGACACATCACCTCACAACGGCAAAGGCCTCCGTTGCCGCGCCGAATCTCAGTGAAGCAGAGCCAGAGGTCACCGATCCCTCCAGCCCGCATTCAGAGCCGTTCGCCTTTGCCGACTTCACCTGGCTCAACGGTAACCCACGCACAGTAGATACTCCGTACGCAACCAAGTTCTTCACACCGGAGATACGTTCGGATGTGAGTTACACCTACGATTTTCGCCATCCGCAGGACGATACCATTGTCGGATCGAGCGAGGTCTTTCGGTCCAGCGAGGTTACGCTGACTGATCTTGGAATCGGCGGCGACTTTCATTGGCAAAATGTGCACGCCCGCGTTTTGAGCCAGATCGGTCTTTACGCCACGGCAACGCCGCGCAACGATGCCAGCCCCGCACGCGGACAGTGGGACCTCGCCGACGCCTATCGCTACATAGGTGAGGCCAACGCGGGCTACCATTTCAATGTGCAGCACGGCCTCAACGTGGATGCCGGCATCTTCCTTTCGTACGTCGGTTTGTTCTCGTTCTACCAGTTCGACAACTGGGCCTACCAGCCGTCGTACGTCTCGTCGAACACACCATGGTTCTTCAATGGTGTGCGCGTGCAATGGTATCCAACGGCTAAGTTGAAGATCGAGCCCTGGTTCATCAACGGCTGGCAGTCCTACGGCAGGTTTAACAATCGGCCTGGACTCGGCGGACAGATCCTGTGGAGGCCTAACGGCAGGCTGGAGATTCTCGGCAACCAGTACGGTTATGGCGAGGATGCTCTTGGCATACCGTCGCGCACTCGCTACCACACCGACGACAGCATCCAGTACAAGTACTACCAAGGCACCACGCATTTGATTAGCATGGCAGCCTTCACACTTACAGGAGACGCAGGTTGCGAGAGTGGCGGCGGCGTCAGTTGCCACGGCAATACCAAGGAAGGCCCAAAACAGAGCTTCCTCGGCTTCATGGTCTACAACCGCTTGTGGTTTGATCGCAACAAGTATGCTCTGACGATAGGCGGCGGACGCATCAACAACCCCGGCCGGTATCTCGTGCTGTTGCCACCGATCAATGGAGCGACCGCTGCGTCTGGAACGCCGTACTTCACCGAGAACCCAGGCGATCCGTTCAAGGCCTGGGACACTTCGGTCACAACAGACTACCTGCCGAACCAGTACATCACCTACCGCTTCGAGTACAACCACCGCGCGTCGAATGTTCCGTATTTTGCTGGGCCTGGAGGCGTCACGCCGCCTGGAGGAAACACCGGCGCACTAGGTTCTCTCGTCCCAGGTTGGAGTCCCGATCTCCGCTACAGCGAAAATCGGATGACTGGCGCCATCCTTGTGAAGTTCTAACCGGTGCGTCATGAGGGAGCAGCCGCGCCTTTCCTCAAAGGAAAGCCCGCAGATCGAAAGGTCTGCGGGCTTTTCAATTGCGCGCCGCCGAAAATAGACTTCCGCGGTGGGGCAGATTCTATCGACCTCGTTCACACGGGCTTTGGGTTTCGTTCCCCAAACTGGCGCTGGTGCCAATAAGGGTAGACAAGCGGAACTTCGCTGGCGGCGTCGAGCCTGGCGATCTGCTCTTTGGTGAGGTTCCAGCCGATCGCGCCGAGGTTCTGCTTCAACTGCTGCTCATTTCGTGCGCCAACAATGATGGTTGAAACGGTAGGCCGCTGAAGCAGCCAGTTAAGGGCAATCTGCGGAACCGTTTTTCCTGTCTCTTTGGCCACCCCGTCGATTGCGTCGACTACTTTATAGAGATACTCCTCAGGAACCTGCGGGCCTTCGGCAGATGTCTTGTGCAGGCGGCTTTCAGCAGGAATTGGCGAGCCGCGACGAATCTTCCCTGTCAGGCGTCCCCAACCTAGCGGCGACCAAACCAGCGTGCCTACACCCTGGTCGAGCCCAAGCGGCATCAGCTCCCACTCGAAGTCGCGGCCGACAAGTGAGTAATAGGCTTGATTGCCGACGTAGCGCGACCATCCGTAGCGATCGCTGACGCTGAGCGACTTCATCAGATGCCAGCCCGAGAAGTTGGAGCACGCGATGTAACGGATTTTTCCTTCTGTAATGAGATCGTTCAATGCGCGGAGCGTCTCATCGACAGGCGACGTCGCGTCGAACCCATGCAGATGGTAGATGTCAATGTAGTCGGTGCCGAGACGCTTGAGCGAGTTGTTCGCCGCCTGAATCAGGTGATAGCGCGAAGAACCTACGTCGTTCGGCCCCTTGCCGAGACGAAAGGTGGTCTTGGTGGAGATCAGCACATCGTCTCGTCTGAGATGTGCGATCGCCTTGCCCAGAACCTCCTCGCTCTTTCCATCGGAATAGATGTCGGCCGTGTCGAACATGTTCATGCCCGCATCCATGCAGATATCGACGATCTTTTTGGCCTCTTTGAGGTCGCTCGTGGCTCCCCATGCGTCGAAAAACTCGACGCCTCCGCCGAATGTTCCTGCTCCAAAGCACAGCTCCGGCACCTTCAAACCTGATTTACCCAATTGACGATATTCCATTGAAACTCCCTCTACATCTTTGATGCGCGACGACCGCGCATAGCTTCAACCCCACGAGTAAGACGCTATCTTTTTGGCGGGACCGTGGTGGAGTCGCGAACGATCTTCCAGCCTGCAGGCGTCTTTTCCACTACGAGCAGAAAATAGCCATCAACGTTGCCGCCTCCTGCTTCGGTTCGCTCCAGATGAAAGTTTCCGGTTACGGTTGCGAATTGCGTGTCGAGCGGCTGCACCTCAAGATTTGCAAAACTCAGTGTTCCCATTTTTTCTTTGGTGCCGTAACCCTTGCGATAGGTGTTCAGCATCTGGTCGTAGCCTCGCGAGATCTTCGAACCCATGAAGAGGATGTCGGGCGAGTTCTTGTAGCCGGTCGCGAAGGACTCGATGTCGCCGCTGTTCCAGTCGACGACTTGTTTGTCCAGTACCGCGCGAACGGCATTGGCCTCTGCGGGCGGCACGCCCTGGGCTAAGAGGATGGACGGTATGACGAAGACGATCAGAGCAAGTAGGCGTAGAGTTCGCACTGGCTGAGACTCCTTGGATTTTCGAATCTTGGGACTGTCGAATCTAGTTTGAGACTATATCTGATGGTTTGTCGACCTGCGATCGGTAGATCTCCTCGACGCGTTCTACGGTGTCGATCTCGCTGACCGGCTTGTCGGTACGGATACGAAGGATTCGGGGAAAGCGCAGGGCGAAGCCGCTCGAGTGGCGGCCGCTGCGCATGATGTTGTTGAAGGCGACCTCCAGGACCCTTAGCGGCTCGACGGTGCGGAAGAAGCCACGATCTTCAAGAGTGTGTTCGATCATCCACGCGCTCATCGCGGCGATCTCGGCGTCGGTGAGGCCGGAGTATGCTTTGCCGACGTTGAGCAAGCAGCCGTCCGAGCCCTTCACGGCAAAAGTGTAATCGCTGAGGATGCCTGCTCGCTTACCATGGCCGAATTCTGCGCCAGTAACCACGACGTCGAGCGTGGCGAGTTCTCGTTTGAGCTTGACCCATGCGATACCGCGGCGCCCTGGCTGATAGATCGAGCTGGCGGCCTTAAGCATGACGCCTTCGTTGGCGCGCGCACGCGCTTCGGCGTAGGCGCGGTCAATGTCTTCGGCATTCTCAACCAGGCGCGTCGGGGAGATCATCAGTCGCTCGAGGCATTCGCTCTCGACGGCGGCGAATAACACGGTCTGAGCCTCGCGGGCACGTTCGTCGACCGTAATCGGCGAGACTGTGCGCTCAACGAGGTTCTCGACGACGGTTTCCAGCCGGTTGCGCCGCTCGCGCAACGGCAACTCCAGAAGCAGCTCGCCCCCCGCGTATATCAGATCGAACGCCATGAAGATGACCGGCACCTGCTGGCGCCAGGCGTTCGAGACGCGCTTGCGGCCGATTCGTTGGCCGAGAACAGCGAAGGGAAGCGCGCGCGCATGCTCGAAGTCCCAACCGAGAATCTCTCCATCAAAAATGAGCGCACCATCCTGCTCGGGACGTACTTTCGCGAAAGCCTCTTCCAGCTCCGGAAAACTCTCGGTGACATCTTCGCGGTTGCGGGAGTAGATTGCCACGCGGCCGGGCTGACCGGCGTCTCCGCAGTGCACCTGCGCGCGCATGCCATCGTACTTGTCTTCGAGGAAGGCTTCGACTGTAGGTTCAGAATCTTCTAGCGTTTTTTGCCCGTTCGCTGCAGGTCGCTTCGCAGTAAACCGCTCGACAGCCTCCTCGGGCGTGTCGACCGGAGAAGCGAGCATGAATCCGAGCGGATGAAAAAGCCGCATGTGGGCCTCAGCTAGAGTTCCCGCGAACGCGCGCATTACAGCGCTGCCGAGATCGGCCTCCAGCATCACGGCTCTTCTTACGGCCTCAACTGGAGCGTTTGCACCGAGAGCAATTGCCTCTTCGACGAGGCTTTGCTTCACACCAATGCGCATGTCGCCGAGCATCAGTTTCAACAGATACTTCGCTTCGAGGGGGGTTGCACGTCGCAGGAGAGTTTCAACCAGTGACGAGCGAATCGCCGTTGTCTTTGCGACTGCCATCGCGGCAAAGACTTCGGCTACCTGAACGAGGGTGAGTTGCGGCTTTGCGGATGCGAAGGGCGTAGCCATGAGCAGATCGAAGGCCGCCGCGCCCATATCGCCGTGCTTCCGGTAGGCGGCAGTGAGATCGATGTTGGTTGCGCCGCTGACCGTGAGCAGAACTCTGCTGAGGAGCGCACCACCTGCATTCAGTTTGCGGGAATCGGCTTCCGCGAAGGGTGTTCCGGCGAGATACAGAGCAAACAGGCCGGCGTCATCGTTCTCCGGCGATTCAGCGTGAATGCTTGCGAGAGCATCCGCGATGGCGGCGCGTTTCTTGAGCTTACCGGGTTCTGCGGCGAGCCCTTCCGCCAATCTCGCGACCTCTCCAAATTGTGCCGTCATATTCCGCAACCCTCAATGCCAGCGCACTTATCGCGATTTTCTGTCCAGATGGCGGAGCACCGCGGCAGTTACTTCTGCCCGGAGCCTCACGCTGCGGAAAGTGTCCGGCGCGCTGCAATAACACGCGTTCGTATACGGCGGAGAATCTGCTCTCCTGTCCCTCGGTCTCAGTCGCGGCGACGCAACGATCATCGCCACCTTGAATCATCAGGGCAGGTACCGACAATACCTGACCTGATTGAGCTGTTTCTGCAGTTCGTCGTATCGTGGCTCCGAT
>Ga0206964_10244_pt1 | contig 16093 bp, 13 predicted proteins | sample Alteio_BWOrgHeat_25_FD_152980 | JGI IMG/M metagenome (GOLD analysis project Ga0206964, IMG submission 152980) | Enriched cells from forest soil in Barre Woods Harvard Forest LTER site, Petersham, Massachusetts, United States -... | ecosystem: Environmental > Terrestrial > Soil > Temperate forest >...
TAACGCGCCTGATGAAGCTCTTTGGGAAATCCATAAAAGTCGTGTATCGTCGCTGGAGTTTCAGAAGAAGTAAATGATGGAATGGAATTTTCCCAATGCGCCGAAAGGCAGACGATGGCTTTGGGTTTTGGAAATTTTTGCCCCAGCGATTTTAAAAACTCCGCAGCCGGTCCGCCTTCCAGTAAAATGCTGGGCGCACCATGACTGATGAACAGCGAAGGAAAATTCATTTCAACTGGATCTCAATTTGAAAATGAGGGCCAGATGAAAAATGCACCGGGAGTCAGTTCCTGCTTCACGCCGGCAACCCAATGCAACAATGTTGAAGACTCCGATTCGGATTCGGGATCGAGAATTTTTTCCATGCGGCTTTTTGGTTTGGGTTCCTGTGTCCAGGGAATATCATCCGTCATCTTGGTGCGCGTGATCAAATAACGCTTCGCATCGTCGAAGCCGCCGAGCGTATCAACCAATCCTTTTTTCAACGCCTGCCGACCTGTCAATACGCGTCCATCCGCAATGGGTTTGAGTGAATCCATGCTGATGGGCCTGTTGGCAACCACATCGTCCAGAAATTGCGCATAGGTGTCGTTGATGACTCCCTGTAAATACTGAAGTTCTGCGGGCGTCGGTTTGCGTGCGGGACTTCCCACATCCTTCAACGCGCCGCTTTTTACCGTCTGTAATGAAACGCCGATTTTGTCGAGCAGCTTTTCCGCTTCCGGAAATTGCATGATGACGCCAATGCTGCCAGTCAGCGTTCCGGGGTTGGAAAAAATCTTTTCTCCCGCAAGCGATATGTAATAGCCTCCCGATGCGGCGATGTTGCCATAGCTGACCACCACCGGCAACCCGAGCGCACGCAATCTCTTCAGCGCGGAGAAAATTTCCTGCGAGGCGCCCACGGCTCCGCCGGGAGAATCAATGCGCAACAAAATTCCCCTGCAGTGCTTGTCTTTTTCAATGCGGCCCAGAATGGCCAGTGTCGAGGTTGCGTCGAAAATCGGGCCTTCGATGCGCAATACCGTGAGGTGATCGCGTTTTTCACCGGAGGCTTCGTCAGACAAATGACTCACCATCACGGCGATCGACTTGATCATGGAGAAAAAAACAATCGCGGCAACGATGAACATGAGAATCAGAACTTTTGTGAATCGGGACATTCCGGATTTTTGCGTTTCCATTTTTCTCTCCGAGTCTTCCTGCTTTTAATTCCCGCTTTAATCCGTCACGGCACGCGAGGGATGATATACCAGTTTTTGTCCCGTTGCCACAGCCACGCTTTGCAATCCATTCCAGCGTTGCAGTTCATCCGTTTTGACGCCGAGCTTGCGCGCAATCGAGGCCAATGTTTCTCCCCTGCGCACCACATGCACTTTATTCAACGTGACCACATGGGGACGAACCGCGTTGTCTTCCGTGTCTGCCGCCGTCTTGACGGGAATGCGCAGAACCTTGCCTGCCCGCAACAAAGAGGAGTGTCCGAGGTTGTTGGCGTCGCGCAAAGAGGTGACCGAAACCTGGTATCGGCGCGCGATGTCGTAAACGGTTTCGCCTTTGTGAACCTTGTAGCGCGTCGCCGTGGTCGCCACGTGTTTGGAAGCCGTCGGGGCGCTGCTGTGGATTGCAGTAGCCATAGGGATGACGAGAATCTGCCCCCGGTGAACCTTCAAACCATCCAGTTGATTGGCTTCCTGCAGACTCGCAACAGTGACGCCATAACGCGAAGCGATGTGCGCCAGCGATTCTTTGCGGCCCACGATGTGCTTTTTGAATGCCGTCGTCGTGGCGGTCTGCATCTGGGCGCAGTTCTCATAGAAGTCATCGCGCGTTCCGGGCGGAAGATAGAGCACATAATTTTTCGTTCCCGGCGGCGTGCACCAGCGACGCAAATTCGGATTCAGATCGCGCAGGGAGTCTTCCCGAATCTCCAGAACACTGGCGATGCTCTTCAGCACCAGAGGTTTGCTAACGGTCACGGTGTCAAAACGCAGGCGCGGCTCTGCGCCTTCACCGGCCTTAAAGCCGAAGAAGGCCGGATTATGACCGATGATCATGGCAGCCATGATCTTGGGGACATACAGGCGCGTTTCTTCCGGAAGACTCATGTTCCAATAGTTTTGATCGGGATTCTTTGCAAGCTTCTTTTCAATGCGCCCTTCGCCGCAATTGTAGGCGGCCATGGCGAGATTCCAGTCGTTGAACTCGGCATAAAGATCCTGCAGATAATCCAACGCCGCATCTGTTGCGCGAACAGGATCGCGGCGCGGATCTTCCCACCAATCATTTTTCAAACCATAGCGGCGGCCGGTGCCTCCCATGAACTGCCACAACCCGCTCGCGCTGGCATGACTCCATGCTTTCAAGTTGAATCCGCTTTCCACCATGGATAGATAGAGAAGATCCTGCGGCATGCCGCGCTCCAGAAGCTTGGCGCTGATGAGGCTGTCATAGCGATTGCGGCGCTGCAACCAGCGTGTGAAATAGCCCCGACCCTGACCCGTGAACACGCGCAAAGCCTGCAATACGGGTTTGGGAACCGGAGAAGGAAGCGGCAGATCAAAGCCTTGATCCGGGAGTGCCTTCAACGACTCTTCAAGATTCTTCAAAGCCGAATCGGGAACCTCTTCGATTTCCTGCGTCAGAAGATCGGAAAGATCATCGGCTTCACCCAGTTTCGATGCCTGCGTGACGGATTGAACCAGCCATTCGCGAACGGAATCCTGATAGACACGCGCCTGCGCTTTGATCTCCGGCGTCAATGAATCATTGGATTGCATGGCGGTGAGATGCACCATGGCGCTGTCGAAATATTCCGAGGCGTCAAACCACGCGGAGTCGTGAAAACTTTCACGCCCGAGTTGAATGTATTCCGCGGCGCCGGATGCCTCTTCGGAATTCAGGAAGCCGGTGACGGAATCGGGCGTGTCTGAAACGGATTTTTGAACTTCGTGCGAATAAGAGCGGGAGGGTTGCGAAGCCGCAGCCGTAACCTGTGAGGAACCTGAACTCGCACAGCCTGTCAGAAAGGCGACGACGCACAAAAGCGTTCCAAGCACCGGATAGAAGGAGCGCGTCAAAAGACCGCGCTCAATCACCGTGCTATTCTTCGAAATCCAAATCCTCTGCGTAGTCATTCCACATGTCGGATTTTTTGAACTTTGGATTGTCGAAATCCACTTCCTCGTCTTCATCATCATCATCGTCGACTTCTTCTTCTTCACCATTTTCCAACGGATCCAGATCGTCGAAATCGTCGTGCTTGGGTCTGCGACCAAAGTGCCATTCCGGCCCTTTATTTTCCGCTTTATTTTTCGGCATGTCATCCTCCTTTCGGGTAAAGGATGCTGATTTTTTGGCAAGATATATCTTGCCGCGCAAGATTGTCAAGAACTTCGGGAAACAGCCTTTTCAAACTCTTTTGCAACCCGGATAAAGCGTTGAATCCCATGTAACGGTATTTAAGCCTTTGGATATCTCAGCACGCGCACGCGCAAAACATTTTCAATGCTGCGCAAATCCTGCTCGAGACCCGCAGGAAGATCCTGCTCGAGATCGATCATGTTGTAACCGATCTTGCCGTTGCTTTCATTGCTGAATGACTGGATGTTCAATCCCGCCTTGCCCAGAACTTGGGTGATATGCGCAATCATGTTGGGAATGTCGCGATTGATCACGATGACGCGGGTGCGCGTGGAGGATTGGGGAAACGCTTCGATGACGGGAAAGTTCACCGAATTGTTGACGACACCGTATTCGAGATAGTTGCGAACCTGTTTCACGGCCATCACCGCACAGTTTTCTTCCGACTCGGCCGTGCTTGCACCAAGGTGCGGCGTGCAGATCACTTTTTCCTGAGCAACCAGAGCTTTGGAAGGGAAATCGGTGATGTAGGCTCCGACCTTTCCATCCGTCAGCGATTGAATCATGGCCGCATCGTCATAAATTCCCTTGCGGGCATAATTCATCAGAACGACGCCGGTCTTGAGAGTCTGTAACTGTTTGGCACCAATCAAATTACGGGTATGATCCGAAAGGGGTACATGAACCGTGATCACGTCCGCTTGGGGAAGAACATCTTCGAGTTTGTGCGCCAGCTCCACTTTGCTGCTCAGGTAATGAACGTTGCCCACCGTGGGGAACGGATCGTAACCAATCACGTTCATGCCGCGATCGATGCCGGCATTCGCCACGAGCACGCCGATCTTGCCGAGGCCGATCACAACCAGGGTCTTCCCCATCAATTCAAAACCGGTGTATTTCGATTTTCCCTTTTCAACTTTCTCCGCAAGCACCTTGTCATCCGTTTCCTGCGCCAGGGAACGCGTAAACTCGAGGCTTTGGTGAATGCGACGCGCTGCAATTCCCAGCATGATGAAAACCAATTCGGCGACGGCGTTGGCGTTGGCACCCGGCGTATTGAAAACGCAGACGCCTTTTTCAGTGGCCTTGTCGATGGAAATATTGTTGGTGCCCGCGCCAGCGCGCGCGATGCATTCAATGGACGGATACGCGTCGGTGTCCACAATGGCGCTGCGCACCAGAATGGCGTCTGGTTTTCCGGGTTCCGAAGTCACCGTGTAGGTTGAAGGAAGAAGCTTCAAACCCTGCTGCGAAATATTGTTCAATGTCTGGATGCTATACATGTGTCAACTCCGGTTTGAAGAGTAAGGTGGATTAAAAAAGAAACGGGTAATTAAGGAGACGACGGACGCGCGGACGGATAGGTATTGTCCAACGGATTGCCATTGGCCGACGCATCATCTTTTTTCAGAAACAGTTCATAAGCTCCAAAGCCGACACCGCCGACGACGGCGAGACCGACAGGAAACTCCCAATAAAAAGCATTCTTCGCGCTCTTCAACTGGCTTTCCTTTTTGCCGCTCCATTTGAAATTCATGGTCACGACGGTTTTATTGTCCTGCACTTCGTACTCCAGATCGTAGGGCGTGAACATCGTCACGCGCACCACGTCGCGAATGTCGGATTGCAGACCCTTGGTGTCTTTGTTCAAATCGATTTGTGTGGAGTCAACCGAGCTGCCGGTAATGGGCGCTTCCGTCACCGTGCTGAGAAGATTTTTGCCAATGTGCGTGTCATAAAAATCAAACACGACCGCTTTTTTCTGCGCATCGTAGTAGTTGAAATAAACCGACGGCTTTCCGCTAAAGGTGAACGCAACGCTGTTCGTGTTCACGCCGTTATCGTCGACAGTCTTCGTCGTACGGATATTTTGCAGCGTGCAAACCTGTTTGACAGCGATCGCACTGGAAGAAGAACCTCCGAGATTGGAGAGATCTTCATATTGCGCAAACACCGACGTTGCGATCAAACCGAGCGCGATCAAAAAAGTGGAAGCCAAGCGTTTCATTGGCAGCTTAAAATAGGATAATATCCCAGTATTTTCCCGTTGTACAGCCTTCAATTTGGAATAATCTTGAACGCAAAAATGGATTCCATTTGGAATCCATTCAGATAAGCCCTTGGAATAAAATGGAATAACGGCGAACGTGTCTTTACTTGCGGGCTCAGAACGCTAAGGAGAGGCGGGACGTGGAGCGGGACAACACGGGAGCGGATCAGTATTGTCGGACGACTTCTTTAAAAACAACTCGTAGGCCGCGAAACCCACGCCGCCGGCGGCGATCACCGCCACGGGAAGCTCCCAGAAGAATGCGGTGCTCTGTCGTTTGAATTGCGTTTCCTTTTTTCCGCTCCACTTGAAGCTCATCGTGATCAATCCCTGATCTTCCTGCACATCGTATTCCAAAGCGTAGGGAGTGTAAAGCGACACGCGCACGATATCGCGAAAGTCCGGCTTGAGGCCCGCAACATCCTTGTTCAAATCGCTGCGAAAAAATTCCACCGTGCTTCCCGTGATGGGCGCTTCGCGAATCGAATCCAGCGGACTCTCTCCAATGTGCGTGTCATAGAAGTCGAACACGATCGCTTTCTTTTTGGCATCGTAGTAGTTGAAATAAACCGAAGGTTTGCGCGTCAGGAGAAACGCCAGGCTGACATTTTTCGTTCCGCCCTCCATGCTTTTTTTCACAACCTGCAAACCTTCCAGCGCGCATTGAACATTCTGTTGTTCAGCAGTTCTCGTGGGCGCATCCGGCAAGGTGACCAAGTCTTCGTACTGGGCAAAGACGGGAACAAGAAACAGGATGAAAGCGAATTTGAAACCTTTCATCGCGACCTCACGATCCTTCCCGCGCGTACATCTTGTACGCTTCGCGCGCCGCTTCCTGCCACACGTTGGTGGGATGGAGAAATGCGTCGGAAGGTTTGGGAAGATTCCGATTCTCCTTCGATCCGCCATCATAAAGATTCTGCTGAACGAAAGCGACCGTGGCGCCGAACAACGCCGCCGCCCAGAACACATAACTCAAAAGCAGGAGCACGGGAAAAATGGCGAGAGAACCGTACAGAAATTTGTTCTGCGCCATCAGCGCTGCGGGAAAGACGAACAGCAGACGCGTCAGGAAATAAATGAGCACGGTGGCCGCCGTCGCCCCGGAAAATGCAGGCCACAATTTGACGCGGGTGTTGGGAAGAATTCGGATCATCAGAAAGAGCCCGACCCAGATGATGATCAACATTCCCACGGCTCCGGACAAAACCGACTCACCGTGAAACTTCAACGCCGGAATCTTTCCGCTGAATCCCCAGCGCTCCATTCCATGTTTTGCGCGCAACAGCATCAATGCTCCCGCCACAACCAGCGCCACTAGAATCAGCAGGAACGGCGTGTAGACTTTCAAGCGTTGAATCCAGGGTCGCGTGCGATGCAGATTCCAGACGCGATTCACCGCCGACTCGACATTGCTCATGGAAAGAAAAAACGTCAGCAGCAAACCGGATGTTCCCCACCAGCCCAAACGGTGGAAACCGATGCGCTGGGCGCGATCGATGCTTTTCACCAGCGGATCCAGCGACAGATTAATGTTGAGCGAATCGGCGAGATACGGAATCAAACGCGAAAGCAGATGAAGGTAGCCGAGCTTTCCGGCCAGCAGCGAAAGAATAACCGCAAAAGGAATGATGGCCAGAAACGTGGTGAACGTCAGCGCCGCCGCGCGCACGGGAACTTCGTTGACGGTGAAACTCGCCGCTGATAATGCCAGCACGCGCAGCCAGCGCGCCGAGAGACCTTTGACACCTTTCGACTCGGCCGTAACTTCCAGCGCTTTCCAGAAACTAGCTTTGAGATTTTTCAAAGAAAGATTTTTCCCCTTGATTCAGAAGCAGATGTCTTCATTCTATCTCTGGCGGAAAATAGCCTTTTTGATCTGCCTCTGCGCTTCTTCCCTCTTCGCCGCCAAATCATCGCGCGTTTCTCCGCTTTATCCCGGCATCACTTTGGAGCAAAGCGATCTTGCGCATAAAGCGCTCGACGCTTTTTACAATGGCAACCCCAGAGAATCGGAACGCATTCTTTCACGACTCGACAGCATTGAAAACCGCGGCAATCTTCCGCCTTTGAGTCGACTCCTGCAGGTCGCAACCACCGTGATTCAACTCCAGCGCAATGATGCGGAGGATGAGAAGGAAGAAAAACGATTGCGCAAACTCATCGCCGATGCGGCGAAGGATGGACTCGAAGATTGCAAGCACGCCCGCAAGGAAAGCGATTCGTATCCGACTTATTTGTTGATGCAGGGTGGAATGCAGGGATTCATCGCGACGTTGAAAATTCCCACCAATCCCCCCAAGGCGTTGAGCGACGGATTGAAGGCGTTGAAGTTTCTGGAAAACGCCTTGAACATCGACAGCACTTTGATGGACGCCAACATGGGTCTGGGAATTTTCCAGTGCACGGCGGCGCGGGCGCCGATCGTCGTTCGCGCCACGCTGAAGATGCTGGGCATTCAGGGCAACATGGAAAACGGATTGAACATTTTGCGCCGTGCCGCATACGAAGGCCAGTACACTTCGGTTGCGAGTCAGCTTTTTTTGATTCAGTTTCTGAGTCCGTACAACGAAGATTTGCGCAGCGAGAAGCGCGAGATCTTCCGCAGCCTTTCCAAATCGTATCCGCAGTCGGCGTATTACACCTTTGTCCGTTGGGATGAATCGCTGTGTTTTTATCCCGACAGTTTTTACCAGGCGCACTCGCGCCGTTCACTCGAACACCGCATCCGCGCCGCGGTGCCGCATGACTATGCCGGTGAACGTTATTTGAACCTGATCAAGTATCAGTACACCTTGCTCAATGCACATCCATCCGCGTCTTATCAGCCCGACACTTCAATGGATTTGCACGAGTACTCCTTTTACCCCGTGTTCATCGAGGCACTGCGCGTTCGCAGGCAGATCATGACTGACAGCAGCGATGTTCCCAAAGCATGGGTTCGCAATCTGCGCAATCTCAAAGACTCCACGCTGGATTTAATCGACAACTCCGGCATGAACAATGCCAACATTCATCTTTTCGAGTGGCATGTGAAGGACGCATTGAAAACCAAGGTGTGGAAGAAAAGAAATCCGGGTTCCCCGGATGCCGACACAACCGATAACGATTGATCCGATCGGATCTTTTTAACTAGGGTCGACCACCAGAATATCAAACGTCGCCGGAAAGTTCCGCGATGCGCCGGAGAAATAACCCGACGCGAGATTCAACAATCGCTCCCATTCCTCCGGCAAGGCAGATTTGATCGCAGCGAAAATGTGATGCGGTCTTTCTGAAGCACGAAGAATCCATTCGCGCGCCTGGCTCGGCGTCAATCTGCGATGATCGTCATACTGTTTCTGAAATCGCTGACCGTGCCAGCCGGCACCGCGCAGAAGTTTTTCCCACTTCTCCCCATCGCTCTCATTTTCTTTGGCGACCGGTAAAGAGTCGACACGATCGCGAAGCAAACCCTGAAGCGAAGCGGGAATTTCAGCGAGCCATTCCTTGCTGACAGAATCGGATTCACGACGAAAAGCCAGCACCCAGCGCGCGGAAGGTGCGATCGTTTGTTGCAAAGCGTTCATCCAATCGACAGAGGGAATATTCGGCTGCAAGGCCATGACGACATCGAAGCTGGGTTTGTCTGTGAGCTTCGTCGCCGATTCTGGAAGCGAATTCATCGGCGCGATCCAGAAATGCGGTTTGTTCAACGGTCCGACTTTTTCAGTGAGTGCTTTTAATTCCGATTTTTCATTTTCGTTTTCACAGCGCGACCACACGCCGCCTTCAATGCAGCGGCGCAAAAGTTCCCACGTTAAAAATCCGTGGTGACCACCGAGATCAAGCGCCAGTGATTCGCGTCGCAAGCCTGCGGCTTCGCACAGATCATCGCGCAAGCTTCGCAATGCATCGCTGCCGACTCCGGCGGCGCGCTCCAGCCATTGACCCGATTGCGCATTCGGCTGCGCGGAATGGGCCTGGGCTTCAGTTTCATCCGGCGCGGCGATCTGCGATTCGCGACGCCGCAGAATCTCTTCGCGCAAGCTCGCTTCGTGTCCGAGATTACCCGGCTCGTAAAAAACTTTTCCCTTCAAACTCGAAGGAAGATATTGCTGCGCAACCCAATGATCGCGATAGGCATGCGGATACATGTATCCCTGGCCGTGTCCCAGATCGGCATCACGACTCGCATCGCGCAAGGCGTCCGGCACTTCGCCGATGCGCTCTTTGCGCACCGTCGCCAGCGCGTCAAAGTAAGCCAGCGTGCTGTTGCTCTTCGGCGCCGTGGCGAGATAGAGGCACGCTTCGGAAAGATGAAACTGTCCTTCCGGCAATCCGACATAATCAAACGCCGCCGCCGCGGACATCACCACATTCAAGGCTTTCGGATCTGCGAGGCCGACATCTTCGGCCGCGAGAATGATCATGCGACGAAAAATGAAACGCGAGTCTTCCCCCGCTTCCACCATTTTCGCCAGCCAGTACAACGCCGCGTCGGGATCGGAACCGCGCAACGATTTGATGAAAGCGGAAATCGTATCGTAGTGCGCGTCGCCGTCTTTATCGTACAATACGGCTTTGCGCTGAATGCTTTCTTCCGCAACGGCGAGTGTGATGCGCACGATTCCCTTGTCGTCGGGCTTCGTCGTTTCTACGGCGAGCTCCAACGCATTCAATGCGCTGCGCGCATCACCGGACGCCATGCGCACGATATGTTCGAGCGCGCCGTCTTCCATTTCGACTTTGAGTTTTCCGTAACCGCGTTCGGGATCGTGAATGGCGTTCTCCAACGCTTTTTTCACATCGCGCTCTTCCAGCGATTGCAATTGAAAAATGCGCGAGCGCGACACCAGCGCTTTGTTGACTTCGAAGTACGGATTCTCCGTCGTCGCACCGATCAGAATCAAAGTTCCATTTTCAACGTGCGGCAAGAGCGCATCCTGTTGCGCTTTATTAAAGCGATGCACTTCGTCGATGAACAGCAAGGTTCCCTGTCCGTACAACTTGCGCGCTTCGGCAGCAGACTCAATCGCTTCACGAATGTCCTTCACGCCCGCGAGTACGGCGTTGATGGCTAAGAATTGAGATTGCGTGGTGTTGGCGACGATGCGCGCCAGCGTAGTCTTCCCCGTTCCCGGCGGTCCGGAAAAAATCACCGACGTCAGACGGTCGGCCTGAATGGCGCGACGCAACAACCTTCCGGGACCGAGGATGTGTTCCTGTCCGACGAATTCATCGAGCGTCCGCGGACGCATGCGATCGGCCAGCGGCTGCTTGGAATTTTTCTCCGCAGCCGCAGCGGCCTCGAACAAATCCTTGGGTTTCTTATAACGCGTATGCGGCATGCAAGAAGGATAACAAGGTGCAGCCATGTGGATTATATCTTATGCCCATGCCTTCGCAAATAAAAACAGCGATCCTCGGTCTCGCGCTGATTTTTGGAAATCTTTTCGCGCAGGCTCCGACCACGCGTGAAGAACGGCGGCAGGCCAAGGTGCACGAGGAATATCTTAAAGCCACATTAACCATTCATGTTCCCACCCTCACCGCCGATAGTTTGAAATCGGAATTGAACGACACCAATTTGATTCTTGTCGATGTCCGTCAACCGAATGAACAAGACGTGTCGATGCTGCCGGGGGCGCTCACCCCTTACGCATTCTCGCAAAAATTTCGAGGTGGATTTCCGAAGGATAAACACGTTGTGGTCTACTGCACCATTGGTCAACGCAGCGGTGAATATGCGCAACAGTTGAAAGCGAAGAATGTTCCAGTGCAAAATCTGGAAGGTGGAATTCTCGCGTGGACTCACGCCGGTGGAACTTTATTTCGCGACAGCTCTGGCGTTAAAGTGAAAACGAAGAAGGTGCATGTGTTTGATGCTTCGATGCAGAAATGGATTGCGGTGGATTACGAAGCGGTGTGGTGAACCGTTTTTTATGGATAAACGACATTCCCAGTTATATTGGAACAATTGCTGATTTATAATTAAGATGATACCTTGTGTAAAAATAGAATTAGTCTTCTACTAGCCAATATGAAAGAGAATTTATGCCCCTCAGCGCCAATACCCTTATACACTTTACCGCTCAGAAAGAAACTCTCAAGCAAATACTTGGGGACAATTTTCAAATATTCAATTGCAAAGAAACTGTCGTTCTAGGGGGTGTAGCGTCGTCATGGTATCTACCGATGGTAAGTTTTTGCGATATTCCCCTTTCAGAAGTCAAGAATCACATCTCCAAATATGGCAGTTATGGAATTGGACTGACCAAAGAGTGGGGATTAAGACAGGGCCTTAATCCCGTCCTATACGTTGCACAAGAATCAATGCTATCGACAAGCTATCACAAAGCCTGGAGACACTTTAACATTGATTCCGATTCTAGTAACGATAAGGATATTGACGACTGGAGTCCTGAACAGCGCGCATTAGGAGACGTGCTTCGCTATATGAAAAACTATGAGGCCGATCTTACTCGAAAGGGTAAGACCATAAAAAATTATCGGTTTTCTGATGAACGGGAATGGAGATACGCTCCGCCCAATACCGAGAGTTGTGAAATGCTTCTCAGTGAGGAATACTATGACTTTGAAGACAATAAGGTAGAAGCGGATAAGAAGCTCAAAAACCTACGATTAAAGTTTGAGCCGAATGACATCAAGTATATCATCATTAACAACGATTCAGAAATTGCTGAATTTATTGACCATTTACGTCGAGCAAAAGGCAAAAATTATTCGCTGCATGATCTTGAAAGACTTAATACCAGAATATTGACCGCGGAACAAATCAAAAGTGATATATAGTCGGAACCGGTAATTCACCCTTCCCTATAAATCTCCGCGCCAGCTTCGACAAACTCCTTCGACTTCTCTTCCATCCCCTTTTCCAAAGCGGCAGCTTCATCGATATTCTGCTGCTCCGCATAGGCTCGCACATCTTCCGTGATTTTCATGGAACAGAAATGCGGACCGCACATCGAACAGAAGTGCGCCAGCTTAGCGCCTTCCGCCGGCAAAGTTTCGTCGTGAAAACTTTTTGCGGTGTCGGGATCCAACGAGAGATTGAATTGATCCTGCCAGCGGAATTCGAAGCGGGCCTTCGATAAGGCGTTGTCGCGATACTGCGCCGCAGGATGACCCTTCGCAAGATCGGCCGCGTGCGCTGCAAGCTTGTAAGTGATGACACCGACTTTCACATCATCGCGATCCGGCAAACCCAGATGTTCTTTCGGCGTCACGTAGCACAACATCGCGCAACCATACCAGCCGATCATCGCCGCGCCGATGCCTGAAGTGATATGGTCATAACCCGGTGCGATGTCCGTCGTGAGAGGCCCGAGGGTGTAGAACGGAGCTTCGTGACACCATTCCAATTGCTTTTTCATGTTCTCTTCAATCATGTGCATGGGAACGTGGCCCGGACCTTCGTTCATCACCTGCACGCCCATCTCCCACGCCGTCGTGGTGAGATCGCCCTGCGCCTTCAGTTCTGCGAACTGTGCTTCATCGTTCGCATCGTAGATCGAACCCGGACGCAAACCATCACCGATCGAGAACGACACGTCGTAGGCGCGCATGATCTCGCAGATGTCACGCCAGTGCGTGTAAAGGAAATTCTCCTGATGATGCGCGAGGCACCACTTCGCCATGATCGATCCGCCGCGCGAGACGATTCCGGTCATGCGTTTCGCCGTCATGGGAATGAAGCGCAACAGCACGCCGGCATGCACGGTAAAATAATCCACGCCCTGCTCGGCCTGTTCAATCAATGTGTCGCGATAAATCTCCCACGTCAACTCCTCAGCTTTGCCGCCGACTTTTTCCAGCGCCTGATAAATCGGAACTGTGCCGATGGGAACCGGAGAGTTTCTTAAAATCCATTCGCGCGTTTCGTGAATATTCTTGCCGGTGGAGAGATCCATCACGGTGTCTGCACCCCAGCGTGTGGCCCAGACCATTTTCTCCACTTCTTCTTCTATCGACGATGCGATGGCGGAGTTGCCGATGTTGGCGTTGATCTTCACCAGAAAGTTCCGTCCGATGATCATCGGCTCGAGTTCGGGATGATTGATGTTGGCGGGAATGATGGCGCGGCCGAGCGCGACTTCCTGACGCACAAATTCCGGTGTGATGATGCTGGGAATCTTTGCGCCGAAGCTTTGCCCCGCATGCTGCTTGGCGAGATCCTCTTCACGAATTTCCGCGCGCATGTTCTCGCGAATGGCGATGTATTCCATTTCAGGCGTGATGACGCCTTTGCGCGCATATTCATATTGCGTGACGGCCACGCCGCCTTTTGCTTTCAAGGGTTTTCTCAAACTCGGAAAACGCAAACTGTCCAGACGCGTGTCAGCTAAACGATCAATCCCATAATTGGAACCCGGCCCGGGTAATTGTTCCACGTCGCCGCGACCGAGAATCCACTGTTCCCGCAATGGAGGCAAACCCAAACGCACATCGAGATCGATGGAAGGATCCGTGAAAGGACCCGACGTATCATAAACGGTCACCGGTGCATTCGGTTTCGCTTCTGAGTTCGCAACATGACCGCGGGTTGGAGCCAATTCAATCTCGCGCATCGCCACGCGAATGGATGGATGCAAGACGCCTTCGCGGTAAACTTTCTTCGAACTCGGAAAAGGATCGCGGGTGATGGACTGTGGAATCGGCTGCGGTCGGATCATAAAACTCTCCTTAAAAGTGCGGACACGCGGGCGGGAGAGCCATGAACCAACCTCCCTACGCCGGCATAATCCGGATCAGGTGCAAGGGTTTTTCCCGTTTCCGGAAATCTCAGGCGCTGCGCGCCACCCCTGGTTGCCTTTGTTTCGAAATATACTTCGGCCATTCGAATTAAGGCGGTTGAGAGGTTGGCAATTCACGTGAAAAAAACTTCCTTTGCACGTCCTTCCCAAATCTTTTGGGGCTTTAGCTCAGTTGGTAGAGCGCTTCGTTCGCAATGAAGAGGTCAGGAGTTCGACTCTCCTAAGCTCCACCATTTTTTCCTCGGGTCTTTCGACCCGTTTTTTCCGCAACAAACAAAATCACGGCAGATAAACGATTCTGCGGCTTTCCACGCTGATCGAATTTTGTTTCGAATCCAGCAAAGTCAATTTCGTGAAATAAATTCCCGGCTGAAAATGAATCATATTGTTTGTGCTTGTATTTGAAATCATTCCATGCGTGTTTTGATCCACCGTCAGATTCCATTCCCCCACTTTTGCGCCACGTGTGTTCACAATTTCCAGCCGCCCGGCTTGAATCGAGTTTTTGGCGGGCATTGAAAAATTCAACAACGACAGATGCGGAACATCAATCGAAAAAGATGCTGAAGAAGTTTCTTGTGAAATGCTGACAGGAGGAATCACAGCCAGAAGCAATGTGACCGAAGCTGAGCCCGCCGTATTGGTTGCCGTAACGACATAGTTGGCAGCTGCAGTTGTCGTCGTGGGCGTTCCGGAAATAACACCCGTGGTTGTGCTCAAGTTCAGACCGGCGGGAAGCGCCGGAGACACAGAATAGGTTATGGTGGCGGTTCCTGTAACCGTGGGAAGGTTCGGGGCAATGGCAGAACCCGTCACATACAAAGCATTGGTCGTTGAATAGCTGAGCCCCGAAGGAGGTTGCCGGACAACAATATTCAACGTTGCGGTCGTGGTGGCACTTATGGAATTGGTGGCCGTAACGGTATAGTTTGCAGCAGTTGCAACAGCGGTTGGTGTTCCCGTAATGATTCCAGTTGTCGTACTGAGTGTCAACCCTGCCGGGAGAGCCGGAGTCACGGAATAACTCACGGCCGTTCCTGTTGCGAGCGTCGGCGAGTTCGGCGAAATCGCGGTGCCCACCGCATATTGAGCGGGGTTGGTGGAATAGGATAATCCTGAAAGAGAAACCGCAACCGTAATGTTCACCGATGTTGAAGTCGATCCATAACTGTTGGTCGCCGTAATGACATAGTAAGCGGCCGCCGATGCCACAGTAGGCGTTCCGGAAATAACGCCCGTTGAGGTGCTCATTGTTAATCCTGAAGGCAGAGACGGAGCAACAGAATAAGTAATGGGAGTTGTTCCCGATATGACGGGGTTATCCGCGGCAATTGCGACACCTGTACTGTATGTCGCAATACCCACGGCATAGGAAAAATTCGAAGGTGCAGAAGGTGCAACCACGGAGAAATTCAGGGTTGCGGAGGTGGAGCCTGCGGTGCTGGAGGCAGTGATTGTATAGTTCGCCGCAGCAGAGCTGGATACTGGCGTTCCAGATATAATTCCTGTCACGGAATCTATTCTAATGCCTGAAGGCAACGCCGGACTGACAGCATAGTGAGTGACAGTACCCGTCACGATGGGAGTATCGTTGACAATGGCCACTCCCGGATTTGAGATGATGGAGGGCCTGAAATAGGACAGGTTTGAGGGTGCGGTCACGGAGGGTTGCGTGCTCGCACTCACCGAGTAGCCCACTCCATAAACCAGATTATTGGAAACTCTAGCTTCTTCCATTTGTCCGGCGAATGGACTGTTGTCCGTCGGAACCGCTCCCACTTCAAAATTGCTTAGGGCCGTTCTCCAAGGATCTGTATTCGGTCCGGGATAGCCCGGGTTGGTGTAAATGAAACGGCGATATCCACCCAGCGATTCAACGGCACTGCGCCCGGCGCGCTTTCAAAACCATCCCAGTAACCTGTTC
>Ga0206964_10146_pt3 | contig 16079 bp, 13 predicted proteins | sample Alteio_BWOrgHeat_25_FD_152980 | JGI IMG/M metagenome (GOLD analysis project Ga0206964, IMG submission 152980) | Enriched cells from forest soil in Barre Woods Harvard Forest LTER site, Petersham, Massachusetts, United States -... | ecosystem: Environmental > Terrestrial > Soil > Temperate forest >...
AAAATAGTAATAGATAGTTCCAGGTGTTGTTTGTCCCTAAAATATCTTTTCATGAAAAAACCATCATCGAAATATTTTATAAAATCACCGGGAAAGCAATCCTGTTACCCGGATAGCGATCATTTAAAAGCAGGAACAAACAAAATAAAGCGGGGGCTTATAATTACAATATAAATATAGTTATCATTTTTATGAATAAACAAATATTTATTTAGAACCAAGGGTCAAGAGCCAGGAGCCAAGAACCAAAACATAAGTGCCAGCCACCTAACTTTTTTATCCTGGTGCCTGGCCCTTTCTTATTCCAGCGTTTCGTTGCCTACCACGCTGGCCGGGTTGTTATCGTCAGCGATTTTCGAAACGAGGTAAACTATCAGGGCTCCAAAAAGGGTTACAATGCCAAACGATAAACGAAGGCTGGCTGCCTTGGCCACATAGCCCACAAAAGGAGGGATAATGATAAAGCCCATATAACCAACAGTGGAGATTGACGCCAGGGCCGATGAACTGCTCATATTTTTGGATTTACCTGCCAAACTGAATACCATCGGCACAACACACGATACACCGAAACCTATCAATACATAGCCAACGGCTGCAGTAAACAGGTAAGGCAGGGCAACGGCAATTGCAAGCCCGCAGAAAATGAAAATTCCACTAAGCCTGAGCACTTTTTTTATCCCGATCTGGTTCACTATCCTGTCGCCAAAAAAACGGCCGGCGGTTACGGCCACCAGGAAGATCACTAAAGCTGTTGACGCTATCGTTTTATCGGAATTGATTTGTTTTTGAAAATACAGAGCGCCCCAGTCGTACATGGTATTTTCGCAAGCCATACAGGCAAAGCAGATCAGCGCAAATTTTAAAAGGTATTTGTCAGGCAGCACATAAGCGCGGCCCCACCAGGGTGTTATAACTCGTTCCACCGCGATTACAGGCTGCGGGTCGGGTTGTTGCAGTATGGTATCCCTGATAAAATAAAGACTAAGGATTGCAAGTATAATGCTGACTACCGTAAACTGATAAGCAGGAGAAACGTTAAAATAAACAACTACAGCGCTGACCCCGGCAGCAGCAAAGCACGCCATGCTCCAAATGCCATGAAATGATGCCATGATAGATTTGGGATAGAGCGCCTGCACCGTTACGCCCTGGGTATTGATGGAAAGCGTCATTAAATTGCGGGCGGAGCCGAAGAATAGCAATAACACCACCAACTGCCAGAAGCTAACCGCGAACCCCACCAATATTAAAATAACGCATAAAAAAAGCGATCCAAAAAGCATGACGGCCCGGCTGCTATAGCGAGTTAACAACCATTTGGTGAGCGGCATGGTAAGCATCAAACCAACAGGCAACGCAAATAATGCAGTGCCCAACTGGCCGTCATCCAAATGAAGCTGGTGTTTGATGGTGGGGATACGCGCCGCCCAGGTTGAATACCCAAAGCCCGAAATAAAAAAGAATATGGCAGCACCTATCCTGTATTGTGCCGGGGTTCTGGGTTGACTTGCTTCTTCGTTCACTAACGTTTTAAAGCATAAAAATACGGTTTGAAGCTGAAATCAGAAAGGCTAGAGTGAAAAGCTTTTTAAGTTGGCAAAGCTTTAGCCTTTCAACGTTTCGCTTTCCGCTCATTCACTGCATTTTGCCTGAAATAGAAGATACAAAGCAGGTATAAGCAAAGCAGCTCCAATAAAAAGCCACCCAATACATCTGTAAACCAGTGGGCGCCGAGGTAGATGCGGGAGAAAGGAATTGCAAAGATCAACAAAGCGGAGAGCGCAGCGACGAAAATCCTCATCATTTTCGGAATGGTTTTCAATTGGTACATCAGCACAATTAAAAACCCAAAAAACACGACATAGAACAACACATGTCCGCTCGGGAAGCTTTGTTCATAAACTTTTTGAACGATGCGCACCGTGGGCTGGGTTGGCCGTGGCCGGTTTACCAGAACTTTAACAATTGAACTCACCAGGCCGGATGCTGCTGTTATAAATACAAATAATGCTTCTTTCCTATAGTTAAAGATAAAAAACAAAAGGGCACTTAATAACACCACAATGGCCGATCCCGGGAAATACCCAAACCAGCTCACCAGTTTCATCGTGCTGTCCAAAAATGGATTTTGGTGCTCCTGCAATTCCTGCGAAAACTTCAGATCAACAAATGAATGGGGGAAAATCAGGATGAGGATAGTAAGGACGACAAACCCAAGGCAGATGCTACCCAATACAAAATTAACAATATGCCTTTGGTACTTCTTAAATATCATATTATTTTAAAGCAATAACCCCCGATAAAACAATTATTACCGGAGGTTATTACAAGTGTAGAACAAAATATCCTTTTATCGCTTACATGCCTACCACTACCACATGGAACGTACCGGGTATTTGCTGGGGCCGCGGCCGGGGGTTATCGGTAGTGGCTGCCGGGGCCGGCTTCATTTGGGCGGTTGGCAAATACAACTTGTGCGTAACTATGTCGACGCCGATCGTTCTTGCGCCGGGTTCGGTAGTGATATTTTCAACAAACTCAAATTTATCGGCACTCAACTCACGCACTACCGTTACGGTACCTTCGCCGTTTGAACTGTAAGCCAGTTTTAGCCCCGGGTCGAAGCCTGTGCCATCGCAGCGGCCGATAGGAAATGTTGCCAATATATTTCCATTAGTGGCATCCAGAACGATCATTTTTTGATTGCCGCCGCAGCCAATAAACAGCCGATTGGTTTCGCGGTCCATAGCCAGGCCCGATGGCTCCTCGCCGCCGGTAAGTTTCCAGCGGTTTAATATTTTAAAGGTCACCGCGTCGATCTCTACTTCTTCGCCGGTATCTTCTATATTTACAAATACCTTCCCCTTACCATCTGATACCCCGGTTTCGGGTTTGCCTCCTAAGGGTATGGTAGCCATTACAGTATCTGTAACCGCATCAATTACTGTGGCATCCTTGCTGCGTCCGTTAAAGGCGTAAATTTTCCTGCCAAAATCGTCATAACAAATCGCGTCGGGGTTGGTACCGGCGGTTACCATTTTTAAAACCTGGTTGGTTTTTAAATCAAAAACAGTAATGTTATTGGCCCTGCCGTTGCTGGTGTAACCCTTGTTAAGATCGTGCGCAATAGCAATGCCATGCACGCCCTGTGTATTGGGGATGTAGCCAACGGAATCGCCTGTGGCGGCATTTAAAATATTAACCTGCATCCCATGCGAAACATAAACCTGGCCCGACGGCCCATCGGCGGTAATATAATCCCACCCACCAGTGCTATGGATCGCGTAATCCGCTACAACATGTAATCCTGTTTTTGTTTGCGCCGACAAAAATGAAGGCAAAATGCAAGCCATGCAAAACAGCATGTAAAACGTTTTATTGATCGGTCTCATAATGGTTAAATTTTTCAGTAGAGTTAAGCATTAATTCTGGATAAATATTGTAGGGGATGGAGTCCGGAAGTCGGGAAAGAAAAAAGTCCATGGTCGATGGACCATGGACGATAGTAGAACATATATCTTAAGTTTGATTGATCGGACTTGCGATAACTTAATCAACTCAGTCAGCCTAATCTAACTTAATCAACTAACTAAAATTACTTTCCGCCACCAACAGGAGCAGTAGCCGGCGTTACCGGGGCAGTATCATCCTGGTTGCCGTTGTCCTGCGGTTCTCTTTCCTTCTTAAATTCAAGTTTACCGAATTTGTACATCAGGCTGATTCCAAAAGAGCGCAGCGGGATCTCCCTCAGGCTGTTTTGGTTAAAATTAGGCCCATAAGTTGTTTGGTTTACGTTTACGTACTGGTTAAAGGGGTTGGCCGCAGTTAAACCAATACTTGCTTTTTTATGCATGATCTGTTTGCGTACTGCAAAATTGTAAAACAAAAACGCCGGGTTTGTGCCTTGTATGGTACGTTGCGAAGAACGGTAGTTGATAAAGAATTCCGCGGCAAGATCCTTGGCAAACTCGTAGCTGGTATTTAAATTTATCCGGTAAGCCAAACCAGCCACCTGGGGCGAACCGGGGTTATCGGTTATCCTATCCGCAAAAAACATATTCGAACGGAAAGTGAATTTACCTGCGGGAAGTGACCCGAATAAATTCACACCTTCGGTTACCTCGCGCCCTATATTATACCTTTGGCTAAGCGAAACGTTAGTATAAGTGGAATCCCCTATTTTTAAATTAGGATAAAATGTGGTGAAGGATTGCAGATCGTTGGTATTGTACCTGTAAAAGCCGGCCACATAAATATTAGCTCCATTGCTGAATGATTTGTTATAACCGAGCTCGAAGTTGTGCCCGTACTCCGGTTTAAGGTCGGGGTTGCCGGTGCTGATATTGTGCGGGTCGCTGATATTATAAAACGGGTTAAGCGAGTTATAATCCGGGCGTTCCAGCCTGTATGAGTAGCTAACTTTGATGGTTTGTGTTTTATCGATCTTATGCGATAACACAAAAGATGGCGCCAAAATATTATACGACGGTATGGTGGTGTTAGGAAAATCGGAAGTGGAGACCGTGTACTCATCCCTTAAACCTGCCTTGCCATCAATAAAGTTGTGAAACAACGAAAAGGTGCCCGACAAATAATAGGCATATATTTTTCGTGAGTAAGTAAAGCTATACGTTTGAAACGGATTGGGCACATAAACGCCATTATCAAGTGTTTGGGTAGTTACCGAATTGTCGATATTTTCAATCGTAGCTTTGGCGCCGGTTTCAAGCGTAACATCTTTGTTTACCGGCTGGGTATAATCAATGGATATATCCGTTTCCTTATCGGTACCCGGGTTGCTGCCAATTGAGCCAGAAGTAGGGAAAGTTACATTAGTATAATCCTGTTCCTGCGTATAATCGTTTGTATTATGGCCAATACTTTGGTTGTACAATACATCCAGTTCCTGGTCTTTATTTTTGAATGTTTTTTTATAAGCAAGGCTCCAGTCGGTTGAATTATCACTAAAACGACTGGTGGATCTATTTATGCTGTTGGTATCAATGGCCGTATTGTTTATGTAAGTAGTTTGGTAGTTGTTTACAAAGCCGTTGCTGTTATTACCAAAGTGATTAAAGTTAACAGAAGCCGTTAATGCATCTTTAGGGGTGATATCCCAGTTAAAGCTAAGTCCCGATCGGTAGCCGCTTCGTTTAAAATTGCTGATACCGTTTTGGCCCAGGTTAGTAACGGTATCACGGGTGTTATTGAATGATGTTCGGTTACCCGAACTTGGGGTAGCACTGGTCAAACTTTCGTTGCCGCTAAAAAAAGCCCCAATACCAAATTTGCCTTTTTTTTGGCATTGATGTTGAAGCTGCCGTTTTCCAATCGGGTGCCTGCATTAAGGTTAACGCTGCCGTTAACGCCCTGCACGTTGTTATCCTTCAGTACAATGTTGATGATACCGCCTGTTCCGGCTGCATCGTATTTAGCGCCGGGGTTTGTGATCACCTCGATGTTTTTTATCTGGCTGGCCGGTATAGCTTGCAACGCATCGGTAATACTGGCGCCAAAAATGGTAGAAGGCTTGCCATTGATCAGGAACTGGATATTTGTATTACCCATCAGTTCAACATTGCCATTAATATCTACCGAAACCATCGGTACTTTTTGTAAAACATCCAAAGCTACGCCGCCCTGCGAGGTAAGGTCATTTGCCGGGCTGTATACCAGTTTGTCAATTTTGTTTGCAACGGTAGGTGCGCTTGCTGTTATCGAAACCTCTTTCAACTGGTGCTGAATAGGCACGAGCAGGATATCGCCCAGGGCTAAATTTTTGCCGGTGCTTAGCACTACTGCATGAGCGATAGTTTGCTTTTGATATCCGATAAAATCAACGGTTACCATATAATCGCCGGGGGCGATATTGTCAATCTTAAAGTTTCCTTTGGGATCGGTACTGCCGCCGTTAAAAGGCGAGGTACTGCCTTGTTTAAATACACTAATGGTAGCAAAATCAACGGGTTGTTTGGTAGTTGCATCAATTACCCTTCCGGTAATTTTCCCATTGGTATTATTATTTTGAGCCTTTAAACTATATGAAAAGCTAAATAACAAAAATAATATCAGGATATTCTTCATCTAATACGCATTTATAATAAAATGCAAAAATGATAAGTAAATTTGGATTAATACTGATTTTTGAGCCGAAGTAAAGTGATTGTTACGACATCAGTGTAATTGTTACAATAAGGTGAGAATTGCTAAACTTACGTGATTTTGGGGTTTACATCAACGAAGTCGCGAAGCCGATATTGGCCAATAAAGGCGTTTTGTTTTTTGCAGGCATATCATTTTGCTTCAGCAAGCGGATGATCTGTATAAAACGGCGCCGGTAGGTATCGTCCATCATTGTGATGGTAACGCCGTGTTCCTTACCGGAGGTGGAATGAATAAACTTGAACCCATCACCGTCGTTTGACAGCACTATGGCTACATGGCCAATGGTATGTTTGTGGGTGGGGCTGGTAAACACGATGACATCGCCGGGGCGGGCATCTTCCAGTTTCACTTTTTCGCCAACATTAATAAAATCATTCGACGAACGCGGTACCTCAACATTAAAAGATTTATAAACATAATGCACAAAACCCGAGCAATCAAAGCCAACCGAAGGATCGGAACATGCCGAAACATAGCGCGTACCGATTAAAGTTTGAGCAAAATTCACCAGGCTGTCGCCCGAGATACTATCGGTGTTAAAATTGATATCGTGAAAATCCTGGATGTCTACCTGATAATGAGAAACCCTGACAGTCTGATGCTTATGAGATTTCTTTCTTTTTTTTGCGTACGCGCTATCGCAGCAAAAAATTGCAGCAAAAAAAAGGATAATCAGGGTGAATAGCTTGTTCCTCATTCAGGTCACAAGGTATCAAAAAAAATACGAGATTTTCATCTTTTTTTGAATTTTTTGTAAAACAATGATGTTTTTAAATCAAATATTGCTGAATTTCAAATATTTAGGCATTTTTATTGCAATATCAAGCAAAAATTAACACTATACTGCCACCAATGATCATTATTGCGCCTATTGCCTGTTTGATATTCAGCGTTTCTTTTAAAAATACCACCGCCAAAATGATGGCTAACGCCACACTCAGCTTATCAATTGGGGCCACCTGCGAAACTTTGCCCAATTGCAGCGCCTTAAAATAACAGATCCACGAAAGCCCGGTGGCGCAGCCTGAGAGAATTAAAAACAGCCAGTTGGTTTTAGTTAAGCCGCTGATGGACCACTCGCCGCCGCGGAAAATAACAATGGCCCATGCAATAAGCAATATAACTACCGTACGGATAGCAGTTGCCAGGTCGGTATCGACACCTTTGATGCCGATTTTTGCAAAAATTACAGTCAGTGCCGCAAATAATGCTGAGAGTAATGCGAATATCCACCACATATTTGTCTGAACCGGGATTTTTTGGATTTATCAGATTTTTGGATTTTACCGGTCGGTTGCAAATATCCAACAAACATCCTAAAAATCCATAAATCGCAGAAGTCCAGGTTCAGACAAGCGATACAGAATCTTTCCAACTTTCTGTTTGTATCTTTAACCAAAAAAAGTTTTGAAAATTCTGATCATTGAAGATGAGGAAGGACTGAGGGAAAGTATTGAAGAATATTTTACCGGGGATGGTAACGTTTGCGAAACGGCAGCAACGTATCCCACCGCTTTAAGCAAAATAAACATGTACCGCTATGACTGTATTTTGCTCGATATTACCTTACCCGGTGGCAGTGGCATGGACATATTGAAAACACTAAAAGCAAATAATCATCCCGACGGGGTGTTGATCCTATCGGCGAAAAATTCGCTGGATGACCGGCTTGACGGCCTGAACCTGGGCGCCGACGATTACCTGGTAAAGCCATTTCATTTATCTGAGTTAAAGGCACGGGTATCAGCCATCATACGTCGCAAAACGTTCGACGGGAGCAACCTGCTGCTTTTTAATGAACTGACTATCGATTTATTAGCAAAAGAAGTTAAGGTTGGTTCGACGTTGGTAAAGTTAACCCGTAAAGAATATTCATTGCTGCTTTATTTTATTGCCAATAAGGGAAAAGTGGTCTCCAAAAACGCCATAGCCGAGCATTTGTGGGGCGATGGCATTGATATGGCCAATAATTTTGATTTCATTTACTCGCACATCAAAAACTTGCGTAAAAAACTAATGGAAGCGGGCTGCCGCGATTATATACAGGCAGCATACGGCATGGGCTACAAATTTACCGACCAATGAAGCTGCAAACCCGCTACAATTACGTAAACCTGGCTACTACCATTGTTGTATTGCTGATAACAGGTGTTATTTACTACCAGGCCATCAGTTGGATACTTACCCGGCAAAAAGACAAGGACCTGAAAGTTGAGGAACAGGAAGTTTTTGAATACGTTGGCCTAAACCATCATTTACCGCAGATCTTTGAATCGAACGATCAGCAGATCACTTTCACCGAAGCCAAACCGGGTTCCATACAGCGCGAATTTATCAATACTGATTATTTTAAAAAATGGGGCAAGGATGACAGGCATAAAAATCACAGGCATAAAGGCGCGGGCGAATATGAATCAGGCCGCGGGCTGATCAGTTCGGTAACCGTTGGCGATAAATATTATAAGATCCTGATCGTGGAATCGAAGGTGGAAACTGAAGATTTGATCCGCCTCATCTTTACCATTACTATTGGTGTAATTTTATTGCTGCTGCTGGTTTTGCTCATCACCAACCGTTTCATTTTAAATCGCCTGTGGAAGCCTTTTTATAACATTATGAAAGAACTGCGGTTGTTTAACATCGCCGACAGCCGCGAGATCCCCAAAGTTACTACCGCCATTGACGAGTTTGATGAACTGAACCTGGTAGTGGTAGATATGGCGGCGAAAGCCAAACATGATTATAAGGACCTGAAAACATTCACCGAGAACGCATCCCATGAATTGATGACACCAATCGCGGTAATCAACTCAAAACTAGATACGCTGATACAAACCGAAAATTTTAGCGAAAGGCAAAGCAAACTGTTAAACGACCTGTACAGCGCTGTTTCACGTTTAAACCGGCTGAACCAATCGCTGCTGCTGCTGGTGAAAATTGAAAACCGGTTGCTGCACGAACGGAAACAGATCAACTTGCGGGCATTGGTGGAAGAAATGATCACCCAGTTTGAAGAGATCTTTCATGATAAAGAGTTGAAGGTGACTTACCAACTGGAAGATAAAGAGATCTACGCCAGCCCATATCTTACCGAAGTATTGTTGAGCAACCTGATCAGTAACGCCATAAGGCACAATTATAAAAGCGGCGAGATTGTGATTGGTTTAAATGCGGAAAGCCTGGTGGTAAAAAATACCGGGAACGACGATGAATTGAACGGTGAAAAAATATTTGCCCGTTTTCACAAATCATCCGGCTCCGAAGGCAGCGGCCTTGGGTTGACGATATCCAAACAGATCTGCGAGAATTTCGGATTTTCGTTGAAGTATAGTTTTGAGGGAGTGTACCATACATTTAGGGTTGAGTTTTAACAAACTTTCTTGATAACGACGCGTTTGAAACTTGTGATTATTTGCAAACAAAAAACTTATCCCATCCCAAAATAATCCAAAATTAAATTATAGTTTAGCTAAATAAATACCCTTATTAGCATATTGAATGAAATTTTTATACGGACTGATCTTCTGCCTTTTTACCTGCTCCGTTTCGCTGGCACAAACCTATTCGCTTGATCATTACCTTGATATTGCTAAAACCAACAGCCCCTTATTAAAAGATCTGCACAACCAAATAGCATCAAACTCGGTCGACAGTCTGCGGCTGCGGGCTGGGCTAAAATTTCAGGTAAATGCAAACAGCGGCGGCTTGTACGCGCCCATCGTTGATGGCTATGGGTATGCGGAGGCCATCACTAATAACCATACTTTAAATGCGCTGATGAGCGCCAGCAAAACCATCATCGGCCAAAAAAATATCAACGCCCAGTTGGATGCCATCACCCTGCAATCGCAATCGTTAGGCAATAGCACAAAAATATCCGAACAGGATTTGAAGAAGGCCATAACCACACAGTACATTACTGCCTATGGCGATTTATTGCAATATAAATTTAACCAGGAGGTTATTGAATTACTGAGTAAAGAAGAGGCATTGCTTAAAAAGCTTACCCGCGCCAATGTTTATCACCAAAGCGATTACCTTACGTTTTTGGTTACCTTAAAACAACAGCAACTAAGCCTGCTGCAGGCACGGCTATTGTATAAAAACGATTATGCTACGTTAAATTACCTTGCCGGTATTGCCGATACCAGTATGGTGGAACTTACAGAGCCGGATATCCAAATGTTTGCCCGGCCCGATCCTAATACCAGTATCTTTTTCAAACAGTATAAGCTTGACAGTCTGAAACTGGTAAACAGCAGGCAATTGGTCGATTTTAGCTACAAACCGAAAATAAGTATCAATGCCGACGGAGGTTATAATTCGGACTTTATGGGGCAGGCGTATAAAAATTTCGGTGTTAGCGCCGGGTTTACATTTACAATGCCAATATACGATGGCGGGCAGCGCAAAATGCAGTACCGCAAACTCGATCTGCAGGAAGAGACGCGCCAAAACTATAGGGCGTTTTTTAGTGTACAATTTAAGCAGCAGATAGCCCAGCTGAACCAGCAGATAAGTGAAAACGAAAACCTGCTGCACCAAATTGATGAACAGATAAAATACACCGAAAGTTTAATAAAGGTTGACAGCGATCTGCTGCAAACGGGTGATGTGCGGGTTGCCGATTTTATACTGGCTGTAAACAACTACCTGACCATTAAAAACTTACGAACAACCACCAATATTAATAAATTACTGCTCATCAACCAGCTAAATTACTATAACAGGTAACATGAAAACATTGATTGTTAAACATGCCGCAGCACGGCAGTTATTTTTTCTGATGGCCCTCCCGGTATTGCTGTATTCGTGCAAGGGAAAAGATAGCGGCGGCGATGATGAGGACGCTAAGGTAACTTCACAAACACCTGTTACCGTAACTAGCATTAATGACAGCACCCTGGTTGATTACATCGACCTGAACGCAACCTCCACCACGCTGCAAAAAAACTATGTAAAATCAAACGCGATTGGTTATATCACCCAATCGAACGTGCAGCCGGGCCAGAATGTAAGCAAGGGGCAGGTGCTGTTTACCGTAAAAACCAAAGAGGCCCAAACCATTGGCAACAGCATCAATGTTTTAGATACCAGTTTTAAGTTTTCGGGGGTGAATAAAATTAAAGCATCCGCATCAGGATATATTTCCACCTTAAGCCATCAAACCGGCGATTACGTGCAGGATGGAGAAGCTTTGGCGGTAATAAGTGATCGGTCGAGCTTTGTGTTTTTAATGCAGCTGCCATACGAGCTGAAACAATATGTAAAAATGGGCCAGAACGTTGACCTTACCCTGCCCGGCGGCACAAAAATAACCGGCACGGTAAAATCATTTATGCCATCGGTAGATACCGTTGCACAAACACAAGGGGTGGTCATCGGCATCAATTCTGGTCAGCAAATTCCGGAGAATCTTGTGGCTAAGGCAAGGATTGTAAAATCTGCAAGAACAAACACTTCTACATTGCCAAAATCGGCTATCCTGGCTAATGAAACGCAAACAGAATTTTGGGTGATGAAACTAGTTAACGATACAACAGCCGTAAAGGTACCGGTTAAAGAAGGCATACAATCGGGCGACAGGGTGGAGATCATATCCCCCAAATTTTCGCCGCAGGATAAGATCGTTGTTACGGGCAATTATGGGCTTACCGATACCGCCAAAGTTAAAATTGTGAAGCCATGATCACTCCTGAAAAGATAAGAGATAGCTTTATCAGCCATAGAAAGCCCATCAGCCTGATCTTGGCCATTATTGTTATGGGAGGATTGTTCGCCTATTCTAAATTGCAAACATCCCTTTTTCCCGAGATCACTTTCCCTAAAATAAAGATCATTGCCGACGAGGGTTTGCAGCCGGTAAATAAAATGATGGTTACGGTTACCAAGCCCCTGGAGAATGCCATCAAACAAACACCCGGCCTGCAAATGGTGCGTAGTACTACCAGCAGGGGCAGCTGCGAAATATCGGCCTATATGAGTTGGGATGTTGATATCGACCAAAGCCTTACCAAGTTACAAGCAAACATCGACCAAATAAAGAACGACCTGCCTGCCGATGTGAGCATCACTACGGCAAAAATGAACCCTTCTATTTTGCCAGTGAGCGGTTATACGCTGGAGAGCCATTCGCGCTCAGCAATCGAGTTGCGGCAACTGGCAACCTACACGGTAAAGCCGTTTTTGTCGCAGGTTGACGGCATCTCGGAGATCAGGGTGATCGGCGGGAAAGCCAAGGAATATTGGCTCACGCTCAATAAACAAAAAATGAGCTCGCTCGGCCTTACGCCTGATATTATTAATACAACACTGAGCACCACCAACTTTGTAAAATCGGAAGGATACCTGGCCGATTATAAAATGCTTTACTTAACCGTTACCGATGCCACTATTAATGCCAAGGACCAGTTAGAAAACCTGGTGATCAGCAATAATCGAAAAAGGGTGGTTCGCCTGAAGGATTTTTCCGACATCGCCGTACAGGAAAGCATTGAGTACACACGCATTAATGCCAACGGGCAGGATGGCGTTTTAATTGCGGTTATTAAACAGCCCGATGCCAACCTGGTTTCGCTTTCAAGCGATATGGATGATAAGGTGGCGCAACTGCAAAAAATATTGCCTCACGATGTAAGCATTAAGCCCTATTATGAACAGGCTGATTTTGTGCAGGACTCCATCAAAAGCGTTAGTGACAGTTTATGGATAGGGTTATTACTGGCCATTATTGTCGCCATCATTTTCCTGCGGTCCATCAAAGCCAGTGCGGTGATACTGATCACCATACCAATAACCCTTTGCCTGAGTTTAATGGTGATCTATGGCATCGGTTATACGTTTAATATCATGACGCTGGGTGCCATAGCCGCTGCCCTGGGCCTGATCATTGACGATGCCATTGTGGTGGTTGAGCAGATCCATCGCACGCACGAAGAGCACCCTAAGGAGCACCCCTTAAAGCTGGTGAAGACAGCCATCGATTACCTGTTCCCGGCGATGATCGGTTCGTCCATCAGCACCATTGTTATCTTTATTCCTTTTTTTGTTGATGACCGGGGTTGCGGGTGCTTATTTTAAAGTGCTTACCAATACCATGATCATTACACTCGTCTGCTCGTTTTTTGTTACGTGGATAGGATTGCCCGTGGTTTATGTTTTACTGAGCAGGCACAAGAAAGACTATGCCGGCAAAATTAAAGAGGCGACTCATGCTGTAAAAAAACAAAGGTGGGTAAAGTGGTTTATTTTAAGGCCCTATGTGGCTTTGCTGATCATTGCAGGCGCTATAGTCACGATTGTGATTGTACCAAAATTGCTGGAAACAGGCTTCCTGCCCGAAATGGATGAAGGCAGTATCGTGCTTGATTATTCTTCGCCCCCGGGCACGTCGCTGGATGAAACCGACCGCATGCTACGACAGGTGGAAAAGATCATTATTAAACAACCAGAGGTAGAGGCATACTCAAGACGGACGGGCACTGAAATGGGTTTTTTTATCACGGAGCCCAACCGGGGCGATTACCTGATACAGTTAAAAAAGAAACGCGATAAAACCACGGAAGAAGTGATCAGCGAATTGCGGGAGAAAATAGCGATCAACCAGCCTGCTTTACGAATTGATTTTGGCCAGGTAATCACCGATATGCTGGGCGACCTGATGACTTCTATTCAGCCGATAGAAATAAAAATATTTGGCGATAACCCACAAAAGCTGCAAAGCCTGTCGAAACAGGTTGCAGAGGTAGTGCGTAACGTTAAGGGCACAGCCGATGTTTTTGACGGGATCACGATCGCCGGTCCCTCGGTAAGTATCGACCCTTATTACAGCAAGCTTGCCCAATACAATATTACGCCTGCAAGTTTACAGTTCCAGGTGCAAACAGCGCTGCAGGGGAACGTGATCGGCAATATTCTCGAAAACGAGCAATTGAACCCTATCCGGATGGTTTACCCGGGCAACCGTGGTTTAAATGTTGCCGGTATCGAAAATCAAACTGTATTTGTGCCCAGCGGCAAGTTGGTGCCCATCAGCGAGTTGGCATCGGTTCAATTAAAGCCGGGCGATGCGGAGATCAACCGCGAAAACCTGCAATCCATGGGCGTGGTGAGCGCCCGGCTGGAAGGCAGCGACCTTGGTTCGGTGATACCGGCTATCCAAAAAAACATTCAGCAAAAGATAGGCTTACCCCAGGGGTACCATATTGAGTATGGCGGCGACTACGCCCAGCAGCAGCAATCATTTAAAGAGTTGCTGATCATCCTGATCACTTCGAGTCTGCTGGTTTTTTGTGTGATTCTGTTCCTGTTCAAACAATTCAGGATAGCGTTTTTAATTTTGATTGTGGCAGTTTTAGGTATATCCGGCAGTTTCCTGGCATTGTACATCACCCAAACACCGCTTAATGTCGGCAGTTATACCGGTTTGATCATGATCGTGGGCATCATTGGCGAGAATGCCATTTTTACCTTTTTGCAATTTAAGCAACGAGCCCTGGAAAATCTTGCCAAAAAGTTGGACAACAGCATCGACGAAGCCATCATATTCTCCATCTCGACCCGCCTCAGGCCAAAACTGATGACCGCACTTGGCGCCATCATCGCCCTGATGCCCCTGGCATTGGGTATTGGGGCGGGGGCACAACTGCACCAGCCATTGGCTATTGCCGTGATCGGTGGCTTTTTGGTGGCGCTGCCGATGCTGCTGATCGTATTGCCGAGTTTGATGAAGATATTTTATAAGTCGGGCAGGTTTCATGAGAACAGTAAGATCGACACGAATGGAAGTTAACACGAATTGCCACGAATGAGTTCGAATTTTCACAAATCCTTTCCGGCGGATGTGCAAATACTTTCGCCGTAGGAGATCGTTAATCAATACCACAATATAACCAACCGGCATTAGTGAACATTCGAACTCATTCGTGAAAATTCGTAGCAATAGATTTAATTTCAGACTTTATCCAGAATCAGCATTGATATTTACCAATAAAACAACCAGTTTATGAAAAAGATCTTTTTGGCCATTTTGGGCTCAGCTTTAATCACTTTATCCCTGCACGCCCAAACGTATGTAGCGGATAAAACCATCGCTTTAACCGGCGACGCGGGTTATGACTATGTTGCTATCGACATGCCGGCTAATCGTTTATATGTTTCGCACGGCACCATGTTAAACGTTGTCGATCTTACTACCGATACACAAATTGGTGTGATCGGCGACTTGAAAGGCATCCACGGAATAGCTATCGCACCTAAAAGCGGAAGAGGTTTCATCAGCGACGGGCGTGCAAACGCAGTAGTGGCCTTTGACCTTAAAACCCTTAAAGTAATTGCTACCATACCGGTGGATGCAAAGGGGCCCGATGGTATTATTTATGATCCTTATTCGGACAGGGTTTTTAGTTTTAATGGCGAGAGTAACAACGCATCGGTAGTTGACCCTAATACGCTGAAGCAGGTTGCTACTGTTGACCTGGGCGGTGCACCTGAGTTTGCCGTATCAGATGGTAATGGAAAAATATACAATAACCTGGAAGATAAAAACAGTGTTAATGTGATAGATACCAAAACCTTCAAAGTGATCAAAAATTATTCGTTGGCCCCTGCCGGCGGCCCAACGGGCATCACACTGGATGCCGCAGATCATCGCATTTTTAGCGGTTGCCGCACCAACAAAGGTATGAGCGTGGTTGACGTAATTACAGGGAAAGTAGTTGCAACTGTCCCTATCGGTGGCGGTGTGGATGCGGTGTGTTATGATCCCGGCACCAGGCTGATATTTTGCTCGTGCGGCGATGGCACCACTACTATTATCAAACAAAATTCAGCAGATAGCTATAGCGTAATTCAAACTTTAAAAACACCGAATAATGAACCTGCCTGCCGGCGGGCAGGTTCATTATTTCTTC
>Ga0206964_10245_pt1 | contig 16069 bp, 15 predicted proteins | sample Alteio_BWOrgHeat_25_FD_152980 | JGI IMG/M metagenome (GOLD analysis project Ga0206964, IMG submission 152980) | Enriched cells from forest soil in Barre Woods Harvard Forest LTER site, Petersham, Massachusetts, United States -... | ecosystem: Environmental > Terrestrial > Soil > Temperate forest >...
CTCCACTCCAGCTGGCTGGGAAGCCATGGCACACCCCATGGAAGCTGAGCGATTTTACACCACATCGCTAGAGGCTGACGCAAGTGCAACCCACGCTTGTCTTTAGAGCGACACAAAGCATAACGCCGCGACACACTCTCCGATATGGACAACAGCCGCCGTTGCCGCGAATAAGCCGATCACCACTGACCGGAAGCCAATGAAGAATCAGGAGGAAGCACAATGAAAACGATACATGTCGACACCAAGAACCGGGTTCTCGGGCTATGCATGTTGATGGCGACTATACTGTTCGGGCCGGCGGTCGCAAAGGCCGATGCGGTTCTGGACTGGAACCTGATTGCGGTAAACACAGCCGTTGCGAATGGCCAGAACCCGTTCGCCCAGGCCCGATCCACAGCGGTTGTCGAACTCGCTGTCTTTGAAGCCGTCAATGCGATCACCGGGGACTATCGACCGTATCTTGGGAACATCGTCGCCCCTCATGGCGCTTCAGCCGACGCAGCAGCCATCGAGGCTGCCTATCGGGTGCTCAGTACTTATTTCCCGGCCAGCGCGTCCACCCTCCTCACTGCTCGCGCAAACTCCCTGGCTTTGATACCGGACGGTCAAGCCAAGAGTGACGGCATAGCGACGGGCGACGCCGCAGCTCTTGCCATGATCGCTCTTCGTGCTAACGACGGCTCGTCGCCGGCGCAATTCAAGATACCCGGGCCGGTCGTTCCTGGCGATTATCAGGCAACGCCGAGTTGTCCAATCGTGAATGGAATCAAGGTCGGAACCCTCTTTCAATGGCAGAACGTAACCCCGTTCGGCATCCCGGGTGTCAGTGAGTTCCTCCTCGATCCGCCACCAGCGCTTTGGAGCTACGAATACGCGAAAACGTACAACGAGGTGAAGACGGTAGGGAGCGCCAGCGCCAACAGCACAGAGCGGCCTCCAGATCGGGCTAATGTCGTGCTCTTCTATGCGGCCTCCACGCCAACGTACGTATTCAATCAGGCCGCAAGGCAGGTCGTCGCGCAAGAAGGGCGGCGTTCGCTGTCCGAGAACGCACGGGCTTTTGCCCTGATCAACATGGCGATCAGCGACGGCGCGGTCACTACATTCTTCAACAAGTACCACTACAACTTCTGGCGTCCCGAAACCGCGATCCATGCAGGTGACACGGACGGCAACCCGAAAACAGACCCCGATCCGAACTGGGTTCCATTCATCCCGGCCCCATGTTTCCCGAGCTATCCCTCAGCCCACGGCACCTTATCCGGTGCGGGAGCCGAGGTCATGAGACGTCTTTACGGCGAAGCCGGACATGCGATCACGTTGTCAAACCCGGCAGTACCCAACATCGTCTTGCACTACGGGTCATTCAACCAGATTACCGACGACATCTCTGATGCTCGCGTTTACGGCGGGATACATTTTCGAACCGACCAGGATTCAGGAGCGCGTTTGGGCCGAGCTGTCGGCACAGCAGTCTACAAGATCAACTTGCGTGCTGTGCACGATCGTGGCTGGGACGACTGGGATGATAAGTGATTGATCAGCTTGAGAACGACACTCCAATCGTGTCATGCAGTCCGGTGATTGTGCGGTCAAGTTTTGCCCAAGGCGAGGCCGCACAAGTCTCTCGAGAAGTTGTGCCCTCCTGAGCCTGGACGACGCATCCGAACAATTACAGAATGGCGTTAAGCCTCTGACCAACGGTCTTGACAAGGCCACGCTTCCAGATACTAGGCGCGTGACAAGTTGTCTCGAAGTTTGCTCTCTCGGTTGGCGATAACAGATGGGATGAGAAGGCCGGTCTCCAGCGGGATGCGTTAAGCTCCCAAGTTATCGGCGCGCTCGAAGCGCGGGAGATAGAGGAGACCGGCGATGAAAAAGCTTACCACCACGATGATGCAGCGGACACTCAACAAGCAGGACGAACACCTGACCATCGGCCTGGATCTGGGCGACAGGTCGAGCTGTTATTGCGTGCTGGATGAGGCAGGTGAAGTCCTGCTGGAGCAGAAGGTGAGCACGACCCCCACGGCGATGAAGGAGATTTTCGGAGCGATGCCTGGGAACCGTATCGCACTGGAGACCGGAACGCACTCACCGTGGGTAAGCCGGTTGCTCAAGGAACTGGGTCATGAGCCGATCGTGGCGCACGCTCGCAGCGTGCGGCTGATCGGGGAGAGCAGGCGCAAGGACGATCGGCTGGACGCTAGAACGCTCGCGCGGCTCGTAAGGATCGATCCGGAACTTTTGTGTCCGGTGAAGCATCGAAGCGCCGAGGCACAAGCGGATCTGACGGTGATCCGGGCGCGGGCCGCTCTGGTGCGCACGCGGACGATGTTGGTCAACGCGGCGCGTGGCCTGACGAAGTCCTACGGAGAACGGCTCCGCGGATGCAACGCACGCGGGATGGACCCGAAAGCGGCCCAAGATCTAAGTCCGGAGTTGAAGGGTGCACTGGAGCCGCTGATGAGAGAGATAGAGTCGGTCAGCGAACGGATCTGCGAGTACGACCAACTGCTTGAGTCCATGGCGCGGAACAGATATCCAGAAGCAGAGCGGCTGAAGCAAGAATTCGTAGATGGCGAAAATGAAGCAAAGCATTCGTGCGGCGCTTCGCGCCGGTTCATATCCACGGGGACTCTGTCCCCGTATGGCTGGCGTACCTGAAATGAGTTGGAAGCGCTCGTTCGACCTCTGCACGGCGAACCCCCCTGATCCGTCGATCGCGATGCACTATCGGGCGTATCGAGACTTCTTGCAGCGAAATTTCCCTGAGCGACTACGCGAATTGGAATCCGCGCATACTCCCGATGACGTCACTAAGATCCTCAGAAAGTCACGGAGCAAAGACCCTGCCTATCTCGCCCTTAGAAGAGAGCCCGCTAAAGTCTTGGGATGGCTGCAAAAGGGCTTGGTGGAAAGAAAAGATCGGCCATGAGCTTTTGTCTGGACGCGAAGCTGCGTCTGTCAAAGGGTACAAGCTTCCCCGCAATAGAAACGCCTCTCGAAGTGCGGACGTAATCGCTCCAGATCATCGGAATGTCGCATAGGCGTGGTACTGCAAGGTTGCAGTAAGTGGCGGTAGGCTGCGATGGCCGGTTCTCTAATTGGCAGTCCATGTAGGTGGTAGTACTCTTTGCGGATCTCGCCATTAACTCACGGCCAGGCCACCTTAGGGGAATGCGACGCAATACGCGGCTTGCGCTATGACCGATGGACTCCGATTTTGATTTTCCTTAAGCTCAAGAAACGGCCCGATCGATTCCAGTTCCCCTTCTGCTGTTGGGTCATCACTGACCGAACGCCTCCGCCAGTGGTATAGATGCTCATAGCCAACCGCCACCCAGAGCACTGTACAACTGCACGTAGGTCTGCAATTCGGTATTCCATGCCTGAGCGAGGCTCAGTTCTGAACTGAAGTACTGTTGCTGAGTCACCAATACCTCAAGAAAGCTTGTGTAACCGCCCAGGAACCGGACATTTGCCAGCCGCGCCGCCTCTGCGTATGTCGCGGTCTGTTCCTCCAGCTTGATGCGGAACTGTCGCGATTGCTGGTAGCCGACCAGACTATTCGAAACGTCTCCCATAGCCAGCTGCACAGTTTGTTTATAAAACAATTCCGCTTGATCCCGCTGAGCCCAGGCAAGCCGATAATTCGAACTGATACGACCCCCTTCAAAAATGGGCTGAGCGAGTTGCCCCGCTGCGAGCCATGCTGCTGTCGTCGGACCGCCCAGGAAACTCTGCAACGACGAGCTCTCCACTCCAAAGGCTCCGGTCAAGGAGAACTGCGGGAAAAAAGCAGCTTTGGCCACCCCTACGTTGGCATTGGCTGCCACGAGCGCTTCTTCAGCGCTAAGTACATCCGGCCGGCGCGCAAGGATTGCCGAGGGAAGTCCCGCCGGTACTTCAGGCATATGAGGTTGTGCGGTAAGGGTAATGCCCCGTGGTATTGGGCCAGGATTTCTGCCAAGCAGGATGCTGATCTGGTTTTCTGTCTGCTCGATCAATTGTCGAAGGGAGATGATCTGTGCCTGAGCCTGTTGCACCAATAGCTCCGCCTGCAACTGGTCAGTGATCGCGGCGTCACCGCCTTGAAACTTCTCTGTGTTGATCCTGAGTATCTCGTTGTTTGCGTCAAGCATGCTCTTCGAAAACTCAAGCTGCGCATCTAAGTTGCGCAATTGAAAGTAATCCTGTGCCACTGACGAAATCAAAGTGATGCGAACGGCATCTTGCCCATATTGAGTTGATAGAAGGTTCGCTCGCGCTGCCTCCGTCGCGCGGCGAAACTGTCCCCAGAAGTCGAGAATCCATGACGCCTGAATGGCTAACGAACCGAGAGTTGAGTTGTCTGGGTAGGGCTGTGTGCGCTGGTTCTGGAGTGAGCCAGTGAGGTTAACCGAGGGAAGTTGATTTGCGCGAGTGATCCCTAGAGCAGCGTCAGCTTGCAGGACACGCGTCGCGGCAATACGTACATCGTAGTTATTGACAAGCGCTTCTTTGATCAGGCCCTGCAACACTTCGTCCTGAAAGACGGCCCACCACTTCATCATGGCGAAGTCTTGAGCCGAAGGTCCAGGTGGAGTTGGTTGGCTGGAAGAACTCGGCGGCAATCCCCGGTAGTCCACAGGGACACTGACGGCAGGACGCTTGTAGTTCGGTCCTACCGTGCACCCGCATAGTGAGAGCAGCAACACGGAAGCGATGATTCTCCTGACGCAAATCATGTAACACCCCCTTTCGGGGCCTCTTCGGGCTCTGCTTTGATGCCTCCTTTTGATTTCCCGAGTTCCCCTAGCCGCTCAACGACGTCAAATGTGACCGGGATAAAGAAAATGGCAAGCAGCGACGCTGCGAGCATACCGCCGATCACGACTGATCCAAGCACTTGCCTCGAGATGCCGCCCGCGCCGGTGGCCGTCCACAGCGGTACACAACCCAGGATGAAGGCGAATGCGGTCATCAGGATGGGGCGCAGTCTCAGTCTCGCTGCAGTAAGGGCAGCATCGATCAAAGGTGCTCCGCGTTCGTATTCAGATCTGGCAAACTCAACGATCAGAATGGCGTTCTTCGCGGACAACCCGATCAGCATCACCAGGCCAATTTGGGCATAGGCATCGTTGTCCAGCTTGCGCAGATAAAGTGTCAAAAACGCCCCGAAGACCGCGATGGGCACTCCTAACAGCACGCTGAATGGCAGGGTCCAACTCTCGTACTGGGCCGCCATAATGAGGAAGACAATGAAGAACGACAAACCGAAGATCGTGCCGGGAGAAACCCCTTGCGAAGCTTTCTTCTCCTGGTAGGACATTCCCATGTAGTCGTATCCCATTTGAGTTGGCATGGTCTTCCGGAAGACGTCCTCCAGTGCGGCAAGTGCCTGGCCCGAACTGTAGCCCGGTGCCGCGCCCCCATTGATCTCAACGCATTGGAATAGGTTGTACCTCATGATGAACTCTGGCCCACTGCGCGTTTGAACGCCGGTGAGAGTGCTGAGTGGAACCATTTCTCCCTGGGCGTTTCTGACATAAAACTTGCCAAGATTCTCTGCTCGGGTTCGATAATCACCCTCTGCTTGCACATAGACCTGCCACTGCCGGCCGAATCGATTGAAGTAGTTCACCAGCGATCCACCCATAAAAGTCTGCAACGTTTGGTAAACGTTGCTTAGATCGACCTGTTGAGTGAGTGTCTTTGCCCTGTCCACAGTGATGCCCACCTGTGGAACTCCAAACAAAGCTGTCGTCATAACGCCTGCCAGTTCGGGGCGCTTTCGGGCCTCTTCCAGAAATAGGTTCGTGTTCCTGGCAAGGAAATCGACACTGCCGCCGGAGCGGTCCTCGAGAACGAAAGTGAATCCCCCCGATGCGCCAACGCCCGGAATCGCGGGTGGAGGGAAGGAAAATGCAATCCCCGATGTGACCCTTGAGAGCGCCTCCCGAAAATGCGCCTTGATTCCCATGTAACTCTCTTCGGGCGTCTTGCGATCATCCCAATTCTTAAACGTGACAAAAAAGAAGGAACTGTACGTTGTATTGACGCCACTCAGCATGCTGTATCCCATCACTGAACTCACGTACTCGACACCGGGCGTCTTGAGAAGGATATTCTCGACCTCTTTAGCAGCCTCTGAGGAACGTTGTAAGGACGACGCATCTGGCAGTTGCAAGCCTGCGTACATATATCCCTGGTCTTCGTCAGGCAGAAAACCCGCAGGGGTCTTTTTGCCGAAGAATCCCGCACCGAGCGCTAGTAGTAAAAGCATAAGAAAAGCAAGACCTGCTTTATTGATTAAGTGGCCACAAGCGCTTACATACCCATCTGTCGCTTTGCCAAACACCCGGTTGAACCCAGCGAAGAACCGACCAAGGGGCCCTCGCGATTCCGTCTTTGGGCGTAGAAGCATCGCGCTGAGCGCAGGGCTTAGCGACAGCGCATTGAACGCCGAGATGGCCACGGACACCGCGATCGTGACCGCGAACTGCTGGTAGAGTCTTCCGGTAATTCCGGGGATGAACGCCGTAGGCACGAAAACGGCGGCAAGGATCAGGGCGACGGCAACAACCGGGCCGGATACCTCTTCCATGGCCTTGAGCGCCGCATCATGCGGTGTCATCCCTTCTTCAATGTGGTGTTCGCAAGCTTCAACCACAACGATAGCGTCGTCCACAACCAGTCCGATCGCCAGCACGAGACCAAACAACGACAGTGTGTTGATCGAAAATCCCAAGATGGGGAAGACAATGAAAGTTCCAACCAGCGCAACCGGAACCGCCAGCAGGGGAATCAGCGTAGCTCTCCAACCCTGAAGGAAAAGGAACACAACAATGATGACCAGCCCCAGCGCCTCAAACAGTGTACGAACGATCTCCCTGATGCCTGCGGTTACAGCCTCCGTGGTGTCGAGAGCGACGACGTATTCCAGGCCTTGCGGAAACCGCGTCTTGGCTTCGGCCATCAATTGGCGGACTGCCTTCGCAGTTGCTACTGCGTTGCCGCCCGGAGCCTGGTAAATCGCGACAAGTGCGGCCGGCTTACCGTTAAGACGGCCACTCATGGTGTAGTTCTGTGCACCCAATTCGATACGTGCAACATCTTTGAGCCGCAGAACGCCTCCATCGGGAGTGGCGCGGACGATGATTTCACCGAACTCTTCGGCTGTGGGAAGACGTCCTGGAGCACGCACGGTATACGTGAACTGTTGTCCGGGAGGAACTGGTTCGCCCCCGATCTGACCAGCTGGGTTGACGTTGTTCTGTGTCTGGATTGCCTTGATGATTTCAGGAACAGTGACGTTCAGATTAGCGAGTTTGTCTGGATTGACCCAGCAACGCATCGCATACTGACCTGCGCCAAATACCGAGACCGACGCCACGCCCGGCAGACGTGTCAACGCATCATTCAGATTGATGATTGCGTAGTTCGCCAGAAAAATATTGTCATAGGCTCCACTCGGCGAGGAGAGGTCGATCAACATCAGGGGTGCCGCGGTCGATTGCTGCACCGTCACGCCGGCGTTGATTACCGATGTCGGCAACTGCGAGTTGGCCTGATTGACTCGCATTTGCGACAGAATTTGGTCGGTATTTGCATTGGTCGTGATATTGAAATCTATGGTGAGGTTCATTGCACCAGTGTTGGGGCTTGTCGAGTACATGTAGTTCATGCCGTAGACACCCGACATCTGCTGCTCGATGGGAGTAGCGACTGATTCTGCGACAGTGCTCGCATCCGCGCCGGTGTAAGTAGCCTGCACCTGGATTTGGGGATCCGCGATATTCGGGAACTGGGCTGTGGGCAGACTTAACATCGAGACCACGCCTGCCAGAACCATCAACACCGAGATAACGATTGCGACGATTGGCCGATTGATAAAGAACTTCGACATCGTCAGCGGCTCCCCACCGCTGCAACATACGGTTTGGCATTCACAGGAATGCCTTGCCGCACCTTCATGAAGCCCTCCACCACAACTCGATCACCAGACTTCAAACCTTCCGTAATAATCCAGTCGGGGCCTACTTTATCTCCGACCTTTACCGGCCGAAATTCTGCCTTGCTGTCGGCTCCAATCACGACGACCTGATACTGCGACTGCACTTGAATCACCGCCGGTTGTGGAATGAGCAACGCATTGTTGCTCATCCCAGTTCGGATTCGAACTCTTCCAAACCCACCGGGGCGGAGCGTGCCATCCTTATTGGGAAATGCTGCGGCCAACTGGATCGTGCCGGTTCCGGCGGCGACCTGGCGGTTCACCATGACGACATGGCCCTTCGCCGGGTAGGTCTCTTCGTTTGCCTGGATAAACTCCACTGGTGTTTCGTCGCGTTGTCTGAAGCCTGCGCGAATGTTTTTAGAGACCCGAGATGCGATGCTGAGAAAAGCGCTCTCGCTGATGTTGAAGTACGCCCAGATGGGATCGACCTGAGAGACCGTTGTCATCTTGGTCGTCGTGCCCACCAGGTCGCCTACCTGCGAAATAGACTGGCCCGCGATGCCTTCGATAGGCGAATGCACTTTGGTCCAGTCCAGGTTCAGCTCCGCGTCCTGCAGCGCCGCTTGCTGAGCTTGCACTTGCGCCTTCCATGACGCTTCGTTGGCTATGTCGGTGTCGAGTTGCCTCTTCGGAATCGCATTCTGCGCGGCCAGCGGAGTATCGCGTATGACGTCGTTTTGCGCTTTGACGAAATTAGCGTCCGCTATCGCGACATCTGCCTTTGCCTTCTCGGCCGCGGCCTGGAACGGTCGCGGGTCGAGTTCGTACAGCAGCTGGCCCTTCTTGACGTAGTACCCATTACCGTAATCCTGCCTCAGCAGATATCCCTGCACCTTGGGCGTGATTTCCGCATTATTTTCGCCGTTCAGTTGCGCAACCCACTCCTGGTAGACCGGCACATCTCGCTGGATGACGTCTGTTACCTGAACATCGGGAGGGCCTGCCTCAGGAGGCACCTCCTTCTTCTGGCATCCGATGACGAGCAGTGCTAGAAGGAGGAAACCCAGAATAGTTGTGCTTCGGTACAGGGATCCGTACAGCAAAGCCGAATCGACGCAGCGCGTTGCTCCACTGGCTCGGGACCTACCCCGGCAGAAATCAGCCACGGCTCGCATAAACTGCCTCTAGGTCAAACCCATTGGTTTGCCAAGTCAGTCGAACACGCGAACGGATGCCCGGCAACTGCAAATAATGCTAGGCATAGAAAGCTTATGAAGGTGCGACAAGGTTATGACTGTTGGCCCCGAGCCATAAGTAGTTTCGTTCGAGGCACGAGGCTAACTGACCATATCGCGCGACTTTTCCCACCGGCTTTTCCCAACCCACTCGCGTAAGGGTGCTCGCTAGCAGATTTGATAGTTGTCAAGATCACGGAGGCGGGCATAGGGTCACGACACACGCATAGTTCCGGACTCCGACCTAAGAGGAAGTGCGCTGCTGGGGGATTATGGCGAAAAGCAAAGAGAAGCATGACGGTAAGAAGGACAAGCCTAAAAAGGCCAGTATCGGCGGCCGATCGGACACAGCTGCAGCACCCACCACGACAAGTTACGCCGATGGAGCGCCGCTCGATGGAGTGCAATATCTGGAAGCCAAGCTCATCTTGAAACCCGACCGCTTCGATTCGGTACAGAGCTTCCGCGATTTCGGCAAGATCGTCCAGCGTACAGCGAAGAAGGTTGGTGTCGGTTTCATAGAGGACCGTGAGGCCGGGCTAAGACCACAAATCCGGGAGATCCTTTTCGGCGACACACCCGACTTCCGTCTCTACAACAACGCGTTCATCTTGCGCAGGCGGATCTCCTATGTGGACGGTTTCCCCGTGGGCGATCCGGAAATCGTCTTCAAGTTCCGCCACCCTGATGAGCAGACGGCAACTGCCTTGGATGTCAGGCCCAAGATCGCCGGCAAGTACCGCATCAAGTTCAAAGTGGAGGCGTTGCCACTGAAGGACCAGCTCGGCGGATATCGCCTCCTCTACTCGCACAACTGCCAGTTCGGATTGAGTCAGATGCACGAAGCAGATCGGACCTCGATGGCTACTCTCGTGAGAGTATTCCCGGCGCTCGCCGCCATCAAGAAGTCCGACGACGAGAAAATAAGCCTCGTGAACGAAGGCATAGTTGAGGAGGTGCTGCTTCCTCTTGGTCAACTGGACTTCGGTAGGGGCGTCCTTGCCAAGTGCGATATCGGGTTGTGGCGCACGCGCGGCGAGCATAAGTCTCTGGTAGGAGAATTCGCTTTCCAGGTCAAATTCGATCGCAAAGAGTCCGTAGCGGAAAAGCAGAAGAAGCTCTGCGCGCAGTTCTATATAAACCTTCAGCAGGAGGTGAAGGATTGGCTTGCGCTCGGAGTGACCAAGACAGGGATGGTGTACCGCCTTAAGGGGAACGAGCCCCAAAGCCATGAGTGACGCCGCTGCAAACCCCGCCCTGGTAGCCGCAGCCAGCGCTCCGCCGGTGGTAGCTCAAGCCTCGATTGGTCAGATATTCCTCGAATTTCTTCTCATCGGAGCCACCAGCTTCGGTGGTGTAATGCCTTACCTTCGCGGCAGCCTTGTGACCAAGCGGAATTGGCTCGATGACAAGGAATTCGTCGAAATGCTTTCCATCAGCCAGAGCCTTCCCGGCCTGAACGCCACCAACATGGCTGTTCTGGTAGGGGAGAAGCTGCACGGCGCGCTGGGCTCAATCGCTGCGATCGTCGGCATCTGCCTGCCGGGCGCAGTACTCATGTACATCGTCGGCATCTTCTACCGCATCCACGGAGACCACATCTGGATCACCGCCGCGCTGAAAGGGGTGGGGGCTGCAGCAGTTGGCTTGATTTTGTCTACCGTTGTGGGGCTCAGCAAGAAGTCGCTTGCAGGCAACTTTGACTTTGTTTTCATCGCACTCACCGTCATTGCCGTCAACCGCTTGCACCAGTCTGTGCCGCGAACACTGATAGGAGTAGGTCTCCTGGCGATCCTCTTCCATCGGCCTCGCAACAAGCAGAAGGAGAGTGCCGCTCAATGAACCAGATCCCCGCTCTTGTTCGTGTTTTTGCGTATCTGTCGCTCCTCACCGTTGGCGGCGGCATGGCCGCATTTCCGGAGATGAAGATCCTGACGGTTGAGGTCCACAAGTGGCTCACCTTCCCACAGTTGATCCACCTCTACAGCGTGGGGCAGATGGCTCCCGGCCCCAACATGATGATGATCGTGGCCATCGGACAGTGGGCGGGTGGGCTCCTCGGCGCTCTCGCTGTATTAGTTGCCTTTTTCGGGCCTACTGCGTTGCTCGCGTTCCTTGTCGCCCGACTGTGGAAGAAGCTCGAGAGATGGCCGTGGCGGACTTCCATTCAGCAGGGACTTGCGCCCGTCTCGATCGGCCTCTTGCTAGCCGGCTGCTTCACCATGGCAAAGGGCGCAATCTTCGGCGTCGAAACTGCTGCCATTGCCGTTGGCGTCCTGCTCATCCTGCTGCAGTACAAGATCAACCCCGCGCTGCTGGTTCTGGGAGGGGCTGTAGTCGGGGTGATTTCATTCATGCCTAAATGACAGCTTGGACTGGAGACGGGGGTGAAGGTGAACTGAGTTGATTCCATGTAAATCATCTGAAAAAACCGTCCGTTCAGCGGGTAGGTCCCAGCGAGCAGCCTCCAGGTCAAACTCTGACCACTTCGCCTCAATTAGTTCACCAGTGCTCACAAATATAAGTGCCATTAGCTTCATTGCCCGTGAGATCAAGTATCGACGGAAGTAGGAGAATTCTTGTCGCCATATGTGCCTCCTGAAGATACCCAGCTAGGGACCATCGTACTGTCGATCCAGGTTCTGAAATCGTCGCCTAGGGTGCACCATCCTAAAATTACGCTATGTGTTTCAATCTATTTACCGTAATGAACACGTGGACGCGCTATTTCAGCGGGTCTTCGGCGTAATCATTTAGATCTAGATACAAATTCAGGTACCATTTTCAATGCGGAACGAACTTATCCGTTCTTACAGCGGACACGGCCTACACGAAATTTATATCGTTTACGCTCAATTACGGAATGCGCTGCGGATCATTGTGCGAATTCAGCTATCAGGCATCGCTGAGTTTGCGTCATTAGAAGTCCACCCAAAACTCAACTCCCGCGGAAATTACGCCACTGATCGACGGGTGACTCGATGAAAAACCATAACGAATCAATTGGCCGCGATCACTTGTATGAGAAGCCGGTTTTACGGCCAGGTGGCCTGGATTTGTAAACAGTGCCGACTTATGGGGACTGATGCGGGCTAGAGCAGATTCAGTTGCAGCACCACTCACCGGGGTTGCTGCGATAGCAAAGATGCCAGGAAAAAAGACTGCCTCAGAGAGGCAGAGGGAATCATTCTAGGAGATGGGAAGAAGGCACGCGAAGGTGTTATCCAGGATGGCAAGGAGAGGTCAGGCCGTTGAAGTTAGCGCATTTTGGTCTCGATTCCTGAGTGACGATCAATCTAGCTCACCCAGCGTGGACAGTGTGCATCCTATCCTATTGAAGGTGATCCACATGAGCAGCCTAAACTCTCCCCTGCAGCTACTTAAGCAGAAGCGTTCCTCCGCACTGATCGATACCCGACGTATCGAAACCAAACTTAGTCATCTGAGTAATTCCACCGCAACAGCCGGATTGCGAACCAATCTACTCTGCATTGCGGGGATGCTGCGCGATTACATAGCTACGCTGGATCAAGCTATTGGTATTTCCGTCGTGCCCGTCCGAGAGCTGCCCGCCCTGCGTCACTAAGCAATGCGGAAGGTAAACCGGATTATGCGCAAACTTTCAAGCGCAGCCTACATCACCACCGTCTTCTTATGGCAATCATGGATGCAGAAGACCAGCTCCTGAGGGTCTTCGCCTTCCAGATCCAACTCGCCGGCACGAGCGATGCCAGGACACGAAAGACAACCGCCGAACTCCTTACAGAGGTCGGCAGTCAGGATACGAGGTTCTTCACCTGGTGGAAAGTGGATACGCTCCATTTCAGTTAGGTGCGAGAATTTCTAGAATCGCCGCGCCGCCAAGGGACGATCCTCGCAATTCTTAGCCGTTTTTGTCGTGTAACGCCAGGAAGCACTCTAGTAAAACGCGCGGATCGTAGTGTCCTTTGTACACGGGCGGCGGTGTACGGTGTAGTCTGAGCAACGAGTACACTGCGGTCTGTGCGGAACGGACCGAGTATTCCACCGTAAAGACCACGTCGTTAGGGAGTTCGCAGAATTGCCCAATGAACGCGAGGTTCTTCGAGCGCTCAGGGATTACACGGGGACGATCGCCTTTGGCGCGACGCAGGAACTGGCTGGTGACGAAAGGCATCATGCAAGGAATGCATGTACAGTTTTTCAATATTTCATGAGCATCAGCTTCGATCCGTGAGTGACCCATGATCTCTGCCATAATCTCCCGGCCGGTGCAAGCCGACATTGGCTTCTTCACGAAGTTGCCGGGTTTATCGACGAAGAGTCCGTACCCCAGAAGACATTAACGTCGGAAGGCTGTCCGATGAAATGTGGTTGGTGAGGCAATACGATCGACACTAACCAGTTACTTTCAGAGAAAGTGATAAGGCCGCCCTCCCCCGGAATATTGCCCGTGAGACCCTTGATCCGGTTGAAGAAGGTTGGGTCGTGGAGGGTCGTGGTGAAGGAAACCCACTTCGATTCATCGATATGATCGGTGAAGTTGGCTGGGTGACCAAATTGAGGATGGCCATCGGCGATCTTCTCCCAAAGAGCCCACGAACCGCCGTCGCATTTTCTCTTCAGGATTGGGGCGGAGTCCATCGATCCCAAACTGGAAGCCTCGGTCATGGACCCCAAGGTGACGATGACATAATCCCTGCTGCCTACCCTTATTTCATCTCTGTCTCCGTCGCGTTCACAAACGATACGTTCCACAGAAAATCCGTCAGCGTCATGGCAAAAGCCGATATTGATAACGCTGGTAGTAAACTCCGTCTTCACCCCGTGCTCTTCCAGCCATTTCTGCAGCGGCCGTACCATCGAGTCGTACTGGTTGTAGACAGTTCGCATGATTCCGCTGAGTTTATTGAAGCCTGAAACCTATTGCCCATGAAAAAGCCATCGCAACACCTCATCGCGGAAGTTCCACGCAGCAGCTCCAAGGTTGGAATGACGATCAATATCGATCTTGGGGATGTCTGGAGCCATTACTGCAAGCTCAACCAAGATGGAGAAGTGGTTGACCGGGGGCGGTTTCGAACGACACTCTCGGGAGTCGAGAAGTGGTTTACCAATCTGCGCAGGGCGCGGATCGCGATGGAGGCGGGAACGCACTCGATCTGGGTCAGCGAACAGCTTCAGGAGCTGGGCCACGAGGTGATCGTGGCGAACGTGAGGGAGCTGCGGGCGATTTCGCACAGCGACCGGAAGAGCGATACGGTAGACGCCGAGAAGATCGCTCGCTACGCCCGTGCCGATCCGAAGATCCTGCGACCGATCTCCCATCGCACGGTTGCGCAACAGGAAGCTCTGACCTTGATTCGTGCCCGCAACCTGATCGTTCGTCTACGGACGGCGGCTGTAAACTCCCTACGCGGGCTGGCTAAGCCCTGCGGCTACCGGCTTCCGGCCTCTTCCACGTTGTGCTTCGCCAAGCGGTGCATGGCCGTGCTGCCGCCAGGCTTGGGTGTGGCGCTTGGTCCGGTTCTCGAACAGATCGCTGCGATGACGGTGAAGATCCAGCAGTACGACCGCACCATCAAGCGACTCACCGAGACGGAGTATCCGGAGACGCAGGCACTGCTTCAGGTCTACGGCGTCGGCCAGCTCACTGCGTTGACCTATGTGCTGACTCTGGGAAGCAAAGAACGCTTCAAGCGAAGTCGCGATGTCGGCTGCTACCTCGGCCTGCGGCCAAAACGCAGCCAGTCCGGGGACCACGACCCGCAGCTCGGCATCACCAAGGCTGGCAATATCTACCTCCGGTCTCTGCTGGTCGAGTGCGCCAACCATGTCCTCGGGCCCCATGGAAGAGATTCGACCTTGCGACAGTGGGGTCTGCACCTGGCCTCGCGCGGAGGCAAGCAGTCCCGTAATCGGGCCATCGTAGCCGTTGCTCGCAAGCTGGCAGTACTGCTTCATCGCATCTGGGTCACGCAAGAGCCGTACAACCCGTTCTATGCAGTAGCTGCCTGAGGATCCAAATCATGTTCACCGTTGCGAACCCCGCGTCCCGATGACTGCGTGTCGCGTTGGGCCTTCACAAGGCCGCCCGATAACTGGCAGCATCGACTTCTCCGTCTGACCCCAACCCGACACAGAGCCACGAACGGCTCACTCAAAGTGCGAATAGAAACAAGGCGGAGAACAACAACGCGGAACAACCACAACAAACAACAAAGACAAAGACGCTATGAAGAAAAAGACAAAAAACACTTGACTCCAGTGACCTGCTCATAGAAACGCGACTTTGCGGGAGGTTGATTTCTAAGGGTCGTGCTCCAGGCGCGACGGTGGGGCCAATATCTAGAATCTTCGCTGCGATCCGTGAAGCAAAATCGAATCGCTCATAGGTGCAGTACCTTTACCTTCGGGGAAGCATTTACTATAGTTTTCCGGCACTAGATCCGCCAAGTAATAGCACGAATCTCTTGGCTGATTATCGAAGGCCTGTGTGCAGGTTATCAATCGTCCGACCCAAGCACTCTGCGAATTAACGGTGCAGACAGTCGTGCCGCCGCAACAGATGGATGTGACTGGTCGTCTCTATATAGCATCTGACTACTGCCTGACTCGTAAGTGCATACCTCGCCAGGACAAAAGACGTCCATCAGATCAACGATTTTAATGTGTCTCTGATCACGCAGGTTAGTAAGCGTCTCGTCCAATTTAGTGCGCCTCCAGAGCGTCTCCCCTTTTGGAAGGAAATGGCAGGGGCCACCAAATGGTGCAAACCATTGCTTTTTGCCAACCGACGGTTCGCACTCTGCTTCGCTAGCAAATGGAAGTGCGTCAAGCACCACGAGTGTGATTCCACGCGCGGAAAGTTGGTCCGAGAGCGTAGAAAGGCTCGAACGAAGGTGCCGAT
>Ga0206964_10248_pt1 | contig 15941 bp, 15 predicted proteins | sample Alteio_BWOrgHeat_25_FD_152980 | JGI IMG/M metagenome (GOLD analysis project Ga0206964, IMG submission 152980) | Enriched cells from forest soil in Barre Woods Harvard Forest LTER site, Petersham, Massachusetts, United States -... | ecosystem: Environmental > Terrestrial > Soil > Temperate forest >...
TGGGATGGGACTGTCTTTTTAATGCTTTGAACTCAATCGGCGAAGATGACTGGCAGAAGGAAATTTATATTCGCAATGAAAAACACACCGTTGTTGATGCTATTAACCGGCAGTTAGCTCACTACCCTTATCACGTCGGGCAAATTGTTTTTATCGGGAAAATGGTTGCGGGTGCCGGCTGGCATTCACTATCGATACCCAAAGGGCAATCCGGTCATTTTAATGCCGAAAAATTTAAAAAGTCGTGAATGTTCGACCGGCTGACAATTAAAAAATAATTACGTCATTTGCAGCGCCTTTAAGTGGCAACCACCCGAATGAAAAAAAACGTCCTGCTATCCATATTTTCCGGTTTATTGCTTTGGATCGCCTGGCCACCTACGCATTATACCACATTTTTGCTATTTGTTGGGCTGATACCGATGCTGGTTGCGATAGAAAATATCATCCAATCAGATTATCGCAAAAAAGGAAAAAAAATATTCGGTACCGCTTTTATTGGCTTTTTTGTTTGGAACATTTTATCTATTTTTTGGGTTTACAATTCCCTGAAAGTAATTGGAGAGGTGGTGGCAATACCGGTTTCATTTATACCCTACTCCTTAGGGCCCTTATTAATGGCGACCGCGTGCTGGCTGTATTACCGGTTAAGGTTAGTAACAAACCGTAACCTCAGTTTATTTGGATTGGTTTGTTTTTGGATTGCATACGAATACCTGAACCAAAGTTGGGATCTTAAATTCCCATGGATGACATTGGGTAACGGTTTTGCGGTGAGCCACCAGTTGGTGCAATGGTATGAATATACAGGCGTATTCGGCGGAACCCTTTGGATTTGGGCTATAAATATTCTATTGTTTTTAATTTACACCGGGATAAAAGAAGGTCAAACTCAGCCTGCAAGGCTAAAACTAATCTCGGCTTTTGTGATTGTACTGATTGTGCCGTTGAGCTACTCCCTTTATACTTATCATAGCTACAGGGAACAAAGCAATCCGTCGAATATTGTAGTGATACAGCCCAATATCGATCCCTATGCCAAGGAAACAACTATGCCCGCATCGTTACAACTAAATATTTTAACGCATCTTTCCGACTCGCTCGGGCAGGCAAATACCGAGTTTTTTATCTGGCCCGAAACCGCGATACCGGATCAGATCAACGAGGACAATATCCGCAACAATAATTATTTCCTATATGCGCAACACTTTTTAAATAAATATAAAAACGGAAACCTTTTAACCGGGGCGGAAACAGGCAAGCTGTATAACAAGCAGGCCACCTCTACGGCAACCTACGATGAGCAGATCAAAATGTATTACGATAACTTTAATACTGCTGTAAATATTGAGAATTCAGCTGAGGTGCAATTTTATCATAAATCAAAACTGGTTCCGGGTGTTGAGGCATTGCCTTTTGCCAGCACTTTGTCTTTTTTAAAACCAGTATTTGCCCATTTGGGCGGCGCAACCGGCAGCTACGGCGGGCAGGAAGAGCCGGGGGTATTTTATTCGCAAAGCGGCATAGGCGTTACGCCGGCAATTTGTTACGAAACGCTATGGGGTGAGTGGATAGCCAGATCTGTAAAGAAAGGCTCACAGTTTATCGCTATAATCACCAATGATGGCTGGTGGGGAGACAGCCCCGGTAAAGATGAACACCTCGACTATGCCAAACTCCGCGCAATCGAAACAAGGCGGTGGGTTTGCCGCTCAGCCAATACAGGCATTTCCGCTTTTATTAACCAGCGCGGTGATGTTGTTCAACAAACTAAATGGTGGACACGGACGGCGATCAAACAAAATATCAACCTAAATTCTGATATAACTTTTTATGTACACTACGGCGATTACATCGCCAGGCTGAGCAGTTTGCTGGCTATATTGGGAATTTTTTTTATAGTAGTAAAGAAAGTAATTTCCAGATAAATCCCAATTCAAAAATCCGAAATCGAACATCCGAAATCTCTCCTACCCTGCTTCCCTGCTCAAAATAAAATCCATCAGGTCATGTATCGGCTGGCGGATGATCTTGCCGGGGTGCACATCGTTTTGTTCGCACACTTTCTTTAGTTCATCAGCAAAAACAAACGCTATTGAACCAACAAAATGACATTTGTATTTACTGTATTGAGGGTACGATTTAATGTTCGTCTCAATAAATTCAGTTAAGCCGCTGTGTAGCAACGTTTGCGCATAGTCTGTAGCCCTTATTTTGCTTAAAAACTTACTGAATGAGGCCAGGAACGCATTGGGGTTAGATGTTTGATAAACGTTTTTGATGACAATTTCTTTGGTGATATGGTAGTCCGCATCAAATGATGTACCTATTTCCTTTGGCATTCTGCCGTATAAAAAATCGGTGATCAGCGCTTTACCAAACCAGGTTCCTGATCCTTCGTCGCCCAAAACAAAACCCAGGCCGTGCTGGCCGGCGTGGATATCCTCCCCATCGAAAAAAGAAATATTGGAGCCAGTACCCAAAACACAGCAAAAACCTTTCTGATGCCCGCAGGTTGCGTACGCACATCCTAACAGGTCGCTGTCGACACTGATATACGATTTGGGAAACAGCTGGCTAAGCGCATTCGTAACGATCTCGTGCCTGTCGGGACTGGAGCAGCCCGCGCCAAAAAAATAAATTTCTTTGATGTCTGCAGCGTAAGCTATCATATCTGTAGCCTGCTCATGCAGTATTTTTACGATCTCTTTTTCGGCTAAAAAATAGGGATTAAGCCCGGCTGTTCTGAATTGCTTCGCCTCGCCTGATGGAAGTTTAAGCAACCAGTCCGTTTTTGACGACCCGCTATCAGCTACCAGGATCATGGACAAAGTTCTTCGAGGGCTTTTTGTGTAAGTGGTTTATGAATGAACTGGGTGATATATTTACTATCGGTCGATTTCCGCATGTCCATCGGATCAAGGGAAGAGGAAAGCATAAATATTTTTATCGCCGTTTTGTCTATATCTATTTTCTCATAATCTTCCAAAAACTCAAAACCGCCCATCCCTGGCATCCTAACGTCCAGGAACATCACATCGGGTTTTATAGTGCCATCGCGTAAAGCATTTAGTGCCTCCTGTGCCGAACGCACAACAATTATTGTGTCGGCAAAGTTGCTGCCTTCCAAAATCTTACGCGTTACAAAGTTGTCGATGTAATTGTCGTCTACCAACAAACAGGTTTTAAAGCAGTTAGCCATTGAGTTCAAAAATAGCTTTTTCAACCAATTTAAAAAATTCTGCGGGGCTTTTTATTTCTTAACATGGATGCGTAAAAAAATCGGTTGCTTTCAGCTAATTTCCGTGTGGTTCTGCCGGGCACCATTTAGGTGTGAGCGATCTACAAAGCTGTCGTGAAGTCCGGTACAAATATTGCGCTCCCGCCTCTGAAAGGGCCCTCTGCACTATTCTTCCGTCACCGGGTAGCGGTAAAAGCCGGAAAAGATGTCCATTTGCTGTCCATTTCGCTGTCCATTTCGCTGTCCATTTCGCAACAACACCCATGCGCATGTTTGCATAGTGCTCATTTTCAAATATTTACATATTTGGTAAAATTTAAAAAATCCTATCTAATTAATAATCAGCCAGTTCAGAAACGAAAAGATTTTCAAAATGTATCGTCCTGAAAAAAGTTTACACTTTTTGTTGAATAATCGTGATTTAAGGTTACACTTTATCTTAGTCCTGAAATGTGTTTACATTTTGTCCCCTCCTGAAAAAGTTGACATTTGTTTAGGTCCTCAACTCGCCGAACGCCTAAATAATAATTACAAACAACCCTCATCTGTCTTTCGGAGTTTCGGACTTTACCGACCCTGCCGGCAGGCAGGTTTCGGACTTCTTATCAACTGTGTCACTCATGTTACAATGCCCGGCAAACTTTAAAACCAAAAAATTTATAAATTGCCCTTTAATTTATTTCGGGTGAAATAGTTCAATTTGGTAAATTACCCCCGGCAATGCCGCAACTTTAAAACAATTCTTTTCGATGAAAACAATTAAGTTAGCCCCTGTTTTGTTATTACTATTATTTTTTATGGATACTAATACCAGTAAAGCGGCGGGCGCTGCTCAAATTTCATATACCGTAACCTTCCCCGAGGCCCAGGCACATTACGCAGATGTTGAAATGAATATTTCGAATCTGCACCAAAACGCTGTCGACCTGAAAATGCCGGTATGGACACCGGGATCGTACCTCATAAGGGAGTTTTCAAAAAATATTGAATCCTTCAGCGTTTCGTCGAACGGCAAAGTGGTTGCAGCGCCTAAAATCCGCAAAAACTGCTGGCACATTAACACTATCGGCTTATCATCCATAACCGTTAAATACCGGGTTTACTGTTTCGAGATCTCAGTACGCACCAGTTTTATCGATGCTTCGCATGCATTCCTTTCAACTACCGGGATCTTTATTTATCCCGATAAAATGCTGCACCAGCCATCAACCATCCATATTATCCCTTACAAAGGCTGGACGAAGGTTTCCACCAGTTTAGAAATGGTAAATAATGATCCATTTATGCGGCACTCGCCTAATTTTGATATTTTGTTCGATTCGCCTATCGAAGTGGGCAACCAGGATGTATTTGGTTTTGATGCAGTGGGCGTAAAATACGAGGTATGTATGGTTGGCGGTGGGAATTACGATAAAGAACGCCTGAAAAAAGACATGGCCAAAATAGTTGAAACCGAGACCAATATTTTCGGCGAAAACCCCAATAAACATTATGTTTTTATCGTACATAATTACCAGCGAGGTGGTGGCGGCCTGGAGCATTTAAGCTCGACGACCTTAGGCGCCTCAAGAGATAGCTACGCAAATGAGAATGGTTATCGCAACTTTTTATCGCTGGTAGCCCATGAACACTTTCACTTATGGAATGTAAAACGACTGCGCCCCATTGCGCTTGGTCCGTTTGATTATGACAACGAAAATTACACCACAGACCTATGGATAGCAGAAGGGTTTACTGCCTATTACCAAAACCTGGTTTTGCGCCATGCCAATTTAACCACACCTGATGTTTTCCTTACAACCGTAGGTGCAGAAATGAGCACAATGGAGAACCAGCCGGGCGCTAAAATACAGCCCCTGGCCGAATCCAGTTACGATTCGTGGATAAAGGCTTACCGGCCAAACGAGAATTCGATCAACTCCACTATTTCGTACTACGATAAAGGCGCTGAAGTGGCTACTTTGCTTGACCTGGAAATTATCAACGATTCCAAAGGCAAATATTCGCTGGATGATGTAATGAAGTATATGTACAACACTTATTATAAACTAAACAAACGCGGTTATACCGACGTGGAGTTTAAAAAAGGACTTGAAAAATTTGCCGGTAAAAACCTGGATGAATTTTATAAGAAATACGTTTACGGGCTCGACCAGATAGATTACAACAAATACCTGGGCTACGCAGGATATAAAGTTACCGACGAATTGGCTGCCAGCAATGACCCTACACTCGGGATTACTTTTATGCCTAATAACCCTAAAAAAATTGTTGTGAGCGTACTTCGCGGCAGCGCAGCATGGATCGATGGCATCAATGTAAATGACGAACTTACGGCTATTGACGGCACCCCGGTTACCGATGTGGCTACCATATTGAATGGTAAAAAAACCGGCGATAAAATTTCCGTTTCAGTTATGCGCGATGGGCTGCCGTTAGTATTGCCTGTTACTTTACTACGCAATCCAAAGGTTAATTTTAAAGTTGAAGCGCTTGCTAACCCGACGGCGCAGCAACTGCTTGTACAGAAAAAATGGTTGGGGTTGTAGTTGATTGATTGGGTTGATTGCGGTAAACATTTAGTTAGCAGTATTTGTAAATTTGTTGATATTGGCATAAGTGGATTTCCCTAAAAATGAAATTTGATACCTATATCCCATGTGACGCACTAAAACCGTTTGTGAAATCCTTTGCCATCTCGGAAACGGAAGATGCACAAACCTATAAAGTACTACCCGATACAGGTTTGGTTATTGGATTCCAGTACCAGGGAAAGCTGTCCTACCTGGAAAACGATTCGGAAATTCCACTTGCCAACGCTGGGATTACAGGTCTGCGGGATCGGTATCGCTTGTTCAGAAATTCGGCAAATGTCGGTACCGTCCTGGTCTTCTTTGCAGAAGGTGGTGCCTCACCCTTTTTCAATATTCCCATTCACGAACTTTTTGGGGAAAGCCTGTCGCTGGACCATTTTATGCTTCGCTCAGAGTTGCTGGTATTGGAGGAACAACTTTGTGAGGCAAAAAATGATGCCAAAAGAATAAAACTGGTGGAACATTTTCTGATACAAAGGATGAGACCTCTCAGTCCCGACAATTTGGTATTCGCTGCAATCACACTGATAAATCAGCATAAAGGCCATATCAGGATCAAAGAACTACTGGAAAAGCTGAACATCAGCCAAAGCCCCCTGGAAAAGAGATTTCGCCAGCTTGTAGGCACGTCACCAAAAAAGTTTGCATCAATTGTCCGGCTAAAATATACCCTTGGAATGTACAAGCAAGGTCAATCATTAACAGACTTGAGCTATCAGCCTGGCTTTTACGACCAGGCTCATTTTATTAAGGCCTTTAAAACCTTTGCCGGCGAATCCCCCGAGAACTTTTTTGCCCGTGAACAATAAAACGATTTTTTACAATTACAGCCGTCTGGATAACTATATTTTTGGGGTGTAATCAAAATTTAAAAATCATGTCAAGAGTAAGATCATTTGCAGCACCGCATAAGGGACTGCGTTACCTCATCGCCAAATTCGCAAGCAACTTAGGCCATACCGATTTTAGCAACTATGCACAATTAACCGTATTAAAACAATTGGGGCTGGAAATGTTCACCCTGCTAGACGACCATGTACACACGGAAAACGAACACACACTTAAACACCTGGAGCAACGGGTTCCAGGTGCATCCGGTCATGATGTGGCGGACCATGAAAAACTGGAAGCTGTCCAAAATTCACTAGCGCAAAGACTATCCGGTTTCAACGGGCACGAAACGGCCGATGAGATTCACACTTTTTACATTGATTTCTCTTTATTCCACAGCCAATACCTCGAACATATCTTTGAGGAGGAAACGGTAACTGAATTATTGCTGCAGCAAAATTTTTCTGATGAAGAATTGATACAGCACAGAAACAACATCATGCAAAGGTTGGCCTTCCCTGTCCTGCTACTTTGGCTGAAATATATTATTCCTGCGCAACCGGAGGAAGAAAGCCTGGCTATGCTTTTCGGTTTTAAAGCGAACGCCCCTCAACCCGCTTTTGAACAGGTGATGTCTGCCATAAAATCCGAACTGGACAAAGAGCGGTATGAAAGCCTGGCATCAAAACTGGCTTTGAAAATAATGCCGTAGCCATCCCATCTAAAGTAGAAATCGGAATCATTAAAAACAAAAATCAACATTTGTTAATTGATTTTTTAAGGCGTTCCAAAACATTTTCGAACGCCCAACCATTATTGAATGTAAATCAACCGGGATCATTAAAAAAAATCTATCATGAATTCATTGCTGTATATCATTGCCATTGTGCTCGTAATTGTTTGGGCAATCGGTTTCTTCCTTACCGCTGCAGGCGTATTGATCCACGTGTTATTGGTAATTGCGGCAATCTGTTTGTTGCTTGGGCTGGTAAGGCGGCCCACTGCCATCTAAGAAACGATGGACCTCCAGAGCCTTTTTTGAGGGCCGATCATTTCCATGTCGTTCATCATATTTTTTTCATTAACTCCAGCCCCTTTTTAAGGTCGGCTTTGGTTTTGGTGAGATCTTTCCAGGGATCATCAATTTTGCCTGCGCGTTCCTTCATATTAAATATCGTATAGTCAGATAATTTAAGGTCATTGGTAACTTCATCCCAGTACAGCGGAGCAGAAACCGTTGCACCGGGCTTGGGCCTTACCGAATATGGGCAGGCTATCGTTTGGCCGCGCCGGTTTTGCAAAAAATCGATATACACTTTGTTTTTTCGTTTAGCCGGGCTGCGTTCTACACTGGTAGTATCCGGCAGGTCAGCGTGGATCAAATTTGCGGCATACTCGGCAAACATCTTTACAAAATCGTAATCGTATTTGGCGCCCAGGTAGCAATAAATATGCAGGCCTTTTGAGCCCGATGTTTTTATAAATACATCCAGTTTCATCTTGTCGAAGATCTCCTTTGTTTTTAATGCCGCTTCAACCGCGTAACTAAACGGCACATCATGCGGATCAAGATCAATCACCACAAAATCCGGGTTCTCGGGCGTTTTGTAGGAACTTAGCCAGGGATTGATCTCAATGCAACCCAGGTTCGCCATATAAAGCAAAGTTGCCGCATCATCTCCAATAATGTAATTGATATCCTTGTCGTTGCTTTCAGAATGGAGCGGTGCTGTTTTTATAAAATCGGGCAGATGTGCCGTATCGGTATCCTTCTGAAAAAATCCGGGATCACCGGTTCCGTTTGGCTGGCGTCGCATAGATATCGGCTTGTCTTTTAAATACGGGACAATCCAATCGGCCATATCCCGGTAGTAATTGATGAGCTGGCCTTTGGTAAAACCCTCTTCTTTCCAAAATACCTTATTCAAATGCGTCATTTTTAGCTTTTTACGGCCAATGGTGATGATCTCTTCATCCGCTAGTTGTTTATCAGGCGTTTCCATAATTACTTTTTCTGATTTTTTATCCGTCCTTAAACCTTTAAATACCGGGTGGCGCAGATGTTTATCGGCTGTCCATTCCGAATACCAAACCTCGCAGACCAATTTCGGCTCCAGCCAGGTTATTTTAGTCCTCCGGCTTACTTTTTCGTCGAAGGGCTTTTTATCGGTTTCCAACGGGTGCATTTTTTCGTAAAGTTCCTTTATCCCCGCGTCGTTAAAGCCCGTACCACAGTTGCCGATATATTCAATTTTTTCGCCGGGTTTAATGCCCAATATCAGCGACCCAAAATGTTTTCGCCCACCTTCAGGCGCAGTGTACCCGCAGATAATGGCTTCCTGGCTGTTTTGGAGTTTAAATTTTAGCCACCTGTCGGTCCGTTTACCGCTGTTATAATAACTGTTGCCATCTTTCCCGATAATGCCTTCCCAGCCTTCTTTTTTTGCTTTTTCGAAAAAGGCCGTTCCTTTTGCTTCCACATGATCATTATAAATAATGTCCGGTGAATTTATAGACGGAAGCAATGATTTTAACAATTGCTTTCTTTTAATGAGCTCCATCCCACGCAGGTCGTGCCCATTAAGGTTCAGCAAGTCAAAAACATAATATTTTAGCGTCAGCTCTTTGGTATCGCCGTCATAATGCTGTATGTATTGGAAACGGCTTTTACCTTCCCTATCTTCAATAACCAATTCGCCATCCAGTATCGCCTTTTGCGGAACTTTCTTAAGCACATCTACGATCTTTGTATAATCCTTGCTAAAATCAATATCGTTTCTTGAGATCAACCTGGCTTTTTCGCCGGTATAACCTGTGGCCCGGTAACCGTCCAGCTTACGCTCATAGATCCAATCGGGGTTGTCAAAAACTTTGGCCTCCAACTTGGCCATCATTGGTTGATAGGGCTTCCCGGCTGGCTGTTCATCGTTCGTATCGGCGATATCTTCGGCTTCGTCAACGCTTTTTTTTTCAGCTTTTATTTCTTTAACGGACGGAAGGGATTTTGCCGCGCCGCTTTTATTATTCTTCATCGCCTTTACCTTTTCAGGTACCAGGTCCTCGCTATTAAAATTTTCCTCCGCAAATTCGTCCTTATGTTTTATCAATAACCACGAGTTGCCTTCGGCATTATGCAGTTTCACTAACGCAAAATCACCTTTTAAAATATCTCCGTTCAGCCTGAATTTCAGATCGCCTGATTTCAATCCCGCGTGTAATGTTTTCACATCATCCTCCCGGTTGGGCGCCAATGACGTATAGGTGCCTTTATCCCATATCAAAACCACCCCCGCACCATAATTGCCATTGGGGATAATGCCTTCAAAATTGCGGTAGTCAAAAGGATGATCCTCCACCATCATGGCCAAACGCTTGTCGTTGGGGTTCATGGACGGCCCCTTTGGCACAGCCCAGCTTTTCAGCACGCCATCAAGTTCCAGCCTGAAATCGTAGTGCAGATGCGATGCATGGTGTCGCTGCACCACAAACGACAAGGTCTTCGCCTTACTTTTCCCGCTTTTGGGTTCATTGGTTTTTTTAAAATCGCGTTTTTTAAAATAATCCAGCAAACTCATATCAGGCCCCTTTCTTTGTATTTAAGCTTTGCATCAATTGTTCGTACAGGTCGTCGCCGGTAGCTTTTTGCGGTTTTAGTTTTTTAACGGTAGCCCGTTTGCCTTTTGATTTGGCTTTGATGATCTTTAAAAGCTCATCGTTATACTCATCTTTAAATTTCGAGACATCAAAATGTTCAGCATACTGGTTAATGAGCGCCATGCCCACATCCAGTTCTTTTTTGCTCACCGTTACATTATCAGCAATGTTCAGTTCATCGGCACTGCGGATCTCCTGAGCAAACCGGATCCGTGTAACCACCAGCACATGCCCAACAGGGTGTACAATGCAAAGCGACTCGGTACTGCGTAGAACAAAACGCGCGAGGCCGGCCTTTTTGGATTTTACCAATGCCTCGACCAAAAGCGCATATGCCTTATTATTTTTGGTGTCTGGTTCGGTATAATAGGAGGTTTCGTAAAACATGGGGTTAACATCGCCAATGTCCACAAAGCTTTCTATTTCTATCACTTTGCTTTTCTCGGGCGCAGCATCTTCAAAGTCCTGATCATCTACAATAACATAGTCGTCATTCAGCTTGTAGCCTTTTACTATTTTATCATAAGGCACTTCTTTATGCGTATTTTCATTTACCCGCTGGTACCGTATATGTGCATGGTCGCGGCCATCCAGCATATCAAAATCAAGCGAACTATCCTGCACTGCCGAATACAATTTTACCGGTATACTAACCAGCCCAAAACCAAGCGAACCTTTCCAGATCGATCTCATAACTATTGTGTTTGTTTACTTACCTATAACCATTTGGATGGCGAAATGGTTTTTGAACAAACCACGCGATTTGACATTGATACTTATTTAGCGTTTCATTCATAAAATGCCACTTGCTTTTTATTATCCGGCAAATAATTATTAGTTTGGTGCAGTATTTTATATATGCAATAAACCCCAACTAACATCTAAACCATCCCCCATCAAATGAAGTCAATTTACATTTTTTTGATCATAATTTTGCCTGTTTCAAGTATCGCCCAATCAAATTATCATCAGGGCCTTGTCGTAAAAAATAATGGCGATACCATACGAGGATATATAAATTACAGGGAATGGAACGAAAGCCCAAGATCGATTGACTTTAAGGCAGGGAAAGAAGATAAACAGGTGCAGCATTTTGATCCTTTAAGCATTAAAGGTTTTGAGATTACCGGGATGGAAACTTACGTAGGTTATGTTGGCCCTATAACCATGGGCCGAACCAGTTTTAACAATTTGCCAACACAGTTGGATACCACTGTAAAACTGGATACCATTTTTATTAAACAGGTGGTGACGGGCAAGTATCTTACGCTTTTCTATCACAACGACAAAATTAAAACCAGGTTTTTTATTGCTGAAAGGGGAGCACCGCCTGTTGAACTTAAATATTATGAATACGTTAATGGCGATCAGCGCGATGTTAGCACGGATATTTACAAGGGGCAGTTAACACTATACATTAGCAAATATACGCAGGATGGCGACAAGCTAAATAACAGCATTGAGAAAATGTATTACGCAGAGTCGGACCTGCAAAACATTGTAGATAAAATAAATAACAATGGCAAAATTATTAAACGGAAAACGCCAACAAGATTTTTTGCCGGCCTGGGGATAAACAGCACGACAACGGAGGTAAATAATGTAGACGCATCCGGCATCAGGCAAGATTATACAACGGTGGCGCCGGTAATAAATGTGGGCATTGATATATTTGACAATCCCAATGTTTAGCGATTCGTCTTCAGGGCCGAGGTATCTTTTTCATATGTAAGCCCACGATTTACATCCCCGGTGACCGTTGCAGGAGTAAACACTAACAATGTTTACGAGTTTAACCAATATACAGGCTCCATTACGCCGCAAGTATTATTTAATGTTTATAACAAAGACAATTTAAAATTATTTTTAGGCTTAGGTGTTGCTTTCAACTTTTCGGCTTATTCAAACGATAAATACACAACTGTAAGTCCCAGTCTCGCAGTTGCAAATGCTTATACCATTGAGCACTTTTATCACCTGGAACCTTTCTACTCTAACTTCCCGCTTGAGGCTGGTATAAGTATAAACAAAAAGACGGAACTTTCCCTTACTTATGTTGGATTTGCAGCGTTCACACAATATGAAAATTTTTCCGCCAGTAACCGAACCATCAGTTTACGTGTAAAGTACTTATTGAGCAAGTAACCTATCGGCGTTTCTTCCTTTATATCGTATAAGAGAAAAAGAAAGCGACGAAGTTGACCGGCCATCGAATGGCTTATTATTCGACAAGCTTCCAATTCTTTCGCGGGACAACAACAGCGTTTTAGCCAATATCCCTAAGTTCAGTATGAACCTCATTTTCATCGCCCAAAACAGGCTGGTGATCATAATTTACCAGTGGGCGAAGCTTGGCTTCCGACGGCATATTGTAGTTTTCTATGATATCCTGTTCATTCCGTTGCTGCACCTGGATCTCGCGGGCATAACTATAGCCTAATCTTTTATTTTCTTCTTCTATAAAACTAAATAAGTCGCCAAGGCATGTATAAACCGCCTGCAGATATTTAAAGTCGGTGGAGGTAAGGCATTTTCCTATGTCGTCGGGGCCTTTGCCTGGCTCGCAAAAATTCAGCGTCGTTATGATGCCATTTACCAGCTCGGCATTAAATTTCCCCTCATTATGCCAGGTCAGCGTATTTTTTACTTCTCTGAAGTGATCCATTTTCTTAGTAATTTTTTATCATTTTAACATCTTATAACAACCACGCAATTAGCTACATAGAGCAGCTGTCCTTTATTTTTTTATTATCAAGGCCTGTGCCAATAAACAAAAATGGTGAAACTTTCACCGCTTTGTTAAAAAGATCAACGCCCTGATCAAATGGAGAATGATTTGCATCGATATTTACTTTTTTACCGCGTTTATAGTAAATTTGACTGTAGCAAATTATATACATTATCCATCTAAATAAAAGTTTATGGCTGAACAGAAAACAAAAGCAACGGGCATACCCGTTGAAAGCTTTTTAGCAACTGTGCCTGATGAATTGATGCGCGGAGACTGTAATAGGCTCATCAACCTGATGGAAAAAGTTACGGGAGAAAAACCGGTATGTGGGGTACATCAGTTGTCGGCTTCGGGAAGTATCGTTATAAATATAATACCGGCCATGGCGGCGAGATCTGTTTAACAGGCTTTTCGCCACGCAAGGACAACCTTTCTTTATATTGCCTTTCGGGCTGTCCAGGCCAAAACGAAATGCTGCAGCAATTGGGCAAACATAAAGCCGGAAAAGGCTGCCTTTATATCAAAAAGCTGGATGATGTTAACCTTGATGTTCTGGAAAAACTAATAACCAAATCAGCAGATCATTTGAAGGAAATTTTCCCGGATTGAATGTGTCGGGAAACAGATTTACGAAGTTTTGTAAACTTCGTAAATCTTAACATTCTGTAAAATCCTTAGTTCACAAAAAATCTGTGATCCTATTTCCCTCCCAGATATTTCTTCGCAATCTCCGGGTAAACTACATCCATATAATCATTGGCCTTACCATCTTTATCAAAAACACCTTCCCAGGTACTGATCGGTTCCCAAATAAATGAACCTACGGCTTTTCCGTTGGGTACGTTAAACGCTATATCGTTTACCTCGCGTTTAAGCTGCGAATATTCGGCAACCATTACCTGCTGCGGGTAGCGTTTGGACAGGTCGGCCATATTGTATTTTAAATCTGCGGGTGTTCCATGCCATTTTGGATAGTAAGATAAGCCGATCACATCAAACGGCACATTGCGCGCCTTCATGTTATCCAAAAAGAATCGCGCTTCGGCATTCTGGCCACCCAAAGCAATGTGCAGCATAATAATAGTGTTTGGGTTGACTTCTTTAACGCCCTTTACGCCCTGGTAGATCAACTGCGCCAGGCTATCCAGGTTATTGATGGCGCCATCCGGCCAAACCATGCCGTGGTTAATTTCGTTACCTACCTGCACCATGTCGGGTGCGGTGCCCTGGGCCTTCAGTTGCTGCATTACATCAACCGTATAATTATATAATGATTTTTTTAGCGCCACGAAATCCTGGCCAACCCAGGCAGCCGGTTTGTTTTGTTGCTGCGGATCGGCCCAATAATCGCTGTAATGAAAATCGAGCAAAAACTTCATCCCGGCGGCTTTTATGCGTTTGGCCATTTGTTTGGTATGTTCCAGGTCGCAAAAACCTTTGCCCGGCGAATATCCTTTAGGTTGGGCAGGATCGACAAATATCCTGAGGCGGATATAGTTAAACCCATGGGCCTTCATGATATCGATGGCATCACCCGGCACACCTTTGTCAGAAAATTTCATCCCACGGCTTTCCAGTTGCGGCAAAAATGAAATATCAGCCCCTATAATTTTATCGGTAACTTTTTTAGGCACATATTTATCATTTGTAACCTTATGCGCTATGCCCAATTGAACTGTATGGATCTCTGTTGAACCGGTAAAAATGGTGTCGGAAGCCGAAGCGCTCAGTTTGATTTTACTAAGCGTAGTACCGGCACGCAATATCAGGCGGCAACTGCCATGCAAATTAACCTGCCACGAAGTATCCGTATGAGGTATACTTGCAAAATCGCCGGCATCCATAATGTTTACAATTTTGGCATCGCCCGATAAATGCACCACGATGGGCAGATCTGCATTGGCCAAACTATCGCCTTTGCTATCGATGATCTTGATGTTGATCAGCGCCTCATCTTTCCCATTTGCGATCATGGTAGTTTTGTAGGGCGTTACCTGCAGCTCCGAAGCAATGCCCGGCGCTTTGGGCTTAAAACGCCGCTGCGCATTTGCGGGGCTTGCAGCAAATAACATTAAAAAAGCGATCACGAAGCTAATTTTAAGCCGACAAGAATAGACGGGTTGCATTGATTTTAACATAACAGTTCAATTGGTTATGCTAAAGGTATAATTTAAAAATGTACAAATGACAATTATTTTACGGATTATGGATTTATATCGGATTTTTTACATTCTATTATTTCTCCGCCATTGCCGCCACAGCCTGCAAAAACCACGCAGCATGCGGGATCCATTCCTCGGTCCAGCGCCACTCATTACCGGCGTCTTCGGTTTTAAAATCAATACCGCTGCCATCGCCATTGCCTTCTTTGCCCGTAATGCCGTTGGATACCCCACCTACCTCGCTGCCATGCCCAAAGTTCGAATGCATATAAGGCACATTGTTTTTCCCAAAGCCATACATAAAACACATAGCGTAGGGATTACAGCCCAAAATCCACGATACCTGCTGCGAGGCATAAACAGCAAGTGAATCTTTTACGCCCCAGCCATCTTTTGTGGGATAAACCAGCTTGCCGCCAACTAATGCCGCTGTAGCCAATGAACCCAGCCGGGCGTCTTCACCCTGCCACCACCAGCCGGTTTCGTTATCATGGGGAATAAAAAAACCGTCTTTAACCGCTCCCTTATACAAAAACGACTGCCTTGCATAGCCAAATGGGTTGCTTACATTGCTGGTAACAGCCAGATTATAATCCAATGCTTTCTTGATGGTACCTAAGGCCGCTGTCCGCAGCGCAGCGTCGGTTTCCTTTGTTAAATATCTTGACAAGGCCACAACCGGTAATCCAGCATCGCTGGCATGCCAATAGGGGCGATTGCCATCATTG
>Ga0206964_10232_pt2 | contig 15892 bp, 14 predicted proteins | sample Alteio_BWOrgHeat_25_FD_152980 | JGI IMG/M metagenome (GOLD analysis project Ga0206964, IMG submission 152980) | Enriched cells from forest soil in Barre Woods Harvard Forest LTER site, Petersham, Massachusetts, United States -... | ecosystem: Environmental > Terrestrial > Soil > Temperate forest >...
CACCCGGCCTAACTAGCTGATCAAGCCAACTGAACAACGCTAGGCAATCGTATGATTGTCGGCCCATGCGTGGCGCAGGCGAGCGGCCGCTTCTGTAACCGGTACTAGTCTTTGCGGCGCGGACCGGCTCTTGTAGACCAGTAGCCACGCTGCTGAAAGTGCGAAAAGACTCAGGCAAAGATTGCGATTCGAAAACATAATTCTCCTCGGGCTTTGGTCGCCACTTCCACTTGGTATCCGAGTCAGCGGCAAAGGTTGCATGGGCGTTGAAGCACTGTTCCTGTGGTAGGCTCCAGTCAGGTTTGCCCGGCCAATATTGATCCTCTACTAACTGGACTCCAAAGGAGAAGTGTCGTTGTCGACAGCTACCGCCATTGGACCTGAGAACGACGCCGCGACAGGGCGCTCGGCGATGCGCAAGGCGACGTGGCATCTTATTCCGCTGATCGGTATTGGCTATGGCGTGGCCTATATGGATCGCGTCAATATCAGCTTTGCCTCGTTGCAGATGAATCGCGATTTACATTTCAGCGCAACGGTCTATGGGCTGGGTGCGAGCCTGTTTTTTCTGAGCTACGCGATGTGCGAGATTCCTTCGAATCTGCTGCTGTATCGCATCGGGGCGCGGCGCTGGCTGGCGCGCATCATGCTTACGTGGGGCCTGTTGGCGATGGCGATGATGTTTGTGCGGACACCGTTCCAGTTCTATGCGATGCGTTTTCTACTGGGCATGGCTGAGGCGGGATTTTTTCCGGGCACTCTATATTACTTGACGCTGTGGTTTCCGGCGAATTTGAGAGCACGATCGATCAGCCGGTTTTATGTGGCGCTGCCGCTCAGTTCGGTGGTAATGGGTGCGATTGCCGGGTCTCTTTTCAAGCTGGATGGACGGTTCGGTCTTGCGGGGTGGCAGTGGCTCTTTGTGGTGGAAGGGCTGCCGGCGATTCTGCTGAGTGTGGTCTTTCTGAAATATCTGCCTGATGGGCCCGCGAAGGCACGATGGCTTTCGCAGGATGAGCGGGGTTGGATGGAAGGCCGCCTCGCTGCGGAGGCTGCAGGAGGTGTCTCTACCAATGCGGCTGCAGCGATTCTCGACTTGCGCGTGTGGCTGTTCGGTTTAACGAATCTGCTGATGCTTGCGGTGAACTATGCGTACGCGTTTTTTGCGCCGGCGATGATTCAAAGGCTGACCGGGCTGGATGTGGGCAGGGTGGGATTTATTGTGTCGATCATCGGAGTGATGGGCGGTGCGGCGATGATCGTGAATGCGTGGCACTCAGAGCGATATAGGGAGAGTTATCTGCACATCATCGTCCCGGCGGTCTTTGAGTCGGCTTGCCTGGTGGTGATTGCGATGTCGTCCAATCCGTGGATCGCTCTGCCGCTGCTGGCGCTGATGTTCTTTGCGCATAATGCGATTCAGGGTCCGCTGCTGGCGCTACCGAGCCGGTTTCTCAAAGGCCGATCGGCCGCGGCGGGGTTGGCGACGATCAACATGATCGGCATCATTGGCGGGGTGCTGGGACCGGCGGCCACAGGGTGGTCGAGAGACCGGACGGGTGGTTATGTAGAAGCGATCTACGGGCTTTCGCTGACGATGCTGGCTGCGGCCGCGATAGTGGGGGTACTGTACTTTAACTCTCGGAAACGGTCGCTTCGTTCGGTGGAGGGTGTGTTCGATGTATCTCTCTGAGGATCAGGTTCGCTCGCTGCTTGGGTATCCGGAGCTGATTGCGGCGATTCGACAGGCCCTTATCGATTTTTCGGCGGGGAAGGTGGAGCAGCCACTTCGATCGGTGCTGAGGGTTAAGGATGCGGACGGAGGACAGTTCGGCTGGTTTGCCGCGATGCCGGTGATCGCGGGTGATTATCTGGCGGTCAAGTCGGTTACGTTCTTTCCGGGCAATACAAGTTTGGGCTTGCCGACGCATCTGGCGACGATTGAGTTGCGGGAGCGAGCGACTGGAAGGCCACTGGTCGTGATGGATGGCCGGCTAATTACGGAGATGCGTACGGCGGCTGTCTCTGCAGTGGCTGTGGAGGCACTGGCTGCGCCAGGGGCGCGGACGCTGGGGATTCTGGGGAGCGGAGTGCAGGCGCGGTCTCATATCGAGGCTCTGCGGCATGTGTGGCCGGCGTTTCGAGAGCCGGGGAGTATTCGCGTGTGGAGCAGGAAAGCGAGGAATGCGGAGGGGCTGGCTGACGAGTACGGCGCTGAGGCTGTTGCCATTGAAGAGGCCTCCGGTTGCGATGTTGTGCTGGTTGCGACTTCCTCTCCTTTGCCGGTGCTGATGGGCAAATGGCTTGCGCCCAATGCCCTGGTGGTGGCCGTGGGGGCGGTGTCTCCGCAGCTTCGCGAGATGGATGACGAGGCCATGCGCGGTTGCCTGATTGCTGAATCTCGCCTGAGTGCGGAGAGCGAGTCGGGGGATGTGATCCTCTCGGACTCGAAGGTTTTTGCGGAGATTGGCGAGGTGCTGGTGGGCGGGGTTCAGCTGCCGGCAGGCGGGCGCAGGGTCTTCAAATCAGTGGGGATGGCGATTGAAGACCTGACCGGCGCGGCGCTGGTGTGGAAGGCGCTGAATTCTAGCGGAGCCTGAGGTCAGGGTTTTCCGTTGGGGTTCCATTCGGGGCGCCAGTCGGTGGTGGCTAGCCATCGTACCGGCTCGATCATCGAACTGATCGAGTGGATCAGGAAATCGAAGTCGATGTGAGCCAGATCGTCGTCCGGGTGGTGGTACTGGGGATGCAGGCCGAAGCTCGAGACGGTCTGTGCCACGATTCCGCGCTTGGCGAGGGCGAAGTTGTCTGAACGCTGGAAGAAGTGCTGATCCGGGTGGGGATCGGCGGAGATGGCGGCACCGTGCTTGGCCAGTGTGGGGCCGAGGTTAGAGCGCTCGTAGCCTGTGAGCCACAGCGTCTTGGCGGGAAGAGCCGAATCGGGGCGGCCTATCATCTCGAACTCCAGATTGGTGACGATCTGAGTGAGCGGGACGGGTGGGTGGTCGAGAAAATACTGATTGCCGTAGCCGCCGAGTTCTTCTGAGCCGAAGAGGACGAAGAGGATAGAGCGGCGTGGCCGTGAGCCTTTGCTGAGGGCGCGCGCGAGTTCGAGGACGGCGGTTGTGCCCGAAGCGTCGTCGTCGGCGCCGTTGTAGATGTTGTCCCCGTTGTAGGGTTTGCCGAGACCGAGGTGGTCGAGGTGGGCGGTGAGCAGGATGACCTGCTTTGCGGCTTCGGGATCGGAGCCGCGCAGTATCGCGAGGGCGTTCCAGGTATCGGTGCGCTGGTTCTGATCGAATTCGTTTTGTTTCAGGTGATTGGCGAGGCGTTCGGGAAGCGGGCTGGGAAGCGGGGCGCGCTGGATGTAGCTGCCGTTTTCGCCGGCGGCCTCGAGGCCGAAGGATTGGAAGAGTGAGGCGGCGTAGAGGGCCGCGAGGTGCTCATCTCGGGTGCCGGAGCCGCGGCCGTGGAGTTCGTCGCTGGCTAGAAATCCGAGGTCAGCGCGGACGCAGGCAGCGCAGATCTGGTCCGGTTTCTGGGGCGGGTTTGAGGGCTGGCCGACGGCGCAGCACGAGGCAAAGATGCAGATCAATGAGAGAGATAAGATCCTGAAACGCATAAATCGAATTCTAAATTGCTGCTTCGGCAAGCGTTTGTCTGTCGTTCTGCGTCTGAGTTTCTGCGGGGGTTTGGACTGCGGCGGGCAGGGTAACGCGCTACCCTGAAAGAGCCAGGTCGCTGGTTAGCAACTGGGCATCAGGGCGAACTGAACTTGAATTGAATTTGTTGAAGTCCGAGCGAGGAGCATTGCTGATGAGGCTGGGGAGTGACAAAGGGATGAGGCGGCCTGGGATGGCCCGGATGGTTGCCGTGGTCGTTGCTCTGATCGGCTTCATCGGACTGACCGGCTGTTCAGAATTCTTTACCCCCGTGAATAACAATCCCGGGCCGGGCGGCAGCTCCAGTTTCGTTTACGTCACAAACACCACTACCGGCGGAGGCGGCACAATAACTGCTTATACGCTCACAAGCGGCACGCTCGCGCAAGTTAAGGGCAGTCCCTACACCGTGACGGCAGCGCCGACTTCCGCTGTCGTTTCGCCGAACAACGAATTTTTATATGTGGGCACATCGCTTGGAGTTTTTCTATACACCATCAACTCTGACGGCACATTGACGCTGGGTAACAACAGTACGGTTATTTTTCTCAATCAAGCAGGCCTTGTGGTCAGGAACATGGTGATGGATTCGACGAGCTCCTGGCTGGTCATGGCGTATCAGAACTCGACCCAGGTGGATGCACTGCCAATCGATCCCACAAGCGGCCTGGCGGCCGGTGTTCCGCCGTTTTCCGTTACAACGACCTTCGCGGCGCAGACCGCGCAGCTTGCGATGGCTCCGGCTGGCAACAATGTCTTTGTCGCTCTCGAGACCGGCGGCGTTAATGCCTTCGGTTTCAACCCCAAGCCCACATCGAGCTCAGGAAGTCCGTGGGGCACATCGGTAGGTATTCCCCTGCATGCGGCCAATACGTCTGACAATGCAGTCGCCGTGGATCCGACTTCGACGTATCTTTTGATTGGCGAGGCGAGTACCAATACCACGGCAACGGCCGGGACACTGCGTCTGATCGCAATCAGCAACCTCACCACGGACCTGACAGATCCTGCAGCGGGCGTAGGACCTGCCGAAGTGCTGGTAGATCAGACGGGAGCGTATGTTTACGTTGCTAATTCTACAGACAGCACCATTTCCGGGTATTCGCTGAGCGCGGGCTCGCTGAGTGCGTTGTCGGGCTCTCCGTATCCCACGGCGAAGCTGACCACTGGGCTGGTAGAAGACAGTTCCAAGACCTATATACTCGATGTCGGATTTGGCGCTAATCCGAATCTCTGGATGTACAGTTTTGATGCCACCTCGCTTGGGGACCTGAACGTTAAGACGAGCACTTCTACTGCAACATCCAATCCATCGCTGGCCACCGCAATCGCATTAACTCACTAACGGCTTGAGGCTTAGAGAACGATGGGACGCTGCGACTCTCTGTTGGCGCGTGGAATGCTATTCTCAAGCTGGATTGCCGCATCTAGTGGACACGCTTCGCCTACGATTGATTCCCCGCCAATGGCGCGAAGGCATATCGCCCCTAAGTCCAGCCCGAAGCGCGGCTGCACGACTCAGGCGCGCGGTTGTCATGGGCCTGCCGGTTGTGCTTATTCTGTCGCAGGGGTGCTCACGCCTTCATCCCGAACACCACGAGAATATCTATGTCGCAGCGCGACAGGTGTATCTGCATGATCGCGTGGCTGCGGTGTCAAATCGCGTCGGAGTGGTGACCAATGGCGAGTCGCTCGAGGTGCTCGAACGCGGCAGGCGCTTCTACAAGGTGCGCACTCCCAAGGGTGAAGTGGGATGGCTTGAAGAGCACGCGGTTATTGACGACAAGGCTTATGCGCAGTTTCAAGAGCTGAACAAGAAGCACGCTAATGACCCGGTGGTGGCTACGGGACAGCTTCGCGACGATCTTTATCTGCACGTTGTTCCGGGGCGTGACGCGCCGCATTTCTGGTTGATTGCCGGGAACACGAAGGTTGGGCTGCTGAGCCGCGGGATTATCGAGAAGAAGGCGGCTCCGGGGCTGTTGCCGAAGACCCCTGCGACGGTTGCGGGAGCGAAAGCCAATTCTTCAGGCTCCAAGACGGGCCCTGCCACGGTGGCGCCTCAGCCGCAGTCGCCGGCATTGGCTCCGGCTACGCCTCCGGCGATGGAAGACTGGTGGCTGGTGCGGGATAATGCGGGGCACACCGGATGGCTGCTAGCTGGGCGACTGGATGTGGATGTTCCGGAAGAGATTGGGGTCTACGCCGAGGAGCAGCGAATGGTCGCTGCTTATCCATTGACGAAGGTGATCGATAATGGTGCGGGATCGCGGCGGAAGGACGGAAAGAGCGAAGCCAGTTCGAAGCCGGGCAAACCGGCCGCAGAGAAGAACGCTGAGCCCCCGCCGGCTGAACCTGAGAACAAGGAGTTCACCGAATATGTTTCGGTGCTTTCTCCACCGAAGAACGGGTTGCCCTATGACTTTGACCAGGTGCGGGTATTTACGTGGAGCCTGAATCACCATCGCTATGAGACGGCGTTTCGGGTGCGCAATATTCAGGGCTATCTGCCCGTCAAGATTACGCAGGAAACGGTGAATGGACAGGCTATGCCGGTCTTCAGCTTCGAGATCGCCAGCGGTCCTGATGTCAAGATCGATCCAGATACCGGCATAACTCGGCCGCTCAATACGCGGACGTTGTCGTTTCGGCTAGAAGGCAATCTAGTCAGGCGAACGGGCGCCGACCAGGCTCCAATTACGCCGACACGTGAAGGCAATGCGCTGGGTAAGGCAAAGACGGCTGCGAAGAACAAAAACAAACGCTAGGTACCGTAATTTCTAGCTGAGGAAGTCGGCGATTGCGTTAACGACGCACTGCTGCTCGTCTGCGCGGATCTCTGGAAAGATGGGGAGCGCGAGGACTTCGCGGGCGGCGCGCTCGGCTTCAGGGAAGCTGCCTTCTGCGTATCCGAGATACTCGAGTGCCTTTTGTCGGTGGAGGGGGGAGGGGTAATAGATCTCCGACCCGATCTGGCGGCTGGTGAGGAAGGCGCGCAACTCGTCGCGGCGGCAGGTACGGATGACGTACTGGTGCCAGATGTGGTGGCGGCCCGCCATCTCTTTAGGCAGCACGATGCCGTGCGCTGGGTAGGTGGCTGATTCGGTAAGTCCGGCTGCGGCGAAGAGCGAGTGATAGCGCAAGGCAGCCTTGCTGCGCTGCTGGTTCCGCTGGGGGAGGTGGCGCAGATTCACACTGAGCACTGCGCCCTGGAAGCCGTCCATGCGCGCGTTCCATCCCATCTCGTCGTGGTGGTAGCGCTCGCGCATGCCGTGCTGACGGAGCATTCGGACGCGCTCGGCCAACTGGGCGTTGTTCGTCGTGACCATCCCGGCATCGCCTGCGGCGTTGAGGTTTTTGGTTGGATAGAAGCTGAAGGCGGCGATGTCGCCCAGGGTGCCGGCGGGGTGGCCTTCGTAGCTCGCTCCCCAGGCTTGTGCTGCGTCTTCTACGAGGGCTACGCCGTATTCCTCTTTGAGGCGTGCGAAGGAGGTCCAGTCGACGCATTGTCCGTAAAGGTGAACAGGAAGGATTGCGCCGATTGGAGTGGATTGAGTTTCCTGGAGTAGCTTTTCTACTCCGGCAGGGGCGAGGTTGATGGTTACCGGGTCAATATCGGACAGAAACGGTCTGGCGCCTGCGCGCACAATAGCACTGGTTGACGCAAAAAAGCTGAACGGAGTGGTGATTACGGAACACCCGGGCCCAATTCCTGCCGCTGCCAAGGCGAGCCAAATGGCATCGGTTCCCGAGGAGCAGCCGATGGCTTCGGCGACCCCGAGTGACTGGGCTGCTCCGGCCTCGAAGTCGGCGACGGGTTGGCCCAGGATGAACTGACGGTTGTCGAGGGCGTTGGCCAGTGCAGCAAGCAATTCCTCCCGAATAGGAGTGAATTGACGAGCGAGGTCCAACATAGGTACGGGAGTGACTTCGATACCGGATGTTTTTGTATGCGTCACCCACTTAGTCTAGCAATTTGCGGTATGAAAGATTGCTGGCTGGAAGTTAGTCGAAATCGAGAAAGCCGGAAGCGGATTGATTACTCGGAATTCGCTAAAATAAGCCGGCTCGGGGATTGTCATTGTTGAAAGGATGCCTCAACGCCTATAGTGGGATTGTTAACTTGCGGTATCTCGTCGTAGATGCGAAGCAAGCTTTATTGCATTGACGTGAGAAGACCGGTTTTGCAATATAAGAGGTCCAGCCACAGGCAGTACGGAATTCAGCTAAGCGCCGGCCCGGCAATTTTTTCGAATCGGGAGCCGAAATTACGCAAAGCGACGATTTCTGCCGGACTGGCCCAGGTCGAATGAACACAATTTGAGAACAGGAAAGCGGGAGATCGGCACATGGATAACAAGCCGGCACAAAACATTCAGGACACATTCCTGAACACCGTACGCAAGGACAAGACTCCCATCACGATCTATCTGGTGAGCGGCGTAAAGCTGACGGGGAAGATACGGTCGTTCGACAAGTATTCGGTGCTGCTGGAGAACAATAGCCAGGAGCAGTTGATCTTCAAGCATGCAATTTCTACTGTTGTGAGCAATCGAAGCGTGATTCACTCGCAGGATTATCGTCCGGCAGCGCCGGTGCCCGGTGGTACGCAGGCACAGCCCGCTGGCACGCCATCTTCCGCGGCGGGGTCGCCAGCTCCGGCGAATCCCCAGGCAAGTCACTCGTAGGTCAGTATCAGCAAGCGGCGCGGTCAAGACGGCAGCTTTACCGACAGGCGCGACACCGTGGGTTCGCGGCCTGAGGGGATAGCTGTGTCCGAGGACGGGCGTGAGTGCGCGATTTTGGTTGGCGTGGATTTGTCAGGCCGCGCTTCGACCCGGCGACCCGGCGCCGAGGGGGCGAGGGCGGCAGCGCTTGCCGAATCGAACAAGGATGCGGAAAACGACAATGCGGAAGCCGCCGATGGGTCTGCACTCGCGGTGGGGAACGAGGGTCTTCCGTTGTCGACGGAGCTTAGTGTCGATGCTTCGCTTGTGGAGTTTCGAGAGCTCGTGGAGAGTGCTGGCGCTCAAGTAGCGGCTCAGGTGGTGCAACGGAGAAGCCGACCCGATCCGGCAACACTGATTGGGGCCGGAAAGGTTGCGGAGATTGCCGAGATCGCCCGAGACCATCACGCGGACCTGGTGGTTTTCGATCACGATTTGACCCCCACACAGCTGCGCAATCTGGAGGGTCTGCTGCCGTGCAGGGTGCTGGACCGCACGCAACTGATTCTGGATATTTTTGCGCGGCATGCCCGTACTCGAGAAGGACAGTTGCAGGTGGAGTTGGCGCAGCTGGAATACATGCTTCCGCGGCTGACGGGCAGGGGTAAGGCCATGTCCCAGCTCGGTGGCGGAATCGGCACCCGTGGACCGGGCGAAACACAGCTTGAAACCGACCGGCGGAGAATCCAGCGTCGGCTGGTGCATCTGCGCGGGGAACTTGATTCGGTGCGTAAGATTCGACGGCAGCAGCGACAGCGGCGTGAGGCCGTGCCAGTTCCGACGGTGGCACTGGTGGGATACACAAATGCTGGTAAGAGTACGCTTTTCAATCGCTTAACGGGGGCCGGAGTGCTGGCGTCTTCGCGGATGTTTGCAACGCTGGATCCGAAGCTACGGACGCTGGAACTCCCCAGCCGGCGCCGAGTGCTGCTTTCGGATACGGTCGGGTTTATCCGCAACTTGCCGCATACGCTGGTTACGAGCTTTCGGGCGACGCTTGAGGAAGTGGAACGGGCCGAGGTGTTGCTGCATGTGCGCGATGCCTCGTCTGCCTACGGAGACGAGCAGAAATCGCAGGTGGAAAAAGTGCTGGGCGAGCTGGAAGTGCTGGATAAGCCGCGGATTGAGGTGTTGAACAAGATCGACATGCTGGCACCGGAAGAGCGGGCCGGATTGGAAAGCCGCGGTTTGGTCACGGTTTCGGCCAGATCGGGGCAGGGAATCGAAGATCTGCTGCGGGTGATTGATGAGGCGCTCGTTGCTGATCCGCTGGTGGAGGCTGAACTGCTGGTTCCGCAGAGTGATGGCGCGACGCTGGCGGCGATTGAGGCGGGGATGGTGATCGGCGCGCGGGAATTCGAGGACGATGGTGTCCGGCTTTCAGTGCGCGGTCCGGCGTCGCTGGTGGGGCGGATTCGACGGCAGTTGGAACAGTAGGAAGAGGAAACGGAAGTAACCGGGTTACCCTAAAATTGAACTGAGTTATCCCAAAACTAAGGTGGGCTGCAGGCGAAGGGAGTGGAGAAACTTTCCCTTCGTCTGCAGCCCGCTGGACCCTGAACTGGGTCGGGGTGATAAGCTAAGTCTAAGCCCGTTTCTGGTAGCTGCAACACAAATCTTTTATCAATTTTCACATCGGAAAAAGGCGGTTTTTGCGACCTTCCCGCGTTCCGAGACAACTCCTGCAGATTCGTTGACATAGGGTTTTCCCCCTGTTACAAAAGAGTGTTCCTCTGCGGAAACGCGAATTCCTACAGGACAAAAGCTTCATTTCATCATGCAAGAAGTTCTCCAACAACTCGGCGGTCTTGTGCTCGGGTCTCTTCCGACGCTGATCCTATTCATTCTTCTCGTTTTGGCTTACCAATTTCTGGTGCAGGGGCCACTCAGCCGGACCCTCGCGGTGCGTCGGGCTCGGACCAGCGGAGCTATGGAAGAAGCAAATAAGGCGATCGCCGCCGCCGCAGCACGAACGGAAGATTACGCTGGTAAGCTTCGGCACGCTCGCGCGGAGATTTTTCGGGCGCGTGAACAGCGCTTGCAGCAGTGGGCGCAGGAGCGCGATGCTGCCGTGGACGCCGCTCGGAAGTCGGCTATGCAGCATGTTCTCGAGGCCAAGCTGGGCCTGGAAGCAGAGGCTGGAGAGGCTCGGAAGACGCTGGTTACTGGAGCGGACCAGCTTGCAGAACAGGTGGTACGTGCGGTGATTCCGGCGGCTGCCGGGGGTTCCCGTTGATTTTCTTCAAACAATTGACCAGAGTTTGGTTTCGTGACGCCGCGACGCTGGTATTGGCTCTTGCGTGTTTCCTCGCGATTGGCGCATCGCCCGTTGCCGTAGCTCAGGCACCTGCGGATCAGGCAACCCCTGCTCAACGCTCGGCACAGCCTGAGGGGAAATCTGCTGCCGACGTAAGTGATGCGCCCAAGGCAGAGCAGAAGTCAGAAGCGGACGAGACGGCGCAGTTTCGCCACTCGCCCAGCGTGAAGTGGTTCGCTCGATTACTGCATGTGGATGTAGAAACGGCTGCAACGATCTTCGAGTATTTCAACTTTGCGGTTGTTGTATTCGCAATCGGCATCCCGTTGTTCCGGATGCTGCCGAAGATCTTCCGCAAGCGGGCGTCGAAGTTGAACGCGGATCTTGAGACTGCGCAGGCAATGACGGACGACGCCAACGACCGCTTGAGAGCGATCGAGAGCAAGCTGGCCGGGTTGGATGCTGAGATTGGCGCGATTCGCAGCCAGGTAGAAGAACAGATGCGCACGGACGAGGCGAACAGCAAGACCGCGATTGAGCAGGAGACCGCACGGATTGTGGCAGCAGCAGAGCAGGAGATCGTGATGGCGGGAGTGCAGACGCAGCGGGCGCTGAAGGAGTTTGCTGCCAATCTCGCAATCGATCGCGCTCTGAGCCAACTGACTCTCGACGCAGAGACTGACCGGATGTTGATTGATGAGTTCGCCCATAGCGTCGCGGGCCGCGGCAAGAGAAAGCGCTCGGCAGAAGGGAGCCAGAACTGATGGCACTCTTCGTATCGCGCTATGCCAGCGTGTTGGCCGATGTTGTAGCGGAGTTTCACCTTGGCGCTGTTGAGGTAGATAAGCAGCTGAAGGATTTTCTCGCGGCTTGGGATGAGAGCGCTGAGCTTCGCGAGGTCTTTGGCGATCCGTCGGTTCCCGCGGCGCAGAAGATCGGCGTCCTGGATGCGATGAAGGGCAAGCTGCACCTCGCTCCGCAGGTGAGGAACTTTTTCGCGGTGCTGATCGAGCATGATCGCATCGGTTCGGTGCATGAGATTGTGACCGCGTACCGCCAGGAGCTTCAACAGCGCATGGGCATCCACCATGCCGAAGTGATCACGGCGCGCGAGTTGAACGCGCAGGACAAGGCCGCGATGACCGAGCACGTGGCAGAGTTGGTGAAGGGCCGCGCTGAGGTTGCATTCAAGCTGGATGAATCGATTCTTGGTGGTGTGGTGTTGCGGATCGGTTCAACGGTGTACGACGGCTCGGTGCTGGGCAGGATCGAGCGGCTGAGAGAAGTGCTCGCGAACTGACGCGCGGGCTGACAGAAGACGAGTTCAGAAATACGGGAAAGAGCAGGAAGAGCGGTTATGGCTCAAATACGAGCAGACGAGATTTCGCAGATATTGCGCGACCAGATCGCGAACTACGACTCGAAGGTACAGGTCGACGAGGTAGGCTCCATCATTTCGCTTGGAGACGGGATTGCGCGTCTTCACGGTCTCGATAAGGTTATGGCGGGCGAGTTGTTATCGTTTCCGCATGGCATTGCCGGACTAGCGATGAGCCTTGAAGAGGACCAGGTTGGCGCAGTGCTTTTGGGCGACTACACCGAGCTGAATGAGGGCGACGAGGTCAAGCGCACCGGCAAGATTCTCAGCGTGCCCGTGGGCGATGCGATGATCGGCCGCGTGGTAAATTCGCTCGGCGAACCGATCGACGGTAAGGGACCGATTGCCACCACGGATACCTTGCCGGTGGAACGCCTTGCGCCTGGCATCATTGATCGTCAGCCGGTACGTGAGCCTATGGCGACGGGACTTAAGGCTATTGACGCAATGATTCCGATCGGGCGTGGCCAGCGTGAACTGCTCATTGGCGACCGCCAGACGGGCAAGACTGCGGTGGCGCTGGATACGATCATCAATTCAGCGAAGAACGACCTGATCTGCATTTACTGCGCTATTGGACAGAAGCGATCGTCGATAGCGCAGGTTGTGCAGACGCTGACGGAAGCAGGCGCGATGGGGCACACCATCATCGTGGCTGCGTCGGCATCTGAGCCTTCACCCTTGCTATTCCTTGCTCCCTACGCGGCTACTGCAATTGGCGAATTCTTCCGCGACTCGGGTCGTCATGCGCTGGTGATCTACGACGATCTTTCGAAGCACGCCGTGGCTTACCGTGAGATTTCGCTGTTGCTGCGCAGGCCGCCGGGGCGTGAAGCGTATCCGGGCGATGTCTTCTATCTGCACTCGCGTCTGCTGGAGCGTTCGGCGAAGATGAGCAAGGAGCGGGGCGGCGGATCGCTGACCGCATTGCCGGTCATCGAGACCCAGGCTGGAGATATCTCGGCCTATATTCCGACTAACGTGATTTCAATTACCGACGGGCAGATATTCCTTGAGACTGACCTGTTTAATTCCGGCATTCGACCTGCGGTGAACGTGGGTGCATCCGTAAGCCGCGTGGGTTTCTCTGCGGCGATCAAGGCGGTAAAGCAGGTCGGTTCGACGCTCAAGCTGGATCTGGCTCAGTATCGCGAGCTGGCGGCCTTCTCGCAGTTCGGTTCGGATCTGGACCCGCTTACGTTGAAGCAGTTAAGCCGCGGACAGCGATTGACGGAGTTGCTGAAGCAGCCGCAGTTCCAGCCGCTTACATGGCAGCAGCAGACGGTGATTCTGTTTGCGGGCACTCAGGGTTATCTGGATCAGTTCGATGTTTCGGATGTTCGCGCATTCGAGGATGGGCTCTACAGCTATCTGAGCTCCGGGCAGACCGCGCTGATGGACGAGCTGACCAAGAAGAAGCAGCTTGATGACGACATCAAGAAGCGCCTGCACGACGCGCTGAAGGAATACTCGGAGAATTTCAAGTCGAGTCTCGAAGAGAAGAAGAAGGGCTAAGAGATAGGCGATGGCGAGTGTACTCGATTTAAGGCGGCGTATCCGCAGCGTGAAGAGCACGCGGCAGATCACCAAGGCCATGAAGATGGTCTCGGCTGCACGTCTGCGCCGCGCACAGGCAAGAGCGATTGCCACGCGACCCTACGCGAAGATGATTACGAGCGTGCTGGAGTCGCTGATCCGGCGCATTGAAATCATCGATCCTGAGACCGGCAAACTGCGCCATCCGCTGTTTGCGATGCGGCCGGAGAAGCGCGTGCTGGTGCTGGTGATCGCTGGCGATCGAGGCTTTGCAGGCGCTTTCAACGGCAACATCTTCAAGGCGGCCTATCAGTATTTGAACGCGAACGGCGATAAAGAGATCGATATTGAGTCAGTGGGCAAGAAGGCTGCTGATCAATTTCGGCGCCGATATCCGGCGGCTGTTTACAACGAGCAGAAGGTCGAGAATCCGGCGGATCGCCACGAGATTGCGGAGAAGATTCGCCAACGCAAGGCTGCGATCGAGGTGGTTGGCGATAACGTCACCATGCTCGAGAAGCTCAATGCGGGCTCAGTCTTTGAGCTCGCGCAGGAAGTGATCCAGCGCTATGTGCATGAGGAGATCGACGCCTGCTATATCGTGTACAACGAGTTCAAGTCGGTGATTGCGCAGCGTGTTGTAACGGAGCGTCTGCTGCCGATCATTAAGCTGGGTGAGCACGATATCACCAGCTCGATTGAGCCGAGCAAGGAAGAGCGCGAAGAAGCGGCAAAGGCAGCGCTCTCGGCGGGCGTGGAGATCGAAGAGGAAGACACGAAAGAGGCGGACCAAGAGGCCAGCAAGTTTGGCACCTCCGAAGTGGACTACATCTACGATGAGTCTCCCGAAGAGCTGTTTAACGGATTGCTGCCGCAGTATGTTTCGGCGATGCTGTTTCATGCGATGGCCGAGTCGGTTGCGGCTGAACATGCGGCGCGTATGACGGCGATGGATTCTGCGACGAACAATGCGAGCGACATGATCGACAGCTACACGCTGCAGATGAACCGGGTGCGGCAGGCGGCGATTACCAAGGAGATCATCGAGATCGTAAGCGGCGCGGCGGCGGTATAGAAGCTTCACACAGAGTTTGAGTAGGGCAGGGTTTTGAGAAGGCAGATATGGCAAAGAATATTGGCAAGGTAATTCAGATTTCCGGTCCGGCAGTTGACGTCCAGTTTGAAGAGGCGCACATGCCGCCGATCTACCAGGCGTTGCACGTGACGAGCGAAGGCTTCAAGGTGCCGACCGAGATCGACGTGATTCTCGAAGTGCAGCAGCACCTTGGAGAAGGACGCGTGCGCACGGTAGCTATGACGGCCACCGACGGCATGGTGCGCGGCATGAACGCGCTCGACACGGGTTCGCAGATCACCGCTCCCGTGGGCCGCGAGACGCTGGGCCGCGTGCTCAACGTGATCGGGCAGCCGGTGGATGAGCTCGGCCCCGTGGGCGAGAAGGAGCGAAAGCCGATTCATCGGCCGGCGCCTTCGTTTGAAGAGCAGTCGACGTCGGAAGAGATGTTCGAGACGGGCATCAAGGTCATCGACCTGATTCAGCCGTTTTTGAAGGGCGGAAAGATTGGTCTCTTTGGTGGCGCGGGTGTGGGCAAGACCGTTGTCATCATGGAGCTGATCAATAACGTTGCCAAGAATCACGGCGGGTACTCGGTGTTTGCCGGTGTAGGCGAGCGGACCCGTGAGGGCAACGATCTCTGGCTGGAGATGACGGAGTCAGGCGTGATCACGCCGGGCGATCCTTCGAAATCGAAAGCTGCACTGATTTACGGGCAGATGACCGAGCCGCCAGGGGCGCGTCTTCGTGTGGCGCTGACTGCGCTGACGGTTGCGGAGCATTTCCGCGATGAAGAAGGCGCGGATACACTGCTGTTCATCGACAACATCTTCCGGTTTACACAGGCGGGCTCTGAGGTTTCGACGCTGCTGGGGCGCATGCCTTCGGCGGTGGGCTACCAGCCTAACCTGGCGACCGAGATGGGTGAGTTACAGGAGCGGATTACCTCGACCAAGAAGGGCTCTGTCACTTCGGTGCAGGCAGTTTATGTGCCCGCCGACGACTTGACCGATCCTGCGCCGGCTACAACGTTTGCCCATCTGGATGCTGTCACGGTGTTGAGCCGGCCTCTGTCCGAGCTTGGTATCTACCCGGCAGTCGATCCTCTGGCATCCAACTCGCGTATTCTCTCGGCACGCATTGTTGGGCAAGAGCACTATGATGTGGCTCAGGGTGTGAAGCGCATTCTGCAACGTTATAAGGACCTGCAGGACATCATCGCTATTCTTGGTATTGACGAGCTCAGCGACGAGGACA
>Ga0206964_10240_pt2 | contig 15739 bp, 13 predicted proteins | sample Alteio_BWOrgHeat_25_FD_152980 | JGI IMG/M metagenome (GOLD analysis project Ga0206964, IMG submission 152980) | Enriched cells from forest soil in Barre Woods Harvard Forest LTER site, Petersham, Massachusetts, United States -... | ecosystem: Environmental > Terrestrial > Soil > Temperate forest >...
AGGTTCCTCCGATGCCGCTCGCGGAACGCTCGCGGATTGGCGCACTGATTGCGAATGGGACCTTCGTGACGCTGGTGGAGATTGTTTCGCCGCGCGGGATCGATTGCAGCAAGGAGATTGAGGGAGCCCGACTACTGGCATCGCGTGGAGTGCATGCGATCAATGTGCCTGATTCGCCTCGCGCTTCGGCGCGCATGAGTGCGCAGAGTTTGTGCATTCAGATTCAGCAGCATACGGGTATCGAGACCCTGCTTCACTACACATGCCGAGACCGCAATGTGTTGAGCATTCAGTCAGACCTGCTGGGCGCCTCGTCGATTGGGTTGAAAAATGTGCTGTGCCTGACTGGCGACCCACCGAAGCTGGGTAATTATCCTGACGCGACTGCGGTCTTTGATGTGGACGCGATTGGGCTGGTGAACATTGTACGGCGGCTCAATTACGGCCTGGACATCGGCGGGAACTCGATTGGTGCATCGACCAACTTCACCATCGGAGTTGCTGCGAATCCGGGGGTTCCCGATATTGAGCAGGAGCTGCGGCGCTTTGCGTGGAAGGTCGAGGCTGGAGCAGAGTACGCGATTACGCAACCAGTGTTCGATCTGCAACTGCTGGAGAGCTTTCTGAAGCGGATCGAGGAGTTTCGAATTCCAGTGATCGCGGGCATCTGGCCGCTTACGAGCCTGCGCAATGCTGAGTTTATGAAGAACGATCTTCGTGTTTCGATGCCGGAGGCGATTATGGCTCGGATGGCGAAGGCGGAATCTCCGGAGGCGGCGCGGGCCGAGGGAGTCCGGATTGCGCAGGACATGCTTGAGGAAGCGCGCCCGATGGTGCAGGGGGTGCAGGTGAGCGCGCCGTTTGGACGCTATGCACTGGCTGCCGATGTGATCGCGTCGGTGCTGCCGAAGCCGGTGGCGCAGATGGAGAGCGTCGTATCATCATAGGCAGGACAGGATAGGCAGGATAGGGGCCGGAGACGAGTGGCAAAGTTTGAAGAGTCGCTGAAAAAACTGGAGTCGATTGTGGTGCAGCTGGAGCAGGGGGAACTCTCGCTTGAAGACTCGTTGAAACTCTTCGAGGAGGGCGTGGGCCTCTCAGCCACCTGCAAGCAACAGCTCGACGCCGCCGAAGCGAAGGTGCAGATGCTGGTGAAGCAGCGGGATGGAAGCCATAAGCTGGAGCCGTTTCCGACAGAGAGCTAGTGGACGCTCGTAACCTGACATTGCCTGCTGCTGCAATGTATGATTCTCCCCGTCTGGCAATATTCCATTGCATAAACGAAAGACTCTGATTCGATCAACCTGATGATCCCTGAAACTTCGACCAGCCTTCCGCAGCCTATGGGCGACGATCTCACGCGCCAATTTGAACCGCGGCCTATCGTTTCAATTGGGGCGGGCGGCATTGTGCACGATTCGCATCTGCCTGCTTATCGCAAGGCCAGGTTTCCGGTGGCTGCGCTGATCGATCCAGATCGACCGAAGGCGGATGTGCTGGCAGCGGAATTTTCGATCCCGAAGACATTTGCTTCGATTGCCGATGCGCTGCCCCACGTGCCGCGCGAATGCATCTTTGATGTCGCGGTGCCGGCGAGCGCGATTCTAAAGGTGTTGCCGCAGCTTCCGGATGGGAGTGCGGTGCTGATTCAGAAGCCGATGGGAGAAACGCTGGCAGAGGCCGTGGCGATCGAACAATTATGCCGCGACAAGGGACTGACCGCAGCTGTGAACTTTCAGTTGCGATGGGCACCGGTGATGCGGATGGCGAGACAGTATGCGAAGGCGGGATTGCTGGGCGACGTCCACGAAATGGAAGTGCATGTGAGTGTGCACATGCCGTGGGAGCTTTGGACTTTTATGAAGACGATCCCACGGCTGGAGATTTTGTATCACAGCATTCATTACGTAGACCTGGTGCGGGCGTGGTTTGGGAATCCGCGAAAGGTGCTCGCAAAGACGATGCGCAATCCGCTGTCGGCGTCGCTGGCTGCCACGCGCAGCGTGATTGTGATGGAGTATGACGACTGGAAGCGAGTGACGATATCGGCGAATCATGCGCATCGGTATCCGAGCACGCAGAGGAGCCAGGTGCAGTGGGAAGGCACGGAGGGTGCGCTTGAAGCGATTATGGGCGTGAATCTCGATTACCCAACAGGCAAGCCGGATCGGCTGCGATACGCAAGACTGGGCGAGGAGTGGGCGACGGTGCCGACAGAAGGGAACTGGTTTCCTGACGCCTTTATGGGGTCGATGGACTCGCTGCAGGCGTATGTTGCGGGTGTGGCGAGCGAATTGCCGACGCGGGTTTCGGATGCCTTAGACACGATGCGAACGGTGGAGGCTGCGTATCTCTCGAGCCAGCTGGATGGACAGCCGTTGCCGGAGGTGGCTTGATGGATTCACTGAAGGATGGGGCATTTCGTCTGGATGGGATGCGGGCTCTGGTGACTGGCGGCGCGAGCGGGATCGGACAGGCGACTTCGCGAGAGCTGGTTCGCGCCGGGGCATTTGTGTGGATCGGGGATGTAAATCTGCCGGCTGCCGAGGCGCTGGCGGGCGCGCTCGGAAATGCGCGAGCCCTGCGCGTCGATGTGACTTCGCCCGAAGAGATCAATCAGGCGGCCGAAGAGATCTCCAATCTGGACATTCTGGTGAACAACGCCGGAATCGGTCACGTGGGAAGCGTTGAGACTACTTCGCTGGTGGATTTTGACCGGCTGATGCAGGTCAATGTGAATTCCGTTTTTCTGGTGACACAGAGGTTGATACCGCTGCTGCTTGACAGCGCTCACAAGGGATCGATTGTGAATATCGCTTCCGTCGCGGGCCTGATTGGGATCAAGCAGCGATTTGCATATTGCACGACCAAGGGCGCTGTGATTGCGATGACGCGCCAGCTCGCCGTTGAGTATGCGAAGGAACTGCGGGTGAACGCCATTTGTCCGGGTACGGTGGAGACTCCGTTTGTCGAGGGATATCTCGACAAGTATCATGCGCATGAGAAAGAGAAGATTCGCGCGGAGTTGCGTGCGCGACAGCCGATGGGGAGGCTGGGCCAGCCGGAAGAGGTGGCTTCGATGGTGCGTTATCTTTCTTCGCACGAAGCTGGGTTTATCAGCGGTTCGCTGTTTACGTTGGACGGTGGCTGGACGGCTGCCTGAGTTTATTTCGGAGAGACGATGAAGCTAGTTTCGTTTTCCCTGACGGATGGAAATGTTCGGCCGGGTTATCTGCTTGAAGATACCAACGAGATTGTCGACCTGGGCGCGGCCGGTTATCGGGACACGCTGGCGGTGATTGCGAGCGAGAGCGCGCCGGAGTTGTCGGCGGACCGGTTGCCGGCATCGGTGGTGCGGCTGCATGCACCGATTGCCAATCCGCCGCGGATTTTTTGTATTGGACTAAACTATCGCGATCATGCGATTGAGTCGGGGATGGAGCTGCCGAAGTTTCCGGTGGTCTTTTTCAAGATGGCGCCGGCGATCATTGGGCCGGGTGAGGCGATTGTGCTGCCACCGATTACGGAGCAGCCGGATTATGAGGCTGAGTTTGCGGTGGTGATCGGCAAAGGCGGCTATCGGATTTCGAAAGAGCAGGCGCAGAGCCATGTCTACGGGTACACGATCATCAACGATGTGAGTGCGCGCGATATTCAGTTTCAAACCTCGCAGTGGTCGCTTGCGAAGAGCTTGCCGACATTTTGTCCGATGGGTCCGGCGATTGTGACTGCGGATGAGATCGACGATGCACATGAGCTGGATATTCAGCTCTCGATTGATGGCGAAGTGCTGCAGAAGTCCAATACGCGGGAGCTGATTTTTCGTGTGCCGCAGTTGATTGAGCACATCTCGGCGATTACGCCGCTGCTGCCGGGGGACATTATCAGTACGGGAACGCCCGCGGGTGTCGGACTCGGGCGGACTCCCAAGCGATGGCTGCGTGCGGGTGAGACGGTGACGATTGTTGTGCAGGGTCTGGGAGAGCTCACAAACCCTGTCGCCTCTTGACCATGGGACAAGATCACCGGCCATTGAGGGAAAGGGCCCGGTTCATGTTTCATGAAGGGTCCTTTGTGGGAATGACGCAAAGTTTCCGAAAAGGCGACTTTCAGGAAGTTCGCGAACTCGTCGCTGTGTGAGGCTTCGGAAGTCTCCGAAAGATGAGCTTGCCAATACCCAGACCCGCTAACATGTGCGCATGAAATCTTTGTGGGTTGCAATGATGTTGGCGGTTTGCCCGCTCGGGATGTTGGCTCAGGGTCCACTTTGGGCGTCGTTTCGGGACTTCCCACCATACAGGATTTATCCAGGTGTTCTAGACGAGGACAATCAACCGGTAAGTGGGGCGCGACTTTGCGTGACTGAGGGAGAGTCTCATTGCTTCACTCTGGCGCATTCCGGCACTGGATCCGATAAAGATAGTTGGTTTTACTACGGCCTCCGCGCCAAATCGCAACGGCTGAAGCTGAATGGCGGAGGGGCTGTGGTGCTCTTTAACGCCAATTCCGGCGGAGGCAGCGGCAGCTCTGACAGATATGTTCTGCTGCGTTCTGAGCCGGATCGACACTTCAAGAATCTGTTGCCTGAGATCATCGTTTCGAATCAGGCCGATGTCGCAGCGTGGGATCTGCCCACAGCCTCGCCTATGCCGGTCTTTTTAACAGCGGACTACCTTTGGGAAGGGATGGAGGGGCACTATTCGTCGCACTTCTTCGAGATTCGGATATACGTATACGATCCGGCGGCGGACCAGTACAAATTGCGGCACAAGTATCGAACGGCGCATAAGTATCCGGGAATCGACAACTGGGAGGAGGCGCCTGGGATCTTAGTGAGAGAGAGAAACAGAATAATTGAGGTGTTGAGGGCACAGTGAGTCGAGGCCCTCGGCAGGTACCGCGATCGAGAAACTGAGTGACGACGAGGTCACATTCCCCGAAACTGGTAGGTTTCGGAACAGTTCGCGCACCTGCCAAAAACGCGGACTTGCGCGTCTCAAAGTCTGTCCCGAAATGAGAGCATGAATGACGACTTCACCCTCCAGGAAGTCGCCGCCTCAGGAGGCCACCGGGCACTGAACGGCGAGGAACAGCACCACCAGTATTTGAAGCTCATCGAAGAAGGCTATCTTCGTGTAGGCGGTGCGTAGGCTTAGCTGGCTTCGGCTTCGAGCAGCTCTTCCTGACTTGGTTGTGATACGAGCCAGGTGTAAAGCGCGATAAGGATGAAACATACGGCAGGTACGAGGAAGGCGTAGGCAATCTGCGTACGGTCGGCGATGCGGCCCATGATGGGCGTGATTGCGGCGCCGCCGATGATAGCCATTACAATTCCTGACCCTCCCGCCTTCGTGTGGGTGCCGAGGCCCTTGATGCCGAAGGCGAAGATTGTTGGGAACATCACGGACATGAAGAAGCTGGCTGCGATCAGGCATCCGACGCCGAGCCAGCCCGGACGCAGGACCGCCAACGTCACGATCATGGTGTTGATGACAGCGTAAGCGCCCATGAGGTGCTGGGCAGGCAGAAAGCGCAGCAGGAATGTCGAAAAGAATCTACCGACGGTGAACGCGACCAGCGCGCCGGTGAGCAGGAAGCCTGCGCTTCTCTCCGCGACGCCGGTATAGGCCTGGACGTAGGAGATGAGGTAGCTCCACGTTCCGACTTGCGCGCCGACGTAGAGGAATTGCGCGACGACGGCCCAGAGGAAGTGCGGACGTTTCCAGAGTGGCGCAGTGTGGTCCTTCCTGAGGGTGGTGCTGGAGTAGTCGAGGCCGGTATGTGGGAACGGGGTTCGCGCGATGAGGAGAGCCCAGAGGAAGACGACGGCTCCGATTATGAGGTAGGGAACGATGACGCGCAGAGTCTCGGAGCGGAGATAGTCCTGGTAGCGATGCTGGGCCTGGAGAGCGGCGATCTCGGCGGGTTTGAGCTCGATTCCGGAGAAGATGAAACGGCTGCCGATGAGCACGGCTGAGATACTTCCGAGCGGGTTGAATGCCTGCGAGAGATTGATGCGCTGCTCGGCATTGTCAGGCGAGCCAATTTGCACGATGAACGGGCTGGCGGCGGTTTCAAGAAACGCAAGTCCAGAGGCGATGACGAAGAGCGCCATTAGGAAGAACCAGTATTGCGCCACGAGAGCTGCCGGCCAGAAGAGGAAGCAGCCGAGGCCGTAGAGGCTCAGGCCTATCAGAATGCCGGTCTTGTAGCCAAACCTGCGCATAATGAGGCCCGCGGGAATGGCGAGAACGAAATATCCGAGATAGAAGGCGGATTGGACGAGGCCAGCCTGGAGGCGGGTGATCTCGAAGGATTTCATGAACTGGCGGATGAGGATGTCGTTGAGGTTGTGCGGGACTCCCCAAAGGAAGAAGAGGGCAGTGACGAGGATGAATGGGAGCCACCGTCCGGCGGGGACGAGGGGCGGGCGCTCTCCGGTGAGCGGGTCGGCGGTACTCGCGGAGGTTTTGGGTTGCGGGATGTTCAAGCGGGTACCTCGATCGAAATAGATGAATTGGATTTAGTCAGATTGTAGACGTTGATTGCGTTACCGCCGAGGATGGCGTTCTGCTCATCGGCGCTTAGATTGGCTATGAAGTCGCGGACGACAGACGTCCAGTGGCCGTAGCTTGCGGCGACGGTGCACACCGGCCAGTCGGAACCGAAGAGGATACGCGATGGCCCGAAGGCTTCGAGTGCGACTTCAACATAAGGACGAAGGTCGTCTGTGGTCCGGGAATCGAAGTTGGCCTCTGTGACCATGCCGGAGAGTTTGCAGCTTACGTGCGGCCGGCGCGCGAGCTCTCGGATGCGAGTTCGCCAAGGCTCTAACTGGCCGCTCGCAATGAGGGGCTTGGCGAGGTGATCGAGGACGATGCGCTGTGATGGATGGCGGTCAACGAGGCGAATCGCGGTCGAGAGCTGGTGCTCGTGGATCAGCAGGTCGTAGACCAGGGAGTATTTGTGCAGCACAGCGAGACCGGCGTTGAAGTCTGCGTGGTCCATGTAGGCGTCGGGCTCGGCCTGCAGAATGTGGCGAAGGCCCTTCAGCTTTGAGTTTTCAGCGAGCGATTCGAGGGTGTTTTCGACGTGGGGATCGGTGAGTGGTGCCCAGCCGACTACGCCGGCGATCCACTCATCTTCTTCGGCGAGGTCGAGGAGCCAATTGGTTTCTTCGAGGGATTGCCGCGTCTGCACGGCGATGGAAACGTCGATCTCTGCCTGATCGAGCAGGGGCAACAGGTCGCCAGGCAGGAAGTCGCGCCGGATGGAAGCCATCTCGTCGCTGATCCAGTCAAACTCTTCGCGGGAATATCGCCAGAAGTGCTGGTGCGCATCGACGCGCAGCGGTTCGGTTTGAAGTGCCATAGGCATGGAAATGCTATCTGCTCCTGCATAAGCTTGGCTATGGTATTCTCCGCGAGGCTGGCTGCAGTGCGGCCTGCGCAAAAAGGATGCTATGAAACCTGTTTATATCGCGGCGTATCGGCAATCGAGATTTGGCAAGCTGATGGCTATGACGCAGGAGCAGATGATTGCCGCTGCGGTCGCGGGAGTGTGTGGGGAGATTGGGGTCAGCGCGAGTGAGATGGACTCGGGCTCGATTGCGGCGGCGTGTAATTTTTCGCTGCATCAGCAGGGGCTGCTGGCCGGGCTGCTGGCCGGGGTTGAGGGGATGGCTGCGAAGCCGCTGGAGGCGGTGGAGAATGCCTGCGCTTCGGGCGGGCAGGCTGTGCTTTCGGGAATTTACAAGCTGCAAGCCGGTCTCGGAGAGACGGCGATTGCAGTAGGCATCGAGAAGATGCGCGACGATGATGGGCGCGCGGATGGCAAGCGGGTGGGCGCGGCACTGGGATATTTTTCCGATCCGGCGGAGCGGCCGGGAAAGACTTTTGTTTTTCCGCACATATTTGCCGAGATCATGAAGCTCTACATGGAGCGATGGTCGGTGACGGAGGCGGATCTCGCGTCGATTGCGGTGCAGGAGTATGCGAATGCGCGGCACAATCCTTATGCCCAGATGCAGAAGGTGGATCTGACGCTGGAACAGGCGACAACGATTGGCGGGAACAATCGGTATCTGGTCGATGGGCTGCCGCTGAAGACGTATGACTGCTCGCAGATTACGGATGGCTGGGCGGCGATGATTCTGGCGACAGAAGAGGGACTGGCGCGTCTGGGAGTGGACCGGCATAGCTGCGTGCAGATTGCAGGTTGGGGACAGGCGGTCGATCCGCTGCAGCATGCACAGCGCAACGTGCTGGAGCCGGCCGGGGCTTATCGCGCGATGCGCGGGGCTTATGCTATGGCGGGGATTTCGGCGGAGGATGTGCAGGCTGCGGAGATTCACGACTGCTTTACGGTGATGGGCGCGCTGGGGACGGAGATTTTGGGCAAAGCTGTGCCGGGCCGGGGAGCTTTGTGCTGGGTGGATGGAAAGGCCGCGCCGAGTGGGGAGTGCGGTATCAATACTTCCGGCGGCCTGATTGCTAAAGGGCACCCGGTGGGCGCGACGGGCATTGCGATGATTGGCTGGGCGGCGTGGCAGCTGCTGGGCAAGGTTCCTGATGCGCTGCAGGTTCGGAATGCGGAGCATGCGGCGACGTTTAATATAGGCGGCCCGGTTTGTGCTTCGGTGTGTACTGTGCTGCGTGGGCCGCAGTAATGGGTAGTGGGCTATTTGGATTTTTCGATTTAGAGAGACGTCAATTGGGACTGGCGCTTCCGGCAAGTCGACTACAGACGACTAATTCGGTTCGTCAATTCTTCTCAATCGACGCCAAGATCCTGAGCAATTCTTGCGTGGCACGTGATCTCTTTCGGGCTCAATGCCATCTGATCCACAAAGACCGCAACCATGCAATCCCACACACTTTGTGGTGACCACGGCAATACGTCTGGCGGAGCAGGCAAAGGCGTATCTCTGCTCAGAAACAGGAATATCTTTTCGTGATGAGTAATCACGGGGAGATTTTCAGAGGTGCATGGAGATTGCAATGGTGGAACGCCGAGCTTCGCACAGATCAACTGGTAAAAATCTCCAACGGTACGGACCATTGCAGCTTCATCGTCATTGATCGCAATGACGAAAAGTTCTTCCGTGCGGAGAACTATCTCGACCCCGTCAAGTCCCATAGGTCGAGACTACCAAACGCTGAATTCAAATGGATTTACTATCCGATGATCAGCCGAGGGGAATCCAGTTGCTGAGCGCAGCGGGGAAGATGCCGAGGGCCAGTACTGCAAGCGCGATGAGGGCGAGGGTTGCCAACTCCACGAAGGATACCGGCATGGGCTCAAGGCGCACGGGCTTGAAGACGTACATTCGCTTCATCACCTGCAGGTAGTAGTAGAGAGAGACTGCGCTTGCGGCGACGGCGGCTGCTACGAGGATGAGTCCTGACATGCCGAGGCTGCCTGCGCGCAGAACCGCTGCGAAAAGATTGAACTTGGCCCAGAAGCCGACCAGTGGGGGAATTCCGGCGAGTGAAAGCAGGAAGAGAAACATGGTGGCCGCGAGCAGTGGATTGCGGCGGCTGAGGCCGGCGAAGGCGTCCATGCGGTCGGTACCGGCGCTGCGCTCGACGATGCCGATTATACCGAATACTCCGACGGTTGTTAGCGCGTAAGTGAGAGCGTAGTAGAGGACGGCTGCGCCGCTTTGCGGGGTGTTGGCCGCGATGCCGAGCAGCATGTAGCCGGCGTGGGCGATGGCCGAGTAAGCAAGCAGGCGGCGGACGCTGGTCTGCACGAGGGCGGCAAGGTTGCCGAGGATGATGGAGCCTGCGGCCATCCACAGCAGGAGAACGGCCCACGATGCTGCATGCAGGGGTGCGTCGGGTGGGATGATTGCGCTGGTGAGCGCGACGAGTACGGCGAAGCTTGCGACCTTGGATCCCGAGGCGATGAGAGCTGTTACGGGAGCGGGCGCGCCCTGATAGGTGTCCGGCGCCCAGAGGTGGAAGGGAACTGCGGCGACTTTGAAGCCGAGGCCTGCGGATACAAGCACGAATGCGACGATGAGCAGCGGACTGAGAGGTTGTGCTGCGAGGCTTGCGGCGATTCCTTCAAGGCTGGTGGTGCCGGTGAGGCCGTAGAGGTAGCTGAAGCCGAAGAGCATGATAGCCGCGGACATTCCGCCGAAGAGGTAGTACTTTAAGGCTGCCTCGGCAGATTGGGCGGAGCGCTTGGCGAATGCAGTAAGAACGTAGAGCGAGAGGCTCAGGAGCTCAAGAGCTACGAAGATGACCTGCAGGTCGCGGGCGGCTGCTACGAGGAGCATTCCCGTGGTGGCGAGAAGTACGATGGCGGAAAACTCACCGGGGTTGCGCGAGAACTCGGCTTTGAAGCTGAGCACAAGGACAAGCGCGGAGAGAACGAGAATTCCGATCTGGGCTGCTGCCACGAGGGGCGTGGCTACGAGGATGTTCCCGTCGAGTGCAGGTACGGAGGGGTGAGCGGCGAGCCATGCGGCGGATGCTGCGCAACCGAGCACTCCGAGCGCGCAAGCCCATGCCATGCGCACTGCTTGCGAACTCCTGCGCAGCCAGGCGAGATCGACGATGAGTGCGAGAAGAGAGACGACCTCGAGGATTGTCTCGGGCAGTGTGATGGCGAAGAGATTGCTGTAGTTCACTGGATTGCTCGCGAAGGCGATCATTGGTGGCCTCCGGTAAGCAACGCGTGGGGCAGTGCCTGTACGGCGGGTGCGATCACATCCAGAAGAAGACGGGGATAGACGCCGATGAGCAGGCTGGTTCCGGCGAGGAGGATTACTCCGGCTTTTTCTGCCCAGGTTACGGGCTCGTATTCAGGTATGGGAACCGGGGAGCCGTCTGCGGTGACTGCAGGATGATCGCTGAAGAAGACTCTCTGCATGGCGCGCCAGGTGTATGCGACGCCGATGACGATGCCGAGCCCCGCGATGGCGGCGAACCACGGGAAGGCTTCCCATGCGCCGATGAGGACCTGAACTTCGGCGACGAATCCGCTGAAGCCGGGCAGGCCCATTGAGGCCATTCCTGCAATGACGAAGAGCCATGCGGCGAAGGGCATTGCTTTGCTTAGCTGCAGCTTGTTCAGGAGGGCGAGATCGCGGGTGTGGGTGCGCTCGTAGACGATGCGGCCGACGGTTGCGAAGAGCAGACCGGCGAGGATTCCGTGAGAGAACATTTGGAGGACTGCGCCGTCGATTCCGATCTGCGTGAGGGTGAGCAGACCGAGCAGCACGAGGCCCATGTGGCTGACGCTGGAGTAGCCGATGACGAATTTGAAGTCGTTCTGCACGAGCGCGACGGTTGCGCCATAGACGATTCCGATGACGGCGAAGAGGCCAAAGACAGTTCGCCAGGAGTCGATGCCGAGGAAGGAGAATCCCCAGGGATCGAGGCCGTGCGGAAAGACGGTCATGGCGACGCGGAGACAGCCGTATGCGCCGAGTTTCATTACGACTCCGGCGAGGAGCATGGAGGCGGCTGTAGGCGCGGCGACGTGGCCGGTGGGCGCCCAGGTATGAAAAGGCCACATGCCGGCGAGAATGGCGAAGCCGGTGAACACGAGGGGGAATGCCCACATCTGGAAGCTGGTGGAGAAGTGATATTGAGCCAGGGTGTGGAGGTTCATGGAGTAGTTGCCGGTCTGTCCGCCGGCGACGGCATAGGCGGTGAGCAGGCCGATCAACACCATGGCTGAACCGGCGAAGGAATACAGCGCAAGCTTCATCGCGCCGTATTCGCGGCGGGTCGATCCCCAGATGGCGATCAGGAAATACTTGGGCACGATGGCGATTTCGTAGAAGACGAAGAGCAGGAAGAGATCCACGGAGAGGAAGACTCCATAGACGCCGCCGATCAGCGCGAGGAAGAAGGCGAAGAACTCGTTGGCGCGGTCGTCGGCTTTGTCGCCGATGTTCCATGAGAAGAGGATTCCGGCGACTGCGGCGAGGCCGGTCAGCAGGACGAGTACGCGGCTGATGCCATCGGCTTCTAGCGTGTAGTGGATGCCCATGGCCGGAATCCACGGAAGATCGGCGACCGCGACGGGACCCTGTGTGCCAGCCGAGATGAAGCCGGCGAGGGCGACGGCGAGTCCGCAGAGGGCTACCAGGAGCGCAATGACGCGCGCGGCGGCGTGCCATCGTTTTGGCAGAACAGCCAGCAGCAATGCACCCGCGAATGAGAGATAGATTGTGTAAGCGAGCATCAGAATCTCCATCCCCCGAGCAGGTGCATCATGGTGGCGTTTACGGTGCCGAGCAATAGCTGCGGCATGAGTCCAAGCACAAACATCAGTGCCAGTGCGGGCGCGAGCGCAAGCCGCTCGCCTGTAGTGAGGTCAGGGAATGCCCTCCAACGATCGGGCAGCGGGCCGGTGAAGACGCGCTGGATCACAGTCAGGATGACAGCGGCGGTGATCAGCAGGCCGAGTACTGAGATGGTTGCGGAGAGCCAACTCAATGGGAAGGCTCCGCGAAAGATGAGGAACTCGCCGACGAAGCCATTGAGGCCGGGGAGGCCGAGCGACGAGAAGAGAGCGATTCCCATGAGGCCGCAAAACACCGGAGCGGGTTTGCGCAGGCCGCCGAAGCCGTCGATTTGAAGCCGGCCGCCGGAGCGCTCTTCGAGCAGCGTGAGGAACCAGAAGATTGCGGCTGCGGTGAGGCCGTGGTTGAACATCTGCAGCACGGCTCCGTCGAGAGCGATGGTCTGGCTCAGGTTCGCGGCGGTTTGCGGGCCTGCAGGCAGGGCCGCGGCGAAGATCGCTAACAGGCAATAGCCAAGGTGATTGATGGATGAGTAGGCGAAGACGCGCTTGAGGTCGCGTTGGACTACTGCAGCCCATGCGCCGGCGACGACGGTCAGCGTGGCGAGAATGAGCAGCGGCGTGCGGATCTGGGCGAGTTGATGGCCGAAGATGGGAAGCGCGAGGCGCAGCAGGCCGTAGACGCCCATCTTGGACATGGCGCCGGTGAGGAGCATGGTTACCGGCGTTGGGGCCTTGGAGTATGTTGCCGGAAGCCATGTGTGGAACGGCATCATCGGGACTTTGACCGCGAAGCCGAGCAGTACGGCCAGTGCAAGCCACATTGAGACAGAGCCGAGGTGGCCTTGAATCGCGGTTGCGAGCTCGCCGGTTGCGGCCATGTGCGAGAGGGTTTCAAAATCCATGCTGCCGGTCGCGACGAAGAGGGCCATGAAGGCTAGTAAAAGAGCAACCGACCCGACCATGGTGTAGACGAAGAACTGTGTTGCGGCCGGGCCTGCGCGTTCACCGCCCCACAGCTTGATCAGGAAGAAGGCTGGGATGAGGCTGAGCTCCCAGAAGAGAAACCAGTGGAAGAAATTGAGCGCGGAAAAGGTGCCGAAGAGTCCCGACTCTAGGAGCAGGATCAGCGCGAAATAGAGGCCAGGTTGCCTGGAGACCTTTCGCGATGCGGCAATTGCCATCAGCGAGACGACAGCTGAAAGCAGCAGCATCAGAGCTCCGAGGCCGTCGGCGCCGAGGTGGTACTCGATCTTGAGGCTGGGGATCCAGTTCCAGCGCTCGATGAATTTCATTTGTCCGTCGCGAACGCCGAACCAGACTTCGAGCGATAGTGCGAGGGAGATAAGGGCCGAAAGAAAGGCGATGCCGCGGGCTACGGCGGCGCGATTGCCCGCGAAGAGAGCGATGACAGCGGCTACGGCTGGCACCGCTGTGAGGATCGTCAGCAATGGAGTCATAGACGCACCTGCCCGGTTGCAGATGCGATCACGAGCGCCACAGCCGCGAGCGCGAGCACTGCGATGGCGAGCATGCGCAGATAGCCGGGCGCGCGGGCAGCCTGCAGCCAGGCGAGCACGCCGCCGCTGTTGACCAGCTCTTCGCAGCCCTTGTCGAATGCGCCGTCGATCCATTGGGAATCGAGCGATTTGTTGGTCCAGCCGAGAGCGTTGAATGCGCTGATGACCGCGGAGACGATCCCGCCCCATACGCGCCGGTCGAGCCAGTCTGAGAACCACGCGAGAGCCGCGTACAGACGCAATACTGTCAGCTCGTAGAGCTCGTCGAAGTAGAAGCGATTGGCCAGCATTTTCCAGATGGTCGGCATTGCCGATTCGAGGACATCGACGATCTCGCCGGACGCTTTGCTTTGTTCATCTCCATGCTCGCTTGTGTGCCAGTGTTCGGGAGCGAGCGCGGGGCGGCGAATGGGCTTGCGTGCGTAAAGCCACCAGCCGAGGCCGAGGCCGAGGAAGACGAGCAACGAAGAGGTAACCATGAGCGCGATCATGCCCGGCTCGCTCTCGGCGGCAATGGGCCTGCTCTCGATGAAGGATGTGAACCATGGCCAGACCGGTGTGCCAAGCACTCCGAGGCCCATGGCAAAGATCGCCAGCAGGGAGAGCGGAAGCGTCATGACCATCGGGCTTTCGTGCGCATGGCCTTTGCCTCTCCAATGGCCTAAGAAGACGTACGAAACCTGGCGCATCATGTAGAAGGCGGTTAGCAACGCGCCTGCGATCAGGAGTATGAAGGGGCCTTTTGAGACAGGCCAGCTGTGCGCTGCGCCGATGATTGCGTCCTTGCTCCAGAAACCGGAGAAGAAGATTGGAAAGCCGCTGAGCGCGAGCATGCCGACGGAGTAGGTCACGAAGGTAAGCGGCATGTCAGTGCGCAGGTGGCCCATGTGGCGAATGTCCTGCTCATCGTGGTTGCCGTGGATGACCGAACCGGCGCCGAGGAAGAGCAGCGCTTTGAAGAATGCGTGGGTGATGAGGTGGAACATGCCGATGGCGATTCCGCCGGTGGCTAGGCCGACCATCATGTATCCAAGCTGCGAGACGGTGGAGTAGGCGAGGATACGCTTGATGTCGTTTTGCGCGACAGCGACGAGTGCTCCGAAGATCGCCGTGAGCGCGCCTATCCAGGCGACCACGGTGAGAGAGATAGTCGAGCCACCCGGCGTTGCGCCTGCGGCCATCAGCGGATAGACACGGGCTACGAGATAGACGCCGGCGGCTACCATGGTTGCTGCGTGAATGAGCGCTGAGACAGGCGTGGGGCCTTCCATTGCGTCGGGAAGCCAGACGTGCAGTGGGATCTGGCCGCTCTTGCCTGCGGCTCCGGCGAAGATGAGCAGGCCGATTGCTCCGGCGGCGGTAAGTCCCCATGCGGCGGGCTGGCCGAGCAGGGCCGTTAATGCGGCTAGTTCGATTGCACCCGCGCCGTTGTTGTAGAAGAGCGTGGTGCCGGTCCGTGCGAAGAGCCAGACGATGCCGAGGAGAAAGAAGATGTCTCCGACGCGTGTGGTGAGAAAGGCCTTCTTGGCCGCTGCGGCTGCGCTTGGCTTGTGATACCAGAAGCCGATGAGGAGATAGGAGGTGAGGCCGACGATCTCCCAACACATGAAGAGCAGCAGGAGACTGTTGGCGATGATGACGCCGAGCATGCCGCCGGCGAAGAGCGAGAGGAAGCAGAAGAAGCGTGTGAAGTTTTCATCGTGCTCCATGTAGCCGGTGGAGTAGATGAAGATGAGCAGGCCGACGAAAGTGACCATGACTAGCATGACTGCTGCGAGAGGATCGAGCAGCCAGCCGAGCTGGAGATGAGTTGCACCGAGGTCCAGCCAGTTGAAGCTGATTGTTTCGCGAGTTTCTGCGCCGGCATGCCATGCACCGAGGACATGCGCAAATGCGCTGATCGCCAGCACAAGCGAAAAGCCAAGGCCGCCGATCGCCAGAGTGGCCGCGGTTTT
>Ga0206964_10249_pt1 | contig 15739 bp, 18 predicted proteins | sample Alteio_BWOrgHeat_25_FD_152980 | JGI IMG/M metagenome (GOLD analysis project Ga0206964, IMG submission 152980) | Enriched cells from forest soil in Barre Woods Harvard Forest LTER site, Petersham, Massachusetts, United States -... | ecosystem: Environmental > Terrestrial > Soil > Temperate forest >...
TATTTTTCTTTTTATAGGATCCTAGTAAAAATGAAAGAAGTGCAAGTAGAAGCAGCAGATGTATCAACCCTCCCAGAATGTGAAATATCAGTCCAATTATCCAACCCAATATTAATAATATTGCAATAAAATATAAAAGAGGTTTCATAGCGGTAGTTTATTATTTTAAGGATAGAGACATATCAACTTTTTCATAAGACAAAGGTTTCTCAATAACCGTAAACTGTTCATCACATTCTTCTTTATCTATAGCGGGCTGTGCAGCTTTTCTGTAACCTTCAATACGATCATAATTGATGTGGATAAGATCATTTAAAACCTCTAACAAATTTGTTGTTGTTGATGTCATAATTATTTTTTTAGATATGGTTAAACTATCGTGACATTAATTTTATAACGGAAATTAGAAACGTTTGAGCATTTGTTTCTACAGTATTGTTCTTTAATTAAGCTGATTTATTTTTATATGCCAATAAAATAACGACGCCTTCAATAATATGGGGGAAATTTAGAACTGGGTGTTTATTTGTTGTGCAATACACCAACAGCGTTTGCATTTGCTGTGGCTTTGACTATACGGCTTCCCAAATATGAATCACAACAGTAGCTTATCTTGATTATCCATTATATTAATCAAAAAATTTATTTTAAGATTTCATATCAATAACCAGGTACATCGAATAATAATTTAATCGATTATAAATCGAAGACTTTATTACCCATAAAAGGAATTGAGAATTAATTAGAGGTAAAATGTCTACTATTATATTTTATTTATTTTTAAAAGGAGGCTGAATTCCAATTGATTTTTAAATTTTTATTACTTGGCACATAATTTAGTCATTATTTAAGAACAATTTTATAAACAATAAAAAACAAAATCATGAAAATTAAAATTATGCTTTTAGCATTAATCATTTTTTCTTCTTCTGCTATAATTGCACAGGATACCACCCATTATCAACAAAATAGTACTAATCATTCATCAAAAACTAAAAAGGCACATAATAAGCCTTCTAATATGAATAACAGTAATGGTACAAATAATAATAATACCAATGGAATACCTAACACCAATAATCCAAGCTCAGGGTCAAATAATACAAATGGAAATAACACCAACGGAAATGGAACTGTAAATCCCGGTACTCAAAATTCTAATAGTGCACCCTTAGGAACAGGAACTAACCCGCAAGGTGGATCAAGTACCACTCCGCCGACGTCGCATTAATTTATAAAATAAGATTAGCCGTGAGTAAATTTTAAAAAAAATCAATCTAATTAAATTTTAATTCCTAAGGTTGATATATTCGATACCACCCTTTGAAAATTATATTAATTATATATAAACTTTTAAATTAAATTTTTATGCAAACAAAACATCACGAGAAAGCTGCAGAACATCATGAAGCAGCCGCTACCCATCACAAAGAAGCAGCGAAACAATCAAAAGAAGGTAATCATGAAAAAGCTGCATCACATGCACAATCTGCCCAAGCTCATAATAATAAGGCAGGAGAACATGCATCTAAAGCATCTAATGCACATGCTCAAAGATCAGGCTCAATGAAAGACGATGATATGGGCGAAGATGAAGGAAAAGGAAAGAAATAAAAATATAAATCGCTGTAATTTTTTATCCAACGGGTTATTTATTTAACCCGTTTTTTTATAATTTAAGTTCTTACCTGTTATTCAATTACAATACTCTGAATAAAATATTGCTTCCTCAAAAACTTAATTACAAAAATATCTAAAAATTAGATTGAGTACAGTCTTCAATTCATACTTTGTTTTTAAAAATACTTTGGTGAATTAATTTAGCTTCTTCTTCTGGTGAAATATCAGCCCTTCTTTTGAATCTGCTGAAGGTACAACTTGGGCGGTCATATGGTTTACTTTCCTCAATATAAGGGCCAAGTACACCTACCATCCATCCATAATTTAAAGCCCAATGGGGTTTATTAACCTTGAATTTAAAAACTTCATAATTAAGAAAGCCATATTGCTCATCAAAGTCAGCAGTTACGTGTTTGATATGTATGATTTCGTCCGGGCAAGCATTTAACTCTGTTGGAAACTCAAGCCAATTAGCAAGATTGCTTTCTGCTGCTTTTTCAAAAGTATTAAATTCACTCGGAAAGAGGTTGCCTTATAACCCTACAACCATAAATAAATTAAGAGTATATATCTGTTAAGTCAATCTTATTAATATAGGCTTCCAGTATTTTGGATGAAGGCTCAAAAACAATTGTTTCATGTACGCTGCCCGATTTAATACTAATTTTCTTTTCTACATAAAATGAAAAAAAACTATACAAGTCGTATCTATAAATATTATCAAATCGTTCATCAATTTTTATCGCAAAATCAAAAATCAATTCTTTTTGTTCAATTAAGTTAAGCGCTTGAAAAATTTTTAAAGTCAGTCCCACAGTTTGCAACTTAAAAATCAAATTAATTATTTAAATGGATAATGGCCCTTTTTTAGCCTTTTCCATATTTTCCATTATCCGAATCTTATTATATAATGTCTTACGATCAATATTCAATAATAAAGCTGCCTTAGTCTTATTAAAGTTTACTTCTTTTAATACCTGCATGAGCATCATATATTCTGCCTTTATAGAAGCTCCTTTTAAGTCTAAGGCTTCTATGTCTGTTACAGGTGCCTTTACAAAATTTTCTGTATGTTCATAAGATAGTGCAGGAGCCAACGTCTTGGATATTTCCCACGGGAGGCTACCAGCAGTTATCTTGTTTGAATTAGCCAGTAGTACCGCCCTTCTTATTACATTCCTAAATTCTCGCAAATTTCCCGGCCACGAATAATTAAAAAACATATCCATTATTCCGTCCTCAAAGCCTTCCAATTCCTTGTTCAATTCTATTTGAGTATTCTTTAAAAAGAATTCAGCAAACAATGGAATATCTTCCTTTCTATCTCTTAATGCTGGTATCTGAATTGAAAATTCGTTAAATCGGTGATAGAGGTCTTCTCTGAATTTCCCTTGCAGAAAAGCTTGCTGCAGATTTTCGTTTGAGGCTACAATTATTCTAACATCAATATCTATTTCTTTAATCCCTCCAATCCTTTTAAGTTTTCGCTCTTGTATTACCCTTAATAAAGATGCTTGTACTTCGGCAGTTAAATTGGCTACTTCATCCAAAAACAAGGTACCTCCGTTTGCTAGTTCAAAATGCCCTTCTTTGTCAGCTACTGCACCTGTAAAGGAACCTTTCATATGTCCAAATAATTCACTGCCTGATAATTCTTTTGATAATGTACCACAATCCATTGCAACAAATGGCTTATCACTCCGATCACTTTTTTTATGGATTGCTTTAGCAATCACTTCTTTTCCTGTTCCACTTTCTCCATATAAAATGACACTTAAATTAGTACCTGCTAGTATCTCAACATGATTGTATAACTCTTTTATTATGTTGGAAGTACCTAAAAGAAATTCTTCTTTATTTAATCTTCCAATATTTTTTGAAGGCTTTTCTATGATATCCAAAGCAAATTCAGACGCTGATTGATTTAAAGCATTATTGAGTATAGCTAATACTTCATCGGGTATAATAGGCTTGGTAATATAATCATGAGCGCCATGCTTAATTACTTCCACAGCAATTCTAATATCAGAATATCCCGTAATAATTATGACAATAGTTGATGGCGAAATATTTTTGATCTCCACTAAAACATCCTTTCCATCTTTTTTGCTCCCTAATCTAAAATCGCATAAAACAATATCGAAATTTTGCTCTTTAAATTTTTCAATTCCTTTAAGCCCCGAATAAGCTATATCAACATGGAAACCATTTTTAATTAGAAAGCGGCTCAATAAAAAACACATATCAGCGTCATCATCTATAACTAAAATACTCTTCATTGATTAAGGTTTAATTATTAGTAAAAACATCATCAAGCAAAGGCGATTTTGGAATGAATTTTTTAATTTTCATTAAAATTTCTTTGATTTCGAAAGGCTTTTCTATTATATCATCTGCTTTATATAAATCGTAATTTGATAACACCTGCGGATTTCCTGATAATAAAATAATCGTAATATTTTTGTTGATTTTCTTTATTTCTTTACACAAATCCCGGCCATCTTCGTTGCCTAAGAGAACGTCCAAAAAAATTAAATCCGGATTGAACAATGTTAAGTGTGAATCTATTTCGTCCCGTGACGTAGCTGTCCTTGTTTCAAATCCATATTTTTTCAGAAGTATACTGAAAAAATCACGTAGGTCATGGTTATCATCAATAATCAGGATTTTAGCCATTTTTAAATTTTAGCGTTTACTAAATAATGGCTCTGAATAGTGTGGTTAATATTGGAAGGTTTCAAAATTAGATGTAAAAGATGGATTTCTTGTTGTTGCTAAGCCCTATAATCTATAATTACTATTTAATTAGCTGTTCTTCTAATCTTTTAGTGAATCAATCTATTAAAAGACACATGCGGAAAAGTTCTGTTTTGAGATAAAGGGTTGTTCAAATGTAGATAACCCTTTTTCTATTTAAGTGAAGTTTGCCTAACATGTATATAGCAGCGTTCCCTTTTGATAAAAATAAAAAAGAGGGCTGGCCCTCAGACAACCCTCTAATACCATCTTAATTCTTGAACTTATGTAAAATATATAAGTTTCAACATGTCTATATCGCCATCGTACGTTGCAGTTATTTTAGCAATTAATAAGGTCTGTTTAATAATGAAGTGGCATCAAGTTCAAATCTTTTATTTACCTTACCCGGAGGCGTAAAATAAATTCATTTCTTCATTCTGTCGCGTGAGCTTTTAGAGATCAGGATGATTGATTCATTCAAAGGGCTTCAACCAATTAATAACTAACGGGCATCGCATAAAAAAATATTTTCCTGATGAGTTAAAAAAGTGGATTTGGGATCATAGATATTATTAATACTTCTATCTCTTATAGTTTTTCAAAATTCTTTATTGCTTGCTGTATATTGATGCCCCTGCCTAATACAGATTTAAAAATATCTCCTAAGCTTTTGACACGCTCGATTGCATTAAAAATTGTAAAGTCTGACATCTTTAAACCTTTCTTCACTTCATCCCAATGAAGCGGCATTGATACGGTTGCGCCAGGTTTTGGCCTGACTGAATAAGGCGCTGACACCGTTGCTTGTGGACGGTTTTGCAAGAAGTCAATATACATCTTTCCTTTTCGATCGCTGACGGTTCTTTCAATACTCGTGAACTTTGGTAATTGCTCATGTACCAATCTTGCGATCACACGCGCAAATTCTTTTGATTGCTCAAAAGTATATTTTGCACCAAGTGGAATATAAATATGTATTCCCGTTGAACCGCTTGTTTTGGGATAGCCTTCAATGCCCATACTTTTTAAAATGTCTTTTGTCACTAACGCCGCTTCTATGACCTGATCGAAGGTATTCTTTGTAGGATCAAGATCGATAATGCACCAGTCTGGACAATCTTCTTTTTGAACACGGCTATGCCAAGGGTTCATTTCGATACAACCAAGAGAAGCCATATATAATAAGCTCGCTTCATCTTTTGCTACAAGATAATTTCTGTCTCTGTTATCAGCATCACTATGATATTTAAAAGTCTCTAACCAATCGGGTGCTTTGCCAGTAATATCTTTAAAGAAAAAACTTTGGCCGTTAATGCCATCAGGATGTCTTAGCATGGATTGCGGCCTATCTTTTAAGTAGGGAAGAATATAAGTCGCAACTTGATAATAGTAATTGAGCAAATCACGCTTCGTGATCTTTTCCTTTGTCCAATATAATTTACTAAGGTTCGTAAATTTTAGTTCATGTCCGTTGATTGACCTTACTTGTGTTTCATCTGTTGGATTTAAAAATGTCTTGCGATCTTTCGTTGCTAAAGGTTTGACGATACTTTTCGTTTCAGCATCTTCTTCAGCCACAACTTTTTTCGTTGCCTTCGCATTTTCCTTGATAACATCTTTTGCTTTTTTATCAATGCGCATGCCTTCAAATGAGGGATGGCGCATAATGCCGTCGGATGTCATTTCTGTAAAACTCACTTCGCAAACAAGTTCCGGTTTTAACCATGTGGCAGTCGCGTGTGGCGGATTTGGCCTGAAGCGGGATGGCTTATTAATATCGGGTAGAACATCGAATGGAGGCGACTTTGTTATATATTTTTTGAACTGTGCCAGCATTTCTCTTTGTGTCTTATCCTTAAAGCCTGTGCCCACTTTGCCTGTATAAATGAGTTTGCCTTTTTCGTATACGCCTACCAGTAAGGCACTAAATAATTTGCTGGTGTCATCATTCTTTGTGTAACCACCAATGACCATCTCCTGCCTTTTATTGGCTTTGATTTTAAGCCATGCCTTGGAGCGATCACCTTCAGCGTAGGTGCTATCTTCTTTCTTTGCAATGATACCTTCCAATCCCATTTTCTTTGCAACTTCAAAAAATTTAATACCGGATTCAGCGAATGACGTGCTAAGCCTTATTGAACTATCTGCCGGAACAATAGATTCAAGAACAGCACGCCGATCTTTTAAGGGTAAGTGCCTTAAATCTTTTCCATTAAGCCAAAGAACATCAAACAGATAATAATATAAATCTCCATCCGCTTCGCTACGCCAGTTTTGAAGATCACCAAAATCGGAGATACCCTTTTCATCGACAACAACAACTTCGCCATCGACAACTGCATTGATATCCCATTCTTTTAAAGCATCAACGACCGAATAAAATTTCTCTTCAAAGGGCTTATCGTTTCTTGATTTGAAAGTGATCTTGCCATTGTTCATAAAGGCTATTGCACGATAGCCATCCCATTTCACTTCATAAAGCCAGCCTACTTCATCAAATGGTTTATCGACAAGAGTTGCCAACATTGGTTTCAATGTAGTGAAAAATTTTGCTTTAGGTGCAGCCTCCAAAATATCATCAACATCTTTTTTTTCACCCACTGATTTCTTTTCAAGTGCATTTTTATTTGAAGCTTTCTTGACATCGCTTCTTTTATTAAGCGCAATTTCTTTGGTGCTTTTTGTTTTGGTTTCTTTGACCCGTTGCGCACCATAAAATTTCTTGGTTGTTTTCTCAACTTGCTGCAATGTTTTTTTCGAAACAACAGACTTATCTTTCTTCGTCACATCATCTTTGGATGCAAATTCATCATTCAGTTTAAAAAGCAGCCAGCCATTTTCGCCACGGCCATGCGCTTTTACTAAAGCCCATTCACCTTTCAGCTTCTTGCCTTGCAACCTAAACTTTATTTTGCCTGCATGTAATTGATGGCGTAATTCCTTATCCTGGGCAGATTTATCCGGTGATGAAAAATCAACAGGTTCATAATAACCTTCATCCCAAACGATGACTGTACCGGCGCCATATCCACTCGGTATAATACCTTCAAAAGTTCTGTAGTCGTAAGGATGATCCTCCACCATCATGGCTAATCGCTTCACGCCGGGATCGGTAGATGGCCCTTTCGGAACTGCCCAGCTTTTAAGAACGCCTTCCATCTCAAGACGAAAATCATAATGCAAATGCGAGGCATCATGTTTTTGAATAACGAACCGTAATTTATTTGCGTCTGCTTTACCGCCTGTAGGCTCCGGTGTTTCTTTAAAATTCCTTTTCTTTTTATAAGTGCTTAAGCTCATAATTTTTTCTTTTGATTTTATTTCCAATGAGATTTAAGAAAGCCTTCTTTACCGTATAGTGGATCTTTCGATGGGTTTGATAATGCCTTTATTCTTTTAAGCGCATCTTCCAATTCAGAAGCACGGCCATAATTAATTATCGTAGTCTTTGCCTTGCGGATAAGCACCCACACAGACAAAATCATCCGAGTGTTTGGTGCATCTATTTCTTTTTCCATAATGATCTTTTAATAATCTGTATTGAAATGCTAAATAATAATCATGCCTAGATTTATTTACGTGATAGGATTTGTATCGAGAAATTAAAGAAACTAGATAGAGCATTACATTCTACACAGCTGTAGAATATTTTCCTGTGCTTATTAAAATTAGCGAATAGAATATTATGGTATGACCTTTGAATTCTAAATACCGTAACTAATTTCAAATATTTAAAAACAAACATTATGCAATCTCAAAAAAATGAAAAAGACACAAACTCTACAGGAAGTACTGGTAAAAATACTTCTCAATCCCAATCTCATGGTCATTCCACAAAAGGCAATGATCAAAAAACAGATTCAATGAAAGAAAACAAAGGTGAAGATGAAGGGAAAGGAAAAAAATAATTTATATAATGCATACCCTAAACTAGAAACGTGCCGTTCAAATAGAATGGCACATTTCTTTAAGTATTATCCAAGGATAATTATAAAAGATAATTCTTCAAGTATGAACTAAGCATTGTAAAAGAAGAAGACAGGCAATGGTTAGACGATGAAGACATAACGTTTATTTTTATAAGGAATAAAAATAAAAAAAGTGATATGGGTTACCTTTTGGTTGTCTACGGTATTATATTTTACACAATTATAAACTTAAAACTCTCAACATGAAAAAAGTAATTTTTGCTTGCCTTTTCGCCACAATTTTTGCAGCTTGTGGCGGTGGTACAACTACTTCAACAACGGTGGTTGATTCGACTAAAACAGTTGTCGATTCAACCAAAATGGTAGATTCTTCTAAAATAAAGATGGATTCCACTAAAATGCTTGATAGCACGAAAATGAAGATGGATTCTTCAAAGAAATAAGTTCAGATGTAAAAAGCTTGTTAATGGATATTAAATGTTTAATTATATAATATAGCAAGCATAATGTCGCCCCCCATAAATGGGGCGATTTTTTATTTTTCATACTGACAATGAAAGTCAATTCTTTGCGATATCTCATCATCACTATGTCTTCATTTTTCATTGATTCCGTTCTTTTTTTATTCCACGGTTACGCTTTTTATTACATCCTATTGTTTCTATTGAGGATAAAAAATCATGCCTTAGTTCTTTTTGTATGTTAGAAGCCTGTTGGTAAAAATTGAAGGCAGTTAACTTTTACATAACTCGTATTCTTTTATTTTGCTTTGTCCAGAGAGGGGATTCAATGGTCAATTTAAATAAGGGGTTGCCTATATATGTAGGCAACCTTTTTATTTGCGAAGTAACGGTTGAAGACTAATGCCAAAGCTTCTCCATTTTAAGATTAGCTATGTATTGTTATTGGATATTGGATGTTTGGGATTGATCTTTGAAGAAAAAGCTTATTAGGAGTTTTAACCAACAAAACGAGAATCTCTTCATTTTGGAAACTTCTACGTTATAGTTAATGAGTTATTGTCAGTTTAAAAGGAGTTAAAATAGTAAGTAAGGCACTAGGATTAAGGTATAGGCTTCTTATAGTTGCATTTGAACTCAATACTATTGTACCGTTATTAATAATAACATCTGTATTGCTATCAGGAACAGAACCGCAAGTCCAGTTAATAGGATCTTCCCATCTAGTGCTTATGCCTGTCCATGTATCAGCAAATTTTAGAGTACTTACGTTACTCGAATTACCATTTACAATACATCTATATTTATAACCGTACCAAGATGTTGGGATATTATTTAAAGATAAAGTATCAGAATTTACACCTGCATAATTATTATTATTTATGATGCTATTAAAATTGATGCTATCCGTACTCAATTGCCATTGATAGTTTATGCCTGTTAAATTAGAAATAAATAGAGTGTTTCCGACTGCCGGACAAAGGTAAGGACTAACATATAAATCTAAAATAGCAATGGAATCGCATGGCAACGTAGGACTGGGTATCGTAACATTAAAAGAACCTGCGGTTAGATAATTATTGCCATTCCACAAATATGGAAACTGGTATGAACTGATAGTTATATTAGTTCTGCTTATAGGTGGAGATGTTACAAGCAAAATTAAGTTTGCTACTGAATCACAGCCTGCGACATTTGTTAATGTCACCTTGTAGTTTCCTGCACTATTATATAATTGTCCGTTCCAGATATAAGGCAAACTAGGAGGACAAATGGTTATATTAGTTAGACTATAAGTAGGTGTGCACGAACTTTGTGAAAAAAGGTGTTGACTAATAAGAAGTATAAGTAAAAGTGTAGTGTATTTTTTAATCATTAGGTCAAAACGATGATTATGGAAGCCTTAAAGAATCTCTTTGTAACTGGAAAAATAATCATTTTTTAACCAAAGACAAAGGTTTATGCTTGTAACAAATCCTTACAACCTTTGACTCCCCATCTTGCTCATCAATATACAAAGATATTTCGCCCTAATACATCGCTTTGGGCTATAGAAAAAATAATCTAGTTTAGAAGTAACTTCGTTTCCAATTATGACGGTCCAAGAGTTTAATAGTATTCCGGAAAAGGAGCAATTCGAATTGTTGCAACATGGTGGAAATGTCGTTGGAAGACGCGTGGAGGGAATTTACAACTATGAGCTATATCAATTTTTATCCTTTTACGTTGAAATTAAATACCCATATGGTTACTATGTTTCGAATGGCATTAAAGCGTTTGGACCGGATTCAGATGAGATGGAATTATATATTGAAAACATCAAGCTTCCCAACTTTAATATAGACTAATATGGCTTAGAGGGTTAATAGTCTTTATCCAATATGAAGTTCAAGTGAATCAGTTCAACATTCTCAAAGCTCGCCCTCATCTGAAAAACTATAATATCCTTCTTTAGTAATAATTAAATGATCAAGTAACCTTATATCCATTAATTGAGTAGCTTCCTTTAATCTTTTTGTTACATAATGATCAGAAGTGCAATCAAACAATAAAATTAAATGTGTTTGCTATGATTAGTTATCAGGCTTTCCACGCCTGGTTTATCAATTTTTTGCACAGCATCTTTATTTCCCTTATCGGGCGATGTATCATACTGATTGATTTCATCAAAAGTTAACTGAGTCAAATTTCTATATAAGCTATACTGCATTGATGTTCTATAAATTCTTTATCATATTGTAATTCTTCAAATTGAACACAAGTTGCCATAAAACAAATTTGAAATAGATGAATGGAGCCATAGAAAAGAAGTACTCCAAATAATGCTGTAATATGATATTCCTGTAATTGGGCAGGTGGCATTCTCCAATAATATTACAGCCAACGTCGGCGTATTGACATCTTTGGCGGAATTTGAAAAACGTGAGCCGACAACCAATGCCGAATAAAGATGAAGATAGGAACCACAGCTAAATTAATAACGTCCAGCCTGGACTGAAGATGGTATAAGTTTTTATTTCTCTATTAATTGTCGAGTTTTATAAACTTTTAAAACTAAATCTCTTGTTTCAATTTTACTAAGTAACCATCTTTCATTATGCCTTTGCAATAGGTTTTATAATGAAAGGATTGCAGCCTTGTAGTTTTGCAAATTGCAATTTTAACCATGCCGTTAGTTTATAGAAATCAAAAGTTGATTTTGAGAAAATCTGTTTAGAGAAAGTTTATTAATAACAAATTTGTCAATAGAACTATTCGTTGCCGTTAATTTTACGAAGAGAATAGTAGTTAATTATTAATTACTTTTAAAGTTTGTCTGCTATTATCAGGCGCAATAATTTCCAGTTGATAAACCCCTTTGGCTAATGACTAGGCTATTATTATTTTCTTATTGTAGATAGAAGAAGAAATACTAATAGATAACTTCATTAATTCCTGCCCTTTAATATTTAAAAACCTCACTCTGTAATCGCCAAAAGGCATATTGCTAAGTTGCAATCCGATCGTATTATTTATAATTGGATTGGGATAAATTGTGGTTAATGGGTTTGTTCCTATTTCCAAATTTACTATTTTGCTATATTGAAATGAGCTGTTACTATTAATGCTCAGGATACGATAGAAATTTTCACCGATTGACGCTTGGGAATCCACCAAATTATACTGAACTGATATACCATCTTTTGCTGTTATGGTAGCTACTTTAAAGAAGGTAATACCATCTACTGATCTTTCTAATTCATATTCTTTAATATTTAATTGGTTGGTTACATTCCATTGCACTATTACATTGTTATTACCAGTTGTTTGTTGAGATGCTTTTACACTGATAAATGTCACCGGCAATGGGCTCGCACTTGCATTCTGGAAGACAATGAAGAAACGGCCAGCTCCCTGTGATGCAGCATCTGCATTTACATCAAAATTTATTTTTGTTGTATCTTCTAAGCTTATTGGTGTAGAGGTATTTTTGTAAGTATCTTTTAAAATAGCCGTAAGCCCTTGTTGAATCAAATTATCTGCTACGAATGCAAACTGGTAAGTTTGTTGTTTCATATTAGCAATGCTTAAGAATATGTATCGTTGACAGTTATTGGCTGTCTTTTTTCTATCGATAATAAATTCCCGTTTCTTGCTAATGAGAGGTTCTCTTCGGCATTCGATAGCTTTTTAGCATCTTCCAGCCAGTTTACAGAATTTTAATATTGGCCATCATACAATGTCAATGTTCCATCATCCAGATCAGTAGTATCTATACTCATCTAATTCAGATGGTATCAAAAAGTTCCAGAAATATTTCATAGATATCTTCTGAACGCACTATTTTATCGCGGCTTAATTTTAAATCTTTTTGTTTGTAGGAAATTCTTATTTCTGAGAAATTACTTTTCATTTTTATTAATTGAAATCCAGCAATGATTCGCTTATCATTTTATACTTAGCGTATACAAAATTATGTTTTCTACAATTTTATGTACCTCTTTTGTACCTCACAAAAACTAAAACATAATACTGGCAAAGCTTTTAACAACATTGAATGTTCCTGTTCTGGGCACAGCATTAAAAAAGGCAATTCGTAATTGAATTGCCTTTTTTATTTACCCTTACCTTTGATTTTTATTTCCTGTCGTTAATACTTCTCCACTTTGTGCATCCATGTAAATTATTTTTTGCGGGGGAAACTGTATGTAGAGTTTCATGCCAATTGCCAATGTGTCTTGAGTTGCCCTGCGGGCGATGATAGTTTGCTGATCAAATGTTAAGTAAAGTAACTGTTCATTACCCATGTTCTCGTAAGCACTTACTTCAAGTATGATACTGTCGTTTTCTTTTTGAGAAGTGATACAAATATTTTCCGGACGGATACCGATCTCTATTGCATACCCAATCTTATTTTCAAGTATTGAAGAAATTTGATTACCTAAAGAAACACTATGATCCATTGTTTCGAGCAAATAGTTATCTGCTTGTTTAATAAGTGTTCCTTTTATAAAATTCATCATCGGCGATCCGATAAAACCGGCTACAAATTTATTCGCTGGATTATTGTATAAATGCAAAGGCGTATCCAATTGCAATAGCTTGCCTTTGTTCAGCACAGCAATGCGATGGCCCAATGTCATTGCTTCTGTTTGATCGTGGGTTACATAGATTATTGTCGCATTTATTTCGCGATGTAATTTTTGCAATTCAATACGCATCTGGCTGCGAAGCTTTGCATCGAGGTTACTCAAAGGCTCATCAAACAAAAAAACTTTTGGCCTTCTTATGATCGCTCTGCCGATGGCTACTCTTTGTCGTTGTCCGCCAGATAAGGTTTTCGGCTTCCGGTATAATTCATCTTCTATCTCCAATAACTTTGCAGTCTGCATCACCCGTTCTTTAATTTCGCTTTTGCTGTAGTTCTTTAATTTTAATCCGAATCCCATATTATCGTACACTGTCATGTGCGGGTACAACGCGTAGTTTTGGAATACCATTGCGATATCACGCTCACGCGGGCCGAGCTCATTCATTCTTTTTCCATCGATCGAAAGTGTTCCTTCGCTGATATCTTCCAGCCCGGCAATCATTCGCAACAAGGTGGATTTACCACAACCTGATGGGCCGACGATCACCATAAATTCTTTATCCTGTACCGTAAAAGAGATATCTTCCACTGCTTTTTTTCTGCCCCGATCCTGATCAGCACCGTCATAAATTTTTGAAATATTTTGTAGCGTAAGTTCTGCCATATAATTGCGTTTATACGATAGCGTTAGTAAAATATTTTTTATCGATAATTGTAATACGACAGGCAAGATCTAACTCTCCGGAAGCTATAATAAAATTATTTCCATGCTCCGCAATACCTGTGGTAAATACTACATCCGTTAAATATATCTGATTGCTGATAGATGTTGTGAGTGCTGGAGCTGCTTCCAGTACAGGTTTTTCATCTGACAAGTATTTAATTATTGAAGGATCGTTCCTGTCCAGCAAAGCCCAGAATGTTTTGTAATAACCCACTTCACTTTTATTTTCAACGCCATGATATAACATTAACCAGCCATTTGGCGTAAGTATCGGCGGTGTGCCACCTCCTATTTTTACATTGGATAAAGAAGATCGTCTTGCTCTAAGAAAAGGCTTATCAGATGGTTTCCAATGTACCAGATCAGGCGATGAAGCAAGATGAATAGCTGCGCCAGGATGATACAAATTTTCATGCGACGATGCGAAATAACATTCGCCCATCGGCCTTGTCAATGCATAATAACTATTATTTATTTTCCCTTCAAACAATAGCATGTCCTTGTTCTGATGATCGAGCACAATTCCTAAACTAGTGTAATACAATCCATCATTGGAAACATATAACATGGTGGAATGGCGCTCTGAGCTTACGCAACAGGTTGTCATATAATAACGGCCATCAATAAACGAAATCCGTGGATCTTCTATTCCATACTCCTGGCTGCTGTATTGTGGCGCGATCGCTTTATCATAATGAATTTGTTTTACTTCACTGCCATCTTCATTTAGTTCAACCGGTAATAACCATGAGAGAGAAGTTAGTGCATATACTGGGAACGCGTATGCGCTAATTCTAAACTTGCGTGGATCCGTCATTTCTACTTCATCTAAATTCCAGCCTTCAGCTGAAAAGCCTTTTTTTTCATCCCAACGAATGCAGTGTGCTTTATCATCGAATACAGCATCCACCAAGGCTTCTGCTACACGGACCATTATTAATAAATTACCATTTGGCAAACGGCACAAGCCTGGGTTGAAAGCGCCTAATACAAAGGTTGGATTATTTAACCCATTGCGCAATGGCGATTTGGAAAGATCTACATCGCCTGGTTTAAAAATTAAACTATCTGATTTTATATATTGATTGGGTGCTGTCATTTTTTATATTTATTAAGCGCAGCTTTCACTGCAGGATACATTTCTACTCTTTCCATAGCAAGCAATGATTCAATTGTAGACTCTCCACCTGAATTCATGTTGATACTTGTTGGAGAATTCAAGCCATCATAACCAATGCCAGTAGATTGCACATACATATCTTGTCCGGCAGTATTATTTCCTAAGAACCATGCAGCCAAATGCCCTGCTTCGTCTGCATATTTTGCATTGCCTGTTTCATTAAATGCTTCAATTGCAGCGAATACCATCGGCCGTGTTCCATAAGCAATCTGATCATACGTTAACTCACTCATGATTTGTATCTGGCTGCCATTGGATGTTACTACAAAAGAAGTTTGCATCCCATTTTGTAAAATCCATCCCAAAAAATTATCTACATAAGCCATCGCTTTTGCAGTATATGAAGTATCATTTAAAAATAAACCTGCTTTAAATAATGCGTAAGCCTGATCACTACCATAGGCATGCCAGGTGTTTTCCCAGCTAAGTATACAACTGTATGGTGCGTTTGCACTATCGCCTTGTTCCATCATTACAATTCCATCTGCGAGTTTCTTTACATAAGCAGTCATTGTT
>Ga0206964_10250_pt1 | contig 15720 bp, 19 predicted proteins | sample Alteio_BWOrgHeat_25_FD_152980 | JGI IMG/M metagenome (GOLD analysis project Ga0206964, IMG submission 152980) | Enriched cells from forest soil in Barre Woods Harvard Forest LTER site, Petersham, Massachusetts, United States -... | ecosystem: Environmental > Terrestrial > Soil > Temperate forest >...
TGAAGCCAGCGCCATTCCTTATATGCAGCGCAGTAGACCAGCATCACGGGGAAGATGAGCAAAACGATTATCGACTTGATGAGAAATCCGGCAGCCATGAGCGGAAAGAAAGGCAAAAGATACTTCTCATTCTTCCAGCCCTTGATGGCGACAAGAAGTGCTGCAAGGATGCCAGCGATAACGCCCGTATCCAATCGAGCTTCTATGGCGAAGAAGTAAAACCAAGGTGCAGACAAAAGTAGCAAGAAACTCACCGTGGCAGCAGCTACGCTGCCGGTAAGTTCGAGGACTATGAAATACGTGAGCAAGAGGCACGCTATCGAGGCTATGACGGCAGGAAGTCTGAACGTCCATTCCTGCGGGCCAAATATCGCGACAAGCGGCATGGCAGACCAAAAATAAAGCGGCGGTTTTTCTAGCATCGGGTGGCCTGCCACGCTGAGAGTCGTAAGATCGCCGCTTTTCATCGTGTCGACGATGACATTCGCGTAGATGGCCTCATCGTAATCAACAAGTGGCTGCGTTATGTCGCGGGTCAGCCAAATTGTCGAGAGCAAAAGGAGTAATATCAGCAATTTTAACGAATGTTTGCTCAAGAAGTCATTGATGCGCGGCAAGGTCGGATGCATTTGCGCAGTATAGCGTGGGTATATTTTGCGTGTAGAATGCGCCGAGAACATCTAGGAGAATGGAAAATGTCTGGAGTTTGCTGTGATTGCGGAAAGTCTCGAGAGCAGGGTGCATCCTGCAAGTGTTGCGGGTCGTACCGCGAAGAGGTGAATCCCGGCGTACCGGGCTATTACCGATTGACACTTGATGGTGTTAAACCGGACCCGGTTCGCGTCGAGGAGCTTATCGAGAAGTTCAAAGAGATCCAGAAAAGGGTCGTCAGAACGGGTCCAAATTCGTGGACAATTCTCCCCGAGCAGTATGAGTTCGATTTTTAAATATAGCGGGCGCCTTCGGCGCCCGCTGTTTCTTTTTTATTTTTTTCTAGCTGCCTACGACCACCAGCCGAGGATGAGGCCCATGAGAAGCAGCGAGACGAGATAGTAGCCGGAGTTGATGACCCACAATTTCCACGGTTTGCCGTCCCAGAGGACCATGCCGAGCGATACAGGAGCTACAAATCCAAGCCAGCTCATGAGTCCAGTGATCAATCCTGCAGAAATTCCCGGCAAGGTGAGGTATGCGCCGGCAAAAATGATCGCATGGGCGAGTACGAATGCCATGAGCAGCGCTCCGAGCGCCTGGATGCCGTATTGCACGGCCATGCCGTTGGCTTTTGCCTTGGCTTGAAGCTCGGCGACTCTCTCAGGTGTCCAGCCCATGAGCTCCTCCCAGCCTTTGCGGAAGAGTTTGCCGTACCAAAGATAGCCAAGACCCATTGCGAGAATGGCGCTTATAAGGACTGCAAGGTAATTGACGGGTACCATAGGTTTTTTCTTGCTTAATGCTGAGAATATAGCACAGAAAAGCACCGTGGATAACTCATTGCAAAGGGCTGTGTGAAGGTCATACTTAATGATGAAAACAAAGAGGGTCGAATTATCAATCAATTTTCGATACAAATTATGAAATGGTTGCACATGGTAGCCTGGATCCTCGTCATCGTCGGCGGTCTCAACTGGGGCCTCGTCGGACTTGGAATGTTTATGGGTAATTCGTGGAATCTTGTCCACATGATCTTCGGTTCGATGCCGATGATCGAGTCAGTCGTGTACGTCTTGGTCGGCCTTGCTGCCGTCTACGAGATCGTCATGCATAAGAATCTCTGCAAAATGTGCGGAGGCATGGGAGGATCGACTGGGGGAGCGATGTAGTTTTCCCTATATAGAGGAATACAGCGATAGAGGAATACAGCGCCGCCCTACAAGGGTGGCGCTGTATGTATACCTGAAATACAAGTTTGTTCACCAGTACTACTGAAACACGTGTGGTACACTGCCAGCATATTCATTAAAAAAATCTATGAAAGCGACAACGATCATCTGGATAGTGGTTATTCTCCTCGTCCTTGGCGTCGCGGTTTGGTATTTCGCGAACTCTTCATCTAATACCGTGGTTCCGACCCCGACGACCTCCACAGGCACTGATACGACGCAGACGCAGCCCACCTCGACAGCCTCCTCTACTGACCAAACAACCACGGGTAGTCAAGCCACCACCGGCGCTCCCATGAGCGCCACCATTAACTACACAGCCAGCGGCTTTTCACCTGCGAGCGTCACGATAGCGAAGGGCGGCACTGTGACCTGGGTCAATCAGAGTGGTTCATCGATGTATGTGGCTTCTGATCCTCATCCTACCCATCAAGGCTACGACGGCACGACCCGCTCTGCGCATTGCGTCGCAGGCTACACTGGCCCGGCCCCGTTTGATCAATGTTCGAGCGGCCAGAGCTACACCTTTACCTTCGACAAGACAGGCTCATTTGGCTTTCATAATCACGCCAGTGTGCAAGATAAAGGCACTGTCATTGTTCAGTAAGCGCGGTATTGACAGTCGGGGGTCAGAAACGACTATCCCCAGGCCCTATGGCTATATAGCCTAGAGTGGAGTAGAGTGTACGAACTAGCAGCTAATTATAACTAATTGGAATTTGTATGGTGCGAAAAGCAAATCCAGCATTACTAAAGCCGATGACCCTCTCAGCCGATCTTGAGGCTGTTGTAGGGAAGGGTCCTATGTCCCGCGGCGAGGTGGTCAAGGGCATTTGGGTGTACATCAAGAAGCATGACCTTCAGAACCCGAAGAATAAGCGCAATATCATAGCTGACGACAAGCTGCTCAAGGTATTCGGCGGCAAAAAAGAGGTCAACATGTTCGAAATGACGAAGCTCGTCTCCGGACACTTGAAATAACCCATTCGCGAAGTTTCCCTTCATAGAAAGGAAACCATAGACAAGCGGCCGCCCAGTAGGGCGGCCGCTTCGGCGTATACATCAAAAGGAAAAGCCCGCAGGGAAGCGGGCTCTAAAGGCGAGTGCAGATGATCAGTCAGGCTGTTTGAGTTCGCCTGACATGACGAAGTAGATCAGCTGTGGCAGGAGGTCACGGACCTGGTCCCGCGTCAGGTGCATCATGTTCTTGTTCGTGCCGAGCCAGATCGCATCTTCTGTGGCGAGCGAGCTCTTTTGGAGCCGGCAATCGTGACCGGACCTGTCCTTGAAGGTGTAGGCGTCGAAGTACCGCGGGGTCGGGTTGTACCGCATTTCCATCTCAGGGGCCATGTGTCCCTCCTGTTATGAACCTGAAAAACATTACACTATTAACTATAAATGTCAATAGAGCCCTAGATCGCAATGGTAGAGCCTACAGCCAGATGATCGCTCACGCGATGGGGAAAGGCGCGGTAGTCGGTCATTGTGAGATGCGGGGAGGCGAAGATCCAGTCGATGCGACGCGCCGGCTTGATGGCGGGATGCGTACGCAGGTGTTTGTCGTCGGTCATGATGTGGGTCGTGACATTGAGCTTTTGCATGAAATGGCTCATGTGCTTATTTTTCAGTGAGATATTGAGATCCCCGCCGATGACGACGGCCTTCTTGTGCTTGAGAGCATCAGCCATACGCTCTATCTGGCTCTTGCGGGAGAAGCGCTTGAGGATATCGAGCATCACCATGTGTACCGAGACCACAGTGAGCTCCACGCCGGGCGCTATAGAGAGCGTCGCGCTGAGGAAGCCTTTGCGTGGCGTGGGAAAGGAAAGCTCGAATTTGATGTTCTCTACCTCCGTCATCTTGTAACGGGAGATGATGCCACAGCCGGCAGAGTAAAGCATCTTCTTCGGGCCCTTGAGCTCGCTTGAGGCGCCGAATGCCGAATGCGGCAATCCGGTCTTCTTTTGGATATACGCGAGCTGGTCGATGCGCCTGGTGAGCGGTGATGTCTGATCGACTTCCTGCAAAAGGACCACGTCGGCCTCGTACTCTTTGATAAGGTCGACGATCTTGTCGAGGTTCTCGAAGACTTTTTTCTCCTGCAGGTAGACGGGAGGCACCGTGTGGCCGTGATTCCAGCCGTGCTGGATATTGAGCGAGATCACACGGATCGTGTGACCTTTGTGCCCAGGCAGGCCATGCATTCGCCTAGTATAGCGCCTTACGCTCATGGTGGCTTGGACAATACAGCTAAATTGTGGGCAAGTCTATACAGTGAACAGAGCGAATTCACTACAGTGTCATCTACAGTGGCGCATTATCGCGCCATGTACGGTGCCATTCTTTCTCCTTTTCGCTCGCATATGTTTCTCCAAGGAGCGGCTGCACTGATAGTGGCCACTTCTGCCACCGTCGCGCTCAGTTATGGCGGCATGCATACCGCTTCAGCTGTCGAAGACAAAGCGGCTCCTGCGCAGAGCTTGTTTCGACCCGTGCAAGAAATGCATATCGCCAATACCGGCGCTACTCTGCTGCGCGGCGCCAAAATAACGGCAATATCGCCGACATTTATCCTTGTGTCGCTTGGCTGGGGCGCCACGTCGCTCGCATGGACGGTGCCGAATGACCCAAATACGCACTATGTGGATTCACATGGCGAAAAGATAGACCGTAGTGCGCTATCTTCAGGCGATATCGTGACCATAACAGGCTCTCTCGTCGAGCAGGGTACCGTCGACGCGCAGTACGTTCGTTTGTCAAAATAAAAGCCCGCAATTAGTGCGGGCTTAGCGGTGTCACTGGAGTCTGAATTCGCCGTCGATGGTTCTGATCTCTGCCGGCTTGATCAGCCTAGCGTGCGCGACGGTGACCGAATGCAACGGTCCTTCGAGCTTCTCTCTCCAGAATTTAAGGAACTTCTCGAGTTCCGGAAACTTAGGGAACAGATCGTATTTCTGCCAGATGTACTCCTGCAGAAGCCAGAGGCGACCGGGTCTACGATAAAGGATATTTGCGGTCGTGAGACCGTAACCCTCGAGTTGTTCCCGGAAGTCCTTCGATACGAAGTTCTGCGAAACCATGGGTTCCTCCCTTGTTCTTTTTGAACAATAATCGCCGTGGATAAATCGTCAAGTGCTGTCCCATGCGTGAATTTGACGCACAGGGGTATGTCGTCTAGCCTAGAGCAAATGGTCAACGAAGTACCTGAGTGTATCGGCATCATTCTCGACGGCAATCGTCGCTGGGCCAAAGAGAACGGCAAGCCGGCGATGGAAGGACATCTTCGCGGCAAAGAAAACATTGAGCCGATCGTGCTGGCCGCGCGGGATATTGGGATACGACATATCGCCGTGTACGCCTTTTCTACGGAGAATTGGAAGCGCTCGGAGGAAGAAGTGAGCTATCTCATGGATATATTTGAAGCAATGACAAAAGATGATATTCGACGGCTTGCAAAAGAAGGCGTCGCCGTGCGCTTCGTGGGTCAGCGTGAGCGATTTCGTCCGAGTTTGCAGGCTCTTATGAATGAAACAGAGGCGCAAAGCCCGGCACAGCCGCGCATCACCCTTTGGATCTGTCTTTCGTACGGCGGGCGCGCGGAAATCATCCAGGCTGTAGAGCGACTTGTCGCACAAGATGAAGCTGTCACTGAAGAATCGCTCGCCAAAAATCTTTGGACCACAGGTATGCCGGACCCGGATCTCATCATTCGCACGGGCGGTGCGAAGAGACTCTCCAATTTCCTTCTTTGGCAGAGTGCGTATAGCGAGCTTTTCTTCGTCGATAAACATTGGCCCCAATTCACTCCGGAGGATCTCAAGATCGTCGTGGATGAATACATCGAGCGTGAGCGAAGGATGGGGAAGTGAGCTAGGCAGCGGCGGGTTGTGCAAGCGTGTTGATAGTGGAGAGGACGTCCGAGATGCCCACGGGCTTTACGAGGTGCAGATCAAAGCCGGCATCCTTTGCGTCGGTTTTATCTTGATCGAGACCATAGCCGGTGAGCGCAACGAGCGGACCGCGCCACCCGCGAGCGCGAAGCCGGCGCGCGACCTCGTAGCCATCGATATCCGGCAAACCAATATCGAGCAATACCACGTCGGGGTTGAATGGCTGCACGGACTCGAGCGCTTTTTCGCCGTTGTGCGCCGTCTGCACCGTATGTCCGTGGTGCGTAAGGAGTTTGCCGAGCCCGCGTGCGGCAGAATCATTGTCATCAACGATCAGGACGCGGAGCGCCCCCGTTTTTTGTTGTGACGTCTGTGTCGGGGAGATGGTACGTGCCTGCGGTGAGGCCACGACGGGGAGTGAGATCGTAAAGGTGCTGCCGCGATCGACCCCTTCGCTCTCTGCGGTGATAGTCCCGCCATGCATTTGAGCCAATTTCCTTGTCAGTGCGAGCCCGATCCCAAGCCCCGTCCCGAAGCGCGGATGAAGACGGACGCGGTGGAATGGCTCGAAAAGCGTTTCAATGTCTTTGGGCGAGATGCCGATGCCGTTGTCTTTTACTTTTATGACCGCAAGGCCGTACTCCTCGGAGCACATTAGAGAGATGCTCCCGCCCGGCTCGGTGTATTTACCGGCGTTGTTGAGCACGTTGATGATCATCTGCTGTATGCGCACCGGATCCGCTAAGAGCTGTATCGGGTCTTCCGGTACCGACATGGTCAGCGTGTGTCGGCGCTTTTTATAGAAATCGGACGTGGCAGCAACCGATCGCGCAATGCATGTCTGTAGTGTCACGTGCTCTTTGTGCAGGCGGAATTTATTTTGCGAGACGCGCGCCGTGTCGAGGAGGTCATCAAGCAGCGATTCCATCATGAGCGCTTGTTCGTGCGCATTGGTGACGACGGTTTTGGCTTCTTCCGACAAATTCTGCAAATTGAGCCACTCCAGCGAGCTCACGACCGGCGCAAGCGGATTGCGCAGCTCGTGCGCAAGGACGGAGATGAATTCCGTGCGGGCTTTTTCCTGCGCATTGAGCTTGGCGACGACCTTTTCCATTTTGCCGACCTGCAGATGAAGCTCTTTATTGGTGCGCTTGTTTTCCTCGACAAGGGTCGTGAATACAAGGAATATCGCGGCAAAGATGCCGAGATAGATCTCGACCGAGAGCAACTCATCGTTGATCGGGATGGCAGACGGATTCGACACAATGGTGCCTACGACTCCGATCACTGCGGTTATGAATGACGCAAGCGCAAGCCAGCGCGGATGGAAGCGCAGTAAAAACCACAGCAATACTGCAGGGATAAAAAATATGATCGCGATCCCGAACGGTTGCGCGTCTTTTGTCGCAAAAATAACAACGCAGGTAAGCGTGAGGAGCGTAAACGCCGCGAAAAGCTCCAAGACCTGTCGCTTGGAATGAGCCCATGATCGCTCCAGTGGCGGCCACAAAAGTATGAGGGGCGTGACTATAAGGACGCTGAATATTCCGCCGGCCCATGTGCGCGCAATACTATCGAAGAGCGTCAGGCTCAGTGTATGTGTGAGCGCTTGCACAGATGTCGAGATGAAAGGACCGATGGCGGTGCAAAAGAGCGTAACGGCGGTAAACGTCAATGCGTCCTGCGTTTTCTCAAAAGGCGGCGATGTCTGAAATTTGAATTTCAGCAAAAGATAATACGCCAGCGCTGCTTGTGCGGTATATGCGGTCGTAAATATAAGCGTCGTCACCATCGAGTCGGAATGCGAGAGTGAGAGGAGGAATTGAGCCAAAGCTATCGGTAGGAGGGCTCGCCACCCATACACAATGACGGCGGCTATCGCGATGCCAAATGTAGCCTGAATGATAGCGGGTGACGAATGGAGATTAAAGATCAGATATTGACCGATCTTGCCTGCAAGAAAATAAAGAACCACTGTCGCGAAAAAAACGAGACGACTATCGGATGGGAAACCTGGAATGCTTGGTGTAAGAGTATTTGGGATCATATATACGTGTGGAAGCATACAAAAATCAATATGAACCATTCATGAAGTAACCATTTTCCAATGATTTTTGAATTGTTCGTCAAGTTATCTACAGGTGGCGCTTTCTACAAGGCCTATCGGGCACTACGCTGAGGGGAGTACAGAGGAGGACGACATGTTCAGAAACGCTCTTATTGCTGTAGGGCTCATGCTGCCAGCGTTGGCTTTTGCAAATGACGGTGGCGGGAAAATGGGTTTCGATGACCTACTCGTTCCCGCATCGAAGATCGAATTCTACAAGCATGACGAAAATGGCTACGCGAAAATGACCGGTTCAGGCGTCACGGTGGCGTCAGTGAAGGGTCCGGACGGGAAATACACCAACTATGTCCTGACCAATTTCCATGTGGCTACTATTGCCGTGAGGGATGCCGGAGAGAATGACGACGTTAGTCGTCGCACTCGCAATGCGCAAAGTCTCGCTGAAGACGAGAAAAGCAAAGTTACGGAAAAGTCCGAGAAGAAGCATCGATCGGTATGGGAGATACACGATCTTCTCAGTGTTTATTTTTATGTCTACGACAAAGATGACGATCATATCGATCACTTTGACGTGAGTCTCGGCAAGATCGTTGAGTACGATGAGCAGGCAGACCTCGCACTTTTGAAATTGTCGACGCGCGTGAAGCTTCCGACGGCGAAGCTCGCTTCGGCAAAAAAGATATTGCGACGCACGCAGAGGGTTATCGTCGCAGGGTCGCCCGACGGCGAAGTGCCTCAAGTGCATGAAGGGATGCTCACAGATCAAGACAAGATCATTGATGGCAGGCGGCATCTTGGTGCCTCTCCCAATATCTTTCCGGGCAGCTCCGGCGGTGCGCTCTACGACGAAGAGTCTCACGAGTTGATCGGACTTACACGTGCGATGAGCGCGACCTTTCTGGGCGGCTACATTCCTGTGGACGCGATCAGAGATTTTCTGACAAATAAGGCTCACATCGACATTCCTGATGAAGGCAATGGAGATACGAAGAGCGACTAAAGGCCTCGAGCTTCCGCAAGGAGGCTCGTTTCTTTTTTCTATTTACATAAAAAACCCCGCGAGCTTGTCGCGGGGGCTGTGTTCAATAGGGGAGAGATTCGACGACGATGGATGTCATTTCATCGGCGTGTTTTCGCTGGGCGGTGAGGGGAGGCGAGAGGCGATACGTATTGCTGCCTGCTGCGCCGCCAATGAGCAGCTTGTCTCGCGTCTTTTGACGGAGGTATTCACACGTGATCAGCTTCTTGTTGAGCTCAATGCCGATCAGGAGACCTTTTCCGCGAATGTCGATAACGTTCGGATTGTTACGCAACGCATCCTTGAGCTGATCGAGAAGGTATCCGCCGACGTCACGGGAGTTTTCCACGAGAGAACCTGTAATGCCGTCGCCGAGGTCACGCTTCGCCATGATAAGCTCGATCGACTTGCGGGCGACCGCACATGAGACGGGGTTGCCGCCAAATGTACTGCCGTGCGAGCCGGGCTCGAACGCGATATCCATAATGTGCTTCTTACCGAGAACTGCCGATGCCGGCAGTACCTGCGCGAATGCTTTGGCGAGCATCATCATGTCGGGGGTGAGCCCATAGTGTTGGTGACAGAAAAGCGCACCTGTGCGACCAAGGCCCGTTTGCACCTCATCGAAGACGATCAGGACATTGTGTTTCGCACACAGCGCCTGCACCGCGCGCCAGTAGTGCTGGTTTGCGATGTGTACGCCGCCTTCGCCCTGGACTACTTCGACGATGAATGCGACGACATCGGGTCGTGAGACGTATTTTTCGAGTGCCGCTATATCGCCGAAAGCGATCTTGATGAAACCGGGCACCAGCGGACCAAAGTCCTCCTGATACTTCCTTTCGGACGACGCGCTGATAGCGCAGAGCGTTCGGCCGTGGAAGTTGCGTTTGGCAACGATGATCTTGGCCTTGTTCTTTTTGACGCCTTTTACTCGATACCCATATCGTCGTGAAGCTTTCACGACAGTGTCGAAGGCCTCGGCTCCGGAATTCATAAAAACCGCGACCGGAAGCCCGCTCACGTTGTCGAGAAGCTCCAGGAGCAGCGGCTGCTGCTCATTGAGGAACTTATTCTGGACGTGTGTCAGCTTCAATATCTGCCGGAAAGCAGTTGCCCCGAGCGTGAATACATTGTCGGGATCAGCGCAAGCACTGTAGGTGCCGTTGCCGTCGATGCACTCGCGTCCTTCGCTGTCGGTCAGATACATGCCGTTTCGACGGCTCATGACTACGTCATCGTACGCGTAATGCTTGGCCGCATGCTCCGATTGGAGCGCCATAAGATCTGCAGTGTTCGGTGTGTAATTCGAGCCCTCGCTCAGGTAGAGCTCAAGCCAGCTCGCGACTTTGGATTCGATCAATTGACTCGATGAGGCGTCCATGGCGCCCTCCTTTGTGTTTCCATCTTTACTAACGTGATAGTGCCTATTTTAGGCCAGTTTGGCAACCCCTGGGCAAAAATGAACCCCCACCGAGGGTGGGGGTAAAGGGTTAGTTCCTTCGACTGACATCGCGCGATATTTCGTCGCAGTGCCTGTCGAGCTCTTCCAGAATGAGCTTCGGATTATCCAGAGCGAGATTGGTATGCGGGTCGCGGATAACATCGACATCCCGTAGTGACCACGTAAATGTCGGCTCCGGAGCGCATCCCAAGTGCACATTGAGTTCGCGGCCAATGATCTCATAGCGGCCGGACGTTACCCAGAGCACGTTGCCTCTCTGATATGCCAACTTTTTGTGCTCTGTAGCGATGAGCGGAAAAGCCGCGTGGTCCGAAAGCTCAACATTGAACCTTCGGGCCAGCTTGGGAAAACCATGATCGTCCATTCCTGTTCTCCAAAATTCTATGAAGCTGTCGACACTGTATGCTCATCGGCACTTCATTGCAAGACCTTTTCATCTGAAAGTCATGTTACCTCGGTATAGTCGCATCAATGAATAGTCCGCCAAAAAGTGGTACGCTCTTTGTCCTTTCGATCCTTCTTTTTGCTATGGCAGTATTCGCCGTTTTTGCATACTACTATTTCTCGACGGCGCGCACGGTCAATGCGATCGAGGTTTTGAGCTCACCAGCCTCACCGGCGAGCACCCTTGCATTCGCATCGCCAAAGCCGCTCGATCCTCTCCCTGACCCCAAAAGCATTACGCCTGCGCCGCGTGCGCAAGTGAGCTCTGCGCATCCCAAGGACCTCTCGCATGGCATGCTGTCTTTTAATTTCGACGACGGCTTTGTCTCAGCGTACAATGTCGCCTTTCCAATGCTCGAGCAAGCCGGCTTTGCGTCGACCGAATACATCATCACGCGCGCAGCTATCGGACACTCGCAGTACATGACGTGGCAGGATGTTTTTAATCTTGCCGCCGAGGGCAATGAGATCGGCGCGCATACGCGCACACATGTGCAATTAACGACCGTCTCCCTGCAGGCAGCAGAGAACGAGATACTCGGCTCCAAACAAGACCTCGAATCTCTCGGGTTCCACATAACGACCTTTGCGTATCCGCAAGGATATTTCAATGCGGGCATTGAAAGTATCGTAGAGCAGGCGGGATTCAAGGGTGCGCGCATCACGCAGCCGCTTCTCAATGACCCCTCAAGCGATCTTTTTGCTCTGAAGCGTCAACGAATAGAAATGGACACGACATGGCCGGAGATCAAGACGGCTATCGATCAGGCCATCGCTCAGCACAAATGGGTCATCCTTGTCATGCATCGTATCGACGAGAGTTCGGCCGATCAGGTAAATGCCCCGAGCTCGCTGCTTGCTCAGACGATAGACTACGTGAAGCAGACCGGCATTCCGGTCGTGACCAACGATGTCGGGATCGACGTGCTGAAGAGTGCGACCTCAGCCAAACAATAGTGCGCCGGTCGCAACGCCGATATTCATAAAGAAGTAGAGCGAGTAGGTCGTGATGATGATCCAGTCGCGGTGCACTACGCCGTAGATAAAGAGCGGTATGTCGGTGGCTGCGAAGCCCAGCCACGCGAGCGCTGAGACACCGGCAGCCTGGTGAGTTGCATAGATAGTATAGAGTTGCGGAAAGACAAAGATGGGTCCGATGATGCCGGCGGCGATAGCCATCATGTCGACCACGCGCAGCCAGAATTTCGTCGAAGGATATGCAAAAGAATGCCGACGTTTACGGATGTGGATGTAGTGCGAGACGCCACGCATACAAATAAGTATACCGCGCGATAGTCGCGGGGGATCTTCTTTTTAGATAGCACTGCCGGCGGCAGCGGCAGCACCTGATGTTGTGCCGACACCGGTGGCCGGCGAGGTGGTGGCTGCCGCGACTTGAGGAGGTGTGGAGGTTGCTGCATCCGCTGAGCCGCTTGTTACGGGAGCTGCCGGCACGACAGGCGGCTTTGCGGACTGAGAAGTCGATGTCGCGGTGACTGAGGATGGCGCGACGCAAGCGACTGGCGCCGGGCGCGTTATTGCATAACCGCTAACGCCGATGAAGGCACCTGCCGCTGCGACGCCAATGCGCTTGCCCCAGACTTTGTATTTTGGCGGCTTCTTTGCTGCCTCAGCTTCGGCGGCCTGGCGCTTCTTTTCGTCGTCTTCGCGCTTGGCCTTGTCCTCGTCCGTCATGTCCCAATCCAACTCGGGAGCTTCCTGGAAATTGAGCGCGATCGAATTGATGCGATAGCGCTCGCCGTATGTCTCGTCGATGATATATCCGAGGTGGCTCTGGCACTTTTTGCAGCGGATCTCATCGCCATGATCGTCGCGCGATCGCTCAAGGATCTTGATCGAGACGGGTCGCGAAAAGCTCGGCCAGCCGTCGTTGGACTTTAATTTATGGAATGAGAGGAAAAGAACGCTATCGCAGGCAGCACAGGTGTAGACGCCGCGCTCCTCAGAATTCCAGTATTGCCCGGAGTACGCGGTCTCCGTTCCTTTCTCCCTCAGGACGCGGAATTGTTCGGGATTCAGTTTTTCCTTGTACTTGTCCTCAGTCATAGAAAAATTTTAACATAAGCGCGGGCCACTCATGTATTATGTGGGAATGTTCAGGGATAGAAGCGAAGCCGGTCAAAAGATCGCCGATAAGCTCGAGCAGTATAAAGATTCAAAAGATGCGATGGTCATTGCACTACCGCGCGGCGGCGTGGTGATCGGCTATGAGATATCGCAGCGGCTGCACATCCCGCTCGACATCATTTCGGTGCGCAAGATCGGACATCCGCAGTCCGATCAATTCGCTATCGGCGCCATCGATGAGAATGGCACGATGATCCTCAACGACACCGACGCAGTCGCACTCGATCAAAAATGGCTGCACGATGAGATCGAGCGGGAAAAGGCCGAAGCAGCACGGCGCATCCTTGAATATCGCGGCCGCAAGCCTATGCTCTCGGTCGAAGACAAGACCGTGATCCTCGTGGACGACGGGATCGCGACGGGTCACACCATGCGGCTCGCCATCAAGGTGCTAAAGCCGATGAGGCCTGCAAAGATAATAGTCGCAGTACCCGTCTCCGCATCGGACGCCGTCGCAGAATTGAAGCCCGAGGTCGATGAGATCGTCACCCTTGAGCCACCGGAGAATTTTCTCGGCAGTGTCGGCGCGCACTACATCGTTTTTCCGCAGGTCGAGGATGCGGAAGTGGTGCGCTTACTGCGTTTTATGCATGTAGAAGAGAAGAGTAAGCTCGATGATTAAAAAGCGTTGCAGCATATACATATGTACTCTCCAAAAAAACAGACAGAAACCTCGGCTCGAGTAGCTCGCTTGCGAAAGCCAAGAAGCGACTTCGACAGGTAGAATTTTTCAAATACCGACAAAAAGAAAGCGGCCGGAAATCCTGTAGGATTTCCGGCCGCAGTGTTACAGAGCAAGTATCGCTGCTCCGTAGAGTGATGATTTACCGCCGAATTTTGCAGCTACGAGAGCAGGAAATTTTGCCGATGGATGCCTTTTGATCACCGAGAGGCTTTGCAGAATGCCCGGCAAAATATGCTCGAACGCGAGCGAGATGTTTCCGCCGAATACGATAGCATCCGGTTTCCAGATGTTGTTGACCGTAACCGCTGCACATCCGAGAGAATATCCCAGGTTGAAGAAGATGTTCTTCGCGTTGATATCCTGAGCCGTCGCCAATAGGTGGAGTGCTCGTGCGTCGATTTGACCGGTGGTTTGCGATCGAACCCATGCCGCATTGGCGAGTTCTTCGACGATATCCCGATCATTTACGGCGATATATCCGAAGCTTCGATTTTCGGCCTTGCCTTTTTCGACGGTGGCGCCACCGACGCCACTGCCAAGTGTGAAATAAGCGAATCGCTCGAAGCATTTGCCTGATCCAAAGGAGGCTTCGGCTTCAGCTCCCGATTCCGAGTCGATCTTGGCGCGGCACGGCTTGCCGCTGACTTTCTCGATGAAATCGGCGAGCGTCGTCTCGAACTGCTCAAGAGCTTTGAATCGCTCGGATTTGATCGTTCCGTCTTTCTGAAGCATCGCCGGCACTGATATGCCGATACCCTCCACGTTGGGAACCTTTTTCATGAGGGTCTCGATCTGTACCGTGAGCGTCTTTTTGAGCTCAGTGCTCGAGAGTTCCCGACAATCGAATTCCGAACTTATGCTTGCCTGAGGCTCGAGCGAAGTGCCATTTTGCTTTACGGCTATGGTCCTCGCACCTGAACCGCCCAGGTCGATGCCGAGCACCGTCTTTTCTACTTGGTCCATGGTGGACTCCTGTTATGTATGACTTTCTACACCATACATCAAAAGGCTTTGCAAGGGAAGCCTCGGCGTAGTAGGCTTGAAGGCAGTCAAATGGAGGAAAAAAATGCGAAAGGATCCGTTCCCGATAATCGGGGTTGATTACCTTGAATTGTGGGTCGGCTCAGCCAAGGCCACAGCGCACTATCTGTGCGATACATTTGGCTACAGTATCTACGGCTATTCAGGCAACGAAGGCGGCGCAGACAGGGTTTCGTATGCGCTGCTGCAGGGTGACGATGTCAGACTCATCGTAACGAGCGGCGTTCGACCCAATAGCGACGTGTCAAAACATGTCGCAAGACATGGCGACTGTGTTCGCGATATCGCTTTGCGAGTCCCGAATGCGACCGACGCATATGAATATGCGATACGCAGCGGTGCAAAAAGCGAACATCAGCCGGTCACCATGTTCTCGATGGGGCGCCCCGTTACGCGAGCGGCTATCAATACATATGGGAAGACCATCCATACGCTCATCGAGCGTGACACGAGCTATCTGCTCCCGGGATTTGCGTACGTGCTTGATCCTTTGTGCACCGGTAAAGGCGCAAACCTTGTGCGGACCTACGATCATATCGTCGGCAATGTCCAACTGGGCAAGATGGATTTTTGGGCTGATTTCTATGCCCGGTTGGGATTCACCAACACTGTTCATTTCACCGACAAAGACATCGAGTTCGAATATGCCGCTATCATGAGCAAAGTGATGGAGAACTCGAGCCGAAAAGTAAAATTTCCGATCAATGAGCCAGCCGGAAATAAGAAATCACACGTCGATGAGCATATCGAATACAGCGGCGGCCCGGCGGTGCAACACATTGCCTTCTTGACGGACGACATCATTAAGGCGGTCAAAGAGCACGCTGAAAAAGGGGTCAAATTCCTTCCGGTGCCGGCAACGTACTACGATGAGGTGCGCAAGAAATTCAAGGACCTTGCGCAAGTCGACGTCGACGCGCTCGCCAAATACAGCATCCTGGCGGATCGTGACGAAGACGGATATCTCCTGCAGATCTTTACCGAGCCGGTCTTTGATCGCCCGACGCTGTTTTTCGAATTCATTCAGCGCTGCGGTTCCAAGGGTTTCGGCCACGGGAATTTCAAAGCGCTTTTTGAA
>Ga0206964_10251_pt1 | contig 15718 bp, 13 predicted proteins | sample Alteio_BWOrgHeat_25_FD_152980 | JGI IMG/M metagenome (GOLD analysis project Ga0206964, IMG submission 152980) | Enriched cells from forest soil in Barre Woods Harvard Forest LTER site, Petersham, Massachusetts, United States -... | ecosystem: Environmental > Terrestrial > Soil > Temperate forest >...
CGCAAGGCGAGATCACATTGATAAATGCAAAACCGGGATGATCTATTGCCGCTTTTATCAGGGGGATCAGTTGTTCTTTATCGCCCGAAAAGCTTTGAGCCACAAAAGTGGCGCCCAACTCAAGCGCAAGGCCGGCCATATCAATTGGCTGGAATGGGTTAACTACACCTTTTTTACTTTTGGAGCCGGCATCAGCAGTGGCAGAATCCTGCCCTTTGGTGAGGCCGTAGCAGCCGTTGTTCATCACGATGTAAACCATATTTAGGTTACGACGGATAACATGCACAAATTGGCCCATGCCGATGGATGCGCTGTCGCCGTCGCCGGATACGCCCATGTAAACCAGGTCGCGGTTGGCCATATTGGCGCCGGTAGCTACGGATGGCATCCTGCCATGCACCGAGTTAAAGCCGTGCGAATTCCCCAGGAAATATGTAGGCGTTTTTGACGAACAGCCGATACCCGATAGTTTTGCTATCCGGTGCGGCGCGATCGACATTTCGAAACAGGCTTGTATAATGCTCCCGCTGATCGAATCGTGACCGCAGCCGGCGCAAAGGGTTGATATGGCGCCTTCATATTCTTTGGTGGTATATCCCAGTTCATTTTTGGGCAGGCCGGGATGGCGGAATTGTGAACGTACGTAAGTCATGACAATATTTTACTGGTGATATATCAATGTTTTTGCGGGCGATAAACTTTTATTTGTCTGCGCGATAATAGTAGCCGCGGTGATCGGCAGACCATCGTAATTCAGCACAGCGATCAGTTTTTGCGGACTGGCATCCAGTTCGTTGATCAGTAGGCTGCGCATCTGGGCATCGCGGTTTTGTTCAATTACAAATACTTTTTCGTGGGCATCGATGAAATCTTCAACGGTTTTATTAAAAGGGAAGGCCCTTAGCCGCAAGGCATCGAACGAAACATTTCCATGGCCCATCATGTCCATTGCTTCCTCAGCCGAATAGGTCGACGTACCAAAAAATATCACGCCATAAGCGCTCCTATTTTCTTTTTGGTACAGGTACGGGGCCGGGACGATGTCTTTTAAGGTATCCCATTTTTTTAACAGCCGGTCCATATTGCGGGCGTATATAGTGCCATCCTCGGTATAGGCTGCATTTTCATCACGCGATGTTCCGCGGGTAAAAAACGAACCTTTGGTTGGATGCGTGCCGGGGATGGTGCGGTAGGTAATGCCGTCGCCGTCTACATCCCGATAGCGTCCAAAACTATGTAATTCTTCCAGTTGTTGCGCATCCAACACTTTTCCGCGGTTATATTTACGGTTATCGTTCCATTCAAACGGGGCAGACAGGTGGTCATTCATGCCCAGGTCAAGGTCGGTCATCATGATAATGGGCGTTTGAAGCAACTCCGCCAGGTCAAATGAATCTGCCGTCATTTCAAAACACTCTTTCGGCGTCGACGGTAATAGCAATACATGTTTGGTATCCCCATGCGATGCATAAGCCGCCAATTGAATATCCGATTGCTGTGTACGTGTGGGCATACCGGTTGATGGACCAGTGCGCTGCACATCTATCAAAACAGAAGGGATCTCGGCAAAATACGCCAGACCCAAAAACTCATTCATTAAAGACAATCCCGGCCCGCTGGTGGCAGTAAAGGAACGCGCGCCGTTCCAGTTGGCGCCGATCACCATACCAATAGCCGCCAGTTCGTCTTCGGCCTGTACAATGGCGTAGTTATGCTTGCCCGTCTCCTTGTCTATCCGCATCTTTTTGGCGTAAGATTCAAACGCCTCAACTACCGAGGTAGACGGTGTGATCGGGTACCAGGCAACCACCGTAGCGCCGCCATAAACCGCGCCAAGGCCGCAGGCTGCATTGCCATCGATCAATATTTTATTGCCGATCAGGTCGCGCCGCTCCAGTTTCAGGTCTAGCGGGTAGTTATAATTGTCGAGCACATATTGTGCGCCAAGTTTTAACGACTTTATGTTTGGTGCGATCAGCTTTTCTTTGCCATTAAACTGCTCTTCCAGCAAAGTTTGCAGCACCTGGAACTCGATACCGAGCAATTGGGCCAGCGCACCTACATAAATGATGTTTTTAAACAATTGCCGTTGCCGGGGATCGGTAAATTCGCGGGCGCAGATCTCCATCAGCGGGATGCCGATATAGTTTACGTCCTCCCGGATCAGTTCGGGGTGCAGTTTTTTGGTGCTATCGTACAAAAAGTACCCGCCGCTTTTAACCGACCGCACATCATCCGGCATACTTTGCGGGTTAACACAAACCATCAGGTCAACCCCTTCCCTCCTGCCCAGGTAACCCTTCTCGCTGATGCGCACTTCGTACCAGGTGGGTAGGCCCTGGATATTGGAAGGAAAAATATTTTTTGGCGTGACCGGTATCCCCATCCTGAAAATAGCCTTTGCAAACAGGTAGTTAGAACTTGCCGAACCAGTACCGTTAACGTTTGCAAAACGCACCACAAAATCGTTTATCTTATAATTATGCATTGTTTAACATGCTTTGGTAACCTTATATAAAAATTGCTGCATATCCCAGGCCGAGGTGGGGCAACGCTCGGCACATAACCCGCAGTGCAGGCAAACATCCTCATCTTTCACCATAACTCTTTTTGTAGGCAGCGTATCAGATACATAAAGGTCCTGTGTGATATTAAAAGCCGGCGCTTTCAGCCGCGTTCGCAGATCTTCCTCGTCGCCATTTGTGGTAAAGGTGATGCAGGCCGTTGGGCAAATGTCCATACAGGCATCGCACTCAATACACCTGTCCTTCACAAACACGGTTTGCACATCGCAATTCAGGCAGCGGTGCGCTTCTTTAATAGCTGTCTGGATGTCAAACCCCAATTCAACCTCCATTTTCCGGTCAGTTAGTGTGGCCGTTTTGGGCGCATGAGGAACGGCATAGCGCAAGTCGTTTTCAATCTCGTTGTCATAGCTCCACTCATGGATGCCCATTTTCTGGCTCACTAAGTTCGTAAATGGTGAAGGCCGGTTGGTGATATCTTTTTCCTTGCAGTAAAGATCGATAGAAATAGCGGCCTGGTGCCCGTGGGCCACTGCGGTGATCACATTTTTCGGACCAAAAGCCGCATCGCCGCCGATGAATACTTTGTTATTGGTGGATTGATAGGTAATCGCATCAACTATCGGCATTCCCCACTCACCAAATTCAACACCTGTTTCTTTCTCTATCCATGGGAATGTATTTTCAAGGCCTATGGCCACCAATACATCATCCGCCTCAATAAACACCTCCGGTTCGCCGGTGGGCACTAAGGAACGTTTGCCATTTTCGTTAAATACGGCGTGCACCTTTTCAAAAGTCATGCCTTTTAGTTTGCCATCCTCCACTACAAATATTTTCGGCACATGGTTATCCAGTATCTGGATATCCTCGTGCAGCGCGTCCTCTTTTTCCCATGGGGATGCCTTCATTTCGGCATACGGGCTGCGCACCACCACTTTAACTTCATCGCCACCCAAACGGCGCGAAGTGCGGCAGCAATCCATGGCTGTGTTACCACCGCCAAGCACGATCACTTTTTTACCTATTTTATGGGTATGCTCAAAAGCAACGCTGGCCAGCCAGTCTACCCCGATATGTATACTTTCAGCGGCTTCTTTGCGGCCGGGAATGATTAAGTCACGTCCCCGGGGAGCGCCTGTGCCGATAAAAACCACATCATATTCTTTATCCAAAATTTCTTTCAGGCTGGATACGTATGTTTTAAATTGGGTATGGATACCCATATCCAGTATATAATCCACCTCTTCATTCAGTACATCAATAGGTAGCCTGAAGGATGGGATCTGGCTGCGCATCATACCGCCGCCTGCATCCTGTTCGTCATACAAATGAATTTCATAGCCCAGCGGCGCCAGGTCGCGGGCCACTGTGAGTGATGCCGGGCCACCGCCGATCAGCGCTATCCGTTTGCCGTTCCCGGTAAAAGGCGCCTGCGGCATAAGCGATCTTACATCATCCTTATGATCGGCAGCTACACGCTTAAGGCGGCAAATAGCAACCGGTTCTTCCTCTATCCTACCCCTTCGGCATGCAGGTTCACAGGGTCGGTCGCAAGTACGGCCGAGGATCCCGGGAAACACATTGGATTCCCAGTTGATCATATAAGCCTCGGTATATTTTCCTTGTGCTATCAGCCTGATGTACTCGGGTACGGGCGTGTGTGCGGGGCATGCGTATTGACAATCCACTACCTTGTGGAAGTATTCCGGATTTTTATCGTCTGTCGGTTTCAATTATAGTTTATTAGGTCCTCACTGGTGATTGGCTCACCGCAAGGTAAAACTAAAAATAAATTATCGGTTTTAATTGTAAAAAAAGGTTAACATATTAACATAGGATTAACTATTTGTTTCCTTTTTAAGGTCCTTAAGCCCCCAATCCTGCAAAACAGGAATAACCGGCATTAACGATTGGTCATATTGTGTGATCTTATATTCCACACGCGGCGGCATTTCGGGGTAGATAATTCGCTCTGATATCCCGTCTTCTTCCAGTTCGCGCATTCGCCCCGTTTGGCCTTAGGGAAGGCGACGTGTATGCAGAATACGACCTGTTTATTTAATAATTTGCTGTTTTGAGGTGCGAAACACGTGGATGGCAGGTGTTTTGACAAACTGGCAAACCGGCCCGACAATTTGCAGATACCTTTGAAACGCGCTGAATAGCTTAGTATTATTTCCAATAGGATACCAACCCGCCTAACCGACCTGTAAACGGATCTGCACCAGGCACCGGCAGCAAAGCGATATTTTCATCAGCTTTTGGCCGTTCACCGGGCAAGCCTTTGTTAATATCCCAATCGCGGCCGTCGGGGTAAGCGCCAACGATGCCCAGGCCTGCACTTGCAAGGTTTTTATGTCCAACACCGGCAGGGATTACGATAATGTCGCCCGCCTGTACCTTTACTTTTTCACCCCTTTCCCCGCCAAGATGAAGTAAAGCACTGCCCTTATAAATCCCCAGCACCTCGTGCGAGGTAGAATGATAGTGATGAAAGGGATACACTCCATTTCGCCACGAATTTATCCACCCGTTGGTTGCAAAATGCTCCTCCAGCCATCCGGCCCCATTATTGTCCCTTAACACAAAAGCGTTACGGTACAGCAGTAAGGGGTATTTACTGTTTGGTATCGTACCATCATCGTTAAAGAGCAGTTTTTCGGGTTGCATCATCATATTTTTAAAACTCAGGCAACGCCGGGTATTTTTATGCCGGCATCTTTAATACCCTGTAAAATACTTTCCTGCAATTCCTGCCGGGTGTCTTCAAAGCCATGTGCGTTCACCCACACGTTTATTCCTATGGTAAAGGCATCGGGGTCAAGGGTTACAATGCCAACGCGGCGGGCAGGTGTTGCTAAAACGCTTTCGCATTTATCAATAATACCGTTGATGACTGTTTTTGCCTGTTTGATATCGATCGCGTTTTGAAATTTATAATTGATATCCAGCCGCCGGGTACCTTCGCGGCTAAGGTTGACGATGGTATTATTGGACAGCTGCCCGTTTGGAACAATTAAGATCCGGTTATCGTAGGTTTTTACCTGCGTATAAAATATTTGAATGGAGGTGACAGTGCCTTCAGTTCCCTGTGTAACGATATTATCCCCGATTACAAAAGGCTTCAGCAGCAAAATGAGTACGCCGCTGGCAAAATTTTGCAAGGTACCCGAAAGCGCTAAACCCGCCGCCACGCCAAAGGCGCCAACCAGAGCGGTAAACAGCGTTAGTTGCATCCCCATGATCTGCATCACCACAATAATTAAAAGCACCCGCAGAGAGACAGAAAGCAAACTCATTAAAAAGGGCCTTACGGTTGGCTCAACATCTTTTTTATGCATATGCCCCTTTATTAGCCCTATCAAAATACGGATCAGCCACAGGCCAACGATCAGCACCAGCACCCCGATCAAAAAACGGGGGCCGTATTTGATCAGCCAGTCGTAGGCGTGGGCGTATAGTTTATCGACGTTCATTAGCAAAGTTTTATAGCTAATAAACTACGGCGATGACGTTTTGTTTACTTGAAGTATGATTAGCACGCGATTGCGAAGTAATTGATTGGCGGGTTGCGGGACTTGTGACGACTGAAAAACAATAGCCCGATATTACCTCGCCCGCGGCTTATAGAAAATATTGCTCCCTGCTTTCACCGCCTTTTTAAGCAGCAACCTTTTGCGTTTACCGGCAATTGCAACTGTACCATTAGTGGCGCCCTGTAAACCGCTGCCAGCCACGGTGGTGACTACGCCGGCGGGGGTAATTTTACGGATAAGGTTATTATTTGAATCGGCCACATATACGTTGCCTGCGGCGTCAACTGCAAGACCCGCCGGATAATTAAAAGACGCTTTGGTTCCGGTACTGTCAACGGCCCCGGCAAGACCGCTGCCGGCAAAGGTGCTTACCGTGCCGTCGGGAGCAATTTTGCGAATGAGGTTGTTCACGCCATCGGATACATACACATTATTGGATGCATCCACAGCCACACTGTTTGGATAATAAAATGTTGCGGAGGAAGGGGGGCCGTTTGCCGCGCCTGCTACATTGGGGGTTCCTGCATAGGTGCTGACCACGCCCGCTTGTGTAACTTTCATAATGGTGCTGGCCAGGTAATTGGCCACAAATACATTTCCTGTGGCATCAATAGCTACCCCCGTGGGGTTATTAAATGGCGATAACACGGTGGATGTCCCTGTATTTAAAGTGCCCGCAAATGTGCTGACTGCGCCGGAAGAAGAAACGAGACGGATCATGTTATTGCCGGCATCGGCAACGTAAAGATTGTTGTGCGCATCAACCGAAATGCCAAGCGGATCAAAAAACGAAGCGCTGTCGCCCAAAATATTATTGGCAAATGCCGAAGAATCGTTACCGGCAATGGTAGTAACTACGCCTGCCTGTGTTACCTCCCGGATGAGGTTGTCGCCGGAATCGGCAATATACAAATTGCCAGAGGCATCTATGGTGATCCCCGCCGGCTGTGTGAATGAGGCCAATGAACCTGTTTGGTCAATATGCCCTGCATTACCGCTGCCCACCAAAGTAGTTACTATACCGCCAGCGGCTATTTTACGGATCAGGTTGTTGCCATAATCGGCTACGTAAATATTTCCTGCAGCATCAACCGCCACACCCGATGGGTTGTTAAAGGATGGGAGCGAATCCAAAACAGCAATGCTATCGGTCTTAGCGGTATCGGGATTAGTTACCACGTGATTTTGGTGAATATTTTCCTTAGTACATGCAGTTATTAAGCACGTTACCAGGACAACCAAAAGGGCTGTGTAAAATAATAGATTTCTGCTTTCCGGCTTCAATGGGGTAAATAAAGTAATTGCAACACAATAGTATCAAATTTAATCCTCAATAAATAATTCTGTTTAATGATTTCTTAGGGCACAGCCTAAATTTTGCGGTTTCGGGGCATATATGAAAGAAAATCAAATAATTAAATTTAATTAAAAACCGTTATATCGTTTTTTACGTTAGTTTTACTTTGATAGCTAAAAAATTAAAACCGAATGAATTCAATAGGCCAACTGAAAACTAGGGCTATTGTTTCTAATATCCGTAAAGTTAGGGAATTTAGAAACTATACCCAGGATTATCTTGCTGCAAAGCTGCACATCTCGCAAAACGCGTACAGTAAAATTGAATTGGGCTACAGCAGTATAACCCTTAACCGCCTGATAAATATCGCTGAAATATTGGAGATAGAACTATCTGACCTGATAAGTTCTGACATTGAGGAAATTATAGCGGTTAAGCTTACGTTAAAACAAGCCTAATAAAGCGTGATCTGAGTTAAAGTTTATTTAATTCTTCGATAAGCACTTTGCTTACCTCGTTAAAGTAACGCCGTACGCCAAAACCCATCACGGTTTGGATCCCCCTGCCGGCGTTTGTTAAAAACACTTCATCTGCTTCGTATAGTATATCCGGTTTAATCTGGGCCTCCATAACCGGAATATTGAGTTCCCTGGCCAATTTTAGCACCACCTGGCGCATCACACCTTCCACGCAACCCTCGCTCAGCGCGGGTGTATATAAATGGTTTTGATACCATACAAATACATTCGAGCTGCCGGCCTCGCATAAAAACCCGTCCTGGTTCAGTAAAAAAACATCATCCAGTTTGTTTTGGCTTTTAAACAACCCGGCCATTACATAGATCAATGAATTACAGGTTTTGATGTTTGACAAGTAATCAGTAGGTTTTTTCAACTCGTCAAATACATCCATTATCAGGCCTTTGGTGTTTAAAAAGTAGCGGGGCTCATCTATCGGCTGCACCTCAAGGCACCAGCCCATTTTGTTATGTGTGGGCAGATAGAGCCCGTCGGCATCCCGGTAAACGGTTAAACGCAGGCGCCCGTGTTTTGCCCGGTTGCGCCGGGCGATATCCTCGCATTTCTCCTTCAAAAACCAGGTATCCATCTGCGAATAGCCGTCAATTTTGAGGGCCTTCATCCCGCGCTGCAAACGGTCGGCATGCAGATCGGCAAATTTAAGCTGCCCCTTCATCAGGCGCATGCTTTCGAACAAACCATCGCCATACCTAAAGGCACGGTTATGTATGGAGACCAGTTTGGTATCCGAAGGAAGAATTTCGCCGTTGAAGTTTATAAATACCATGTTTTAAGTCCGAAAGTCGGAAAAGTCAGTAAAGTCCGAAAGAAAAGGTTGGATAAATATATTCCAACTTTTCAGCCTTACAACGTTCCAACTAATCCTTAATTTCTAATCTCTGATCACTATACCCCCGCCACTTTTCCAGCACCGATTTAAAATCCTGGGGCAGCGCGGCTTCAAAATATAATTGCCTTTTTAATGTCGGGTGCAAAAAACCCAACGACTGCGCGTGCAGGGCTTGCCGGGGCATCAGTTCAAAACAATTCTCAACAAATTGTTTGTACTTGCTGAAAACTGTCCCCTTTAAAATCCTGTCGCCGCCATACATGCCGTCACTAAACAACGGGTGCCCGATGTGTTTCATATGCGCCCTGATCTGGTGCGTGCGGCCGGTTTCCAGCTGGCATTCTATCAGGGTAACATAATTCATCCGTTGCAAAACTTTATAATGCGTTACCGACCATTTGCCTTTTTCGGGATCGTCATATATCGACATTACCCGCCTGTCGCCGATGCTGCGGCCAATATAACCTTCTACAGTGCCATCTTGTTCCAGGTCGCCCCAAACCAACGCAATGTATTTGCGGGCTATGGTATGGTCAAAAAACTGTTTGGCCAGCCAGGTCATGGCGCGCTCGTTTTTGCTGATCAGCAGCAAACCCGATGTGTCTTTATCTATCCTATGCACCAAACCCGGCCGGCCGTCGTTACCCGGCAAAGTTGGCAACTGCTGAAAATGATATACCAGGCCATTCACCAGCGTACCGGTATAGTTATTATAGCCCGGATGTACTACCAGTCCGGCGGGTTTGTTTACTACCAAAACGTCATCGTCTTCGTAAACAATATCTAATGGGATATTTTCAGGATAAACTTCGGTGTCGCGCGGTGGGTGCGGTAAAACCACCGATATCACATCGCCTGGCTTAACTTTATAGCTGGGCTTGCAAGCCTTATCGTTCACCAGCACATTGCCCAGGTCGATGGCGTTTTGGATGCGGCTGCGCGACGCATTTTCAATACGGTGCATCAAAAATTTATCTATCCGCAATAACGACTGGCCCTTATCAACTACAATGCGCAGGTGCTCGTAAAGGTCCTGTTCATCCTGGTCAATTGAAGCTAAGTCTTCCGTCATGGGGCAAAAGTAATCCTTTTCGTATACTGATTAGTTGTAAATTTGCGTTATCAATCGGTATTTTTAAAAAATCCTGACTATGAAAAAATTATACATTTTATTATTTGCCGCTACGTTGCTGTACACGGCGCCCGGTGCCTACGCCCAGGGCGGCTTCTCCGCATTGATAAAATCCGGCCCTGCGGATGCAACCAAACTGGTTAACGCCTACGGCGAACCCTTGTTTAAAGGCATTGGCGTTGGCTTAAACAGCGGCTGGTACAGTTCGGCCAAAGCAAAAAAAATATTGGGTTTTGATCTGCGTATTTCAGCTTCAGCAACATTTGTACCCACCAGCGATAAAACATTTGATGTATCGAAAATCGGTCTGTCCAGCAACGTAAGGTTGGATGATCCTTCACATCCCTTCGCGCCCACCTTTGGTGGCAGTACCAGTACGCAAGGGCCGCTGCTGGATATTTACGATGACAACGGGCAAAAAGTAGGTTCCTATACCATGCCGTCAGGCAAATTATCGGTTATACCTGCGCCACAGGTGCAGCTTACCATTGGACTGGTTTACAATACCGACCTTACCGTTAGGGGCATTCCAACCATTGACATGGGCAGTACGGGCAGCATATCTTCCATAGGTTTTGGCTTGAGGCATGATATTATGCGGGATATTGTTGGTAAAACAGCAGATAAGCTGATCCCTTTCGACCTTGCAATCGCCGCAGGCTATAGCCATTTAAGCATGAGCATACCCATGACGGTAAACCCGGATGAAGGGGCTAAACCTAAAGATAGCCAACAAAGCACAGATTTCAGTAACCAGCACATTGGCGCTGCGTTCAATAACTTTATGATCGAGGCCATCATTTCAAAAAAAATAACCTTCTTTACCCCCTTCCTATCGGTGGGCTATAATAATACGCATACTGCCTTAGGTGTTTATGGCAACTTCCCCATCACAACCGGCGAAACGATTACAGGCACTTCAACCTATACGTCGTACAACAACCCCATAAATATCACCGAAAGCAGCATTAACGGCCTCCGTGCTGACCTGGGTTTTGAATTAACGCCCGGCTTTTTCCGCTTGTACGTTTCGGGTAGCATTGCTCAATATAAATCGGTGAACGCGGGCATAGGCTTCGGCTTTTAATTTTGCTAATGGATATCGATCTTCAATTTTATAGCCCTGTTCATCAAATTAAAAACAAATTGTTTGATGAACAGGGCTTAACCGTTTTCATTAAACGGGATGACCTTATCCACCCCATCATATCGGGCAACAAGTGGCGAAAGCTAAAGTACATCCTAAAAAAGGCACGGGCTGAAAACAAAAACCACCTGGTAACTTTTGGTGGCGCTTACTCAAACCACTTGCTGGCCACTGCAGCAGCTGCGGCAAAGTTTGGTTTTAAGTCGACAGGCATTGTACGCGGCGAGCCCGTTAATAATGATACGCTTTTTCTTTGCCGTCTGCATGGGATGGAATTGATATTTACCGACCGTGAAAGTTACCGTGATAAACCTGCTCTTTTTAATAAACACTTCGCTAACCACCCTAATGTATTTTTTATTGATGAAGGCGGCGCATCGGCCGAGGGGGCTGAAGGATGCAGCGAACTGATTGATGAATTGACTGAAACTTACGATCATATATTTTGCGCCTGCGGAACCGGCACCACTTCGGGGGGCATTCTTAATGGCATTAAGACCCGCAGTCTTGCTGCTCAATTTCACGCCATACCGGTATTAAAAAACGGTGGTTTTATGCGGGATGAGATTAATCGATTTTTGTTAGAGCCGATCGATTTTAATTTACATACGGATTATCATTTTGGTGGATATGGAAAAACGGAACCGCCGTTGATAGAATTTATCAAACAGTTTGTAGCCCAGACGGGGATTTTGATAGAGCCGGTTTATACCGGCAAGATGCTATATGCTATTTACGACCTTGCTGCGAAAGGTTACTTTAAGCCGGGTGAGCGAATTTTAGCCATCCATAGCGGAGGGATTTGGGGTTTGCTGGGGATGAAGGAAAAGTTTTGAAAAAACAATCGTCATGCCGAATTTATTTCGGCATCCCACAGGACAGGTATACTCCAAACAGGCATGCGCAAACCAAATGAATGTAGCTTCCACCGTTTGTTTTTATTAAAAGAAAGTAGTTTATTTATTTGGCAAACAAACATGATGTCTTTTAAACAGGGATACATCTATATTATGACAAATAAACACCGAACTACGTTTTATGTCGGCGTTACAAATTCCCTTGAATCAAGAGTTTGGCAGCATTTAAATGGCGAAGGATCTGAATTTGTAAAAAGGTACAAGTTATTTGACTTGGTTTATTTTGAGCACTTTCCGGTATTTAGAGCCGCGATTGATCGCGAAAAACAATTTAAAAATTGGCACCAGGACTGGAAAATCAACTTAATAAAATCAATAAACCCGGAAATGAAGGATTTGAAAGACCAATTGGACTTGTGATTTATTTTTGTAACAACACTTGCAAGCATATTCGACACAAGGTGGTGACTGAGCGCGTGTTATGCCGAAATAAATTCGGCATGACGACGTTAGTGCCACTCAAACAATATAAAACAAACTACCATGAAAAAACTCATCCCATTTTTACTCCTTGCAGCATACATATTTACTGCCAACGCCCAGGATACGCTCCCTGATACCGGTACCTTCTTCCTGCATAAGTTTGAACAGCATATCGGCCAGGAAACCTACAAAGTAAGCCATTCGGCAAACGTCCTAACTTACGCCATTGATTTCAAATTTGTCGACCGGGGCTCGCCCGTACCATTAAAGGCTGAACTTGCAGTTACCCCAAAGCTTGAGCCGGTGAGGTTACTGATAAAGGGGAATGTTGCACGCGGCGCTACGATTAACGACAGTATCAGCATTGTTGATGATCAAGCCATTGTAAAAGTTGACGATTCGTTATACAAACACAAACTAAATCCGCTAACCTTCCCGGTAACCGGTTATGCGCCGGGTACCGTTCAGCAGGTTTTGCTGCAGTACTGGAAAAGCAACCACCAACCGGCGTCCATCAATACGTTACCCAACGGATCGGTACAAATAAAAAAAGAGGGACAGGATACGGTAATGTTTAACGGAAAGCCGATGATCCTCGACAGGTTTAGCATTGCGGGCCTTATATGGGGTAACGAATTGCTTTGGGCCGATAAGGCCGGCCGCCTGATGTGCCTCATCACCAATGATGCGGAAGCCGACAAGCTGGAAATGATGCGCGTGCCTTACGAAACTTTGCTGCCAACCTTTATCAGCAAAGCGGCAACCTACAGCATGGCCTTGTTTGAAAAAGCAATGCCAAAAACCGGCAGTGGCAGTAAGGTAATTGCGATTACAGGCGGCACGGTTATCGACGTGGTGAACGGCACAACTATTCCCAATTCGGTGGTTTTAATTGAGAATGGGATCATTAAAACAGTTGGGAAAGTTGGAGCAATAAAAATTCCGGCCGGTGCGAAGATCATCGATGCAAAAGGCAAAACAGTTATTCCCGGCTTATGGGATATGCATGCACACTTTGAACAGGCCGAATGGGGACCAGCTTACCTGGCTGTCGGTGCAACTACTGTAAGGGACTGCGGCAACGAATTTAGCTATATCAACTCCATTAAAAAAGCAATTGATGGCGGTAAAGGCATTGGCCCCGAAATATTAAAAGCAGGCATTATTGACGGCAAAGGGCAGTTCGCTTTAGGTATTATACAGGCGGAGACCAAAGAAGAAGCGATAAAATATGTAGACCGTTATTATAACAATGGCTTTGTGCAGATCAAAATTTACAGCTCGGTAAAACCGGCAATTGTAAAAGTCATTTGCGATGAGGCGCACCGCCTGGGCCTAACTGTTACCGGCCATATCCCCATTGGTATGACACTTCAGCAAGGCGTTGATTCGGGGATGGATATGGTTAACCATGTGCAATATGTTTATTCCATAATGAAACGGAACAAGGACCGCAGCATAGATTTTAATGACTCCACCAGCAAAGCGGCTATTAAATTTATTAAGGACCACAATGTAGTGATCGACCCGACGCTGGGTGTTTTTGAATTGAGTTTTAGAAATGTTAAGGACGACATTACCAGTTTGGAGCCCGCCTTTTATACGCTGCCGCTATCCCTGCAGGCATTGTTTAAGGATACCGGCGAAGATCCGGCCCGCGCCGCAAAATTTAAACCGATGTTCGACAGCGAGGTAAAGATAGTAAAGACCTTATATGATGCCGGGGTAACAATTGTAGCCGGCACCGACCAGGACTTCCCGGGCTATAGTCTCGACCGCGAGCTTGAGCTATATGTTCAGGCCGGCTTAACACCGATGCAGGCCCTGCAAACCGCAACCATCACCCCGGCCAGGGTAATGAAAATGGATAAAGTAAGCGGATCAATAGAAGCCGGCAAGCATGCCGATATCGCCATCGTTGACGGCGACCCGCTGAACAATATCCGCGAAATACGTAAAGTAACGCTGGTGATAAAAGCCGGCAAAATTTATGATCCGGTTCAATTGCATCAACTGGTTGGGTTTAGTAAATGAGGTAAAGAGCGCGCAAAAAGGCAGTGGCCCCGTGCGATTCCCTCCCCCGAGGAAGGGAATCGCACAGGGCCGGACTTTTAGTCCGCTCTAAACCACCCATTCCTTCCGCATTGCTCTTCCCCGTCTTGCGTTAGCTTCGGCGTCATTGTTGAATTCTTCTTTTTCGGGATTCCAGTGCAGCGGGCGTTTTAGCTCATAAGCTAAATTACCGATGTTACAAACGGTGGCCGTGCGATGGCCTATTTCGACATCCGCCACAGGTTTGGTACGGTTACGCATGGCCTGCAGGAAATCTTTATAATGATCCTCGCTAAAATAAACGTGCTTTTCATTAAAGCCGATCACCTTATCACTCAACGATGCAGGAGTGGTTTCAATTTTACCCCTCACTACATGGACGGTGCCCAAAGTACCTATAAACGTCACACCATTATCGCCGGAAACCGGTTCGTGGGTCATGGTAATACCGTTCGCGTATTTGTAAGTCAAAAATGGATGATCCTTATCCGGCGGGGTTACCAATACCGGGCCGGTGGCATCCATATCCAGCGCCCATTGGGCGATATCAAACATGTGCGCGCCCCAGTCGGTCATGCCGCCGCCGCCAAATTCCTTATAGTCGCGCCATTTGGCCCAAAAATCGTCAGTTAAACCCGGTGCCAGGAAATGGTGATAGTTTTGAGTTGTATTCGGCCCCAGCCAAAAATCCCAATTCAGGGTTTCGGGCATAGGCTCAGCCGGCAGGTTATAGGGCACCGGCGAAGGCCCAACGTTTACCTTTACGGTTTGAATGTCACCTATATATCCGTTGCGTACCAGCTCCACTGCCAACCTGAATTCGGGCCAGGAGCGCTGCATACTGCCGGTTTGAAAGATCCTTTTTTGCTTGCGTGTTTCGGTTACCATAGCACGTCCTTCGTTAATGGTTAAGGACAATGGCTTTTCGCAGTAAATATCCTTTCCCGCCCTGGCCGCAAGGATGGCGATCACCGAGTGCCAATGATCCGGCACGGCAATTACCACGGCATCCACGTCCTTTCGTGCCAACAGCTCACGAAAGTCACCATAAGCGGCGCATCCCGAATATTGGCCCTGGTCGGCATGCGTGGCATAATATTGGTTGACCTGCCCTGTAAATTGCTGCAGTTTGGCGCCGTAAACATCGGCAGCGCCAATTATTTTAACCTGGTTGGTATCCAGAAATGAATTTTTTAAGCCACCCGCCTGTTTACCGGTTCCAATAAAGCCCATGTTGATCAGGTCGCTTGGCGCAGTATAACCCTTGCCACCCAACACAAAGCGCGGCACGATCATAAAAGCCGACATTACAGAGGCT
>Ga0206964_10254_pt1 | contig 15585 bp, 12 predicted proteins | sample Alteio_BWOrgHeat_25_FD_152980 | JGI IMG/M metagenome (GOLD analysis project Ga0206964, IMG submission 152980) | Enriched cells from forest soil in Barre Woods Harvard Forest LTER site, Petersham, Massachusetts, United States -... | ecosystem: Environmental > Terrestrial > Soil > Temperate forest >...
AATGTATTGCTTGTGCTGATATTTTGTATGCCGTGTGTTCCTGACAATTCTCTCCGCCTCGTCACTAACACGGTCACGCAGCGAACCATCTTCGTCTGCGACGACAGCTACAGGACTGTTTAGCGATGCTTCCGCAAGACGCTGTACACCGCCGCTGCCGGCTTCTGTAAGCAATCCTGTCCTTAAAAACTCACGTCTGTTCGAATTCAACTCAGTTCTCCTTGCCGACACCATCTATTCGTGAGAGTAGTGATTCGGGCGAGAAAAGCGTTACGAACCCTTCCGTCTTTCCGCTACGGCGCGATTATTTCGTGATAAGTGGCCTTGCACCAAGAGTGATCCCGGAACTGAGCGAACTTGAAGCCGTGAACTGGTTGTTCGTTTCGATTGCACATGAGATTTAAAATCCGCTGGAATCGGTGACTAATCTTCCCTATCTCGCTCAGAGAAGCACTGAGGTCGATGAGGTCAGGATCATCTCGCAACCGCAGATCGGAGGTTGCGGCGGATTGGTGCAATTACAAATCAACTCTGAAAGGGCGATGGTTGAGTCTTAAAGAGCCAGGCTACAAATGTAGCGAGAATGTGGGTGAAGTTCGAACCTGTCTCTAGCTTATGGGTAATGAATGACTTGATGGCGGTGGGGTGAGTCTCAAGCGAACCGCTCTTTGCTCAAATTCCCTGCTAACAGGGAAAAATAAAGGGAAATTCTAGAGACATGAATTCAAGAATGAGGTGGCCTCTTCACTATCCTGCCGATTATGTGGCAGTTATGATGCCAACCGTTCGACTTGTGATCCTATCCGAACAGGGAACTAATATCCTGGTATCAGGGAGTTAATTTCCTTATTCACGGAAGCGAACGCGCCGTCGGCCGACTCCCGAGAGGTTTCCAGACCAATCAAAATACTGACTCTTGATCTAACGGCTGGCCGTCTGCGGAGCCCGATCGGTCAATGCAAATCTTTTCTCGTTGCCGACTTGCATCGGGCGATCAGCGGGAGAGCCCTAGCGAGCTTTGTCTCCGCTGGACGCCACGAGTGGTGCACCTGATCTGTGTTTCGACGATCACCGCGAGCTAGTGGGCGCGGAGCCTGCACTCGCGGAAATACTTTCAAGCTCGTGAGCCAGATGCTCCACATACGCAGCCTCGTCGCCGATGGCACGCGCAATCAGAACGATCTGCGAATCCGCTTCCGAATAGCGTCGCTCCTCAATGGCCTCACGCACTCCCGGCAACGTCTTCGCGCTATACCCCGTATACCAGCCCGGAGCATAGATCATGTGCTGCATCCATGGGCGGCGTGGCAGGCCTTGTGGGCTCGTAAGCTTCCGCTCCGCCTGTATCAGTTCTTCATTCAGGGTCTTCAGAGTGGCCGCCGAAAGGATCTTTCCACGGGCTTCTGAGCGCGCCTTGTTGTAGTGCGCGGAAGCCTGATCCAATGCCGTCAACGAATTATCCAACGGCGCAAAATTGAGGAAAGGCGGTGTTTCCAGCGAAGGTGGCGCGACCATCGGGTGTTTCGGATCGTTTGTCAGCGCAAAAGCATTCAATTCTAGCGCGGCCTTACGATCTTTCGCCTCTGCGCGCCGCGTTTCAAGCAGTGCCTTCACCTCTCCGGTATACACATGCAGCGTGTCCGCCAGAGCGACAAAGTCATATGGCAGCAGATCCGCCTGAGCCATGCGCAGAACCAACGTTCCATTGGTCTGCGCCAAGGCACGCCCGTAGACAAAGGTGGCATCGGAAAAATGTGTGTACCAGTAAAAGTCATCGTAGATGGAATGGTAGACACCTTCTGAGTCTTCGCCTCCATAGGCGAGATTGAGTGAGGCGATGCCAAGATGGTCGAGAAATACCGAAAAATCAGAGCCGGAGCCGAGTGCCCCAATGCGCAGATCGGCGCGGCTGGCAGCTTCCCTGCGCTGGTCTGGGCTTCCATGCAGGAGCTCCCACGCCTGTAGCCGCTGCCATACCGAGGCCTTCGTCTCCGGATCGTCGATCGTCCGCGCGACCTCATTGACCAGCGGCTCCAGCGAGTGCGAACCCTCCGCAAACAGATAGCCGCGATCATTGCCGTCGCTATTGATGTAAATCGCCGCATGTTGTCGAAGTTCCTCGGCGTGCTGCTCCCCCCATTCGGTTGAGCCGAGCAACATGGGTTCCTCGCCATCCCACGACAGATAAATGATCGTCCGTTTGGGCTTCCATCCGGTAGCGACAAGCTGGCCGAGCGCGCGGGCTTCTTCAAGGAGTGCCACCTGCCCGGAGATCGGGTCGTCCGCGCCATTCACCCAGCCATCGTGATGGTTGGCGCGTAGTATCCACACGTCTGGCTCTTCGGTGCCGCGCATGGTGGCGACGACATCGAAGACAGGCTTCAGATCCCAGTTGAAGGCAAGCTGAAGGTGAACCCGGGACTTGGTTGGCCCGATGCGATAGGTCAGGGGAAGAGCACCCCGCCAAGTCTCCGGAGCGACCGGTCCCTCGAGGGCCTCCAACAGTGGTTGAGCGTCTCCGTATGAAATCGGCAGGACAGGGATCTTCGCCAGCGAAGCCGCGTCTTCACGCTTCAGCCGCTTTGCATCCGCCGTCGCCCCAATACCGGGTGTCAAAGGATCGCCTGGATACAGGGGCGCATCGAGCACACTGCCGCGCTGTACGCCTTCGGCGGGCCGCATCGGCCCCGCAGGGAAGGCAGCATCCTGCGCGTAGCCGTCGCCGGCCGGATCGGAATAGATGATGCAACCAATCGCCCCATGCTCGGCGGCCAGCTTCGGCTTGATGCCGCGCCAGGACTGTCCATAGCGCGCGATCACGATCGCCCCCTTCACTGAAATTCCGTAGCGGGCAAGCTCCTCGTAGTCTTCCACCAAACCGTAGTTCACATAGACCAGCGGAGCGGTAACATCGCCGTCCGGCGAGTAGGCGTTATAAGTGGGCAGTTGCTCGTCTTTCTGATTGCTGGTGGGGTCGACTGCGCTTGCGGGTTCTTCGAGCTTCGCACGAAAGCTGCCCATCTCGAGCAGTCGGGTCTTGGGCGTAGGGAAAAGCACCTGGAAAGTCTCGATATGAGCGTCCCAGCCCCATTGCTTGTATTGGGCCAGTATCCATTCGGCATTCTGCTTGTCATAAGGCGAGCCAACATGGTGCGGCCGCGCGCTGAGCAACTGCATGTTGGCGCGCATCCGCGCAGGATCGGGGATCGATTGAAAGCGCTTCTCAAGATCGAGCTCGATCTTTGCAGTCGCCGGAGAGAACCCAAGTAAACTCACAGGAGCCGGCTGCTGAGCCAACAGCACAGGCAAGAGGCAAAGCGAAGACAGAAACATAGCTGGTTGTCGCAACGTTCCCCCAGTCGGTCCAAATTTCGATGATTCCAATTGGAATTGGTAGACGGTTTCCGCTTCTGTTGATCCTGCTTGTTCTTGACCTGCCACACGGAACGGGCCGGCACTCGTTCGGCACCGAGGCCTTGACGCAACTCGCCTCGCTCAGTATTGAAAGCTGATCGAAGAATCATACTATTTGATTCTGCGCGGACATATCTCAATCTTGGTGATCGTGGTTGTGGACTTCATGAGAACCGGGTTTCAACAGATGGCGTAGCCATGTCTTGGACAGCTTGAGATTACGATTCACGGTTGGCACAGAGATTCCCAATACCTCTGCAGCCTCCTCGGCGTTGAGTCCACCGAAGTAGATCAGTTCCAGCAGGCGAGCCTTCCGTGCATCCTGCCGGGAGAGTAATGTGAGCGCATTGTCCAGATCGATCATCTTAACCGGATCCGCCTGGGAGATCAGTATCGGGTCTCCCAGGGAGTCCTCCAGCGGAAGCTTAAGCGTGTCATCTCTACGTTTGACGCGATGGAGTGACTTGGCGTGGTCGACCAGGATTCGACGCATGGTAAGAGCAGAAATTGCCAAGAAGTGTGTCCGGCCCTGCCAAGGCACATCAGCCTCTACAAGGCGAAGATAAGCCTCATTGACCAGCGCCGTCGCGCGCAGTGTATGGTCCTGAAAGCGGCAGCACTTATTATTCCTCCGACGCTTGTTTTCTGTTCGATCGCCGCCAGCAGCGCGATGTCAATGTGGGATCAAAAACAAGTCAGCATGAGAACTCGCGGACGACGTCATTCTCGATCAAGTTCAGCGTCCGCGCTCGTCAAGATGATTCTCAATAATGGTGCAATGTCTACTGGTTGGATAAATGGTGGACCACGAAAGAGCATGGGATTGGAGAGGTCGATGTCCTGGACTGATTGGATGAGCGTGACTGCGGGCCTGTTGATTTCCATTGGGTTGTCTGGAATTTCCGCAGTTCTTGCTACATTGTCAGTTAGTGATAATGCGGCGCAGCCTTTTGCCGAGAACAATTGAATAAATGTCGAAACAGAGTGCAGGACTGCTGATGTATCGAGTATCAGCGGGAGAAATCGAAGTTCTCCTGGTGCATCCAGGAGGTCCTTTTTGGGCGAACAAAGATATTGGTGTGTGGACAGTGCCGAAGGGCGAGTACGAAGATGACGAAGATCCACTGACGGCGGCACGGCGCGAGTTCAGAGAGGAGACTGGCTTTGACGCCAGCGGGGATTTCCTTGAACTCGGTTCCATCCGTCAGAAGGGTGGTAAGACCGTTGCTGCCTGGGCCTTTGAGGGGGATTGCGACCCATCACAGTTGAAGAGCAACACTTGCGAGATTGAGTGGCCACCTCGTTCTGGCAAGCGGCTTGAAATTCCTGAAGTTGATCGAGGTCGCTGGTTTTCTCTCAATGCCGCGCGAACTTACATTCGAGAGAAGCAGATACCGCTCCTGGAGGCCTTACGGGGTAACGTCGCCAGTAAGTCTGGCTGAGTTAACCACAGTTTCCTGCAGGATTGAATTGGCGGATGCTTCATCATCTCCGAAGAGCGGAGGCCGCGGCTCTTCCTCGATCTGAAAATTGCTCAGTCCTATACCAACCAGACGGAATAGCTGGTGGGGTCCGAGATCCACACGTTCACGAAGTGCGAGTGCGATTCTGGCCAGTTCGTCACTGGATGACGGAGGAATTGAAGGCGTGAGACTACGTGTGAGCGTGTTGAATTCCTTGGTCTTGAGCTTAAGGATTACTGTTTTTGCTGCGCGTGCGTTATTGCGTGACGCCGTCCACACTTTATCGGCAAGCCGTCGAATCGTTTCCTCAGTTCCTGCAAGAGGAACGTCCTGTTGAAAGGTGTCTTCTGCAGAGATCGATTTGGTCACGCGGTTCGATATCACTGGGTTGTGATCGATACCGCGGGCGAGTTGATAAAGACGCAGGCCATAGCGACCGAAGTGGGCCTCCAGTGCGGACGGTTCCAACCCGTAGAGATCTCCGACGGTGATGATTCCAAGCTCTTTCATGTGGCTTTCTGTGACGTGGCCAACTCCGGGTATTCGTCCGACAGGCAAGGGGAGCAGAAAGTTCTGTACTTCGTGTGGCTGAATCACAAATAGACCGTTGGGCTTTCTCCAATCAGAAGCAATCTTCGCGAGGAATTTGTTGGGAGCAACGCCGGCGAAGCAGTGAGCTCCGTTTCATCTTGTATCTGTTTCCGGATCGTCTTCGCAACTTGTGTTGCCGTCGGCAATCCTGTCTTGTTCTCTGTCACATCAAGGTACGCTTCATCGAGTGACAGTGGCTCGATCAGATCTGTGTGCCTTCGAAAGATTTCACGTATAGCGATGGAGACCGCTCTGTAGCGGACGAAATCAGGAGCAAGAAAGATAGCTTCGGGACACAATCGTTCTGCTTTTACGGCAGGCATAGCAGACCGAATTCCAAAGCGTCGAGCTTCGTAGGAAGCCGCGCAAACCACGGAGCGGTTGCCGCGCCAGGCGACTACGACTGGTCTGCCTCGTAGCTCTGGATTGTCCCGTTGTTCGACAGACGCGTAGAACGCATCCATGTCGATATGAACAATCTTGCGAACGGAAGGAGCTTTGCTGCAAATCCCCTCGTGTTGAGATTCGGGCGTCGTCATCGAAATGGCCACAGCCGTTCTTACTTCCTTGCAGTTCGGACGCCTTTTCGCGATCCATCCCTTATCAATCATCTCGCAATCAGATCGCGACTGTCGATTTCCGGGCTGCAGGCGCTCCTGGGAGCTGGAAGGCGATGGAACTGGAACGCGTCTGAGCGAGCATTTTGCCCTTTTATTTTCACAAATCCGAGCTTGAGCTCATTTCTCAAAACGGCTTGTCGAATGCGCGCTCCCGCAGAATGTTAGCTCCACTTCAGCACGCGCACTGAAATCAACTATCTCTACATTCGGTCTGGCTAATCTTTGTCTTCACGCGGCCAGCCGCGCGCTCTTTTCGCTAGAATCGGTGCAGATATTTGTCGTTACAGCTCGTGATCCCGGAGATCGAAGGGATATGACTCGAGGACCCAACGTCGTGGACTCGCTCCCCGGAAGAGTCTTGTTGCTGCTTGCCCTATTCACATGGTTGCGCCTTCCATCTGTTGCATCGCAGGATGCAGTCGGCTCCTGGCCGAGCGTTAACCTCGATCCCGGAGCCATGCGTTATTCGCCGTTGGCCCAAATTACGGCTGCAAACGTAGGCCATCTAAAGGTCGCATGGATCTATCACATGAAACCCGGGCACATGAAACCGGCTCTTTCCACAGGCGGCGCGCCAAGCGAGCCATTGCGCCCCTCTGAAGATCGGCCGCTGGTTGTTGGAAATACGATGTTTGTCGTAACGCCCTACAGCCGGGTAGTCGCTTTAGACTCGGCCACCGGACGAGAGAAGTGGGTTTTCGTCATTCCCGGATCAGATCAGGCATCGCTGCGCGGAGCCGCATATTGGCCCGGAGACACTTCCACAGATCCCTCTCTTGTCTTCGGAACCACTCATGGCTTCCTTTATTCGATCAGTGCGGCAACCGGCAAAGCCAACACTGCCTTTGGCAACAATGGAGTCGTAAATCTCCGAACCCCCGAAGTCATGACCACAGGCACAGATAAGCTCTACATTCTGCCTTCGCCGCCGGTCATCTATAAGAATCTTGTCATCACTGGCGCAGGGCCAGGAGAAGGGCCAGGAGGCCTGGGCGGTGGACTCGGTCCCGCCGGAGATACACGCGCCTGGGACATACACACCGGCAAGCTGGTATGGACGTTCCACTCAGTGCCGCGCCCGGGAGAGGTGGGCCACGACACATGGGGTGGCGACAGTTGGAAACAACGGTCCGGCGTCAATGTCTGGGGTTACATGACAGTGGATCAGGATCGGGGTATTGTCTACATGCCTTTTGGGGCTCCAAACAATGATCGCGTTGGAATAGATCGGCCCGGCAACAACCTCTTCGGCACGGCAATCGTCGCCGCTGAGGCTGCCACCGGAAAATTGCTCTGGTACTTTCAGGTCGTCCACCACGATATTTGGGATTACGACACCGAGACGCCTCCTACCCTCATTGATGTCCATCAGGATGACAGAACCATTCCCGCCGTCGTCATCGTCAACAAGACCGGGCTCATGTTCGTGCTCGATCGAGTGACTGGAAAGCCGCTTTTTCCTGTTGTCGAAAAGCCCGTGCCTCCCAGTGACGTTCCTGACGAGTATGCCTCACCGACCCAGCCGTTTCCGGTAACTCCCGAGCCGCTGGCCCAGATGAGCGTGCAGTTGTACCACGACTTACCGGAACACGCCGCATGGTGTAAAGCCTATGTGGATAACAACCACATGCTGTTAGCGAAGGAGCCGTACACACCTCCGGCATTCAATCGCTATTCGGTTAATCTACCCGGAACACAGGGCGGCGTGAACTTCTCGGGTGGGGCCTTCGACCCCACACACGGTCTCTTTGTCGTGAATGTGAACAACCTGGCCCAGCCGATGCGCATTGTGCGCGACGCAACCGGAGGCTACACAAACTCGGGTCCATTCGCTGGAACGGCGCGATTTTGGAATCCCGAGACGCACCTTCCATGCAATGAACCGCCCTGGGGAGAACTCGTGGCGATCGACGTGAATAGCGGAAAGATTGCCTGGCGGTCGGTTCTCGGCGTAACAGACAGCTTTCCCGAAGGAAAGCAACACACTGGCCGTCCCGGCTTAGGTGGCCCCATCATTACAGGCGGTGGGTTGACATTTATCGGCGCCACTGACGACGCTCGCTTCCGGGCTTTCGACACCAAGACGGGTCAGGAACTTTGGATCTACCGTCTGCCTGCATCCGCCGAATCAATTCCGATCACCTACACCGACCAACATGGGAAGCAATACGTCGCAATTGTTTCAACGGGTGGAGGTTTGCTGCGTGCGCCACTGCTCAGCGATGAACTCATCGCATTCAAGCTCGATGACGGCGCGAGTGGAGGACCCAACATCGTTCAGGCAAGCCCGAATCCCACCACATCTCAGCCATTAGCCACACCACCCTGGCTCGCTGGGACAATCCAGAATCAGGACCCGAAGACGAATGCGGTACTCAGCCGTTACGCCGAATTGCTACCTCAGGGATCGGGTCGCGACATCACCATTCGCGCTTGCTCCACCTGCCACGCGCTCGATGTAGTGGCCAATCAACGCCTCTCTTCGCAGGACTGGACCAACGTCGTGCAGACCATGTCCGCAAAAGGCACCGTCGCTACCCCCGCGGAGCTGAACGAGATTCAGTCTTATCTCGCCAACGCATTTCCGCGAGCAGGCGGTCGAAATAATAAGTGATCCTTTCTTTCTTCCAACCGATCGACAACGAAGCCTCAGTGTTTAAGAAGGAGAAATATCCTGAATCTGCTACGCTTCAGGCTGGCCGCCGCCTGCACCGCTACTCTGCTATTCCCTCCAGTTGCACCCGCACAAGACGAGGGTGGGGACAAAGTAGATCTGGGCGCTTTGACCCAGATCAAGAGTGAAGTTCCAGCGCGGCACACATCTATATTCCTTACGAGTCCTACCAAAGAATGCGTAGCCTTGAACATCCGCAGCAAGGTAGCGCCGCGCCTTCCCACCTACTCTCATTGATTCGAGTTTACTCAACAGATCACTCATCTCATCACCTTTGCGGTAAATGGTTTACGGCTCGAACAAACACCGACAACACTAGACCGTCGACCTTTTCGATGCCTACCCTTTTCATGCTGCAGGCTGTAGCATTACCGACTTACTCAGCCGCACACAAGAGTGTATCCGAGAAGCAAAGATTTGTGAGGATTTAGGTTGTTTTCGAACTTTATAACTTAAAAAGAGACCGCTTATTTTAGGACAGAGAATCTGCAGTTATCCACAGCAGAATTTTGATCTGGAGAGTTGCTCTCTGATCCCTTTCGACGCTGGATTAGTACGAATTTGGCGGGAATGTGAACGAAGTTCGAGTTCCGTCTCTAGCTTATTGATAATGAATGACTTGATGGCGGTGGAGTGAGTCTCAAGCGAACCGGTCTCTGCTCAAATTTCCTGCTTACAGCGAAAAATACAGGGAAATTCACGAATTTGGCCCTGAAAAACGGTTGACAGATTCCTCTATGCCGCTGAATAAATGCCATTTATTGAGCGTTGTACGATATTCAAGAGGCATACCGAACAGGGAATTATCACCCAGGTATCAGGGAACTGCATTTCCCTGATACAGGCCTACCGGATCACCCCCAATACTCGCACTCCAAAGCTCGTGTTTTAACACGTCAACAACCCGCTTACTATGAATAGCGCCCACTTCATCAGCAAGACCATCCACTTTATTCAGCCTCGGCTCTTACAAATGATTAACGATCTGCCTGGTTCAGAAATTCCGAACCCTTCAAAACTTTGCACTAGGGATTCCGGCGACTCGAACCCTCCTCCTCTTCGCACTGAAATTCAGGTTAATTTGGAGGTCTTGTCTCCTTTGCCCGAATTGCCACCGATCTACGCCTAATTATGTGAAGGCAATCGTAAGCAGAGGCCTCAGAAAAGGAGATCGGTCATGAAATGGATGATTCTAGTAACAGTGTTAGCATCTGCGTGCTTCATTGCGGGCCAGCACGCTAGTGCACAAGTGTCCCGAGGACAGTTGCAGACAATCCAATTTAGCCCGAGTTATATTCAGCGGGGCAATTGCAATGTGAATGGAGTCCTATACCCGGTAGGCCAGGACTATCAGGTCTGGGGCTATGACGCAAACAACCACCCGTGAGTCATCGGTTGGGTGGACTGGCCACGGCCTAATTACATTTGGCGATTTCATGGGGCGAACGGAACGGTATTTGACGTCCAGTGCCAATAGTTGTGGCCGAATGGCACATGCATTGTCGAGACGTCTGTGCTGAATCAAGCATGGAGCATCGAATTCGTGACCGATCAGGTGCAAGATGGTACGCGCTTCTGAGCCTTAACGATCCTCGATGTTCACACACGGGAAGGCGTTGCCCGTCGTAACGCGTCACACCTTCTCTGAGATAAGTCACCAGGCTATCCGGGTATAGCAGGCGGAGCATTACCTCTGAGGTTACGCCGAACCGCGGCTCTGCTCTCTGGCTTCGGGTGCGATGCCCAGGAATTGAATCCCGTGGAACTGCTCTTGGTCACGGTCACAGAGTGTAAAGTCATTGAGGAAGGAGCTTGTGATGTCTGTTGCAACTCTCAGCTATTGCGACTCAGACGGACAGCACAACATCGTTCTCGATCGCGACTCTATTTCCATTGGCCGTTCCCCGGATCGGGATATTGTGCTTAACGACCCTCTTGTGTCGCGTCAACACGCGGTGATCACACGGGATGGAAACACGTGGGCGGTTTCAGATCAAGAGAGCACCCACGGTACGTATCTCAATTCAGCACGCGTCCAGCATGCGTTGCTGACGACCGGCGATATATTGCAAATGGGCTCTCCGAAGGGAATGATGCTGGAGTTTCTCGTGGAGCAAACCGATCAGATGACTGGTCATTTGGAACAAAGTTCCCTCCACGATTTGCTGACCTCTATGTATGAGACGCAAGGGCCCTCGACTGGAGCTCGACCGGCCGGACGTGAACTGGAGCAGCTGAACTGGCTGATTCGCGCGGCCCGTCAACTCAACGATGGCGTGGTGATCGACGATATTCTCGGCGCGTTGCTCGAGTTGACTTTGCAACTCACTGGTGTCGAGAGGGGATTTATCTTTTTAACGAGAGATGGCAAGCTTCAGTTTGCCCAGGGACTCAACTCTGCCGGGAAGATCACGGAAGAGGACCAGACTATCTCTCGCAACGCAATCCGAAAGGCGATAAGCAGCAGATCGAAGTTTTCGGTCAGCGACACTCGGTCTGACGATGCGGCCGCCGGATGGTCGAGTGTCATCGTCAATGAGATTCGAAGCGTACATTGCATTCCTTTGCGAATGCGCGTCTCCCCCGGGGAAATGAGCCAGTTGCTCGGTTTGCTGTATCTTGATAGCCGGATCGAACCCGGCTCCCTCACGGAGATCGACCACCAGCTTCTCGACACTCTCGCCACAGAAGCCTCCGCACTTCTGCAAAACGCGCTTCTCGCGGAGGCAGAGCAAAAGGCTCGTCAGGCGCGAGAAGAACTTGCGCTCGCTGCGCGAATTCACAGTGGTCTCATGTCCATCGCGCTGCCGGTGCTCCCCTATGCAGACATTCGCGCGAAGAGTGTTCCTTGTCTCGCCATTGGCGGAGATTTCTATGACGCGGTGGTGCTGGAAGACTGCGTATGCGTGACGGTTGTGGATGTCTCGGGCAAAGGCGTGGCCGCGGCAATCGTTGCAGCCACCTTGCAGGGCATCATTCACGCCCAGTTAGCGGCGCGGCAGGGATTGCCGGAAGTTGCTGCCGCAGTGAATCAGTTTCTGTGCGAACGCAACGTCGGCAAGTACGCGACCATGATCATCGTCAAACTCTTTCCCGATGGACGGGTGGAATATATCAACTGCGGCCACCTGCTCCCACTGGTAATTTGGGGCAAGCGAATTCGGCGTCTGGAAAAGAGCAATTTGATCGTTGGACTCTTCGCTGAGGCCAGTTACGTCGCTGCCACAGACTCATTGCGGTCAGGGGAACGCCTGCTACTCGCCACCGACGGCATTACCGAAGCCGAAAACAGTGAAGGCCTACAATTTGAAGAGTCATGGCTCAGCGCAGCCACCCACTGCCGCAATATCGGAGAAATCCTCGACCAGGTAGCCAAATTCCAGGCTCCCGACGCCGCCCAGGATGATTGCACCCTGGTGGAGGTGCGGTACGGCGGAGCGGCTTAACAACACTCGGACAATGTAGGTGATTGCACTGCCTGCGTTGAGCTACCGCGCTGCGCTGTGCAGAAAACTCAGCCGGTCCATCTTGCGTACAAGTCGACAACCGCAAGTCGAGGGAGATCAAACCTTTCGGGGAATTCATGAGCCATGTTACCGCTCTGTTTGATTGCACGACCTAAACGAGCTGGCGCGCGAAGCACCCTGCTTATGAGACAAGTAACCTGAGGCTCGTCGGCTAGGGCCGCCGATCTCCGATGATCGAACTTCCTCCTTACTCCACTTGCACAACCACACGCGGGACACGATGAACTCGCTCGTCCAAGATGTTCGAGGGCGAGTCAGATTTAATTCCTATTGAAAATTGAGCGCGAGTCATCTTTGGCCCACCTCTATAGAACATAGGGGCGTCTAGGCAATGGTAAGAATACAAACGTAGGTCTTGCCATTATCTGAATCGAAAAATGTGAGGACTACAGTATCTGCACGGTTTGATTTGCCAGAGATAAACGTGTACTTATTCGTAACGTAAATTCCAGGGTAGACCGGCAGATCTGGAGAATCGAAGTCCCCCAAAGGCAGGCCAAAGAAAATGCCGTTAGCCTCGAACTTAATTTCTAAGAAATCGCCCAACTCGATCTTTGCCGTGAAGATGACCGGTGAAAGCGTGCCCTTTCCGGGAGGCATTGTAATTGGATTGTGCGCAACCATCTTAGTTCGCATTATTGTTCTCCTTAGAGTGTATTCGACTACGCGCTTGAGCAGACTTATTTATCGGAAGCCTTAAAGGCGGGGTCAGAAAGCACGCTCTGAATTTCCGGGTCGGTGTCGAGCTGCATTCTGCTTTGCCCGTGCCTAACTGCATCTCGCAGGTATCTTACAGCTTGTTTACGGTTTCCCAGCAACTCATAGGCTTCCGCAGTTTGCAAGAGAACATACTTGTTATTCGGGGACAATGCAAGCGAAATATGAATATGGTTCAGAGCATTTTCTTTGAAGCCATTTTTAGCATAAAATGCGCCTAAAGCCGACTGATCTTCTGCGTTTCGAGGGTCTAGTTTGACACTCTGCTCGAGGAGTCCAATTGCCTTTTTTCGGGCAGTATCGGCATTTTCAGTATCATTCATCCACTCGTAAGCAACCGTCAGGATGCCCCAGATATCGCTGTTTTGATCATTGATCTTTAAGGCCTCCTTCGTCGCTGAGACAGATTCGGGAAAGCGATGTTGTGCTAAATACAAAAGTGCTAGGCTGGTGTAAGCCCCAATTGTAGGAGTTATCTCAATCGATCTCTTCAGAGCGATCTCAGCCTTTCCGAGCATTTTGGGATAATCGAGATCCATGTAGGCTATTCCGAGATTTGCATAAGGCCACGAATTGTCGGGGCTCAGCTCTAGTGCGCGATTGAACTGGACAATTGCTTTGCGTGAATCACTGATCTTCAAGTAAAAATTACCGAGATTGTTGTAGCCTTGCCAGTCATCGGGACGTAGTTCAGCGGCCTTGGTATACGCTGCCTCGGCCTCAGTGTTACGTCCGCTATTCTGGTAAGAGGCAGCTATTCCGGCAATTGCCTCGGAATCTCCAGGGTCGAGACTGATCGCCCGCTTGAACTCTTCAATTGCCAGATCATAGTTCCCGGTCAGCTTATGAATCTGACCTAGCGCCACGTAGGTGGACGGAACCCGGTCATCCAGTTCAGCAGCCCTCCTCGCATATGTCTCTGCTTGTCGAAGAGATTCGGGTTTCGAATCCAGGCGGTATTTCATAACGTAAACTTGCGCCAGGCGAGCAAAGCCGAGCGCGAAGCTGGGGTCAGTTTTTACCGCACTTTGCAGAGCTTTTATGGCTAATTCAATATTCCCGGCCTTGTCCTGCCTGTGGAAATAGCCAACCCCAGCTATATAATCTTCATAAGCGGCGGGGGCTGCCGGTTCAGTACTGCCGCGGGTCTGGTCTTCTTTGACCGAGATGTTCATCAGCCGCCCGAGGCTCGTCACAGCCTCATCCTGGAGCGCGGCTAGATCGCCGTTCTGGTCCTCCAACTCCCTATAACCAATTACCTGTGACTTCCTTGGGTCGATTATGGTCAATCTAAGGTGCGTGGTCTGATCACTACGATCAAAACTTCCCTTGACGACTATCGTGGCGCCGAATTCCTTCATCGCCGAAGCGGGAGTTTTGACTTTGCGGTCGCGAACTTCGCTGGTGGGAACTACCCAGAGCGTCTTATTCGATACATCCAGATTGGACAGTCTACCTGCGAGTGAGTCCATCAGGCCGTCTGCGAGAGCCTGCGTTTCGGGGGTCGCTCCGATGACGTCAAACGGAAGTATGGCGATGTGCTTCTCTCTGCTTGAGAGCAGTATTCCTCTTGCCCGGTCGCCGAGTGCCGGGATGAACAAGAGGCTGGATAGCACAACCGCTAAGCCGATTCCCCACGCAGCCGCCCAGATTGGCCTTTGGCGGAGCCATGAAAGAAGCGTACGCCCTTGAATAGCTTCGGACACCTCTTTTGCTGATTGATAGCGTCGTCCTGGATCAAACTCGAGGCATTTGCGGATGACTCGATCCAATCGCCGAGGTACTCCAGGCTGAATTGCGGATGCACGTATCCGCACCGGTGTCCGCGGAACGGCGTCTTCTTTCTCAGATTCGCTGAGGAACGGATGCTTTCCGGTCAAAGCTTCGTGGAAGACTATTCCGAGCGCATAGATGTCGGTCGCTGGACCCAACTTCTCGTTGGCGCGTTGCTCTGGAGCCATGTAGTCGGGGGTTCCTACGACCGCGCCGTCTTGGGTTAGCGCGGTGGAGGTGTTGCCACTATGTCGGGATTCCTGACGCGCGATGCCGAAGTCCATTAAGACCGTACAGTCTCTCCCGTCCCGGCGCGCCAGCATGATATTGCGGCCCTTAATATCGCGGTGGATGATGCCGGCTTGATGGATGCTGTCAAGGCCAGAACATGCTTCAATCACCACTGTTCGCGCTTCACGCCAAGGCAGCGGACCGCGTTCGCGGATTCGGTCCGCGAGGGTTATCCCTTTCAGCAATTCCATCGTGAGAAAGGCGTTCTGTGATCCTTCCTGAGTTACTGGCGGCAAATGCAATTCATGGATGCGACAGACATGTGGGCTGGTAACTTTTCGCGCGAGTTGGACTTCCTTTCTGAACCGCGCGAGCTGTTCCTTGGTTGCCGCCAGGCCGGATCGGATGGTCTTAAGGGCGATACGGCCCAACTGCAGATCGTCTGCCTCATAAACTTCGCCCATGCCGCCCCCACCCAGGTGACGCACAATCTGAAAACGGCCTTCGATCAATTCTCCATTTGCAAGTATCCGATCCGAGTCGCCAAGCAGGCCCTTGACATTGATAAAGGGAAT
>Ga0206964_10255_pt1 | contig 15570 bp, 12 predicted proteins | sample Alteio_BWOrgHeat_25_FD_152980 | JGI IMG/M metagenome (GOLD analysis project Ga0206964, IMG submission 152980) | Enriched cells from forest soil in Barre Woods Harvard Forest LTER site, Petersham, Massachusetts, United States -... | ecosystem: Environmental > Terrestrial > Soil > Temperate forest >...
GACTGAGATTGGCGTGACGCGCGATTGACTACCCATACGAAATGGTAGAAAGCCTTCACCAGGCCACGATTGGAGCCAGTGCAATCGAAAGAAGCCCGAGCAAAAAGAAGAAAAACATCAGAGCGAGCAAAAGTTTTACGCGCGATGTCGCGCCCCTGAACTCTTTCCACACAAAAACTCCCCACAGAGCCGATACCATCGTGTTGCCTTCGCCCATGGCGAACGAGGTCGCGGGGCCAATCGCGGGAACATAGGACGCAACAAAGTTCGCGATTGTGCCGAGCCCCCACAGTAAGCCGCCGGCGACACCCCATGCGTGGACACGAGCCTCCCCCGAGGTGTAGTCGCGCAATGTGAGAGGCGGTCCCGCAACGGGCTTGCGCATTAAGATGTAACTCATCGGCAGCGCTGTCGTCAGTGCACCGAGTGCAAAGATAAAGTTCACGGTGTAAGGGACAAGGTGGTCCGGTCCTCTCAGCGACTTGGCTACGAACGGATAGAAGAGCCCCGCTCCGATGCCGCCGCCCACCGCAAGAAGAATCCCTTTCATGCTGAATTTGCCCGCACCTTTGAGATTCCGGTAGGCCAGCGCGTCGAGAGCGATCGCAACCGCGACCATGACGATGCCACCGAATAACAACACAGGGTTTCCCGTGGCCGACACAAAATAATTCAGTAGAGTTCCGAGGACCAGAGCGAGTCCCGCGCCAACAGGGAACGCCACCGACATCCCCGCCACAGAGATCGCCGCAACCAGCAGAATGTTGCCGATACTGAAGATCGTGCCGCCAAGAAACGCCTCGAAGATACTCCGCGCACTGGCCGAATGGAGATTGAGAAAGAAACTGTCGGCGGACGTGGGGTCGGTACGACCCAATGTCAGGCCAAAGAGAACCGACGCGGCAAGAAGTCCCAGGGTGTAGTCCAGATAAAAAAGCTCGAAGCGCCATGCGGCGTCGATCTTCTGAGCGTTGGCCCAGCTTCCCCAGCAAACCATGCTGAGCATCATCAACAGCAGGGCCGTCAGATACGTGTGGGGCAGGAACATCTCTCCTCCGGCGTGCTCGGCTTGCTTGTAGCGCCAGTCTAGTTAGACTTCATTGCAAAGAACAAAGACGAGCAAGCCCCACAAAACACGCCCCATGGATAGAACTCCAAAGGACTGAAACTGGGCCAGTATACCTGCGGGCAACTCATTTCCACTTGCGCACTGAATGGTCATTCATGTAGAACTTCGCGTTGTCAAAGTTATCCCTCTAGCCGTCGCGGAAGTGACGCGGCGCTGCTGATTGCACAGGAGCACCATTCATGCTGACTCGTTCTTCGCGGCTCTTCGCTATCGCCGTCGCCGCAGTTTTCGTGCTCACATGCCTCTTTTCCGCGAGTCTTCGGGCCCAGAACATCTCGACGGCTGAGCTCCACGGCACGGTCCACGACCCGAGCGGTGCGGTCGTTCCCAACGCGGCCATTACGATTGACGATCCTTCCAAGGGTTTCTCCCGCGCCACGACCAGCGACGGGGCAGGCAACTACCAGCTTCTGCTTCTTCCCCCCGGAACGTATGAGGTCACGGTGACAGCGCCAGGCTTCGCCAAGCTGACCGAGAAGAATGTTGTCCTGACCGTTGGCGAGCGAGCAGAGCTGCGACCTACCCTTGCAATCAGCGGCAGCGAGACGGTCAACGTCAACGCCAGCGCCGACATCGTCGAGACACAGCGAAGCTCGCAGTCCACCACCATCGATCAGCTACGGATCGACAACCTTCCCACAAATGGCCGCAACTACATCAGCTTCACCCTGACCAACTCGCAGATTGCACGTGATGCCGCGCCTTCCATCGGAGCGATTCCGACCTCTGGGCTGAACTTCGGCGGTGTTCGCGCTCGGTCCAACTCGATCAACATCGACGGCGCAGATGCAGGCGACTACATCTCCGGCGGCACGCGCACGACGGTCTCGCAAGATGCGGTGCAGGAGTTTCAGATCATCACGAATGGCTTTGCTGCCGAGTATGGCCGTGCGTCAGGCGGCGTCGTGAATATCGTAACCAGATCGGGCACCAACCAGACCCACGGCAGTGCCTATGGCTTTCTCCGCAACCGCTACATTCAGGCCACGAATCCGTTCTCGACGGTCTACCAGCCGGCATATACACGTGTGCAGGCGGGCGCGACGATCGGCGGAGCGATTATTCCCGATAAGACGTTCTACTTTTTTTCAGCTGAGATTACGCGACGTCAGGAGACGGGCTTCTCCGACATCGGCGCGAACAACTTCGGCCTGACAAGTATCGATGTCAGCCGTTTCTACGGCTATCCCACCGGTACCGTGAAGATTCAGGGAACGCCCCAGCAACAGGCATTCCTGCAGAATCCACAGCTGCCGGCAAATACTCCGGGAATCCCAAATTACATCGCACTGGTGGGCTCCGGATCGTCGATCGCGACCACAGGACAGAATCCCGCATTTCTCCAGCCATTCATTGGAGCAAAAAACTTTGTAACTTCGGGGCAAACGCTGCCGGGGTCGTTCGTACCGCTCAACAGCCTCATCGGCAACTTCCCCATCTCGGAGCGAACCGAGGTCTATTCGCTTCGCATCGACCACAAGCTGACGAACAATCAGCAACTGACACTACTTGGCAGCGCCAGCCCTAGCTTCGTGAGTGGCATTGAGGAGAGCGCGGCCAATCAGAATCTCGGTGAAAACTCCTTCTCCCGCACCGCAACGCAGAGCCTGCATGACTGGGCCATCGCAGCACAATACACGTGGGCGATTGGCCCTAACAAGGTCAACGAGCTGCGCTTCCAGTTTGCGCGTCACCCGGTGCTCTTCTCCAATACGAATTCTCCGGGCGGCGCCAGCACTGCAGTCAATATTCCTGGATTTGCCTACTTCGGGAAAACGCCGTTTTCCGTCGTCAATCGCATCGAAGACCAAAACCAGCTTCAGGACAACTTCACATATACGCACGGTCCGCACACGATAAAGACGGGAATCGATCTGCGTTATATCCCCATCAATATTTTGCAGGGCCAGCTGTATGGCGGCGGCGACTACAGCTTTGGCGCGCTAAACAGCACCGATGTCTCCTCAGCGCTCGTTGGCCTTCCGGGATTCTCACCAATTCAGGCATACGGACTCGGGATTCCGCAGTCGTTCGTGCAGGGGATCGGCAATACACAGACGAAGTACGACCTGAAGGTGTTGGGAGCTTTCCTGCAAGATAGCTGGCGCGCAACCAACAAACTGACCATTAACGCCGGCGTGCGTTATGACATCGAAGCTTACCCAACGGATCTTGCGCTCAACGCCGCTACCAACGCAGCCGAACGCGCTTACGGAATTCGCGAGGGTATTCGACTTCAACCCACCAACTTTGCGCCCCGTATCGGCGTGGCCTTCGACGTCAAAGGCGATGGCAAAACCGTGGTTCGCGCGAATTATGGGCTCTTTTACGATCGCGCGCCGGGCAACCTCGAGGCCCAGTCCATCGCGTTCAACTCAACAACCGTGCCCCTCGTGATTCTGGCAGGCGGTTCTCCGTGCTCGGTGACTGCGCCGGTGACCAACACGAGTCCGCTGAATCTGAATGCGACGAACACATTTCAGGGTACCCTGGGAAACGCAAACTGCCTGGCGGCGAGCGCGGCGGGCTTCAACTATATCGCCAATCAGCAACGGTTCGATCCAAACAACTCAAACTCACTCTTCGTCAATCAGAACTTTCTAACGACAGGTTTTCCCCTCCCCATTCTTCCTTCGGGACTTCCTGCTGATCTCAATTTCAACACGCCTTATGTGCAGCAGGTGTCTTTCGGCATTGAGCAGGATCTCGGTCACAATATGTCGTTGAACATCGCCTACAACTTGACTGGCGGCCGTCACCTCAATCGTCCGATCAACGTAAATGCGGTGAATCCGCAGCTGCTCATCGCGAACTGGCGCAACGCAGTCAATGCCGTCAATGCAGGGCTCGCACCTCCCGCGACAGCAAGCGCCACTTCCAACCCTCTGACCGTTGCGACGGCGCCCGGAGTGAATCCATGTGGTGTCGGACCGGGTGGCGCCCCTTATGTTACTCCGGCGCTGCTTAACTTCTTCCGTGTGTCGGGGCTGAATATCTCCCTTGCGAACTTCCTCTCCAACCCGGCCGTCGGTGGTGGTCAATGTGTCGCCCTGGCCAGCCAGATTGTGGCAGCGGATGGGCTGGGCAAGGGGTTGCCAGTTCCCTTTGGCGATATGACGCCCAACCTCACCAATGGAACTTCGGACTACAACGGCTTCAGCGTGAACTTGAAAAAGCGGTTCACGCAGAACTATGAGTTCCTGGTGAGCTACACATGGTCGCATGCAATCGACGACTCAACCGACGTGGTCTCGAACTCGGACGCGCCGCAGAGCAACTTCGCACCGAACGCCGAGCGTAGTTCCTCCACGTTCGATCAGCGTCAGCGCTTTGTACTCTCTGGCGTCTACAACACAGGGAACCTGGGCGGATCAGGCTTCGTCCCCAAGGTATTTTCGGGCTTCACAATCGCGCCGATCATTGAGCTCTCCTCTGGCCGTCCCTTCAACATCCTCACCGGTCAGGACACAACCTTCGACTTCAATCCCCTGACTGACCGGCCCAATGCGGTGGCTCCCAACAGCGGACCGACTGGCTGCGGCAATTTGCCGGTGCTCTCGAAGTATTCCCCGACCGGAGCATTCAATCTGCCCTGCTACATCGACGCGCCTGCGACCGCGGGCCCCGCGAGCAGCTACTACGCCGGCAACCTGGGCCGCAACGTTGGAGTGAAACCGTACACAGTCTTCACCGACATTCGCTTCGCGCGCGCCTTCACGTTCTCGCATGAGATCGGCTTGCAGCTCACCGCTGACATCTTCAACTTGATTAACAAAAACAACACGCTGGATGTGAATCTTCTCTACACCGAAGCCGGTACGCCTACTTCTGCATATGATCCGCGGCAGTTCCAATTTGGCGCCCGCGTCAACTTCTAACCCCACGTAAATTCAATCAATCGACAACCGACACCAGTGGTTTGCATCTAAACCACAAGTGTCGGTTGCCGTGTTCCGACCGTCGTTTTGACAGATAACTCGATTGACCGAGGAAGCGCAACATCTCGGCATAGATAAGTGTTCTTAAAAGCTAAGTCGGCTTAGCTACACGAAGCATTGCACATTGCATGGTTGGAAAAGCATGACGAAAAAACGGCTCACGTGGACGATCTTCTTCCTGGGTTTATTGGCAACAAGCGGACCCCGCGCGCACGCCGACGCAGCTTTGCTCATGGAGGAACCGTACGCGCAATTCGGTGCCTTTAATCCAACCGGTCACGCGGCAATCTATCTCAATCACGTCTGCGCCGAGACGCCAACGCGTCTTCGCCCTTGCCGTCCCGGCGAGCCCGGCGCAGTCATCAGCCGATACCACAAGATCGACGGCTATGACTGGCTCGCAATTCCTCTCGTCCCTTACCTCTACGCCGTGGAGCACGTCGAAGATGTCCCCACGTCGGCAGACCGCGCGCTCGAAGCGAGCCTGCGTGACCGCTACCGCCGCGATCACCTCGAGCTGTACGTTCCCGATGTCACGGAGGGAAAGAAGGCCGGCGAGATCCCCGACGGCGAATGGACGCAACTCGTTGGCGCATCCTATGACCGGAGGATCTACGGCTTCGAGATCCAGACGACGCCAGAAGAAGACACCGAGTTCATGAACCGCTTCAACGACAGCAGGAACGTCGGCCACTTCAATCTGCTCTTTCACAACTGCGCTGATTTCTCCCGCACACTCCTGAACGTCTATTACCCCCACAGCATTCACCGAAACTTCTTCGTCGACGTCGGCATCACCACGCCGAAACAGGTCGCACGTTCTCTCACGAAATATGCGGCGCGCCATCCCGAACTTAATTTCTCCACCTTCATGATCCCGCAGGTACCCGGCAGCCTCCCGCGCAGCCACCCCGTCGATGGCGTAGTCGAGTCCGTTGTGAAGTCCAAAAAGTATGTCCTCCCACTCGCGGTACTCACCCCGGAAGTCACCGCAGGGCTAGTCGTCGCTTATCTCACAGACGGTCGCTTCAAAGCCCCGAAGGACGCAAGGGTCGAGATCGTCCCGGGAGAACCCGTAACAGACACATCCACGCCCGCCGCGCCCGTAGCCGATCAAACCCCAGACAACCGACACCCATTGCGTCCAGCGACGACGCCGCAGGAAGGCTCAGTCCACCCTTAGCGTCGCATCCGCGTCCATCACCAGCGACGCACCCTCCACCAGCAGCGAGTGCAACTTCAGAGCACTCAGCGTCAGCGAGTAACCCGTCGTTTCGGCCGACCGGCTCAGCAACTGTCGCATCAGCACAGCAGCATTTACCTTCATCTGCGCCGGAAGCTTGTTCTTCAAAAACGGTTCCAACAGAAAATTCAATTCCTTCGACTCCGTCAGCCGCTCAATGCGCGCATCACGAAATCCGATGCTCTCTTCTTCCGCATCAGGAATCAGTGAGACATCCGTATTTGTCGTAAGCGACACCCCAATACACGTCCCACGAACCGACGTGCCCAGCTTCGCCTTCGTATGCACCCGCACGATAATTCTTTCCTGTGCAAAAGTCACATGCGGCAACTCCGCATAGACGTAGCACGCCGAATTAGCATCGCCGCGCAGGTAGTAACGCCCCTGCGGCCCATTGAAGAGCTGCGTTTGAAGAGTGCGCTCGAGCGCCTCCGCCGAAACTCGCACCTCAATCGCCGAAGCATGATTTACAGCGCAGAACAGAACCACAGGCAGAACCAGCAGACGAATCAAGAGTCGAAGCATGCCTTAAGCATAATGGCAGCCTACATTTTCTTCTCGCGGCAAATTCCCACTTGGCTGCTACTCTGTCTCCATCATGCTTCGCCGATTCGCTCGACTCAGTTTCCTGCTCCTCATCTGCTTTTCTGTCGCGTCCGCCGCCGCACAGCCCCGCCGCATGGTCATCATCGATCAGGACGGTTCCGGCCCAGGCGGCTCCAACCAGATGGCGATGATGGTTCTTCTGCAATCCCCGCAGGCCGAAGTTCTTGGCATTACTATGGTGAGCGGCAACGCATGGGAGCCCGAAGAGGTCCAGCACACTCTCCGCATGCTCGAACTCATTCACCGCCCTGACGTCCCCGTCATTCCCGGCGCCATCTTCCCGCTCGTCCGCACCGAGCAGGAATCAAAAATCTTCCAGCAACTCTACGGAACCTTCCCCTGGTACGGCGCATGGGGAGACATCGCCAACGGAACCAGCCTCGAGCCCTATCACGGCCCCTATGTCATCCCGAAGCTCACAGAAGGCGAGCCCACCGTCAAACCCTCAACCGAAGACGCTGCACATTTTCTCATTCGCCAGGTCCGCGCTCATCCGCACCAGGTCACCGTCTACGCCGCTGGTCCGCTCACCAACATCGCCCTCGCTATCTCCATCGACCCGCAATTTGCCGAACTCACCCAGGGCATCGTGATCATGGGCGGCAGCCTCAGCCCGCAGAGCACAGATCCCGAGTTCGCCAATAATCCTCGCCACGAATTCAACTTCTGGTTCGACCCCGAGGCCGCGCACATCACTCTCCGCGCACACTGGCCTCGAATCGACCTCACCACCGTCGATATCTCCATCAAGACTCAATTCACAAAGGCCATGCTCGACGAGATCGCACAATCTCCCAATCCCGCAGCAAAATATCTAGCCGCTTACACGAGCGAGTTCTACTACCTCTGGGATGAGCTCGCCGCCGCAGCGTGGCTCGATCCCGCCATCATCACCGGGGAACAAAAACTCTACGTCGACGTCGATATCACTCGCGGACCCTTCTACGGAGATACGCTCTCCTGGACTGCTGCGAACAAACCAGCACTCGATGTCCAACTCGTCCACGTCCAGACGGACCTTGATCTCGCACGCTTTTACAAACTCTTCATTGAACTCATGAAAGCCCCGCCGCAAACGCCTCCCAAATAACAGACTGGTTTCCGCATACACTGGAAGTCTGCATCAGCGGAGAAAATAATCTTGGATCTCACCCAGCTCAACGAACACTTTGCCATCCCCGGCGTCCTCAGCTTTCACGCAACCGCCAGCGGACTCACCTACGCATCCATCACCGCACCCCACGCAACTGCGACCGTCTACATTCAGGGTGCGCACCTCGCCGCATGGCAGCCCAGCGGACAAAAGCCCGTCATCTTCCTCAGCCGCAAGAGCGACTTCCTTCCCGGCAAACCGATTCGCGGCGGCGTACCGATTGCGTTCCCATGGTTCGCCAATCGCCACGACGGCAAGCCCGGCCCATCGCACGGCTTCGCGCGCATTCAGGACTGGACGCTCGCCTTCGCCGCCGTGGCCGGTGACGATCTGCACCTCACCTTCACGCTGGGATCAACGGAGATAAGCCGTAACCTCGGCTTCGACAACTTCCGCCTCGCCTTTCAACTCACCATCGGCCGCACTCTCACCATGCAGCTCACTGTCGCAAACGATGCACCCACGCCGCTGATCTTTGAAGAGGCGCTCCACACTTACTACGCCGTCACCGACATTCACGAGATCACCGTCGCAGGACTCGAAGGCGTTACGTATCTCGACAAAATGGACGACCTCAAGTCGAAGGTGCAGCAAGGGCCAATCACCATCACGCAACAGACCGATCGCGTCTACCTTAATACAACAGGCACCTGCATCGTGCGCGACACAGCCGGCAAACGCCGCATCAATATAGCTAAAACCGGCTCAAACACTACTGTAGTGTGGAACCCATGGGAGTCTGGCGCACAGAAGATCGCCGATCTCGACCCAACCGAGTGGCACGAGTATGTCGCCGTTGAAACCGTCAACGCCGCTGCGAATGCCATCACGCTCGCGCCGAAAGCAACGCACGTAATGCAGGCTCACATCACCGTGGAGGACATTACCGCATAGAGCTATTTTTTCTTAAACAATCCGGTGAGCGAATTCGTGAGTTGTTTCCCGTTGGCTTTCATCATCCCGCTCACATCCGGAGTGATGATCGGATTAGACGACGTTCCCGTGATTGTGACCGGCAGGCCAGTGGCTGCAGCCTGGCCTGCAGTCTTTCCCGCTGTCCCATTCACCATGCTGAGAAGGCCGACTGCCTTGCCGCCAACGCCGCGGCTTGTGTCCACCTTCATCTTCAACTTGAAGTTCAGAGTGCCGGATGGCGACACGGTGCCGTCGCCCACAGCATCTCCGATCGCAGGCATCGAAAGAAAAATGTCGTTGGCGGTTATACCGTTCTTAGCAACCTGCAATTGCACGCGCAGCGCCTGAATGTTGGTGACATTGCCGGTATCTCCGGTCGCTACCGCGACAATTCCCTTCAACTGCGAACTGGGGTTGAATCCCGCGAGCCGCGTATTGCTCAACTCGACCGGTCCAGTGATCACTAGCGCATTCAGCGGTCCGACGATGTTGAGGTTCGTCGTCAACGTGCCGCCCTGCAACACCGAGCCATGCGGCAACTTCACCCCCGCAGCCGGAAGCAGCGTCTGCAGGTCGTCAATCGGAATTCCCTGCCCTGCAAGCTTCAGGTTTACCGTCACCGCTCCGCCCGGCTTCATCGAATAAGTGCCATTGGTGTGTGCCGTCACCCTGCCCGTTTGGAAGGCCGCGTCCTGCACCTGCCCAGTATTGTCGCTGAGATTGTGAACGACACTGTACGTAAGGTCGATCGGCTTCGAAGCAGGCACCGCGTCGGGCCGCAGCTTCAGATGCTGGGTGTGTACCGTTCCGTTGCTGGTCAGCGTGGTGCTGTTCGAGACCGCGTGGGCATCGACGTCCGCCAGAACCGAAAGCCCCGAACTCTTCTCCAGAAAGCCAGCCGCCACCGGATCGAGATGCCGCAGCGTGACCTGCGCATTGAATGGCGTCTTCGCTGCATCTTGCAGGTTCACCGGACCGGACTTGCCCGTTACTTCGACGGCGCCTTCTCCGGGCAGGTTGGCGCTGACCTTGAATGGAGACATCTTGGTAAATGAAAATCCATCCACCGTCATATTCACCTTGTCATACACCATGGGAGCGCCTGAGGCAGGCAAGTTCTCTACGACAGCATGGCCGTCTTCAATCTTGAAGTCATCCATCGTGAAGTCCGGAACGATCGACTGCTGCTTCTGTTGCTCAGTGCGCTTCGCCGCGTTCTGGCCGATCGTGGAAAAGTTCCACGCGCCACTCGCAGCGTGCACCAGGTGAATCTGCGGTTGTTCGATCGCCAGGTTTGTCACCACGATCTTATGGTCGAAGATCAGCGGGCGCATCCGGACACCAAGGCGCAGCTCCTTCGCCGCGATAAAGGGCTGGCTGCTGTACTGCGGATCGTCCGCAATCGTCAGGTCATCCGCTGTAACCGACCCCGAGAACGGCGACAAGCTCAGTTTGCCCACCGTCGCTTTGCGTCCCAGCGCGTTTGTCAGCTGCTCTTCAATCAATGGCTTGAAGGTGTTGACATTCACGAACAACGGTATCGCCGCAATCGCGACGATTACCGCTCCCACGACTGCGGCTACGATTTTTCCTTTGCGGCGCATCCGTTGCTCCTATTGCAGTCTGGCCCGATACCCGTTCACGCGCCTGGATGGCTTTGCCGAACGTACAGTCCTGACGCTACTCTGGAGAACGTGAAGCTCATATTGGCCTCATCCTCGCCCCGCCGCCGCGAACTTCTCGCTCAGGCGGGCCTCAAGTTTACCGTAGCCGCCGCGAATCTCAACGAAGATCGCCTTCCCGACGAGGCCGCGGCAGCCTATGTCCGGCGTTTGGCTGAAGAAAAAGCCGTAGCCGTATGGAACGCCCACAAGGGGGAGGACCTACCCGACGCACCCCTCATCGTCCTCGGCGCAGATACCTGCGTCGTCAGCGACGGCAACATACTCGGCAAGCCGGTCGATTCGGCCGACGCACGCCGGATGTTGGAGTTGCTGAGCGGGCGTACCCACGCCGTCCTCACAGGTCTGGCCGTTGTCTCCGCCCGAAAAACCATGCGCGACGTCGAAGTCACCCAGGTGACCTTCAATCAGCTCACCGATCGCGACATCGCCCAATACATCACGACTGGTGAACCCCTCGACAAAGCCGGCGCCTATGCCATTCAGGGCCGCGCTGCCCGCTGGATCCCGCGCATCGAGGGCTGCTACTTCAACGTGGTCGGCCTACCCATAGCCCGCACGGTTGCCCTGCTCGAAGATGTTCAGACCCAAACTGTCGTCAATCAACCCTAGCTACTCGACGCTGGCAATCATCGCCGCGAGAAGAGCTGTACGCGGCACCAGATGCTCGATCAGAACCGACTCATGCGGCGCATGAGCTCCTTCGCCCACGGCGCCCATGCCATCAAGCGTAGGCACTCCCAACGCAGCCGTGAAGTTGCCGTCCGATCCGCCACCCGTCGCCGCCTCCTCGAGCACAAACCCAAATTCCGCGGCCAGGGCACGTGCCTTTTTGAACAGCGCAATCGTCCCCTGCTTCCGCTCCATCGGTGGCCGGTTGATGCCCCCGGTAATCGTGAGTTTGCAATTCGGGTCGGAGACCTTCAGGCGACGAAACAGCCGATCCACATGCGCCGCATCGCCGGCTTTGGCGATCCTGACGTCGATTTCGGCATGAGCCTCCGAAGGCACCACATTCGACCGCGTTCCACCAGCAAAAACACCACAATTTACCGTCAATTTCCGCTTCAAATTCGTGAAATTTGAGATGGTTTGGACCTGTTTTGCCAGCTCCAAAACCGCAGAATGCCCCTTTTCAAAGTCCACCCCACTATGCGCTCCAACGCCCGTAACCTTCACATTATAATGGCCTACTCCCTTCCGAGCCGTCTTGTAAGCTAATCCCTGAGCCGGTTCCAAAACAAAAACCGCCGCAGCCTCCAAAGCAAGTTTCTCTGTAATTCCACGAGAAACCGGACTTCCAACCTCCTCCTCGCTGTTCAAAAGCAGAGTAACCGGGCGCTCTAACCTAAGCTCTTGCAGCGACTTGAGTGCTGCGAGCGCCATGACAACACCCGCCTTCATGTCAAGAACTCCCGGCCCCCAGTACCGCCCATTCGCCTCTCGCCAAGGCATCTTGTGCATAGTGCCCGTCGGCCAAACCGTATCAAGATGCCCAAGCAGCAGGACAGGCTTCCTGTCCCGACTGCGGCCAAATCGAAGCTCAACTACGTCACCAAACTCTTTTTGTTTGTGATGCTTAACTCGCATTCCCATCTCGGATGCCCATCGTTCCACGACCACCGACGCAGAGTTAACCCTTGACGCATCTTCACTAGGCGACTCCTGTTCGACCAATTCGCGGAGGTGGCCTCGAATCCATTCATCTTTTTTCTCGACAGAGAGGTAGAGTTCTTTGGCGTTCATAGTCGGATGTTATAGCAATGAAATGAATTAGTTGTGGAATTTCGTCGACGCAAAAAGTGGCAAAATGAGAGCATGATTGTGGCAAATTTGCCACATTGCCAGTTCGTTTTGAGATTGTACGCTTGAGGATGGTTTCACTGGAGACGTGAGTTCGTGGCCTTGGAAGCTCATTTTGAGCGGACAATTCGATCGGAGATAGAGTTCAGTGGTGTCGGCTTGCATAGTGGCGCACCTGTTTCGATGCGGTTAGTGCCTGCTCCGGCTGGATCGGGTATCGTTTTTCGACGCACAGACTTAGAGAATTTTGAGATTGCGGCTGTGGGTCGCAATGTCGCTAAGGTCAGTTATGCGACAAGCCTGATGCGGCAAAGTGTTTTGATTTCAACGACTGAGCACTTGTTGTCGGCACTGATTGGGTACGGTGTTGATAACGTGATTGTTGAGGTGGATAACCTCGAAGTTCCCATTCTGGATGGGAGCTCCTTGCCGTATGTACAAGCATTTGAACGGGTTGGTTTGAAGCAGCAGAGGCGGAAACGGGAGTATCTGAAGATTTTAAAGGAAGTTGAGGTTCGGGACGGATCCAAATTTATTGGGGTCTATCCAGGATCTGGATATCGGATCAGCTATACGATTGACTTCCCGCAACCTATTGGAGTGGAGCGGTTTACGGGTGACCTTGCGACCGGGGATTATGTGAATCTTATTGCTCCGGCCAGGACTTTTGGGTTTAAGAAGGATGAACCTATGTTGAGGAATATGGGGCTTATCCGGGGGGCGTCGCCTGATTGCGCGATTATTATTGGGTCGCAACGTGTTGAAAATGGGCCACTTCGGTTTGAGGATGAATTTGTGCGGCACAAGGTTCTGGATTTGATCGGGGATCTGGCGCTGGCGGGGCGTCGGATTCAGGGCCGGGTGGTGGCCGAGAGAGCTGGGCATGCGATGCATACTGCTCTTGTGCAACGACTTATGCGCGACCGCGGGGCGTGGGAACTGGCTCATGGGTATGATGAAGTGGGCGAGCCGGAGGCTGCGGCTGGGCGTCTGCAGCCTGCGATTGCGTCGTAAAAACGAGCGATTTTGCGTGGTAAAAACGTGGTTTTTGGATGGTTTTTTGTGGTGAAGTTGTGGTGATTTGCGTGGTGGAGTTCGCGGTCGCCTGGGTGGTGCGGGGGTGAGGTCGCTTGCGGCGATCGGTCTCGGGTCGAACTTGGACTCGGAGTTTGGGGATCGGGAGGCGAACCTGCGGGAGGCGGTCCGGCGTGTGGGGGAACTGGGTCAGGTGAGGGCGGTGTCGTCGTTTTATGACACGGAGCCGGTGGGGTATCGGGAGCAGCCGAGGTTTTTGAATGGGGCAATCTTGCTCGAGACGGAGTTGGGTCCGCAGGAGTTGATGCGTGAGCTGCTGGCTGTTGAGCGGGCGATGGGGCGGGAGCGTGCCGGGGCAGTAGCGAAGGGGCCTCGAGTGATCGATCTCGATCTGCTGTTGTATGGGGATTGGGTGCTGTGGGCCGAGGATCTGATCCTGCCGCATCCCACGATGGCGGAGAGGCGGTTTGTGCTGGAGCCTCTGGCGGAGATTGCGCCGGGGTGGATGCATCCGGTACTTGGGGTTACCGTGCGGGAGTTGCTTGCTGGGTTGGGTCGCGATTCTTGATTGATCGGCCTCTTGACATAGTCTGTCTATGTCACTATCGTTAACTGGCATAGGCTGACTATGCCAGTACACCTGACAGTGAGGCTGACTTGAACAGAGATGAGATTCCGCCGGGAACTCTATACCTGTTGATTCTCAAAACTCTTGCCCTGCAAGGCGAATCGCATGGGTATGAGATCGCCAACTCCATCCAGCGCACCTCTGAGGACGTGTTGCAGGTTGAAGAAGGTTCGCTTTACCCCGCCCTTCAGCGAATGCTCATCAAAGGATGGGTCACCGCAGAGTGGGGTACTACCGCTGGGAATCGTCGCGCTCGCTACTACAAGCTGACTGCCTCCGGCCGTAAGCAGCTTGCGTTAGAGATTTCGCAGTTCGAACGCGTCATCGGGGCAATCACCCGAGTCATTCAGACCGCTTGATGAGGTAACCCATGCCAAAACCTCTCGAACTTCTGCGCCGCATTCGCATGTTGCTTCATCGCGATCGATTTCAATCTGACCTCGAAGAGGAGATGCGGCTGCACCTCGATCTGCGCGAGCAGGAGCAGCGTGAGGGTGGTCTATCAAGCCAGGCGGCTCACCAGGCAGCCTATCGCAGATTCGGCAATCCAACGGCGATCAAGGAGAAGAGCCATCTGACATGGGGTTGGGTTTGGCTGGAAGATTTTCTTGAGGACGTCCGCTACGGCTTCCGTTCGATGTTGCGCAGTCCCGCTCTCACCGCCGTAGCGCTGCTCTCTCTGGCCCTCGGTATCGGCGCGAACACAGCGATCTTCAGTTTTCTCGATGCGGTGATGCTTCGCTCACTTCCCGTAAAAGACCCATCGCAGCTCGTTCTTCTCGGCCGGGGAGACGACTCAGGTGTTACCGACAGTTACGGTTCGACTACCTTGTATTCTTATCCGTTCTATCGACTGATGCAGCAGAAAAACGCCGTCTTTTCTGATGTTGCGGCGATCTTCAGCATGTCGAATCGTGCCCACGGCGCAATCGACGGTCGCGACGAAGTTGAGGAGATGCGCATACAGCTTGTCTCCGGTACATATTTTCCTACGCTCGGCGTTCAACCTGCTCTCGGCAGAGCGCTTACCGATGAGGATGACAACACCGAAGGCGATCATCCCGTCGCGGTCGTCAGCTACGCGTGGTGGAAGCGCGCCCTAGCCGGCGATCCTGCAGTGCTCAACAGAAAAATCAAGCTGGGCACAACCATCTTTAACATCGTAGGCGTCGCCCCGCCGGAGTTCTTCGGCACGAACGTCGGCGAGGCTCCCGATGTTTGGATTCCTCTCTCGATGATGAACACCGCGCCCCTTAGCTTTAACGGATACAAGGATGACTTCTATCAGTCCATGCTCCTCATGGGGCGACTGAAGCCCGGTGTCTCCATGGAGCAGGCGACTTCCAACGTTAATGTTCTGTACCAACAGATCACTCGAGCCTTTCCTGACGCAAACCTGAATCCTCGAAATCTCGCCAACCTCAGCAAGGCTCACGTT